>Ga0187772_10000355_pt1 | contig 20379 bp, 17 predicted proteins | sample 0116_SJ02_MP15_2_FD_133137 | JGI IMG/M metagenome (GOLD analysis project Ga0187772, IMG submission 133137) | Tropical peat soil microbial communities from peatlands in Department of Meta, Colombia - 0116_SJ02_MP15_20_MG | ecosystem: Environmental > Terrestrial > Soil > Wetlands > Peat | place... | reverse complement strand
GCTCCGCGAAACCTGCCATGTCCGGCTCCAGAAACAACATACGCGAAACAGGATCCAAACCTGAGTCCGACTCCTCCAAGGCGAGGCCCGAGGTCATGCGCATCAACTGTTCGATGGTGATGGGGTGGCGAGGATCAGAAGGATCACCCCATTCCGCCACCGGGGCGCGCTGCCCCACCGAGAGTTTGTTCTGCCTGACAAGTATTCCGATGAGTGCGTTGGTGACAGACTTAGCCAGTGAGTAGCCGAGGATCGGAGTCTCGGCGCTGTAGCCAGCCGCATAGCGTTCTGCAACAAGTTTTCCATCGCGCAGAATTACAATCGCCTTCACATGCCGATACGGAGGCTGCTGCGGTTCGGCAAACGCCCGGTCCAGCGCCTCTTCCAGCTTCGGTGAGGGCGGTTCGATCTTCAAAGGCAGGACACTGAAGGTATCTGTAGCTATGACGGCCGTCTTCGCAGGCACAGTTCCCAATTGCACGTTTTGCGACCCATCTCTGTGTACGAGCATGCAGCCAAATCCATCGTAGTAAACAGCGCGGCTCTCAAACATGCCTCGCCAGGTCGCGGTAACTTCGTGCCTTCCCCTATCGACGTTGTATCGCAGATGCTTCGCCAGCAGCGTCTGGCCCGGAATGGGTTTCACGGCTTCCGCAAAGAGCATATCCGGATCTACTCCGGAGACGAATGCGCCGGAGCAAAGCGTCTTGCTGACCACAGCCGTGCCCACACGAATCCCATTTGCCGCGCGATGCAGAGACCACGCACCGACGCACAGCAAAACGCCCACCACTCCGATAACAATTACGTTGCGAACTGGTCGCCTCACTTCAGCGTCTCCCTACAGCCTTCTTTGTCGATAATTGGTTCAGAATTAGTACGCGGCGACAGGCCGACATGTTCCGTATCAAGAGACGCATTTACGGTGCCAGCAGCACTTCAAGGTTTTCGGTAAACAGTGCCGCCTTTCATAACAAACGAGACGTGGGTGAGCGCGCCAATGTCGTCCAATGGATTCCCGGGCACCGCGACAACATCCGCGAAATAGCCGGCCTTCAGCGCTCCAATCTGCTTTTCCCAGCCCAGCAGTTTGGCACCGTTCAGGCATCCCGCTTGCAGCGCTTCCAGAGGTTTCATCCCGTACTGCACCATCAGCACGTACTCGCGCGCCTGCGTGCCGTGAGGAAACGGCCCCACATCGGACCCCACCGCTATGGGCACCCCCGCCGCGAGTTGCTTCCGAAATTCCTGTGCATGCAAATCCTGCAAGGCGTGTTCACGCTGGGCCGCTTCGGGCGACGCTGCGTGATCGGCAAAGTATTCGCCAATAGCAAAGGTTGGCACTGCGGGGATCTGCTTCTCTTTCATCAACCGCATGGTTTCGTCGCTGAGTTGATAGGCGTGATCGATGGACGCAACGCCAGCCTGCGCGGCATAAAGCGCACCCGGATCGCCGGTGGCATGAACGCCGACGCGCCGCCCTGTACGCGCCGTCTCCTGTACGGCTGCAGCGAGTTCCGCCTCCGCGTATTGGTACGGAGTCACCAGGCGGCCTTCGCGAAGCGAATCCGGCCCCGTTTCATAAATCTTGATGAAGTCCGCGCCCTCTTTCACCTGCTCGCGGATAGCAGTGACCAACTGCTCCGCGGAATTTGCGTACGTGGCATTCGAAAAAATGCGCTGCTCGGGATTGAAATGAATCGCGTCTTCATGACCGCCAAGGATGTCGATAGCGTTTCCGCTGATGCGTAAGCGCGGTCCGGGAATCCGTCCTTCGTTGATCGCATTTCGAACGGCGGTGTCGGCCGAGCCCGCGCCCTCCGTACCCATGTCGCGTTCGGCGGTGAATCCGGCCATCAGGTCATCGCGTGCCGCAAGGGTGGCCATGATCGTTCGTTGTGGAATCGACTCTTCGATCGTCTGTAGATCCTCCGCACCGGGATGGAGAAAAAGATGGACGTGCACATCGATCAAGCCTGGCAGGAGCGTCGTGTCCCCCAGGTCCATCATCTGCGCCCCCGCAGGATGCTTCACCGCCGAGCCGACCTCCACGATGCGTTCGCCTTGCACCAGAACTTCCCCTGGCGTGAGAACTTTCCCTGTATCAATTTCCAGTAGACGAGCCGCGTGCAGAACAATCGGAGGGGCTGGAACAGGCGCGGATTGGCAAAACCCCGAAGTTCCCAAGAGCAATTCGATCAGAGAAAGGAAGAACGACCACTGAAATAGAGAGCTAGTTTTGTTCATAGCGCGAATCATACCATTCCAATTTGCGGTTCCGAACGGGTCGGCGAAACAACCTTAGTGGCCACCCTGCCATCGCATTGGTTGATTTTTTCGAGCAACCAACTTTACCAGCGGGACTCAGGTACAATGCGCGCCGGAGGAGAAGGGATGCGGAAAACACGGAGGGAGTTCCTGGCGGAAACCTCGATGGGGCTAGCCGCAGGCCTTGCAGGCGTGGGTACGGCATTTGCGAACACGGAGGCTCGAGCCCAGGATCCCGGTCAGCAACCGCCGGCGGGGGTGCCACCCGCGTTTGGCACAGGCCCAGCGGTGGGACCTGAAGTAAGTCCAGGCACATTTCTGGAAGCCGAAAAACTGGTGCAGGTAAAGATGAGCGAGGAAGATCTCACGCAGGCCGCCACCAGTTGGCGGGGGAACATGGCCTCTCTCTACGAGCGGCGCACTGGTCCTCGCAAAATCACCTTAGAGTCTTCGCTCGCGCCGTTTTCCCGCTACCAGAGCCTGATGCCCGGCCAAAAACTCCCCGCCGGAAAGGACGAATTTGTCCGCAGCAAGTTCGACCCTGGCCCATTGCCGACGAACGAAGAAGACATAGCTTTCTCACCAGTGAAAGAACTTTCTCGCTGGATCGAACAGAAAAAGCTCACGTCGGGGCGGCTGACGCAAATCTATTTGAAACGCCTCGAGCAGTACAACCCAAAGCTGCGTTGCGTGATTACTCTCACGCGCGATCTGGCGCTCCAGCAGGCAAAAGAAGCCGACGCGGAAATTGCCGCCGGACGCTATCGCGGGCCGCTGCACGGTATCCCCTGGGGAGGAAAAGATCTGCTGGACACCGCGGGAATCCCAACAACCTACGGCGCGGAGCCTTATCGCAACCGGATTCCCCAAGACGACGCGGCCGTGGTGAAAAAGCTGAACGCCGCCGGTGCGGTGCTGGTTGCCAAGCTCAGCCTGGGCGCGCTGGCGCTCAACGACATTTGGTTCGGTGGACAAACCATGAACCCTTGGCTGCTGGAAGAAGGGGCGTCGGGTTCGAGCGCTGGCCCGGGCGCGGCCACAGCTGCAGGCCTGGTCGGATTTGCCATCGGTAGCGAAACCGGAGGCAGCATCGTGGCGCCAAGCATGCGCTGCGGTGTGACCGGACTGCGTCCCACCTACGGACGCGTGGCGCGCACCGGCGCCATGACGCTTTGCTGGTCGCTCGACAAGCTCGGACCCATGACGCGCAGCGTGGAAGACGCGCTCTTGGTGTTGAACGCAATCTCGGGACCGGACCCAGGAGATTTGTCCAGCGTGCCGAGCATTCTAGATTTCGACGCGAGCGCCGGCGTGAAAGGACTGCGCGTCGGCTATTTTCCTTCCTGGATGAAGCAGGCGCCCGCAACCGACGTGGATCGTGCGGCACTGCAGATAGCGAAAAACGTCGGCATGGAATTAGTGGAAGTGGAGATTCCTGATTGGCCTTACGACTGCCTGAATCTAATCCTGTTCGCCGAGGGCGCAGCAGCTTTCGAAGAGCTCGGCTTGAACGGCGGATTCAGTCAATTGCGCGAGCAGACCTACGACGCATGGCCGAACATCTTCCGCCAATCGAGGTTTCTGTCGGCGGTTGACTTAGTCCAGGCCGACCGCTTTCGCCGGAAAGTCTGCGAAGAGATGGCGCGTGTGTTTGACAGCGTGGACCTATTGCTCGTGCCTTCCCTGCGCGACGACATCCTAACCATCACGAACAATACGGGTCACCCGTCTCTCACAATGCGCGCGGGCTTTGTCGAAGTCGCAGAAGCGCGCAGCGATTGGGCGCCCGATCGATCGCGGCCTCTGCCCAAATTCTCCCCACCGCGTCGCGTTCCCCATGGCGTTACGCTGATTGGCAGATTGTTTGACGAAGGAACAGTGGGTAGGGCCGGCCTCGCCCTGGAGAAGGCGTTTGGCGTCGTTAGCGAACGCCCACCGGGATTCTAGAACAGACAGCGAGTCAACAGACCCGCGACTACGCCCAGGGAAGCGACTGTGGCGTAGGTAGCCCCAGCCAATCTCCAGGAAATGGTTTTGCCCAAAACGGAAAGCGAAAACACGCTGATGATGCCCAGCGTGCAAAGGAGCGTGACGACGTATGGAAGCGGAACGCCCTTGGCCAGCGCGATGTACGCGATGGCCACATCGAAAGCCATTGGGACAGGCAGGAACGCCGAGACGAGTGCCACCACAACGATCCCGCCCAGGGTGACAGGCGCGAACAGTGCCTGCTGTGGAAGCACCTCAACAACGAGCGCCCCGAGGACCGCCGCCAGAATCATCAGAGGAAATGCAACGCGAAACACATACCAAAAGCTCTTTACAAAAGAGCTAACCGTTCCGGTAAGAGCCTGCATCCAGCTTTCGGAAACTGGAATTTCAATCGGGCACGCAACAGAGACATTTTCGGCCCGCCGTCGCGCTGCAACCGCAGGTGCGAAAACCAGTATGAGAAACAACACGGTCGCGAGTTTAAGCAAGGCAACAGGCAGCGGGAAAAGCGCAAAAGTCATCGCAAGCACAACCACGTTGAGCGCAGGAGAAGCAAACATCGCGGCCAGGACCGATTCCGTGCTCAGGCCGGAGACATACAGGCCGCGTGCGATCGGCGCCACGCAGTTCGTGCATACGGCCAAGGGCATGCCGGCGGCCGCTCCAAAGAGGGCATTGAGATACACCGAGTTCGTGCGGCGGCGGCGCAGCGTGGCCAGAAAAGTTAGCGCGGCCGGGCCGAACAGAAAGGAGAATGTCATGCCAACTCGATTGGCATCCAGCCAGTTTACCGTTGTGCGCCAAACCCGCCTGCCAAGCGGCATAGAACGGTCTACGCTGTAGACGGTCCCGAAAGTCAGGGCTCCGATGGCTTTGATCTGCGTCCCGGCATGGTAGCGCTTCAAAAGGGCGGGGTAACGTGAGTCCGCCCAGAACACACCCGCGATGACCAGCATGAGAATAATGGCAAGCACGCGGCTGTGCTTTTTGTCAGTCGCGGCAAGGGAGGGGTCGAAATTCAGCGCGGAAGGATGAGCGACCATGTTTGCCACCGCCAGAAATGGGTTGCTTCACAACGCCGGGGGAATTTCACGGACTCTACAACTCTGGCTACCTTGGGGAAAATAGTAGAAAACTACTACGTCGCTCGCGTGTGGGTCCTGTTGGGTTCAGTAGCGGCCGCCGTCTTCGGGGGGAACTAGGCTTCCTTCTCGAGCGATTCCGCCATCTCGTGCAGTTTCGTGATGGTATTCCAGTTCCGTCCGGTCGACGGAATGCCCAGAACTTTATCAAGAGCCACCCAGGAAAGCTTGGTTTTGCCCATCCCATTGCGGAAATAGATGTAGAGTTCGCTCCCCCGCGCGTGCAGCTCCTCGCCGCGAGTATCGATTTTGGAAAGATTGTCCCGCGCCGCCTTGCCTGGATCCGACATCATGAAGCTGACGAGCAGCTTTGCGGGATCGATGCCGTGGCGGCTGGCAAACGGATTCCTCGCAATCACGTGGCGCATTTCCGAGCAGGTGCGGAGAACCACCTCCGGCCGGAAACCAAAGTTGCGTTCAATAGCATCCGCAATGCGCTGGGAAAGAAGTCCCAGGTTCGTCTCGCTCGAAAAAAAGACCACGTTGCCGCTCTGAACATACGTCTTTGGAGATTTGAGCTTGAGCGACTCGTAGAGGGCGCGAAGGGCGTCCATCTTGATCTTGTTGTGGCCGCCGACGTTGACGCCGCGCAGCATGGAAATAATCGCCGGCATGGCCAGCAAGTATACTCCCAGTGCCAGTCCGCACGTGATGTCGCAACTCTCCGTGCCATGTGATCGCTGACTACCGTAGGACGAAGAGCCGCGTCTATACTCCTAGCAGGCCGCAATGGGTGTGTTGCGGCTGCCAGGGGAGCAATCGGATGAACTTCAAGAGAAAAGTCTCAACGTTTGTGGTGTGTGGCGCGGCGATTCTCGCGCTTGGCTCTGCATTGGCCATCGTGCGCGCACAGGACGAGGCAAAAGCAGAAATACACGGCATCGTGGTCTCGAACATCGATCGTTCCGTGAAGCCAGGAGATGATTTCTATCTTTATGCGAATGGGGACTGGATCAAGCGCACAGAGATTCCACCGGATCGCGCGCGTATCGGCGTTTTCACAAAACTGGACGAGGTGAGCAGCAAGCGCACGGCTGACTTGATCGAGGAAGCGGCAAAATCCAATGCTCCGGCGGGCTCTGGAGCAAAGAAGATCGCGGACCTGTACAACTCCTACATGGACGAGGCCGGCATCGAAGCGAAAGGCCTCGAACCTCTGAAGCCGCACCTCGATGCGATTGCGGCAATCAAAGACAAGCGCGAGCTATCGTACGCGTTGGGTAAAAGTCTGCGCGCGGATGTGGACGCGTTGAACAACACGAATTTTCATACCGCCAACCTTTTCGGCTTATGGGTGGCGCCGGGATTCAACGATTCCGACCACTATGCCGCTTACCTGTTGCAAGGCGGGCTCCAATTGCCGGATCGCGAATACTATCTGGCGGACAGCGAACACATGAGGAAGATACGGAGCGCGTACGAAGCGCATGTCTCCGCCATGTTGAAGCTGGCCGGATTCTCGGACACGGACGGGCGGGCAAAGCGCATCGTCGAGTTGGAGCATGCCATCGCGGAAAAACACCGCAGCCTGGCGGAGAACGAAGACATTCACAAGGCAAACAACACCTGGAGTCAGGCGGACTTCACTTCGAATGCGCCCGGCCTGGAATGGATGGAATTTTTCCGTGGCGCGGGACTAACAAACCAGGCGAGTTTCATCGTCTGGCAGCCGGAAGCATTTACGGGCGAATCCGCTTTGGTTGCTTCCGTGCCTTTGGAGACTTGGAAGGACTGGCTCGCCTATCACGAAATCGAAGCGGGCGCAGGAGCTCTCCCCAAGGCCATGGCCGACGAACGCTTCGCCTTCTTCGGAACGACAATGACCGGAGCGCAACAACAGATGGCCCGCTGGCGCCGGGCCGTCGGAATCGTGAATGTCTTTCTCGGTGACGAAGTTGGAAGGATCTATGCTCAGCGGTATTTTCCGCCGGAAGCCAAGTTGCGCGCGCAGGCGATGGTGTCCAATCTCATCGAGGCCTTCCGCAAACGCATCGACGCGTTGAGCTGGATGGATCCCGCAACCAAAGCGGAAGCAAAGGCCAAGCTGGCCACGCTCTACGTTGGTGTGGGCTATCCGGAAACCTGGAAAGACTATTCAGGCTACGAAGTCAGAGCTGGCGATCTTTTCGGAAATATTTGGCGGGGCCGCATGTTCGATTACAAGCAGGATGTCTCAAAGCTCGGATCGCCCGTCGATCGGAAGGCGTGGTCGATGACGCCGCAGACCGTGAATGCCGTGAACTTGCCCTTGCAGAATGCGCTGAACTTCCCGGCGGCCATCCTACAGCCGCCATTTTTTGATCCACAAGCCCCTGACGCCGTCAATTATGGAGCGATCGGTTCGGTCATCGGCCACGAGATCAGCCACACATTTGACACCGAAGGCAGCGCCTTTGATTCGAAGGGCCGCGTACGCAACTGGTGGACGGACGCGGACCTCAAGCATTTCCAGGATGCTACAGCACGGCTGGCCGCGCAGTACGACGCCTACAAGCCTTTTCCGGATCTTTCCGTCAACGGCAAGCAAACCCTGGCGGAAAACATCGCGGACGTCGCAGGCATCTCCGCAGCCTATGACGGTTACCATGCCACCCTCGGCGGCAAGGCCGCCCCGGAGCAGGACAGCTTCAACGGCGATCAGCAATTTTTCATCGCCTTCGGCCAGAACTGGGGATCAAAATCGCGCGAGGCTGCTCAGCGGCAGCAAGTCATGACCGACCCGCACGCACCAGCGCAATACCGCGCGGACACCGTGCGCAACATCGACGCGTGGTATCCCGCATTCCACGTACAGCCAGGCGAGAAGCTGTATCTTGCCCCAGCCGACCGCGTGCGCATCTGGTAGAAATCCACCTGTAGCGCAGGGCGAGCGCCTTTTGCAACGCAGTCTCCGAGGTCTATTTCTTGACCGCGCGGTCCTTGAGCAGGTTCTTCAACTCAGACATAAATTCCTGAACGTCTTTGAAATCCATATAGACGCTCGCAAACCGCACATACGCCACTTTGTCCAGTTTCTTCAACCGGTGCATGATCATTTCCCCGATTTCAGTCGTGGTCAGTTCCCTTTCGGTGGCATCGTGCACCACACCCTCGATCTCATCAACGATAGACTCTAGTTTCGGCGTCGGCACAGGCCTTTTTTCGCAAGCTTTCAGCAGTCCCTGCAAAATCTTTTGCCGCTCGAACCGCTCACGCCTGCCATCCTTCTTAATCACCATGTAGGGAATTTCGTCGATGCGTTCGTAAGTCGTGAAGCGGCGGGAGCATTTCAGGCACTCACGGCGGCGGCGGATGGTGTCGCCGGTGCGGCCCTCGCGAGAGTCGATTACCTTGTCGTCCAGATGCGCACAGAAAGGACACTTCACTCGGAGATTTCTCCTGATGTAAGGAAGAGGATAGCAGAAATCGCACTATAGCGGCTTTGCGGGGTGTTCAAGGATTTCCGCGTCGATCTCCTCCGTTTCATGCTCGCGCATGCGACGGAGTTCACCAAGCGATAGTCCTTCTTTCAAAAGAATGGGAATGCCGGCAAGGGAGCAAGAGGCAAATGTCACCAGCCACAACACCATCGCCGCAGCCACGGCCGCCTCCTGTCCCACTCCGTACAAACGCGTGAAGGCGACAATGGAAAGCGCTTGCGAGCCGCCCCCGACTCCGGGCAACTGCACCGCCGAACCCACCATAGTGAATACCAACACAAGCATCGCATCGGCGAACGTGAGCGTGGCGAGTCGCCCGCCAAATGCCTTCGTCACCAGAAAATAACAAAACACGACCAGGAACCAGTGAATCAACGAAAGTACGACCGCGGAGAACACGTCGCCCCAACTCCGCACCGTTTGCACTCCCCGGGAAAAGCCCAAAAGGATGCGCGCCACGCTAGCCCGCCAGCCGTGGGCGGCCAGCCAGCCTTCCATGCGACGCTCCAGAACGGCTGACCCGTGCAGCCGGAGATAGATCAGACCACAAATTGCAACCACAGCGAACATGGAAAAAGCCGTGCCGGCCGTCCGCGCCGCTTTTTCAAACGCAGAACCTGTACCCTGCTCCACCAGATGGCCGGAAGATTCAAAAACAAGCAGCCCGATCGCCGCCAGCACCGCGGTGGAAGCCGCATCTAGAATACGCTCGAGTGCGTAAACGCCGAATGTGTCCGCCAGCGGAATCTTGTCTTTTCGCGAAATCAGCAGCGGACGCACGGGTTCCGCAGCCCGCCCAAGAAGAAACAGCGCGCTGAACCCCGCCAGGTTCATGCTGTAAATATTCCAGAAACCGGCATGTCCTACGTGTGCCTGGAACCTCTGCCAGCGTAGCGCGCGAATCGCGTAGCACGCATAAATGGCAACTACCGAAAGGAACAGATAAAGGTAGTTCGCACCGCGAACCACTTCCCACAGCTTTGCACCGCTGAACTGGCTGAGATGAAGTGCCCCGCGGGATCGGTAAAGAAGGAAGGCGATCACACACGTCGCCAGCGCCAGCAGCAACCACTTCCTCGACTTAAAAGTCATATGCAGGGAGCCTACTGAGGAAGGGGCAGCCCGTCAAGCTAAGGGTAAGCAACACAAAGACAAGACCTTGTTTCGTCGTCTTGAGACGAGTAACATGCGGCTAGGTTGGTTGGTCGGGCTCGCCTGTGTTGGGGAACATTTCCGGGGCAATTTGCGTTCCATTAGGTGACAGGCCGAGTAACCCTTCTAAAGGGTTGCACCTGAGCAGGTTACTGGAGAATGGGGCTGAAAAAGCTTGGAGCAGGATGTCCAACTGGTCCAGCGTTGCCTCCAGGGCGATGGCTCGGCCTGGGAGGAACTTGTGCGCCGACACTCGCGGCGCATTTACAACGTATGCTACCGATTCGTCGGAAACCGGACGGAAGCAGAGGACATCTCTCAGGAGGTTTTTCTGCGGGTATACAGGACGCTTGGCAGTTATCGCTCGGCGCACGGAGGATTTGCCACTTGGGTGACCAGTGTAACTCGCAATCTTCTGATCGACCATTACCGCAGAACCAAGCGCGACCGGCAAACCGATTCGCTGGAGGACGCGATGCCCGTCGTGGAGAACAAGGAATCCTCAGCTCGTCGGCCCGACCAGCAAGCACTGGTGAACGAGTTAAGCGGGCAAGTGCAAACGGCCCTTACCAGGCTCTCTCCGGAGTTGCGCGAAGCAGTCATCTTGCGGGATCTGCAGCAACTCGAGTATGCAGAGATTCAGCAAGTGCTGGAGGTACCGGAAGGAACAGTGAAGTCGCGGATCAATCGCGGGCGTATCGAGTTGGCAAAGATTTTGCAGCAAATGGGAGTGAGGCCGTCATGAGGACGGGCGGAAACAAAAGGAATTTGGTATTTCTGGGGGCAGGCATTCGGCTGCCCATGGGGATCGAGCCATGACCTGGACATGCGACCAAATCGAAACGCAGTTGAGTGATTATCTGGAAGGGCTTCTGCAAGCGCCGGAACGTGCGGCGTTCGAAGCGCATGTGAAGGACTGCCCCGAATGTGCCCCGCTGGTCGCCAGTGTGCAGAGCCTGATGAGCGAGCTTCAGTCGATGGAAGAGGTCGAAGCGCCGCCGAGGTTGGTGTACACGATTCTGGACAAGACTCTGGGCCCGCGTGAGACCGTCACGGGCTGGCAGGCCTTCAAGAAATTTCTGGCTGGGCTGGCCACTCCGAAATTTGCTTACGGAACGGCAAGCGTGATGGCAACGTTCGTCATTCTGCTGAGCGCGTCCGGCATTTCGTTGCGGAAGCCCAAGCTGGCAGACCTGCAACCCTCGAACATCTATCGGACCGCGGACCGTCGTGCGCACATTTTCTATGCCAGCAGCGTGAAGTACGTCAGCGATCTCCGCGTTGTGTATGAAATTCAATCACGGCTGCGGCAGGATCAGGAGAATTTGAAGGTCACGCCGGAAGAAGTTGCGCCAAAGTCTGGTCCAGAAAAGCAGCCTGGCCAGCCAGACGACCACACCCACGTGCAGCCAAAGCAGCAGAATCGCGCCAATGACCTGGCTCGCCGCATGGAGATGTTAGCGGCAGATTGTCCCATTGCGCTCGAGAGGAGCTATCGATGAATTGTGCGGTGCATCCGGATGTGGAGGCATCAGGTTTTTGCCGGAACTGCGGGAAACCAATGTGTCCGGCATGTGTTCGGCCCGTTCGGGATGTTTTGTACTGCGAAGACTGCCTCGCGCGAGTGGTAGGACTGGGCCAGGCTCCCTCTGTGACAACATCTACACCTGGAGGAGTAAGCGCACAGGCGGCGTTGCCAGCGGCGGGAGTTCCACCTCCAGCCTCTGCTTCCCCGGGCCCCCCCGTCTTAGCTTTCATTCTCGGACTAATCCCGGGCCTTGGCGCAATCTACAACGGCGAGTACAACAAGGCTCTGCTGCACATCGTGATTTTCGCGGGCTTGATTCTGGGCATCAACCTGGATCTGGGAAGTGGCGCAGAGGCAGTGCTGATCTGTGGATTGGTGATCTTCCCCTTTTACATGGCCATTGACGCCGTACGGACACTGAAAGCGAAGCAAAGCGGGGAGACCTATCAGGATCCCCTGGAAAACTGGACCAGGCAGAAAGCCATCGGGCCTATTCTTTTGATCGGTCTGGGTGGTTTGTTCCTGTTGAATAACTTTGGGTTCTTCGATTTCCTGCGGGTGCGCGAAATGATCTTCCCGCTTATCTTGATCGGTATTGGCGTGTTGTTGTTGAAGAATCGCGTCGGCGGTCCGAAGTAACGAGAGGAGAATCATGAGCGCGCAAATACGATGCCGCTGCCAGAGCTGCACCATCCGCGGAATGATGGGGCCGGCGATCCTGATTACCCTTGGACTGCTCTTCCTGCTCCACCAGATGCGCGGTGGTCGATTCGATTTTGGGAACACCTGGCCGGTGCTTTTGATGGTGATTGGCCTGTTGCTATTGGCGTCATCGTTGGCCCCGCGCGACGGCCACGTTGATACCTCGGCCGCGCCCCCCACGCTACCTCCTCCCCCAACACCGCCGAGTGTTCCTCCGCAATCACAATCGCCGTACAGCGGTCAGGGGCAATAGGAAACCATGGCGGATAACCGCAGGCGCAGCAGCGGGCTCTTTTCCGGTCTGGTCCTCATCTCAGTGGGGACTCTCCTGTTGCTCCACAACTATGGACATCTGGAGCTGAGCACATTCTTCGGGCGCTGGTGGCCCCTTCTGATTATCTTTTGGGGAGTAATCAAGCTCTACGAACGAACGGTCGGCCAACGGTTTGGGGGCGGCGGTGGTGGCATCACGGGCGGCGAAGTCCTGCTTGTTTTCGCGATGCTGGCGCTGATGGGTATTGTTGTTGCCGTCGAGTATGGGAAAGAAAAAGTGGGCGGAATAATCGAAGTGCCCGGCGACAACCACGAATACGACATCGACGTAGCGCCTAAGACAATCCCGGCTAAAGCTCAGGTATTGGTGAGGAACACGCGTGGTGATATCACCGTTCGGGCCTCCGATGACGCGCAAATCGAAGTCTCGGCGAAAAAGAATGTAAAAGCCTGGAGCGACAATGACGCCGAGCGCATCGCCAAGCCCGTCAGAGTAGAAATCAGCCAGAATGGAGACAGTTACGAAGTACATCCCACCGGATACGACGCCTCCGACGCGCGCATAAGCGTAGACCTCGAAGTTTCCGTGCCCAAGAACTCGCCCCTGACCGTACGAACGGAAAAAGGCGATGTGCAAATCTCCGATTTCCTTTCCGATGTCAATGTTTCTGATCCTTACGGCGACGTAGAAGTGCGCAGCACCAAGGGTGAAGTTCTGGTGGAGATGAAGAAGGGCGACGTCAAGATCTCCGATACAACTGGCGATGTGAGGATTTCCGGAAAAGGCGGACAGATTGAAGTGGACGAAACCACAGGCAGCCTCACCGTAGAGGGAGATTTCTACGGACCGGTTCGTGCGGAAAAGGTGACGAAGGGCGTTCGCATCGTGTCGCCAAGGACTGATCTCACGGTTTCCGCGTTGGCAGGACATCTGGAAGCCAGCAGCGGGAATCTGGACCTGATTGATGCTCCCGGCAACGTGAATTTGCGCACCCGCGACACCGAGATCAACGTCGAAAATCCCGGCGGCAAGGTGCAGATCGATAACCGCAACGCACAAACAAGCGTGCGTTTCGTCACCGCACCGAAAGACGATGTCACTATCACGAACGCGTCTTCGGGAATCTCGCTGACCGTCCCCGGAAGTTCTAGCTTCGAAATTCAGGCCGACTGTCGGAACTGCGATATCGAGTCGGAGTTCGCCGGCCTCGGTCCGGTCAAGTCCCCCTCCGGCGATTCCAGCATTGCCGGCAAGTTCGGCTCCGGCAAAGGCCCCAAAATCACGCTAAAAACCAGTTACGGCAACATCCAGTTGATGCGTACTTCCATTACGGTACCCGCGTCCCCAAAGCCCTCTGCCCCTCCCAAAGTTCCTGCCCCTCCTCTTCCCCCCGCCACGGAGCAGTAAAGGAGTCGCAGCAATTGAGCACTCCCTGAGTTAGCTACTAAATTGAATTACTTTCTTCGTATAGTTGGGCACGGTATCACAGCCGAGCTATATATGCCTCCGAACCCACAGGCCGTCAAGGATCTCAGGGTTTGGCGGAAATCGATTGACCTAGTGGAAGAGTCTTACTGTTTGTCTGCAATGCTTCCCAAGGAAGAGCGCTATGGCCTCGTCTCACAAATCCGCAGGGCCAGCACTTCAATCCCTGCGAATATCGCAGAGGGCTTCGGAGGCTGGAACGGGCCTGAATTCGCACGGTACTTATCCATCGCCAGCGACTCACTCCGCGAACTCGAAACCCACTTAGTAATTGCACGCCGCAGAGCCACTCTTCCGCGCAATTGACGATCTGGCAAAAATGTTCTATCGAATGCGGCTGCGCGTTATTGAGGACTTTGATCGACCTCAAAAGTCCTCCACATAAGTCGTGGCTCAATACGCCACCGAGGGTAATACCCGTCCGCTCCCGATTGCTGATTACCGATTACGGATTACCGGACCACGCTGATCGCCGGTCGCTGATCCCAGGCTACTGAGCCAATCGCCGCAGCTCCCCAAAGAACCCCGGATACGACACCCCCGCACATTCCGCATCCAAAATGCGTGTCTCTCCAATTGTCGCCAACCCTGCCACCGCAAATGCCATGGCAATGCGATGGTCCCCGCGCGGATCGATTTCGGCGCCATGCAATTTTCCAGCAGCCCGTCCTTCGACGCGCAATCCGTCGGGCCGCTCCTCTACGCTTGCGCCCATGCGCTTCAGATTTTCCGCCAGCGCCGCAATCCGATCGCTTTCTTTGACGCGCAATTCTCCCGCATCGCGAATCTCAATTCCTTGCTCCGTATACGGACCAAGCGCGGCAAGCATCGGCAATTCATCGATCAACAGCGCCACGCGGTCTCCGGAAACCAAACCGCCCTTGAGTTGTGCGCCTTTCACCGCGAGGTCACCCACCAGTTCTCCATGTCTGGTCTGCAGATTGACGATGCTCACCGATGCGCCCATCTCGTTGAGCAAGTCCAGAATGGCGGACCGCGTGGGGTTCATGCCCACATTGGCGATGTAAAGATTGGACTCTGGCAGCAGCGAAGCAGCCGCAATAAAGAAAACCGCCGAAGAGAGATCGCCCGGTACATGCGCTGAGATGGGCCGGAGCGCGGGATTGCCATTGTGGCCGCTCAAACCCTTGATAGATACCGTGCGACCTTTCAGGCTCACGGGCGCATCAAATTCTTGAAGGGCGATTTCCGTGTGGTCGCGGGTAGCTGCGGGCTCGGTGACGGAGGTTTCGCCCTCCGCATACAGGCCGGCGAGCAGCACCGCGGACTTTACCTGGGCACTGGCCATGGGCATCTGGTAGTGGATGCTATGAAGCTTGCCGCCGCGAATTTCCAGCGGAGGAAAATTCTCGTCCCGGCCGCGAATGTCTGCGCCCATTTCGCGCAGCGGCGTCATCACGCGCTTCATGGGTCGCTTCTGCAGCGAGGCATCGCCGCTGATCTTGGTGGTGAATGTCTGCCCGCTCAAGATGCCGGATAGCAAGCGAATCGTCGTGCCGGAATTTTCCGCATCGAGGGTGCGCCAGGAACTCCTCAGCCCGCGCAGCCCGTGACCGGTGATCTGGACCGTCGTTCCGTCGACTTTCACATCGGCACCAAGCGACTTGATGCAGCCGAGCGTGCTGTGGCAGTCGCGTGCCGCGGCGAAATTGCGAAGCTCGCTCGTGCCGTTGGCCAGCGCCGCCAGCATCGCGTAGCGGTGCGAAATGGATTTGTCGCCCGGCAGTTCCAGTCCGCCGGAGAGCGCTTGGATGGGGCGAATCGATTCGATTTTCACGACGTTGGAAATTTTAGCATGGTGGAGAGTGCGAACTGGAAACCCGGGCAAGCGTTGGCTGGCTGATATCCAATATCCGTAACCCCTATCCCTCTTGTACAGCCGCCTCCCTGTCCCCCTGAACAGTTCGCCATGAGAACGGAACCGGAAATCCTGCGGAATTTATCTCAACGTGCGTGCCTATTATGAAAAGGAAGACCTGTGGCGCAGGGTAAGCGCTTGCGAGCCCTGCGGCTTGGCGTGAAAAAGAGGAAGCATGTTTGCCCGCAAGACGTTACGACAGCTTTTGATCAATGCCGCGATAGGCGTGGGTGCGCTCTTCGTCGTTGGGGTGCTTCTGGCAGCAATCCCCGGCCACCACCCGCCAGCAGTGCCCATGACCACTCCCGAGATGGCGCAGGATGCGCAGAGCGGCGATCACTCGAGCATGCCGGGAATGACGATGGATGCGGACGACGCCTCCATGGGCGAGCACAACGCCATGGTCGAAATGCAGCACATGCACGCGGGCGACACCCCTCATATGCACATGACCAAGCCGCGTCCCGCCAGAGCCGAGGATCAACAGCACGCGAGCGAAATTGTCGAACAACTCCGGACAGGCATTGAGAAGTACAAGGACTACCACGTCGCATTGAACGACGGCTACAAGATCTTCATGCCGAACGTTCCCCAACAGGAATACCACTTCACAAATTACGGAAACGGTTTCCTGGAAGCTTTCGTCTTCGATCCCGCGCGGCCCACTTCCCTGCTCTACAAAAAAACGGCCAGCGGCTACGAACTGGTCGGCGCGATGTACACCATGCCCAAGCGTGCCACTGAAGATCAGTTGAACGAGCGCGTCCCGCTAAGTATTGCCACCTGGCACGAGCATACAAATCTCTGTATGCCCCCGAAGGGCAACCGCCGCCACGCCGACTGGACCAGATTTGGCCTCCACGGCTCCATCACCACGGAAAAAGCATGCGACGCTGCTGGTGGCACCTTCTATCCCGTCATCTTCGGTTGGATGGTGCACGTCTATCCCTACGAAGACAGCACTTCAAAAATCTTCGCCATGCACCACATGAACTAAGTGAAGAGGTCGGAAGTTCGCAGTCAGAAGCTAGAAGTCAGACCTCCACCTTGCAGCCAGTGGAATCATCTACAAAAAAATAGCTTCGGCCTGTACTTCCGACTTCAAACTTCCGACTTCAGCTTCAGCCTGTGTTTGTTTTCTTCGAGGAAGTCCCGCAGGTCCTTCGAGACGTCGAGCAATCGAATCCACTGTTCGTAATACAACGTCACCGGAAAGCGGCCCAGGCCGTAAACGCTGACTCCGCCCTTCTCTCCGACACGAAACTCCAAGGTCCCCTTCTTGGGCCGTTCTGCTTTCTTTTCCAGCTCAGCAATTCTCGCCAGCAACTCTTCTCTTGTCGGTTCGGACATAAGCAACTCCTGTGACACATCCTCGCACAGCCTGTAGCGCAGGGCGAGCGCTTTTCGAGCGTGGCGGGCGTTTCGCCCGTCGCCAGCCGCCAGCCCGCATGGTTCCCCCTTCTCAGGCAGACCGCTCGTAGAAATGCTCCTGAACTGTACTACCGGGAACCCATCATTTCGAGCGGAGTCCGAGTAGCGAGAAATCCCTCTTCTTTTGCAGCCTTTCAAAACAACATCTCGCAACCAAAGTTGAGGACTAGAACTTCTAAGACAAAGGGACTAGTGCGGCTTGTCTGCCGGTTCAATTGCCCTAGGACTCGCCGCCCGGTATTATGCTCCCTTGCTTCGGGGGTGCGTCTATCTGCGTATGGGCCATCTTTTCCAGCGTTTCAAGCTCTTCACTCTCGCTTCCCTATTGTTAGGGTTGTTTGCCTCGCCAGCTGCCCCGCAACAATCCACCGAGACTCTTCCCCTCGACCAGGTCCGGGCCGGAATGCAGGGGTACGCCTACACGATCTTTGCCGGCGACCAGGTGGAAAAATTCGACCTCGAAGTGCTGGGGGTTATGCCGAACTTCCTGGGTCCAAAGCAGTCCATCATCCTCGTGGAACTGAAAGGACCGAAGGTCGAACATACTGGCGTCGTCGCAGGCATGAGCGGCAGCCCGGTCTATCTCGACGGCAAACTCGCGGGCGCGCTCTCCCTGAAGCTCGGCATTTTCACCAAGGAAGCGATTGCCGGCGTTACACCGATTGAAGATGTGCTGCGCCCACCCCAGTCGAAAGCGACTGCACAAATCATTCCTCAGCAGTATGAACTGCCCAAAGAGGCCGTCGTACAAAACACCCTGCCCAATGGCTCCTCACTCGAACCCATTGAAACGCCGCTCGTCTTCTCCGGGTTCCAATCTTCCACACTGCAAAAGTTTGCCGGCCAGTTGGAAGGCTACGGCCTCGTTGCCACGCAAGGCGGCACCGCACCAGACCAAAAAACAGACGCAAACGCCCATCTCTCTCCCGGCGACATGGCCGGAATGGTCTTGGTGCGAGGCGATGCCTCCATCAATTCCGCTTGCACAGTAACCGCGGTGCAAGGCGATCGCGTCTTCCTCTGCGGCCATCCCTTCCTCAATCTCGGCGACATCCAGATGCCCATGGCGCGCAGCCAGGTGGTGACCACGCTCTCGTCCTCGCTAGCCTCCACGAAAATCGTCAATGTCGGAGGAACCATCGGCACGATCACTAGTGACCATCTGACCGCCGTCACCGGCACGCTAGGCGCCCCACCTGCCATGATCCCGATGGACCTGACCTTCGTTACCGGTTCCAGCGAGAAGAAGCTGCACTTCGAAATGGTGAATCACCCGAAGTTGACACCTCTTCTGGTCGCCATGACCACCTTCAACGGCGTCACGCAGAATTCGCTCTACGGTGAGGGCACCACCTTGCATTTGACCGGCGAAATCCAGTTGAAGGGCCACGTACCCGTCAAGCTCGAGAACACCTTTGCACCCTCCGATTCCTTGATGCCGGACGGTATGCCCATCGCCATCGTGGTGCAAAGCGTTTTTGGCCGGCTCTTCACCAACAACTACGAAGTCCCGGACGTCGATCACATTTCCCTTCGCGTGGAAAGTCTGCCGGGACGAAATTCCTATACCATCGAGAGCGCGTGGCTCGAAACCGGCGAAGCCTCGCCCGGCGAAAACCTGAAAGTGCGCGTCCTGTTGCGCCCCTATCGCGGCGAACCACGCATCGAGGAAACCACGGTCCACGTGCCGGACCAGATTGCCCGCGGATCTTCCTTGCGCGTGCTCGTCAGCGATGCGGACTGGATGAATCGAGCCTCACGCGGTTTCAACTTTGGCATGATGCCCGGCGGCGCCTCTGGGCCCGAAGGGCTCGACCAACTCATTGCGCTGATCAATCGCGAGCGCCATAACGACCGCTTGTACGTCGGCGTGTTTGTGCCCGCGCCCACGATGGTCTGGGACGATAAAGAAATGCCCAACGTTCCGCTGTCCCAGATCAGCATCATTGACGGCCGCCCGACACCCGGAAGCGTGCAAGTGCTCCGCGAATCGCTCGCAAGTGAATCGTCGATTGTGCTCGGCGGCCCTGTAGCTGGACTGATTTCTCTGAATCTTCAAATCCGGTGATCCCTTCTATGGCGAAACTCCTGAAACAATCCTCACTCCTGGCTCTCCTGCTGTGTGTTGTTGCTGCTTCGGGTTTCGCGGATCACACGCGCCGTTGGAGGCAGTCCACCTACGATGAGTTCTTGAAGGGCACTGCCAAAGGTGTTGCCGTGCGCAGCGACGGGCATTTGGAACTGGCACCGAAATTCACTCTGCTGGCGGACGCGGATGCTTCCTACCTGTGGTCGCTCCGGACAGACGCCGCTGGAGCCTTGTACGCCGGAGGCGGATCGCCCGCGAAAGTCTTTCGCTTTGACTCCAGCGGAAAGCCGAAGACTGCGTTCGAATCCACCGAACTGTTGGCGCAGTGCATCGCATTCGACGCAAAAGGCAATCTCTACGTGGGCACCTCGCCCGATGGCAAGGTCTACAAGGTCACGACTAATGGAGATAAAACTGTCTTCTTCGAACCCAAGACAAAGTACATCTGGGATTTGGCGTTTGCCGCCGATGGCACGCTCTACGTAGCGACTGGTGACAAAGGTCAGATTTACGGTGTGTCGCCGGATGGAAAAGGCGAACTCTATTACGCCAGCGATGAGGCCCACATCAAGGTCTTGGGCTTCGACGGAAAGGGCAATCTCCTGGCGGGCACGGAACCAAACGGCCGGGTCCTTCGAATCACTTCCTCCCAAAAGAACGCAAAACAAAAAACCGACTCCGGGAAGGCGGATGGGTTCGTGATCTACGAGACCGCCAAACGTGAAGTCACATCGCTCGCCGTTGGCGCCGACGGCGCTATCTATGTCGCCGCGATCGGCGAAAAACCGCGCGCTGGCGCGCCGGGGCAGCCCACCGTCATCACCACCCCGCAGGGTACAACCACGATCACCAATGTTGGAATACAAGGCGGCGCAATTTCCGCGCCCTTCGTGGCCTATCCGCAGGCAATTTCCAGCAGCATTTACCGGATCACCTCCGAAGGCGTGCCCGAGGAGATCTGGACCTCGCGCGAAGATGTTGTTTACTCGCTGGGCCTGAATTCCGACGGCCGCCTGCT
>Ga0187772_10000354_pt1 | contig 20431 bp, 10 predicted proteins | sample 0116_SJ02_MP15_2_FD_133137 | JGI IMG/M metagenome (GOLD analysis project Ga0187772, IMG submission 133137) | Tropical peat soil microbial communities from peatlands in Department of Meta, Colombia - 0116_SJ02_MP15_20_MG | ecosystem: Environmental > Terrestrial > Soil > Wetlands > Peat | place... | reverse complement strand
TTGCCGATCCCCGAGGTCACGGGGAGAGCGATAAGCCGAGAACGGTGGAGGCGCATCGCGTCGAAGAGTACGCCGAAGACGTCCTTGCGGCGTTGAGAGCCGCGGGCGAATCCCGCTCCGTCGTCTTCGGTATTTCGGACGGGTCCGAAATCGCTGTTGCGCTCGCTCAAGCGCATCCCGATGTTGTGACCGCGATCATCGATCTCGATGGGTGGGACGACCGGGACCTCTGTGACGATCCGATTCGAGCGGACCGTTTGGAATGGGCCAAAGCCGTCAGGGCAGCCGGCTGGCCGGCGTATCTGAAGCACATCTGGGGGGGCCGTCTCGTGGCTGACGAGCGCCCGCTCGTCAAAGAGTTCATGAGCGCCGATACGGAGATGGTGGCTCTCGGGGCCGAATCCTGGACCCGATGGAAAGGTCCAATGAGCATCCTTCCCCGCCTAAAGGTGCCGATTCTCCGGTTGGTGAGTGGAACACGGTCACAAGAGGAGCTCGACCGGATTCAGAGATTGCGGCAGCCAAACATCGAGACCCATGTCTTTCCCGGCGTTGACCACTTCGACCTCTGTACTGAGCCGGTTCACTCCAAAGGTATCGTGAATCAGTTTCTAGAACGAGTTCATCGCCCTGCCACTTGAGAGGCCGCCGAAGTCCCAGCTTCCCCATCGCCTTCGGTGCAGGATACTTTCTCTCGGGTCGATTCCCCTCCCCCCTTGGTGGCGATCGCCCGGCGGCCCGTAAGTCAGGACTTCGGGCACACCCCCACGGGGGCATCCCACCCCTTGTCAACGTCACTTCAGACCTCGGAGGGCTCGGTCTGCCGTCCGTGGTAGTTGGCGCGCTGCCGAATGCTTCGGTCGTAAGCAGCGGTCTATACGGATCCCCGACAACAACCTCCAGCGACGGAAGTGGTCATGGATGCTCATGGCTCGGGTGTTTGTGGACAGTAGTCTCAGGGGGCTGGCAGTGGCTCGCCGAGGATGTGGTGCAATTCTCCGAAGGGGGATGGCTTGGTGCGGTTGAAGACTTCTTCGAGAACCTTCCGTACCTCGTTGTCGAGTGGACTATAGATTTCATCAGCGATGCGGAGGCCGTAGCTTCGGTCCTAGCGCAGTTAGTTCAGGTTGCAGGCGCCTTCGTCGTCGGCGCGTTCGAGAGCCTATTGAACACCCTTGTCAATAAGATTCTTGAGCCGCTACTCTCGCCAGTCGTCACCTTTGTCAAGGAGGCCATGGACTCGTATGACTCTGCCATCGCAGCTAGCATGAATGCGAGCGTCTCCGACGTCGCAAACGGAGGACGCTACAATGGCGTTGTGACACTGGCTCACGCCCGACAAGTGCTCACGACTATTGGCGGGAACGTGATGGAGTTCGGGTTCGTTATTGGTGCCATAGTGATGGGCGTAGCTCTGCTCGTCGCATGGCTGACCGCAGGCGCGAGTTTCGTGGTGAGCTTTCTTCTCGTAGCCCTTGGAATGGTCACAGCCGCCGCCCTCGCGGGTTTACTGGTCCCACCGAGCTTCACCGCGAACGCTGTCAATGCCACGGATACCTTTGTCACTAAACACTTGAACTCCGAGAACTCCGCTACACTCCCCCAATATGACTGGCTCGCCTTGAGCGAAGTGGTCGGCGATGGGCTAGACATTGGGTCCCTCCCCCTGGATATCTATCTGGGGGTGATGCTCGTCGAAGCAAACAGCGGGACCGCGGCGTTTACCAAGCCCATGATTTCCTTCGCTTTTGACTTTGCCGCGATTGCGCTAGATGCCATAGCTTGGGCAAGGAGCATCTTCTCCCTGACCGTTGTAGCATTGGCGGTATCAGCGGTGGCTGCAGTCATCGCAACCATACCGTCAGTTGCGGTTCCGGGAATCACCAAGCTGACGAATTACATCTCTCTGGGATTGGCCTGGGGGGCGTTCATACCTGCCGGGGTAAACTTCGGGGTATCACTATGCCAGACGCTCCCTTCGGTTTGCTAGGCATCAGGAGAAGCCAACAAGCTATGATCCAGGAATATGACCTCACTGGATTATCAGCAGCCGATCAGGAGTGGAAGGGAATCCGTCCGTGGATTAGTGTTGGAGGTGCGACTGCGGCAGCGGCCGTCGAAGTGTACTTCTTAGGCCTGCTGATCCGGGGTGTTGAAGTCGACCCGCACCTGGCGCTTCTTGGTTTAGCTGTGTTCGACGCCTGCTGGGGTCTCGTTGTCTATCTGGGGTTCATGTCTGCAATTCCATACCTTCCCGGAGCGAACAAGCTTGCCATCGACGAAGAGGGCATCCGGTTCTCCTATCCCGGAGGGCGACAGGAGTGTCTACCATGGCGTGGCCCCGGAACGGACTTCAGGCTATTCGATTACAGCGCTCAGCCCCCGTGGGTCAAGGCGAACCTTAGCTACTTTATCCTAATGCGTCCTCGATTTCAAGTCCTAGGACGGTGGCACAGAATGTCCCTGCTTAACGAAGAGGCTTTCGCGGCCGTTCTACGAGCTGCCCGCAGTCGTGGCCTGAGGATAACTAGTTACCAAGCCAATTCCTTGGTAGCACCGGGCAGACCTCAGGCCTATCGAATCAGGTCGGCTAGACAGGGGTAATGCTATCGGAATTGAGAAGCGGGTGGCCGTGTGGGCGGCCTTCAGCATCGCGGGACCCATTTCTCCACGGCGGGAGTCGTACGCCCGCGCATCGAAGACGAATTCAGACATACGCGGCATACCGGGACGAAGCGCCTCGCGACCATCGCAGTCGGGATAGACCCGTCGTCTTCGGACGCTTGGTCCCGGTCTCCAGCCTGTCCCGGCCTTCCTCCCCAACCTTCGTTGGAGGGTCCTCTCAGGGAATCGGCCCCATACTGTTCCGGGCGTTGCTCGATCTGACCGCGCTGGCGAGAGGCGTCGGCGGACTGAGCTGGGGGAACCGGACCGGGTCGATGTAAGGAGCCCGCTGGGTCGCGGACTCTGGCCGACTCCTTCCTACTGCGTGACTAGGAGGGTGTACTGGAGGACGGATGTGTCCCCCGCGCTGGTCAGGTCGATGGCGAAGGTCGCATACTCCACCACCGCGATAGACGCCGAGGTACGAACATACGCCGTCAACGCGATGCCGTTCACCGCCGGCGTCACGGAGACGCGGATCTCCACCTGGAAGACATGGGAGACGAGCGCACTGTGATTGAACGAGATCTCGAAGACGTACATCGTGTCGCCCGAAGCGAAGCCCCCAGTCGCTGTGTTAAGGCAGATTCCGGCGTTGCTTCCGTTGGTCAAGTTGGTCGGGCTCGTCTGCGTACCCAGATTGGACACCGAGCAAGCTCCCGTTGCGGGCACCGTGGTTAAACCTACGAGCTCGGCCTGGGCGAGAACGTTCGATACACCGGCCGGGGCCGAAGGCGCTCCGGATACGGAGCCCTGCGATGGGAACGCTGAGATCACAAACTGGGACACCGAGTAACCGGCGACAGCGATCAGCACCGCGCTACCCGCGACGATCAGGCATACGCCCGGGCTTAGCACACGGCGCCTTCGACTCCCCCGGACCTTCGATTGACGTCGAGTCGCCTGGGGTCCTGACAGGTGGACCGGCACGATCCGGATACCTCCGCGAGGTAACGGTGATACTGCAGGGACCTACATACCCCCACCGCGTCGACGGATGGGGCCGCCGGGAGTGCCAGACGATCGGTACCCCCTCGATTCCGCGTCGCCGCATCCTGTCCTGGGGAGAGCCCTTACGAGGGGCGGGGTACTCCCTGGCTCCTCCGAGGGGCTAGCTCCCAATCGCCGGAGGCCCCGAACAGGTCAGTCTCGAGCCGGGGCCCCAGAGCGATAGCGTGCCTCGATCGCGGTCGAGAGGCGGTCCCACGTAGCGGAGACCCGCTGTCGCAGCTCACTTGGTGTTGGGAAGTCCCGCGTCACCCAACGCTCGGTGACGAGAAGCTCGAGGCGGGTCTTTCTCGGCCCCAACCTGACCAGGTGATAATCCATCGCCATGCGGTCGGCCTCGTCGATCTGATCGGTATGCCAATCGGAAGGGGGATCGAGACGGACTAGATCTATCGCGATGTCGGGGTCGTACGACCGGGTAGGCGCGAGGCGGATCCGTATCACTCTATGCGGCGAGACTCGGAGCACGCGGAACCTCGGCTTGACCGCACCTTTGCGCCGAAGCCGCCAGTCATCCGACCGATAATCTGTGCACCAATCGTAGACATACCGAAGTGGTGCGTGGACTACCTTGGAAACTCGGACGGTCGTCGTCCCGAATACACGATGACCCCGCTGCGGCATGCCGTGGGGACGGTGAAGGGGGTCTTGATTGTAGCGGAGCGGTCGTCCTTGCCGTCTGAGTTGTCAGCAGTTCGGTCCGGCGTGGACCCATCTGGTCATGGCGCGGCACACCGGACCTGGGGGGTCGCTCAGGTTCTCGCAGAAGAGCGCCGGATTCTCCCCGACTAGTTCATGGCGCGCGCCGGTAGTGGGTCTAGGATGGAAGGGGAGACTCGGTGGCTCCCCAGCCCTGGGCTGCCGGCGAGAAACTACGGGCTCCTCGGCTTGGTCCTAGGATACGTCGCGTTCCTCGATTTCTTGATGGGCACCACCCGAGGCTGGTCGACCGTTTGGGGCGCCCTCGAGTTCTGGTCGCCGAGGGGAGCTTGGGGCCCCGTCGTCGTCTTTTGGTTGTTCGATGCCGGCCTTCCCCTGGTGATCGCGGTCGCCTCTCTTTGGACCGTCACCGTTCGGATTGGCCTAGGAGCTGAAGGAATTCGCGTGGTCACGCGGTTTCGCACTAGGGTAGTGCCTTGGGAGGCGCTCCGTCCTGGAGCCGCCATTCCGCGCGGGAAGTGGGGGCTCCTTCGTTCGGCTGACACGCCCGGGCGAAGGAGTCCGCGCACCATCTTCGTCACCAGAGACCAGGCAAGGTTGATCTTGACCCACCCTAACGCCCCGTCGGCGCTCTTCCCGCCAGAATACTGGTCCTGGATCGACGTCCCGCCGCCACGTGGGCCAGCCTGAAACCCCGAGCAGGCCCAAGGCCAAGGGCTGGCGACGCCTAGGGTGAGAGCTCTGGCTTCAGGTACTCCGGAAGAGGGATGTGGGCTCGTTCTACGGCCAGACGGCTTGCCGGGCGCCAGGTCGAGTCGAGCGTGCCACACGGCTTGCCTGCGTCGGTCGCGGTCGTTGCGTGGACCGTCAGCGCGTCGGGAGCGGACCGAACGACCCTGCCCCGGGCCAGGTGACGCGCCCCGACCCGGGGCAGTCGGGCTGAGGAGTAGGTGATCGGGCCATCGCTCACCCAGAGCTTTCCCCCGAGCGTCAGAGCGGTCCAATACGAAGTCTCGTACAGCACCATGAAATGGAGCCCGTGATGAAAGACGGTTGGCCAGCCGATCTCATCCGGTCGCGGCGTGAAACTCGATACGACCTCCTCGGCGCCGTTCGGGTCGGTGGAACGCTCGAATTGGAGACGAAGCCCCCGAGCATGGCGGGGGCCGCAGCCGAAGCAAGGGTTCTCGGGCGGGTTCTCTAGCGCCGACATCGGCGGGCGATGGCCGGCGCAAGCATAGGAGTTCGGGGAACGACGACTTCCGGCACTGCCATCGGCCCGCAAGGCACTGCGCGGGTCGCCGTCGGCGTCAGATGCAGGATGCGATCTGTTTCTCGGACGCAGTCGGGTCAGCCAATCTCGGAGGCTAGTGTCCACACCCCTCTTGCGAGCAATGTCGGCAGCGCCCCCACCGCGCCCACGTAGACCGGGAGGTGCGCAAGGAGAGCGCTCGCCTCCGTCATCTCCACGCAGACGACGGGGAGGAGCACGGCTAGGGCTCGATACTCGAACCGGAGCCAGCCGATCCACGCACGACGAAGCTCGAGGGGAAGACGGCTCGGCATCCTGGAGGCTCCGGGCTCACATGACCCTCAGGGGAGGCCATCGCCCTACATAGCCAGAGCCGGACCTCCGGCCCGCGCTAGCGCCGACGGAGGACCCCCACCCCGTCGCACGGAGGTCCCGTTGCCGGCGACGCCCGGCTGGGTTGCTAACGTGCGTTGACGTCAAGAATACGCATAAATACGCATTCAGAGGATTCCTGTACGGGCGAAGAGTTCTCTAGGAGGTTATCGACTTGTCCGAGATTCGAGCGATAGCAGGTCGCCGTGGCCGGTCCCAGCTCGCGAAGACGCTCCAGATCGCCGTAATCCTCACGACGTTGGGGGTTCTGGCGGGGATAGGTTTGGCCTCGGCCGCCCCCGGGGGGACCCACCTACCTGCGGCCCCCGCTCCCGTCCCGCAGGCTGTGGGGCCGCAGGTCGTCATGTTGCGCATCTACGTCACAACGTTCGCGGAGACCGGGCTCCCTGCCGGCGCTGAGTGGTCGGTGAACGTCTCCGGAGGCGCAGGGGCAAGCTCCACGGGGACATCGCTCTCCCTGGGGGTCCCTGCAGGTACGCACGCGGTCAGCGTCGTGGCCCCCGCAGGATACGGTCTCGCCAAGGTGGCGGGCCCGCACCATCCCACGGAGACCTCGGTGAACGTCTCGAGGCCGTCAACGTTCCACCTTAGGTTCGGTCCGCTCGAGAGCCTGATGTTCGTGGAGAAGGGTTTGCCGAACGGGACGTTCTGGAACGTCGATATCACCTCCACCAACGGTCGGGGAGGCCCCGCTGCCCAGAGCGGCCAGACGGGCGGCAGCTCGATCTGCTTCTCCGTCGTCAAGGGGAACTGGGTGTTCAAGGTCGCCGTCTCCTCCGACGGGTTCAAGACCGGTTCCAGCCACGGGTCGATCGTTGTCCGCGCGCCTACCGTGACCAAGAAGATCGTCTTCAAGGTCGGTTGACGGGGCCCCTCTCCCCTGGGGAGCCCTGATCGACCGGAAGGGTCGGCGCGAGCACGCCCGTAGGCAACCCCCCGATCCCCCTGGAGCCGGCGGCTCACCGCAAGTGACCTCGCCAGCCCGGCGCGGGGCCCAGGATGGCCCGATGTTTCGGCACAACGGGGTGCGGGCTCCGCGATGCCCTCGGACAGGTCGAGGGATCACGGTTGATGCCGGCGGTCCGGCTACCGGTCCGGGTCCGCCGCTACCCCTCGAGTGGCGTCGCACCGGGCCCGGTGCCGTCGCCCGGGGGGACGAGGAGATCGCGACCCGCAACAACATCGACGCCCGGTCGGGGGGCAAGAGTTAACCTAGCTACAGCGCGCCTTCTTAGGGGTCACGGAGGTCCGTCCGTACGTACGTGAGGTCCGGTGCGAGCGCTTCCCCGAGGTCGAGACTGATCCGGGGAAGGAGACCGTAGTGAACCGCACCCGACCGGGGCAGGACCATGGCTAGGACGCAACAGACCCCCGGCGGGGCCCCGCACGACGGGCCTCTGGGTTGGCTCGGACACCGCGTCGCGCGGCACCCCTGGTACTTCCTGGCGCTCTGGGGGGCGATCGTCGCGGTCTGCCTCCTGCCCGCCGCCAACGTCGGGTCGGTGATCTCGAGCAGCTTCAGCAACCCGTTGCCCAGCAGTGACGAGAGCGTCCAAGCCCAGAACGCGTTCGCGACCGAGTTCCCGCACGCGCAGACGTCCCCGTCGTCGGCGATCGTGCTCCTCGAGGGTCAGGACATCGTCGGCCCGGTCGGCAAGAACGCGACCCTCGCGCTCACGACCATGCTCTCGGGGGACGGACGGCTGAGGAATGTCACCGCGGTCTCGTCGCTCTACTCCGCCTACTCGTCGTACCTCGACGGGGAGGCGCAGCTTGGCTGGTCGTTCCTCGGCCGCTCGCTCGCGGGCGACCCGTCGCTGTCGGTCACGGTCAACCAGACCGCGACCAGCCTCTGGGCGCCGGTGGCGGACTACGTTCACGTCTGGACCGGTGTCGTGGCGAACCAGTCGGCAGGGACCCCGGCGTCGGCCGCGGACTGGCCCGCGTTCCAGACGGCCGCGGCGACGTTCGCGTCGAACGCCACGGAGTCGAAGGTGCTCGGGGATTTCTACAACGGGAACGGCGGCTCCGGCGTGGGGTTCAACGCCAGCGTCTTCGGCGGATGCCTGTCGACCTCGAACGTCTCGACCTGTGCGGCCGACGCGTCGCGGAGCGTCCTCCCGAGTGTCCTCTCGTCTCTGTTTCCCGCGTCGGGGGTCGCAGCGACCGCCGCGGTAGCGCTCGCCGACCTAGGGGTCGGGAACTGGAGCGATGCCGCCGCCCAGCAGGTCGTCACCACGACCGTGGTCGGGTCCGGCTCCGGCGTCTCCCCGACCTGGCTGCTGACGCTCTGGCGCGCGTTCCCGGGGAACGTGCCTCCGTCGGGCAGCGCCGTGGCGGCCTGGGTCGCGGCTCAGGTCCAGCAGGACCCGGTCGGCCGCCTGCCGCTCCCCGTTCCGGCGGGGCTCGATGCCTCGTTCGTCAGCCCTTCCGGTACCGCCACGATCGTGATCGTCTCGTTCGGTGTGGCGGACGACGTCCTGGTCAACGGCACCTCCGTCACGTTCGGCGACGTCTCCGAGATCGACCGGGACGTTTCCCAGGTGCTCGGGTCGGCCCCGGCGTACGCGGCGATCACCCCCTACGAGACCGGCGCGGCCCCGCTAGATAGCGCGACGAGCCACCTGGCGACCTCCGCGCTCAGCCTCCTGCTGGTGCTGACGATCGTCGTGCTGCTCGTCATCATGCTCCTCTACTTCCGGGCCCCTTCGGCGCCGGCGCTCGCTTTCGGGATGATCGGGATCGCCCTGGTCGCGAGCTTTGCCGCGATCTTCGTGGTCGGTACGTTCGTGACGAAGTTCAACTCCGAGATCGAGTCGATCATCCTCGTCTTCCTGATGAGCATCGGGACCGACTACTCGGTGTTCCTCCTCGCACGGTACCGGGAGGAGCTCGTCCGGGGGACCCCGCCCAAGGCGGCGGTCGAGACGACCGTCCGCTGGGCCGGCCAGAGCATCGCGACGAGCGGGATGGCGGTCCTGGTCGTCGCCCTCGCGCTGACCCTCTCGGGGATCAGCTTCCTCGCCCAGCTCGGGATCTGTCTCCTGATCGCGGTCACGTTCGCGCTGGTCGTCAACCTCACGGTCCTGCCGTCGATCCTGATCCTGGTCGGCCCGCGGATCTTCTGGCCGAACTCCGGGGCGAGGTTCGCGCGCTACTCGGAACGCCGGAAGCAGAACATCGAGACCCACCGCGACTACATCGCCCGCGCCGGGCGGACGGCGACCCGGCGACCGTTCGCGGTGATCACGATCATCCTCCTGCTGTCGGTCCCCGTCGTGGTCGTCGCGCTCCAGGTACCGGTCTCCTACGACATCACGGACATCGGCCTCCCGGCCTCCAATCCCGCGCAGGTAGGGTTCGTCCATCTGCAGAACGACTTCGGAGCCAGCTACTCGTCCACGAGCTTCGCCCTGGTATCGTTCGCTTCCCCGCTCGTGAACGGCGGGGTCCCTAACGCGACGGAGCTGCGGGACGTGGCGGGGCTCGCGACGACGATGAACGCGACCCCCCAGGTCGCTTCCGTCAGCACCTTCGTCGGTGCGGGGGGTGCCCCCCTCGACACGTGGTTAAACTACACCGTGCTCCCGCCGGCGGACAAGCTCGCGCTGAACGAGTCGCTCGCCACGTACGTCGGGGTGGATGGTAGGACGGTCCTTTTCGACATCACGACCAACGCGAGCGGCTACTCGGCGCCGGCGATCACGGTGATCGACGACGTGCAACATCGAGCGGAGAGCTACGCCACCGGGCACGCAGAGGTGCGGGGGATCCTGCTCGGCGGGGCCGCGCCGACGACGCAGGACATCAAGTCCCTGGTCAATCAGGCGACCGAGGAGATGCTCGTCGGGGCGGCGCTCGGCCTCCTGCTCCTGATGCTCCTGATCCTCGGCTCGGCGTTCGTCCCGCTCCTCGCCCTCGGGGTGATCGGCCTCTCCATCCTCTGGAGCTGGGCCACGAGCTACTTCGTCGTCGGGATCCTCGAGAACGAGGCGCTGATCTTCCTCCTGCCGCTGATCCTGCTGATCCTCGTTCTCGGCCTCGGCATGGACTACAACGTGCTGCTGCTCACCCGGGTCAAGGAGGAGCGCCTCCTGGGGAACCGGGGGGCGGAGGCGATCCGGGACGCGGTCACCCACGCGGGCGGGGTGATCACCGCCGCGGCCGTGATCCTCGGGGGGGCGTTCCTCCTGCTCGGCTTCACGAGCCCCCTGGCCCTGCTCGCGGCGATCGGGCTCGGGATCGGCTCGGCCGTGCTGCTCCAGGCGTTCGTCGTGCAGCTGTTCTTCACGCCCGCGGTCCTTACCCTCGGCAAGGACTGGATCTGGAAGGGCTGGCAACGATCCCGGTGACCCGCGTCGTCGGTCGTCCCTCCGCTCCGGCCCGACCGGGGCGCGGGGCGGGCCGTCGTCCTCGACGACCTAGGGGGCTCCCGGAAGGTCGACCAGCGTGAGCAGGTTCGTCGGCCGCCCCTCGAGCGGATAGCCCGCGGTCAGGACCGCGACCCCCCCGGTGGGAAAACCGAGCTCGGACGGGAGCTGACGGGTCGCCTCGGAGAGACGGCTGAGGTCGCTGTGGACCGGAGCGGGCCGGGTGATGACGCCGCCGACGAGGCGCAGCTGACGACGGACGTTCGCCGAGCTGGAGAGGGCGACGACCGGGCAGGCCGTATGGAGGGCGGCGACCAGCCGAGCCGTCCGGCCGGAGTGGGTGGGCGTCGCGATCATGCGAGCCCCGACGCCCTCGGCGAGCCCGACCGCGGCCCGGGCGACCGCGAGGTCCGGGTCGTTCACCGCCCCGGCGTCGGGGTGCTCGCGGAGGAGGCGAGGGTCGAACGCCGGCTCGGTCGCCTCGGCGATCCGGGCGAGCCAGCGGACCGACTCGACGGGGTACTCGCCGACCGCGCTCTCCTCGCTGAGCATCAGGACGTCCGCGCCGTCGAGGACCGCGTTGGCGACGTCCGTCGCCTCGGCCCGGGTCGGGCGCGGCGAGGCGAGCATGCTCAGGAGCATCTGGGTCGCCACGATGACGAACTTCCCTCCGAGGTTCGCGCGCCGGACGAGGCGCTTCTGCTCGAGAGCGAGCCGCTCGAGCGGGACCTCGATCCCGAGGTCGCCCCGCGCGACCATCACCCCGTCCGAGACTTGGAGGATCCCGTCGATCTCGCGGAGTGCCTCGGGCCGCTCGATCTTCGCGATCAGCCCGACGGCCGGCTCCGGGTGCTCGCGGTCGAGCCAGCGCCGGGCCTCGACGACATCCCGTCGGCTCCGGACGAACGAGAGCGCGAGGAAGTCGGCGCCTCCGGCCAGCGCACCGGCCGCGAGCTCTCGGTCCGTCTCCGCGAAGGCGGCGGCTCGCAGCCGTGCGTGGGGCAGGTAGAGACCGGCGTGGGAGGAGACCGACCCGCCGTGGACCACGGTGGTGATGATCGCGTCGCGGCCGGGGCGGACGACGCGGAGCTCGACGCTCCCGTCGCCCACCAGCACCGGGTCTCCTCGGTGGATCCCTTGCGAGAAGGAGGGCAGCTCGACCGGGACACGGTGCGCGTCGCCCGCGGCCGGGTCGCGGTCGAGGACCCAGCGATGACCGTCGACCAGGCGGAGGGGGGACGGGGCGAGCTCTCCGAGCCGGAGCTTCGGTCCCGGAAGGTCGGCGACGACCGGGACCTCGCCTCCCTGGCGTCGAACGACCGACTGGATCCGTCGCAGGACCTGCCGGTGCGAGGACGGAGAGCCATGGGAGAGGTTCAGACGGAAGGCGTCCGTGCCAGCGTCGAGCAGCGCTCGAAGCTTGTCCGCGGAGTCCGAGGCAGGCCCGACCGTGGCGAGGACTCGGGTGCGGCGCATGGCGGTCGACCTGCAGGAGCCCCCCCGCCTAGCTCACATTTGTGGTCCTCCGGCAGCGGTTGGAGGAGGTCGCCCGTCGGGAGCTCCGGCGGCTTATCTTCCTCACGCGTCGTGGGGGACCATGGCCGTCGTACTGCACGTCCGGGGCGAGGTCCGTTATGGGGAATGGGCGCGGTTCCTCCAGGCCGTCGAACGCTACCGCGAGTACCGGCGAAGCCGCGGATACGTCGTTCCCCAGCTGCTCTCCGGCCTGAGCGGCCCGATGAACTCGGCGATCCTCGTCTACCGGTTCGACGACGCGAAGGCGTTCGAGAAGGAGGACCGCGCGACCGCGGAGGACCCCGGGTACGGCAAGGTCGCTTCCGAGATGCCGTACCGCGAGGGAACCATCGTCTACGAACTGTTCCGTGAGAGCTAGACGTCCCGGGCGTCCGAGCCTCGGGGTCCGGAGGGGCCACCCGCCGCGGTACTGCTCGGCCAGGTCGGTACCCCGGCCCGTCCGGACATGTTCTTAAGCCCTGGACGGATGGGGCTCTCGGCGTCGACGTTGGGCTGAGCATTCGCATGGATGCCTTCGCCGGCCACTCTGCGCGGCCGCCCGGCGGGTCTCGTGACAGCGTATCTCGGTGGGCGCGCCGCGTGAGCGGCGGCTCTCCCATGGGGGCGACCCGCGCGCGGCTCGCCGTGAGGCTCGTCCAAAGCGCCGGCCGGTCCCCTCGAGAACGACCCCGACCGACCTGCTCGTCCGTCGTCGGTGCCTCCGAGGTGCGATAATGAAGCAGGTCAGGCGGAACGGCGCTGCGGGGGTCGCGATCTCTGTGGCGCTGCTCATGGTGGTCAGCAGCGCGGCGGCGGTGGGCGGCCTCACCGCTCATGCCGGTCCGAACGGCTCGACCGCGGCGACGGGTCTCTCTGGGAACGGCTTGGCGGGTTCCGCTCTCGACCGTCCGGTGCTCGGCACGGTGGCTCCGCGATCCCCGGAGATCGCGACGCCCACGAGCCCCCATCCCGGGTCTTTGAACATCTTCGAACCCGGGCCGGCGACCTCCGTCGACCCGGCGGTCGACTACGAGACGGTCGGGGCAGGAGTCGTCGAGAGCGTCTACCAGACGCTCGTCACCTACTCGGGAAACTCCACGAGTTCGTTCGTCCCGGTCCTCGCGACCTGCGTCCCGGGAACCGCTCAGTGCACGACCGACTACGGTACTTCGCTCATCAAGAACGGCTCGGGGCTGAGCCCCGAGTACTGGACGTTCGTGATCGACCCGACGGCTCGGTTCTACGACCCGGTCAGCCAGACCAGTTGGGGGGTCTACCCTTCGGACGTCATGTTCTCCGTCGCCCGAGACCTTGCCTGGGCGAACCCGTCCGGTGGGACGCCGGGATGGATCCTCGGCCAGGCGCTCCTTCCCGGCGGCAACCCGTACTGGGACGCCGGGCTTCACTACCCGTTCAACAACACGCCCGAGAACATCCTCCGATCGATGATGATCAACGTATCGGGCTACTGCCCGGCGACCGCAATGGTGCTCGCTCATGGTTGCATCACCTTCGTGGCGAACGGCAGCGGGGTCGCCTGGTCGTTCTTCCTCGAGCTCATGGCGGATCCGCTGGGGGCGAGCATCGTCCCGTGCGGCTGGTTCACGAACCAGGGTGCCGGGTTGCCAGGGTGGACCGGCCCAGCGGTCGAGAACGGCGATGCTTCCTGTACGCTCCCGAACGGCGGCACGACAACGAATGGTTCGAGCTGGTCGTCCTACCTCGCAGGGCTCTCGCCCCTCAGCTGGGACAGCCTGGAAGCGCTCATCCTCGCGAACCCCTACGACCCCGAGCCGTCGGTCCAGTACTCTCTGGTGGGGTCGGGGCCGTACTACGACGTCAACATCAGCCCGACGTCCATCGAGGGCAGCTGGACCGGCTACAACCTGGCCGCGAACCCCGCCTACTCGGCCCCGATCGGGTGCTTTGGGGAGGACGGCCTCGCGCCGTACAACGGCTCGTGCGAACCTAGCCCCGGCTCCTACCTCCCGGACGTCAACGTGACGTGGGCGCCGAGCGGGAACGATACGGCGGCGCTGTCGGCCGCAGGGAACGGGACAATGGATTTCGCCCTCCCCGCGCCGGAGGATACCTCGAAGTGGATCGCGCTGGAGGGTGCCGGCCACCACATCCCTCTGGTCGAGGTCCCGACCGAGTCCGTGGACCAGCTGAGCTTCAACCTCGATTGGAACGTTACGACGTATGTCTCTCAGGGGTTCCCCGGCACCCCGACGGTCCCGTCCAACTTCTTCGCGGCCCCGGCGGTCCGCGGCCTCATGGTCCAATCCTACCCGTACTCCGCGATCGAGAACTCGATCATGACGATCTCGGGCGTCCGGTATCTCGTCCTCTCCGGCGGGCCGATCCCGCGGAACATGGGGGCGTACTCGTCGAGCATCTATCCCCCCAGCGGGAACGTCACGTTCCCGAACGGCACCCCCGACTCCAATCCGAACGACACGGGCGGGGCCGGGTGGTGGTGGGCGCAGGGCAGGAACCCGACGAGTGCCTATTACGACGCGGAGCTCGCGGCGTGCAGTCCGTCGAGCCCCTGCAAGTTCCCGGTGGTGACGTACTCGGGCGTCGCTCAGATCGCTTCGGCGGTGACGAGCTTCATCGCCTCGGTGACAGCGCTGACCGGCGACTCCGTCCAGCCGTTCCAGGTGGAGCTGCCGTTCCCCTGGCTCTTCCAGAACCTGACCTCGGCGGGAACCAACCCGATGCCGATGTACGCCCTCGGCTGGGCCCCGGACTACCCGGACCCCACCGATTTCATGATGCCGTACGCGCTCCCCAATGGGACGTACTCGGGACCGGACGCGCTGGGCCAGACGATGAACCTCTCCCAGTACGACCAGGCGGGAGCGTGCGGTCACAGCGCCCCGACGTTCGCGGACCTCGCCTATTGGGCCCAGTTGCAGACGATTACCCCGGCGTGCCAGGGGGTCGCCTACGCGGTGGCGGAGGCTTGGACGGTCACGGCCGGCTCAAGCCCTGCCGGGTCGGGCCGGGTGCTCGACTACAACCTCATCACGCACGTCCTCAACGCCCTGGGCCTCTACATCTGGATGGGGCAGCCGACCCAGATCTTCGCGGTCGCCCCCTGGATCAACCTGACCTCGGTCAACACCAACCCGATCTTTGGGGGGACCGGCGACCCGTTCTGGTTCGAGCTCCGCTACGTTACGGGCCCCGCGTCGTCTCCGCCGTCGATCTCGGTCGGGACGGCGCCCGGGACCCCGATGTACGACCCGCTCAACGACCAGATCTACGTGCCGAACTCGGGCTCGGGGACCGTCAGCGTCGTCTCCGGTTCGACGGACCAGGTCCTGGCCACGATCCCGGTCGGCTCGTACCCGCTGACCCCCATCCTCGACCCGGCGAACGGTGAGGTGTTCGTGGCGAACTTCCTCTCCGGGAACGTGAGCGTCATCAACGGCACGCTGGACCTGGTGACGGCGAGCCTGACGGTCGGCACCGGCCCGCACTCCCCGGCCTACGACGCGTCGTCCGGCCGGCTGTTCGTCGCGAACAACGGCTCCAACGACGTGAGCGTCATCAACGGCGCGCTCAACCGGGTCGTCGCGACGTTGCCTGCGGGCACCGAGCCGGAGAGCCCGGCGCTCGACACGGTGAACGGGGAGCTCTACGTGCCGAACTACGGCTCGGGCAACGTCACCGTGCTGAACGGGTCCACGGACACCCGGGTGGCGAGCATCGCCGTCGGCTCCGGCCCCGCGTCGCCGGTGTACGACCCGGCGAGCGGGGACGTCTACGTCCCCAACTACGGCTCGAACACGGTGAGCGTGATCTACGGCGCGACGAACACGGTGATCGCCACGGTCCTCACCGGCACGGCCCCGTTCTCGCCGCGGGGCGCCGGCCCGGAGGTCTTCAGCCGGACGACCGTCCCGTTCGGCCACCCGCTCTACGACCCGTCCAACGGCGACGTCTACGTCACCAACGCCGGCACGGACAACGTGACCGTGATCTCCGGGACGGAGATCAAGGTGGTCGGGGCGGTCCCGGTCGGCAGCGGCCCCCGGGCCCCGGTCCTCGACCCGGCCGACGGGAACATCTATGTCGCGAACAACGGTTCGAACAACCTCAGCGTCATCTCGGCGACGACCAACACTCCGGTCGGCTCGGTGGCGACCGGGGCGAACCCGGCGCCGCCGGTCTTCGACAACGCGAGCGGAAAGCTCTACGTCCCGAACACCGGCTCGGCCAACGTCAGCGCCGTGCCCAGCAGCTTCTACCTCACCCTGCACGAGACCGGGCTCCCCAGCGGGGCGAGCTGGCAGGTCGCGGTCGGGGCGGCTCCGGCTCGCGCGAGCTCGATCTTCAGCCGGACCACGGTGCCGTTCGCGGTCGGCAACGGGTCGTACGCCTACACGATCGTCGGACCGCACGGCTATCGGCTCGTCCCTCCGTTCTCCCCGGTCGGGACGTTCACGATCGCGGGGGCGGACGTGCCGATCACGGTGCCGTTCGAGCAGGGGACGACCTCGACCTTGACGTTCCACGAGGCGGGGCTCCCGAAGGGCGTCAGCTGGTGCGCGACCGTCGGCTGGACCTCGTGCTCGGTGACGGGCTCGGTGGTCTTCGCGAACCTGACGCCGTGGCAGTACCGGTTCAGCCTCCCCACGATCCCCGGCTTCGACCTCTCGTTCGCCCACGGTGGGAGCCACTTCGAGGCGCCTCCCGCGGGGCTCGCGAACGTGACGACGCGTGCCGTGACCGTGAAGGTCAAGTTCACCGCGGTGACCTACGGGCTGACGTTCGTGGAGACCGGCCTGCCGCCGGGGAAGGCGTGGACCGTCCAGCTCTCCTACACGTACTTCGGCCGCGCGCTGAAGAAGCACCTCAAGTCGGCCAACGCGGACCACCTGTTCGAGGTGCCGAACGGCTCGTTCAACTACACCGTCTCGCGCGTCGCGGGCTACACGACGACCTCCACCGGTCACGTCGTGGTCAGCGGCCAGGCCGCGACGGTGACCGTCACGTTCACGAAGACGTAGGCCCGCCCCCTCGGCCCGTGGGGCCCCCGGGACCCTCGGGAGCCGGGGGTCGGGTGCTAATCTATCCGCCGTCGTTCGGGGGCCCGTGGTCGGGAGCCGTCGTCTCGCCGCGGTGATGATCACCGATATCGTCGGCTTCGCCTCGATGACCCAGCGCAGCGAGGCGGGCGCGCTCCAGCTCCTCGAGGAGCATCGGGGGATCGTTCGCTCCGCCCTCCGCGACTTCCAAGGGCGCGAGGTCAAGACGATGGGGGATGGGTTCCTCATCGAGTTCGGGAGCGCGCTCGCCGCGACCGAGTGCGGGGTCGAGATCCTCCGACGGCACGACGACCGGAACCGCTCGCGTACGGGGGAACGGGTCGACCTGCGCATCGGCATCCATCTCGGCGACGTCGTCCCGGAGGGGAACGACATCCTCGGGGACGCGGTCAACATCGCGAGCCGCATCGAGCCGATCGCCGAGCCCGGCGGGCTGCTCATCTCCGGACCGGTCTACGACCAGGTCCGAGGGCGGCTCGCGCTCCCGATCCAGCCGCTCCCGACGCCGTCGCTCAAGCACATCTTCGTCCCGATCTCGGTCTACCGCGTCGAGCTGCCGTGGAAGGCCCCACCGGTCCCGACCGTCACGCCGTGGACGGACCGGAAGAAGGAGACGGCGGCGCTCCTCGAGGCCCAGGACCGGGCGCGGCAAGGCCACGGGTCTGCGGTGGTCGTCCTCGGCGAGCCCGGGACCGGGAAGAGCCGGCTGGTCGAGGAGTTCCTCCGGGAGGAGGAGCGGAGCGGCGGCGTTCAGCTGCTCCGGGGTCAGGCGCTCCGAAGCGAGCGGTCCGTACCGTACGCGCTCTGGGCCGAGCCGGTCCGGGCCTACGTCCGCCGGGCCCGGCCGGAGGTCCTGGCCCGCGTCTGCGGCCCGAACCTCCCGGAGGTCGCCCGGCTCGTTCCCGAGGTCGTCGAGCGGCTCGGCGTCGCGCGACCGTCGGGCGCTGCGGAGGCGGAGCTCACCGAGGACCGCCTCCTGGAAGGGATCACCCAGTTCTTCGTCCACCTCGCCGACGAAGGGCCGCTCGTCGTCTACCTCGACGACCTCCAGTGGGCCGACCCGTACTCCCAGCGGCTCCTGCGCCGCGCGGTGAAGGCGATCGCGGGACACCGCTGGCTCCTGATCGCGGCGGCCCGGGACCGCGACCCGTCCGAGAGCCCCGGGGTCGGAGAGCTCTGGGCGGACTGCCGTCGAGAGCCCACCTGCTCGGTCGTGACCCTCGGACGCCTGCCGGGGCCGGAGTTCGACCTGCTCCTGGACGCCCTCCTTCCGGCCCCGGGGCTCTCCCCCGAGCTGCGGAAGCGGTTCCACGATCGATGCGACGGGAACCCGTGGTTCGCCGAGGCGCTCCTCCGTCAACAGGTCGAAGGGGGCGCCCTACGGCCGTCCAAGGCCGGCTGGACGCTCGGCCCGTCCGAGGAGCTGAAGATCCCCGAGACCGTCCAGCACCTCCTGCGGGACCGGCTCGACGGTCTCGACCCCGCGACGCTGCAGGTCCTTCGCGCCGGCTCGGTCGTGGGGGGCCGGATCCCGTACTCGCTCCTGCGCCAGGTGAGCGGCATCCCCGAGGACCTGCTGCTGATCTGCGTCGAGCGCGCGCTCCTCGCGCGGATCCTGGAGGAACGCCCCGGGGCGGGGGGAGAGGTCGAGCTGGTCTTCCGGGACACGCTCACCCGCGACGTGCTCTACGAGGGGCTCAGCCTCGTCCGGGCGCGCACCTACCACCGAAAGGTCGCCGAGGGGCTCGAGCAGCTTCCGGAACGGGACCGCCGGGAGCAGGCGTCCCGCCTCGCCGAGCATTTCCTGCGGGGTGACGTCCCGGAGAAGGCGCTCGAGTACTCCCTGATCGCCGCGGCCCGCGCCGCGGAGCTGTACGCCCACCCCGAGGCGGAGCACCTCTACCGGACGGCGCTCGAGCTGATGGACGAGCTGCCGACCCCCGAGCCCCGCCGTGCGGAGACGGTAGGGGCGCTCGCCAAGGAGCTCGAGCTCCTCGGCCGGACGTCGTCGGCCGTCGAGAAGTACGAGGCGTCGGCGCGCCTCTGGGAGAGCGCCGGCGAGGCGCGACGGGCCTCCTCGGTCCACTCCTGGATCGCGATGCTGCTCAACGACGTCCCGGGCCGGGAGGCGGAGGGGATACGGCATTCGGAGAAGGCCGTCGCCCTGCTCCAGGCCGAGGGAGACTCGGCGGAGCTTGCCCAGGCCTACTACAGCCTCGCGGCCGAGACCCTTCGCTGGGGGTCGAACCCCGCGAGGGCCGAGGAGCTCTTCCGAAGGAGCGTCGAGCTCGCCGTCCGTTTCGGGGACGCCCGGACCGAAGCGTGGGGGACGTACTTCCTCGCGCTCGGCCTGCCGCTCTCACGAAAGGCGGAGGCGATCGGGCTCGCGAGCCAGCTCGCGTTGAAGCTCGCGGGCACCGACAACCCCACCGGTCCCGGGATCCTCTTCAACGTCGGCGCGAACCTCGTGCTGAGCGGCAAGGGCGACGTCGTGGCGGCTCGGCGGTACCTGGAGCAGGCCCGGGAGATCGCGCGACGCCAGGGGGTCCAGCGTCACGACACCGCCATCGCCCTCGGCCTCGCCGAGATCGACCGGTTCACCGGTGCCTGGGAGCCGGCCGAGGAGGTCGCCCGCCGGGTGCTCGCCCAGGAACCGGAGGAGAACGTGCTCGACCGGGTCGAGGCGCTGTTCCTCCTCCTGCGGCTCTCCACCGCGAGAGGGCGGTTCGAGGAGGCGTCCCGCCTCGTGGCGGACCTCGAGGGACCTCGGTACCACGACCTGCTCGCCTCGCCCGAGGGTCGCCTCCCCTGGGCGCTGGTCCGGGCCGACCTCGACCACGAGCGGGGCGAGACGGAGCACGCGTGGGGGACTCTGCTGCCGGCGGTCGAGGAGATGGCGCGGAACGGGCCGATGTTCACCAACGCGCTCGCCTGGAGCAACGCGGTCTACCTCGCGGTCGTCCTCGCGACGGGTCGGATCGACCTCGCGGCCGCCGACCACTGGACGGAGCGGCTGCGCACGACCGCGGTCGAGGTGGACGAGCCCTGGGCCCGGGGTTGGGCGGCCGCCGCGGGCGGCCTGGTCTGCCAGGCACGTCGCGAGCCGTCGGCCGCCGTCGAATCGTTCGAACGCAGCCTGGCCGAGTGGGAGCGGGTCGGCTGGCCGTTCGAGACCGGCCGGGCCCTGCTCCTCCTCGGCGAGGCGGAGCTCAAGCAGTCCCGGCTCGAGAAGGGGGCGGAGCTCCTCGACCGCGCCGGCGGGATCTTCACACAGCTCGGTGCGGACCGGTACGCCCGGCGCGTACTGGAGGAGAGCCACCAGCGTTGACCGACGAACGCGAGCGCTGAGCCGCGGCGGGCGGAGGCCCTGGCTCCGGCCTGGCCCGTCTGACGTCCCGGGAACGCGGGCGCATCCTACCCCCGAGGAGCTTATTCTCGGGTCCCACGTCGGCGCGGACCGTGCCGGTGGAGCTGCTCCACGACGCGGAAATGGGTGCCCCGTCACGGCC
>Ga0187772_10000353_pt1 | contig 20459 bp, 17 predicted proteins | sample 0116_SJ02_MP15_2_FD_133137 | JGI IMG/M metagenome (GOLD analysis project Ga0187772, IMG submission 133137) | Tropical peat soil microbial communities from peatlands in Department of Meta, Colombia - 0116_SJ02_MP15_20_MG | ecosystem: Environmental > Terrestrial > Soil > Wetlands > Peat | place... | reverse complement strand
TCAGCCTGTATGCTGCCCTCGGTCAGAGCAAAGCCTCCACGGATACAAAGAAATCGCTGAGCGATGCCTTCGGGGTCACCTTCGGCAATTTATTCCGTACTGGCCTGTCCCTCGACCTGCACTACTCCAAATTTAACAGTGACTTTGGCAACGGCGAATACGAATCCATCTCGCTCTCCAAAAATCTTACGGAAAAACTGCGACTGCAGGTTCTCGCCGGCAATCAACTCTACACCTCCTCACTCACCAACAACACCAATGCCAAATTCATTAACGGCACGCTCGATTGGACCATCGGCCGCAAGTATTTCGTTGAAGCTCTATATGGCTGGTACGACGGCAATGCGCTGAGCTACAACCAGTGGTCCACAATGCTCGGCTATCGCTGGGGAGGCTTGGCAAAATGAACTGCCGCTCTCCGCGCTTGGGCACATTCCTTGCGGCGCTGACACTCGTCGCCACCATGCTTGTTTGCACCGTGCTTCTGCGTGCCCAGGAGCCTCCGCCCGCGCAATCACGAGCCCTTCCCGACGCCGCGGCCAGTTCGCCCGACCCCGCAAAGGCCAACGCCACCATTGTTCGTTCGAGAAAACTCGTCGACACCTTCTTCGAACAAACCTCCAACGTCGTCTGCACCGAAGAGGTCTCGCAAATGATCCTCGGCAAGAATGGGAAGGCGCTCTATCACGAGGACTCCGTTTTCGAATACCAGTTGCAGCCCAGCAATCACGCCGGCTCGCTGCACCTTACGGAGTCCCGCGAAGCTCGCAAAATCGCCTTCCGTGATCCCAGCAAAACCCTCCTCATCACCAACGGCTTCGCCAGCATCCTTCTGGTTCTGCACGCAAAGTATGAATCCAGTTACGTTTTCGAGGCGATTTCGGACGAAACTGTTGACGGTCGCACCGTCCTCAAAGTCCATTTCAAGCCTGTCCACGGCACTCCTTCGCCCGCTGCCGTGCAACTCCTCGGCCGCAACTATCCTCTCCAACTCAAAGGCGACATCTGGATCGACGAGGAAAGCGGCGCGGTCGTGAGGCTCATCTCTTCTCTCGACGGCAACCTCGACGACCTCGGACTCCACGGCCTCCGCAGTGAAATCCGCTATTCCACCGTCCAGTTCCATGATCCTGAAGAATCCTACTGGATGCCTGCTTCTGCGGTTATCGATGTCGAAACACCGAAGCAGCATTGGCGCAACGTCCATCGCTTCACCGACTACCGCAGGTTCCGGGCCACCATTCAAGTCAACATGGGAGAGAAACAACCATGAGCATTGGGGCAAGTGTAGGCACCCGCGTCCTTGTCCACGAGGATCCCGAACGCGGCCATCGAATGCGGCTGATTCTCGCGTGCTTGCTGGCCCTCGCGATCGTCCTGGTTATCGCAGGTTATGGCATCGATTACTACACTCTGTCCGCCGCCGATCGCCCCTTTTCTCCCAAACACGACGCCTTGCATCCGAGCGGCCCAGTCGGCATCAAGCTCGGGATGTTCGGCGTGCTTCTCTTCTTCCTGATCTATCTCTATCCGCTACGCAAGAAATGGGGCTGGCTCGCGCGCCAGGGCAATTCCCGCCACTGGCTCGACTTTCACGTCGTTCTCGGAACCTTGGCGCCCATGGTCATCGCGTTCCACGCCGCCTTCAAGCTCAGCTTCGGCAACGTCGCGGGCATGGCCTTCTGGAGCATGTTCGCAGTCACCCTTTCTGGCTTTGTTGGCCGCTATCTCTACGCGCAAATTCCTCGCAACCTCAAATCCGCCGAATTCACCAGGAAGGAAATGACCGAAATCGAAAACAACATGCGCCGCGAACTGGCTGAGCAGAATCTTGCCCTCGGCAAACGCGTCGAAGAGCTCTACGACCTGCCGACTCCGCAAGACGTCGAGCACATGCCTACGCTCATCGCGCTTTTCTACATGATCCTGATTGACCTGCGCCGGCCGTTCTGCTTCTCCTGGTTGCGCCTTCAGACGGCCGGATTCGGCTCCTGGGTGAGCTCGCTTTTTGGCCTTCTTCGCACCCGCGACTCCCAGCTGGAACAGGCGATCGCCATTGCGCAAAAGCAGGCAAAACTCTCCAAGCGCATCCTGTTCCTCTCTCGCACGCAGCAGGTTTTCAAGCTGTGGCACATGGTCCATCGCCCCTTCAGCTACGCCTTCGCAGTCCTTGCGCTGATTCACATTGGACTGGCGCTGTATATGGGTTATCTCTAGGATTCTCGCCACTAGGCGCCGTTGATCCTTGGTGATTCAACTATCCTTTGTTATATTCTTCGAGGCGATTCTCACTCAAGGAAACCTGAATGCCATCCAAGAAAATCTACTTTGTTAGTTTGTGTTTGCTCGTTGGGGTCTCTATTTCGGTCTTGGCCGCGGATAAGGATAAGAAAGCTCCCGCTCCGAAAGAACCGGCTAAGCCTTCCTACGAGCTACCTCAGCCCGCCTCCGAAACGCTCGACTACGCCGCCTATGCAAGCATTCGCGCCGAGGCCCTCGGTCATTCACACGTTATGGAATACGCCTCAGCGTTGATGGACGGAATTGGTCCGCGTTTGACCGGTTCGCCTAATGTAAAGAAAGCCAATGAGTGGACTCGCGATCAGTTCACCGCCATGGGCTGTGCCAATGCTCACCTCGAAGACTGGGGCGAGTTCGGCATGGGCTGGGAACAACTGAACACCTGGGTCCGAATGACTTCTCCTGACAATGCCATCTTTATTGCCCAGGCCGCGCCCTGGTCTCCGGCCACCAAGGGTCCCGTCAATGGCGCCGCGATCTATGTCGACATCAAGGACGAAAAGGACTTCGACAAGTACAAGGGCAAACTCGCTGGAAAGGTCGTTCTCTTCGGTGAGATGCGCGATGTCAAACCCGTCGACAAGCCTCTCTTTACCCGCGATGACGACGTCGAGCTCAAGAAAATTGAGGAATACCCCATACGTCTCACCCCTTTCAACCGTGACGTGCAGGCATTTCTCCACCGCCTGCAGTTCCGCGAAAAGCTCGGCAAGTTTTTCGGTGACGAGCAGGTTGCCGCTGTCCTTCTTCCCAGCCGTGACGGCGAAAATGGCGGTGGGTCAGGTGGCACCATCTTCGATGACAATGGCTCCGCCTTTGGCTTTCAGGTCTATCACCGTGATCATGCCAATCCCGTTCCTCTGGCCGTCACCGCCATCGAGAACTATGGCCGCGTCTATCGCTTGCTCAAGGCCAACGTCCCTGTCTCTCTCGAAGTAAACATCGATGCGCAATTCACTGGTGACCATGAGCATGCTTTCGACACCATCGCGGAAATTCCTGGTACCGATCCCAACCTGAAAGACGAGGTCGTCATGCTGGGTGCGCATCTGGATTCCTGGATGTCTGCCACTGGTGCAACGGACAACGGCGCCGGCAGCGTGGTTGCTATGGAAGTCATGCGCGTTCTGACCACTCTTCACATTCAGCCACGCCGTACCATCCGCGTTGCTCTCTGGACCGGCGAAGAGCAGGGACTGCTTGGCTCGCAGGGCTACGTCAAGCAGCATTTCGGCGAAGCCCCTCGTTCCACGGCGCCTGATCAGGTCAACCTTCCGGACTTCATCCGCAAAATTAGCGGTCCCATCCAGGTGAAGGCCGAGCAGCAGAAGATCTCAGGCTATTTCAACGTCGACAACGGCAGCGGCAAAATTCGCGGTATCTATCTCCAACAAAATGCCGCCATCGGCCCCATCTTCAAACAATGGATGGAGCCTCTCAAAGACGTCGGCGTAACCACCATCAGTCTCCGCAACACCGGCGGCACCGACCACCTCAGCTTCGACGCCGTCAACATTCCAGGATTCCAGTTCATCCAGGACCCGCTCGACTACGGCGAACGCACCCATCACTCCAACATGGACACCTACGAACGCCTTCAGGCTGACGATCTCGCCCAGGCCGCTTTCGTGGAAGCCATCTTCGTCTACAACGCCGCGTTGCGCGATCAGATGCTCCCACGCAAACCCTTCCCGCACCCCGAACTGGAAGATCAGCTCCGCGCCCCGCTGAAGGACGTCATGCCCGGCGCCACCGAATCCCCCAAGCCCTGACCACATTCTGGTTCCCCGTGGTTTGGGTGCTTCTGCAGGGGCGGCACCTTTGCCGCCCTTTTGCCTTTTCTGTAGCGCCGGGCGAGTCTTCGAGCCCTGCGGCTCTCTCTTGCCTTTTTCTCCTCCTGCTCCCATGTAGCGCTGGCTTTCATGTCAGCGTTCTTGGGTTTGCTTCGGGGCCCCCACATCCCGCCTTGCTTGTGGGCTCTCGAGTTCGCTAATATGAGCGCACATTTGTTGCGGCAGCCTCGCCACCTTTCCACCCTTGAACTCTTGCACTTTTGCACTTCCTCGCCTTTCCTTCCTCAAATCCCGTAGTACAATCCCCGCGAAGAACCAAGGAGGCCCCATGCGCTATTGCATCGTTTTAATACTGATCGTTCTGATCCTTACAACGGGCACACACGCCCAATCAAAGCCCTCCACCAAATGGGAAGAACTCACCGCCGCTGACTTCAAAGAAGCGATCGCCAAAGCCCAGGGCACCTGCCTGCTTCCCTTTGGTATCCTCGAAAAGCACGGCCCACAGCTTCCTCTCGGCACCGATCTGCTCAACGTCCGGTACGTCGCCGAGCACGCCGCTCAGCAGGAATACGCCATCATCTTCCCGCAATATTTCGCCGGGCAAATCTTCGAAGCAAAGCACGAACCCGGCACCATCGCCTACAGTCCCGAACTGCAACTGCGCTTGCTGCAGGAAACCACCGACGAAATGGCCCGCAACGGCTGCAAGAAGGTGGTCATCGTCAATGGCCACGGGGGAAACGAGCATCTTCTCCCTTACTTTGCCCAGTCGCAGCTTTACAAGCCTCACGATTACGTCGTCTACGTCCAATGGGGCCACGAACCCACTAAGAAGGTCGTCGAAAAGAGTGGGCCGGACTATCACGCCGGCGAAAGGGAAACTTCCAATGTCCTCGTGACTCATCCTGATCTCGTTCACATGGATCGCGCTGCCAGCGAATCCGGCGCCGATCAAAAGCGCGTGAAACTCCCCGACAGTGTCTACACTGGGATCTGGTGGTATGCCCGTTTTCCTTACCACTACGCCGGCGACGGCAGCGCTGCCTCAAAGGAAGAGGGTGAGGCCGACATTCAGAGTTGGATCAACACCTTGGTTCGTGCCATCCGCGCCATCAAGGCCGACGACGAGAGCTTGAAGCTACAAAATGAATTCTACGAGAAAAGCGCACACCCGCTCGACACCTTGCACTAATTAGCCTTCTATCTTTGCAAGCTTCCTCTTGTGGAGCCATCCGGAGAGCGTCTGTCCGCCATAGCGCGTAGCACGAAGGCGGACGCGAGCGAAGAATTTCAACCCCCGCGTCTTGCCTCTCAACTCTCCGCGCTTTCTGTGCTCCTCTGTGGTGAGCTCTTCCTTCCCGCTGAGAAACCAACTTTCTATTTTCTCTATCTCGTCTTCTGCAACATCTCAATCCACGCATGTAGAACGCGGTCATTCGGCGTTTCCAGATCAAAAAACTCAATCCCCAGCCCTACTCTCGGCTTCACAATCCGCACAATCACGAGCGTGTCCAGGGTCTGCCCCTTCCGGGCTAGCCGCATCCTCGCGCGCGAATTCACCGGCAGCGCCTTGCTCGTGCAGACAAAGCACCCTCCCAACGAGATATCGGAAGTCACGCCGGTCACCTGCTTGCCGGTTTCCATGTCAATAAGCTCGGCGTCGGCCGCAAAGGGATAACGAATCGTATAGCGTCGGTCGCGGATGCCGCTCATACGCGACTGGGCAGCAGGGGAGCGGTCCATAGAGATCACTTTATTCATGGGATGTCTTTAGACAAGCCTCTTCGTTCGAAACGGCCCCCAGGCGGTTGAGGCGCTTAATACATTAAGTTTGACGTACCCGGCCGTGCCTGGAAACACACGCAATTGTGAACGCTGCGTAAAGGTACACGCCTCCACATCTCGGGCCGGCCCCTTGGCCGGGCTCCTGCGAAGCATGCAGGCTCGGCTGTTAGAGGGCCCGCTTTCCGAGGCGGGCCGCTCTTGCTCCTGCCACTCCCCATCCTGCATCGTTATTAGTGGGTACGACAAAACCCGTCAGCCTTCTCTCCTTTGCACTCACCTCGCGTGCTAGCCTGACTCTGGAGTCAACTCACTCTTACGCCCCTCTCATGATCGCTGAAGGCATTCGTCAGAGCGACCGCGTCAGCCTGCAAATGCAGGTGGAGGCCTCGTGGTCCGGATCCTCCGGCGCCATCCGCCAGCGCGCACATACGCTTCTGGTCAGCCGCAATGGTGGCGTCCTCCGCCTGCAGGAGAAGCTGTTCCCCGGCCAGGAACTCACTTTGCATCGTAAGTTAGAAGGCGACCAGACCAAGACAGCGCGCGCCCGCATCGTCGCCGAAATCGATCGTGAACCCGAAGGCTTTATCTACGCCATCGCGATCCTCGATCCCCGCGTCGATTTTTGGGACATCGACTTTCCCGCTCCTCACAAAGCGGAAGAAGCTCTGGCTAGACTTCTCATGGAATGCAGCTTTTGCCAACGACGCGAGGTCGTCTACCTAAACGAGATGGAACTGAAGTCGTTCGAGATTCGCAAGTGTGTCGCTCGCCTTTGCCGGCATTGTGATTCGCCGTCGATCTGGATCGAGGCTCAGTCCGAGCTCAGCATGGAAGAGATTCTTCCCTCTCGCAGCGCTGTGGAAGAACGCGTCATCCCGCGGCGTAACCGCACGCGCGTAAAAGCACGCGTTCTCGCGTGCATTCGCCGTCGCGGATTCCAGGAAGAAGTGGCCGTCTGCGAGGATCTGTCGAAAGGTGGGATCAGTTTCCGCAGCCGCAACCAGTACCCGGAAGGCACGCGTCTTGAAGTTGCCGTCCCTTACACGCCTGGCGCGGGAGCCATCTTCGTTCCCATCCGTATCGTCTTCTCCCAACCTATCTCCAGCGCCGGCCTCTTCCGCCACGGCGCCGCCTACCTCCGCCCTCCCGACTAGCCGCGTTAAAGCCCCTGTAGCGCAGGCGAGGTTGCCCTGAGCGAGAGAGAAGGGTCCTCGAGCCCTACGGCTTTTTCGATCGCAAACATGCCCGCTGCGGACGACAGCCGCCGAACAACTTTGCTGTCAGAAACTGTGAACTTTGAACTCTCGACTACTAGCCTCTTTGGGGAGCAGGGTGCATTTCTGCACCCTGCCAGGCGGGCCGGAGCGTGAGGAACTCTTAATCCAACGCCGGAACAGCAGCCTGTTCGCGCCGCCGCCGGTGCAAATAGTGCATCGAAATATTCAAATAAATCTGTCCGCAAGGCGTCTCAATACACAGCACCATCGCTTCCGTATCAGTGCTTCCCGCCAACCCTTCCTCGCTCATGTGAATCTCTGGCGGAAATACCTTGAACCGGAATCCCTGGTCGTTCAACAACGTCACCGAATTTCCGATGACCATATTCGCCAGCTCGCACACCGTCTCGCGAACCACCTGTTCGCTCTCCGGCATCGGATTTCCCGCCAGATGCCGGGCTACACGCATAGCCACTTCCGGCGCCAGGTCGAGAATCACGCGTCCTTCGATGTCTCCCTTGATCGAGATCAGCGCAGCCACGCCCTTGCGCCGATACGTATTTTCGTCCATCGTCAGGTCTACGATTTTCGTCGGAGCCTGCAACGATTCGGCAAAAACAGCGTCCGCTGCATTGATGAAAGGCTGGATCAGTTCCATTCTCATTGTTGATGCTCCCCCGCGAGTGCCACGGGTGCGCCCACAGCACTTGGATCATCCCCCAGAACGTAGCGGAGAATCTCGTAAAGCACTTCCGGCTTCACCGGTTTCTGTACGAAGTGCTTGGCGCCCTTCTGCAAGGCCGCCAGAATGTTTTCTTGATAGCCCACGGAGGACACCATCACGATCCGCGCTTCCGGATGCTGCCGCACGATCCGTTCCACAGCTTCGATCCCTTCCATCTGTGGCATGGTGATGTCCATCAGCACAATGTCGGGTTTGCTGCGGTTGTATTCCGCAATCGCGGTCAGCCCGTCCCCGGCTTCACCCGCCACTTCCCCGCCGAACTGCTCGATCATCTTGATCAGGTTCTTGCGAGCGAAAACGGAATCGTCCACCACCAGATAGCGCACGGGCTGCTGGTCTTTCCGAAGTAGCGCTGAAAACTGTTGCATGACCTTCTCCTTTGCTCCGTATGCCCGGTCAGGCACGCGGAGTTGAAACCGGCACCTTTTCGTTCTTTTCTTTCTCACTTTTTTCCGATGAATCTGTTTTTTCGCCGCCATGCTGGTTCCCGTATTGGTGAACCAGGTAAGCTGCCATGCCATCCAGCGGCAGCACTTTGTTGACGTATCCCTTCACGATGGCAGCGCGCGGCATTCCGCCCACCACGCACGTCTCTTCGCTCTGTGCAATCGTCATCCCGCCCGCCAATTTGATGGCTCCCAATCCTTCCGAGCCATCGTCGCCCATGCCCGTCATCAGCACGCCGACGGCAGTCAAACCAAACTCTTGTGCTACCGAATGGAACAGTACGTCCGCCGATGGTCTGTGTCCGTTAATCGGCGGACCATCCGAAAGCACGGCCATCTCTCCGCGTGGCATGCGCCGCACCATCATGTGCCGGTTTCCCGGGCAGATCAGCACTCGTCCCGCTACCAGCAAGTCGCCGGACTTTGCTTCCTGCACGTCCAGCGCGCAGCATTCGTCCAAACGCCGCGCGAACATGTCCGTAAATCCTTCTGGCATGTGCTGGACAATCACAAAGCTCGCCGGAAAATCCGCCGGTATTTGTGACAGAACGTATTGCAACGCGTTCGGTCCGCCCGTAGAAATCCCGATCGCAATAATGCGGCTCGGCGGGATCGTCGAGTGGCCGCGCTTCTTCTGCGGCGCCGGCGCTTCCAATTCCAGTTTCGGAATCGCTTTCGGCCCGCCTGCCCGTTTTGCTACTTTGATCTTCTCGGCAAGTTGATGCGCGACCGGATCCAGGTTCCCAGCCGCGGCTTCCCTCGGCTTCGCCACAAAATCGATAGCGCCTAGCGCGAGCGCCTTAAATGTGGAATATGCACCCTCGCGTGAATGCGTGCTGAACACAATCACCGGCAGAGGTACGTGGCGCATGATCGTCCGGAGCGTCTCGATCCCGTCCATCCGCGGCATCTCCAGATCGAGCGTCATCACGTCCGGCTGTAACTCCGCGATCTTTTTCAGCGCGAAAGCACCGTCCATCGCTGTCCCGACCACTTCGATGTCGGGGTCCCTTTCCAAGATCAACGGAATCAACTTCCGCATCAGCGCGGAATCGTCTACCACCAGGACTCGGACGCGCTCTTTCATGCGATGGCCCCCAGTGGCAGTGACCGCGACAAGCGCGTGAGAATCGCCGGAACGTTCAGGATCAGCACCACCGTTCCGTCTCCCAGAATCGAAGCCCCGCTCACTAGATCGCTTGCCACAATTTCCCCGGGCAGAGCCTTGATCACCAGTTCTTCCTCGCCCACCATGCTGTCCACCACGAGTCCGAACCGCTTTTCTGCCTGGCCAATCACGACCACAAAACTCTTTTTCTTTTTAGCGCAGGGATCGTCCACTGCGTGAATGCGGCTCATCTTGCTCAATCGCACCAGCGTCAGCACCTGCTCGCGAAGCCTCAGCACTTCCCTCTTGTCCACGCGTTGCACTTCTTGCTCGCTGATCCGCGTAATCTCAATCACGGAAGAAAGCGGTACGGCAAACAGCCGCCCGGATACGCGGAAGAGCAGCGTCTGAATGCTTGCCAGCGTCAGCGGCATGCGCAGCTGAATCGTCGTCCCTTTTCCTTTGCCCGTTGAAATATGAACTGTGCCCTTCAACCGGTCGAGCACCGTTCGCACCACGTCCATCCCGACGCCGCGTCCGGAAACCTCTGTAACCTCTGCTGCTGTGCTGAATCCCGGTTCGAAGATCAGATTCAAAACATCCTGCTCCAGCATCCGCTGAGCATCGTCCGCTTTCACCAACCCGTTCTTAACGCCCTGCTGGCGCACCAGGTCGAGATCGATTCCCCGCCCGTCATCCTTCACTTCCAGCACCACCTGCGTGCCTTGATGAAAGGCATTCAGTGAAACCGTCCCTCGCGCGGGTTTTCCTGTCGCCAGCCGGTCGTCCGCCGGTTCAATCCCGTGATCTACCGCATTTCTTACAATGTGAGTGAGCGGCTCTGCCAGTGCATCCAAAATGCCCTTGTCAAGGTCCGTGTGTTCACCGGTAATCTCCAGCGCCACGTCTTTCCCGCACAACTTCGCCACGTCTCGCACCACGCGGGGAAACCGCCTGAACAATTGCTCCACCGGCACCATGCGAATCTTCAATACACACTTATGCAACTCATCCAGTACGCGCGACTGAAACGCCAATGCTTCCGCCAGCTTGGCCCGCACTGGATCCCTCGCGTGCTGGTGATCGAATTCCGTCAGCGTCCGGTGCAGCATCGATTTCCCGATGATTAATTCGCCCACCAGGTTCATCACCGCGTCGATTCGCGCGGCATCCACCCGCACCGTGCTCTCCGTCACTGCCGCCACAGCTGAAGCACCCGCCGTCTGCTTTGCGGTTTGGGCCTCGTGTCCCTCTTCCGTGCGCGTACTGATTTGCGCCGCCTGAGCCTCAAGCAGGTCGCCCAACAACTGGTGGTCCGCACCTTCCGCCTGCTTGGCTTCTTCAATCCTCAAATCGGACACGACCGACGGTATCCGGCAGCGATGCGCAATGTGTTCCACCGCATGCGTGCTGGCCAATGCTGCCTCAACAACTTCCACCGACGCGGCCGCGAGGTTGTCTTCTGGCCGCAGCGCGATGACTGTTCCGCACGCGTGCAGTACATTGCGGACCAACTGAAACGCCGCGGCTCGCATGGGGCTTTCCGGATCGATGCGCAGAGCGACGTTGTACACCGCCTCGCCCCGCAGCACGGCCTCGGAAATCATCAGCCCTTCGTATTCACTCCAGCGGAAGTTGGCCGGGACCGTGTGCCCTCCACTTCCTTCCACCCGCATATTTGCTGGGCTTTGTAGCAGGCCACGGATGAGCGCGCGAAGCGCATCCGCCGCAGGTGGTTCCAGCTTCCTTTGATAAGCGCTCAACATGCTTTCGAACAAATCCACCGCCGAAAGCACTACTTCCGCCAACGCCGCGCCATGTGACTGCGCCACCTGAAGACTGAGGACGTCCTCCATCTCGTGGCTGATCTCGCTCAGCTTTGTAAACCCGCACGCGGCCGAATCGCCCTTCAGCGTATGCACCGCCCTGCGCACACTTCGGATCAGTTCCTCATCGGCAGGACGTTTCTCCAGTTGTAATCCTGCGTCGTTGATCACCTGCAGCACTTCCGCCGCGCTCTCGAAAAAGAGCGTGCGAAGTTCCGCTCCCCGATCCTCGGGCAAAAAGCTCAAACTGTCACCTCAAGCCGCTTGTAAGCGGTCCCGTTATTCTCGTGCACCATCCGGAATTTCTGCGTCAGCCCAAATAGGCTTTCGGCGTGCCCAACGAACAGATACCCGCCGGGATTCAAACAGTGCCAAAACTTGTCGATCAACCGCTTCTGTTCCGCCTCGTCAAAATAAATCATCACGTTCCGGCAGAGGATGATGTCGTTCCGTCGCGGCAGAAATTCCGTCTTCAGGTTGTGAAAGTCGAACTGCACCAGGTCCTTGAGCTGCTGCTTAACCGTATACTTGTCTCCGGACTTCTCGAAGTAGCGCAGCCGCGTAGTGTAATCCACCGGCTCCATCTGAATTTCCGTGTACAGCCCTTCCTGCCCGGATCTCAAACTCGTATAGCTGATATCCGAAGCGACGATTTCGAGCTTCCATGGCGGTGGGATCAACGGCTTTGGTGACGGCATGTCGAAAGGCAGTGGATTCCGCAAATAGTAATAGGCCAGTGCGTCGCAAATCAGAATGGCCACGGAATACGGCTCCTGCCCCGCCGAACATCCTGCGCTCCACACACGCAGGTTCCAGTCTCGCCGTTCCTGCTTGTGGTGCAGAATTTCTTCCAGCACGGACTTCTGCAATAACTCCAGCTGCGGCCGGTTCCGAAAAAAGCTCGTTTCATTGACCGTCAGATTTTCCAGCAGCATGGCTAGTTCGTTGCGGCCCTCGCGGCTGGTCAGCAAACGGTAGTAGCTGTAGAAAGAGTCGAGCTGGCATGCCTTCAATCGCCTCTGCAGACGGTCCTTCAAGAAATGCGACCGCCGCTCGTCGAAGTACATACCGCACTCCTGGTAGACGAGTGTCTGCAGGAGTTTCAGTTCCGCTTCCGTTAGCTGAATCTGCGCAGTAATCGTTCCCATGCTGTGTGATGGCGGCCCTTGGGTAAGCCGGCAGTGCCCCTTAACCGCGAGGCAGCTCTACCTCGAAACCCCGACAGGCTCCGCCGCCTCCTCAAGTTTTTTGTATTCCGGTTGGCGCAGCAACCGTGCGATGTCCAGCAGAATCACCAGCCGGCCCTTCAACTTGCCGACTCCGGTCACATAACTCGCTTCCCCTTCGGCGAACACGGCGCCTGGGGGCTCAATCTCCGACGGCGGGATCTTCAGTACTTCGGAAGCCGAACTCACGATCAGCCCAAGCAGTCGGTTTTCCAGTTCCACCACCAGGATTCGATTCTTCTTGTCGGGTTGAATGGCTGCGGTCCCAAACCGCTTACGCAGGTCCATTACTGGAATGATCTTTCCGCGCAAGTTGATTACGCCTTCGATCATGTCCGGCGCATTCGGCACCGCGGTAATCTCCGGCACGCGCACGATCTCCCGTACAGAGCCGATCTGCACTCCATACGTCTCTTCGCCGATACGGAATCCAACGAGCTGACAGTCCTTCTGCATGCAGGGCTCCGGGTCAGGAACGGCTCACTTCTGCTAGTTCGTAATCCTGCGCTTCGCGCGTTGCCGTTTGGCGGCGCGACACTGCCGCTTCGCGGCGATGCCGCACCTGGCCGGAACGGTCGATCACGAACCGGTCCATGTTGTCCAGCAGGTTGCGCGAAAGCTTGAGCATCTGTTCCGCTGCGGCGGAAAGCTCCGTCGAACTGGAGGCCGATTGCTGCACCAGTTCGCGCATCTTGTCCATGGCCCGCACCACCGCCTGTGCTCCCGATGCCTGTTCTTCGACAGCTGAGTTGATCTCTTGCGTAATCTCCGTCAGGCGGTTCGTCGCTTTCGCAATCTGCGAAGAGCCCACGGACTGCTCGTTCGTCGCTGCTCCGATTTCCTGTGAGAACTTGTAAACTTCCGTCACCACGTCGGAAATCTTGTGCAAGGCCACTCCCAGGTCGTTGCCCAGGCTGAGCCCCTCTTCCACGATCCGCGTGCTATGCTCCATGTTCTCCACGGCCTGCCGTGCTTCTCTCTGAATGCTTTGGATCAAGTCGGCAATTTCCTTGGTGGATTGCGTCGACTTCTCCGCTAGTTTGCGGACCTCGTCGGCCACAACCGCAAATCCCAGACCGTGCTCGCCGGCGCGGGCCGCCTCAATCGCTGCGTTCAGTGCCAACAGGTTTGTTTGTTCGGCCAGATCGTCAATTACTTCGATGATCTTTCCGATGTCATCCGCGCGGTGCCCAAGAATATTGATAATTTCCGCCGAGGACTGAATCGCGCGGTTCGTACGGTTCAAGCCGTCCGTGGTCTTCTCCATCGTCTGGATGCCGGAGACCACTTCCTCCCGGGAGCGGTTGGCAATATCCAGCAGTACCTTCGCTGTATCCGCAACGCGCTGGATGGACGTAACCATTTGATCGATCGATGCTGAGGTCTCGGCAACGCTCGAAGCCTGCACCTGCGTATTTTTCACCACGTTCTGCACGTTGATGCTCATCTCATGCATCGTGCTGGTCACTTCTTCAATTGCCGAAGACGCTTGTACGCTAACCTTCGCCGATTCGTCCGCTGCACCCGCCACCTGGTTCGATCCCGCGGACACTTGCGATGCGCCGTCTCTCGTCGACCGCACGATCTCCTGCAGGCCGTGAGACATCCGCTGAAACGCATTTCCCAGCGTGTCGCGCTTCGAACGCGGCGTCACTTCCATGGTCAAGTCGCCTTCTGCGACCGCCATGGACACTGTGGCCATCTCCTTCAGATACGCCACCATGTTATTGAACGTCGTGGCTAGCGCCCCGACTTCGTCATTCCTGTGAATGTCGATGTTCTGGTCCAGGTCGCCTGAATCTCCGATCTCCTGCGCCACCGTAATTAAGTGCTGCAGCGGCTCCGTGATGGATTTCGCCGTCCTGTACGCCCCAAGTATCCCGATCACAATCGCAATCACCGTCCCAAGGACAATGATCACGCCTCCCCATGTGCTCGCCCTCTCGGCAAATGCCTGCGAATCCTGCAACGCTTTGCTGATTTCGCTGTTCGCCTGATCCAGCACCGTGGACGACTTCGTCAACCACGAAGCCGGATCCTTCTGCAGATAAAAGATCTGCAAGTCGGAAACGGTCGCGTCGCCGGAATCGACTTGGTGCCGCTTGGCCAGCAGCGGCTTCGCAAAATTGTCTGCCCAGCTCGCCTCTGTGCTCTCCACCTGGATCAGCGCCGTGCGGAGAATATCGCTGCTTGCTTGGGACTCTCCTCGCTTGAGCATGTCGCTCAGGTCGGTCATGCCGCGGTTCACTTTGTCTTCATCCCGCGGATCTCCGCTTAGCAGAAAATTGTTTAGGTTCAGCCGGTTCTGCATGATCTGGTAGCGCACATTTTCTGCCATGCGCACGCTGTCCAGCGTAGCCGCCGCCTCATGGCTCGCGGACTTCGCCCGCCACAATGCGGCGAGATCCACTATCAGGAGAAGCGCCAGAATCCCCAGAACTGCTCCGAATCCTTTGTAGAGTTGCCTTCCGATCGTCATTGCGTCACTTCCTCCACTCCCCGATGCGCCGCACCGCCGGATCTTTCCCCGTGTCGTCCAATTCCCGCCGTCTTTACTGCTTGAAATCAAATTCGATGATTTGCGTCGTCTCTTCCGAAGCTGGCTCAAATCTCCAATCCTTCACGGCGTCCAGACACGACTGCACCAACAGCGGATGTCCGCCCACTGCGCGCGAGCTTTTCACATGCCCGTCGGGCGCGATCACCAGCTCAATTCTTACTTTTCCGGAAAGGGCCATCCTTCTGGCGAGATCGGAATACTGCGGGTTGACCTTGAATTTGATCTTGCGCTTGCTGTCTTCAACCGAAGTCGTCTGTCGCGCTGACGCCACCCCGGCGGCCAAAAACACCATCGCTAACGCACCTGCGAGAAACCGCCTACTCCCTGAAGCTCCCATGGACACAACTCCCTCGAAAGTGAATGAAGAAACGAACCCATGAGAGAGAAGGCAAGTGTGGGGCCAGTGAGCCAACTCGATTTCGCGCTATTCCTGCTACTTCAGAAATGGTCCTAACATTCTTCTTTGCAATCTCTTACGCAACCCTTCCGCAAGCCTCCACTTCGTCCCGTCTCTTCTCCTTTGTCTCACGTCGCCGCTCAGAACCCTGCCGCGGGTCTCACCCTGAGATTTCTCGTCTCCACTGTCCTTAAGGACAGGTAACCCATGCGTGTCACATTTTGGAACCTCAGTTGACTCAGTTTGAGATTGCTCAGTAGCGTGGTGGTGGTAGTTTTCTTATTTTGAGACACGCTTTACCCTTACCCCTATGCGTGATCGCAAGCCTGTCCCGAAGCGCCACCCCTCCGGCAATCGCGTTCGAACTCTGCCTGCCAAGGCCTCTCTCGACGTCTCTCACGAATTTATGGATCTGGCTCTGGAAGCGGCGCGCTGCCGCGAACTGCCCACCTTTCTCGCCGGTCTTGCGGCCCGCGCTTCCGATATGTTGTCGGCCGAGTGGGGCGCCTTGGGGGAGATTCACGGAAATAAGGTCGAGTTTCACCAGCGCATTTCGTCAGCTTCCTCAAATGAGTCCGACCGCGACTGGATCGTCTCCAAAATAAGGTTGCCCCGTCCGGGCCTCGAAGTGCTGCCGTCAGAGAACAGCGGCGCCTTCTATGTCTTCCATCCTGTATATGCCAGCGACCACGAACTCATGGGCTCACTCTGCATTCGCCGCGTACAGGCAGAGATATCCATGGAAGACGAGCGCCTTCTCGCCGCCCTAGCCAGCTATGCCGCCCTCGTCATGGAAAAGGTTCGGCGCTTTTCGCAGCTAGAGCGTTCCAAGAAACAGTGGGTCGAAGATATCGACGCCATCAGCGACTACATCGTCGTCCACGATCAGTCCTGGAACATTGTCCGCACCAACCGCTCTCTCGCTTCGCACATTGGCATCCCGCCAGTTGCTCTTGTCGGCGAAGCCATGAACACGTTGCGCTGCATCGCCGAGACCGGCAGCGCTCTCCCCTGCCCCTTCTGCCAGAACACTTACGCGCCCCACGAGGAATACATCGCCACCGGCGAAGGCCACACCTTCCTCGTCTCCACTTCGCGCACGCGCGGGGCCGCCGAAGAGGAAGGTCGCATCATTCACGTCCTCAAGGACATAAGCGACAGGCGCGAAGCTGAACGCCGCTACCGCGAGCTATTCGACAACATTCAGGAAGGGCTCTTCTTCGCCACGCCGGAAGGACAATTCCTCGACGTCAACGACGCCATGGTGCGCATGCTCGGCTACGAATCCCGAGAAGAACTTCTCCGCGCCGACGTAAGCGCGCACCTCTATCCCACGCGCGCAGCCAAGGAGCGGCTCGTCCGCGCCATTGCCGAGCAAGGCGCCCTCCGCAATTACGAGGAAACCCTGCGCCGTAAGGACGGCAGCCTTCTCCACACGCTGCAGAACATCAGCGCCGTCCGCGATGCGCAAGGCCGAATCGTCCAGATTCGCGGTCTCATGCTGGACGTCACCGAGCAGAAAATGTTTCAGTCTCAATTGCAGCGCGAACGAGACTTCAACCAGCGCATCCTGAACACCACCCAGAGCATGATCCTCGTCCTCGACACTGCTGGTCTGATCAGCTATGCCAACCGCCGCTGCTTCGAAGCCGGTTATCGCCAGGAGGAACTGATTGGTCATCGTCTCCTGAACTGGGTGGAGAACTCTCACCGCCAGGACTTCGAAGCTGCCTTGCAAACCACTGCCAACGGCCAGCAGGTGGAAAACCTCGAATTGCGCGTCAAGCGCAGCGACGGCTCTATGGGCCATTTTTCCGTCAGCCTCAGCCCCAGCCGCGACGAATCCAATCAAGTCAACAGCGTGGTCGTCGTCATGACCGACATCACCGACGCCGTCCTTCTACAGGCCAAACTCGCCCACGCCGAAAAAATGGCCACCATCGGCCGCCTCGTCTCTGGCGTCGCTCACGAAGTCAACAATCCCCTCGCGGCCATTCTTGGCTTTACCGATCTTCTGCTCGAAGATCCGCAAGTCCCCGCCTCGGCGCGCGAAGAATTGCAAATTATCCTTCGCGAGACCCAACGGACCAAGGAAATCGTCCAGGGCCTTCTCAGCTTTGCTCGCCAGCGCCCCGCTCAGCGCGAGCCCATGCAGGTCAACAACATCCTTCGCCAGACCATCCGTCTTCGCAGCTATGATTTCTCCAGCCACGGCGTCGAAGTCACGGAAGAATTCAACGAAAATCTCCACTTGGCTATGGGGGATCCACAGCAACTGCAGCAGGTTTTCCTGAATATTCTTAACAATGCCTACGACGCCATCCAGGAATCCGGCAATCACGGCAAAATCCGCATCCGCACGCGCCAAACCGCCGATTTCATCGAGGTCGCGTTCATCGATAACGGTACCGGCGTCAGTGAGCCCGATCGCATCTTCGATCCGTTCTTCACCACCAAGCCCGCCGGCAAAGGCACCGGCCTCGGCTTGAGCATCTGCTATGGCATTGTTCGCGCTCACGGCGGCGAGATCCTCTGCTGGAACAATGACGAAGGCGGCGGCAGCACGTTCGTCGTGCGCCTGCCCATCGCCACGGAAACCGCTCTCGCTGCCGCTGCATCGGAGATGGGCCGATGAGCGCCACCCGCACCAATCCCGTCCTCGCTCCCATCCTCTTGATTGAGGACGAACCCTCTGTGAGCGCCTTTGTTCGCGCCGCTCTCGAACGCAAGGGCTATCGCGTCGTACAAGCTTCTACCGGCGCCGAAGGCCTTCATCAGCTTTCTACCGAAACCTACGCGGGCGTCATTTCAGACATTCGCATGCCCGGCGACATCAATGGCGCCGACATTCACAAATGGATTCAGCGCAATCGCCCGGAGCTAGGTGGCCGCATCATCCTGATTAGCGGTGATACCGCCAATAGCGAAACCCAATCGCTCCTTTCCGGTAGCGCCACGCCTTGCATCGAAAAGCCTTTTCGTGTTCAGCAACTGATTTCTATTGTGGAGAAGATTTTCGGAAAACCATGACTGACGATCTCAAAATCAAACTTCTGGTAGTTGACGATGAGCAGAGCATTCGCCGCCTCTGCATGACCATCGGCACCTCTCTAGGATTTGTCTGCGACGAAGCCGAAAGTGCGGAAACCGCGGTCACGCATCTCGAAACCGGTCCCCCTGACGTCGTGCTCACGGACTTCAAGCTTCCCATGCAGTCCGGCGTCGAGTTGCTCAAACAAGTCAAAGCGCTCCTGCCGCGCACCGAAGTCGCCATCATGACCGGTCACGGCTCCATCGAGTCCGCCGTCGACGCCATGAAGCTCGGTGCCTACGACTACATCGAAAAGCCCTTCCGCGTCGAAAAAATGCGCCTTCTGCTGCAGCGCATGGCGGAAAAAGTGCGGCTAGTCAACGAAAATGCCTTCCTTCGCGAGAAAGTGAACACCGATGAAAATCTCGACGGCATCATCGGCGCCTCCGCAGGCATGCAGGACGTTCTCCGCATGATCTCCCGCCTGAAGGACACTCGCACCCCCGTCCTCATCTCCGGCGAAAGCGGCACCGGTAAGGAGCTCGTCGCCCGCGCCATTCATTTCCGGGGCGCCCTTGCCAAATCCAATTTCGTCGCTGTGGACTGCGGCGCCCTTGTCCCAACGCTCATGGAAAGCGAACTGTTCGGCTACGAAAAAGGCGCGTTCACCGGGGCCACAAAAACCAAAGCTGGCCTCTTCCAGGCCGCCAACGGCGGCACGATTTTCCTCGACGAAATTGGCGAGCTTCCTCTCGAAATGCAGGCCAAACTTCTCCGCGTTCTTCAGGAAAAAGAGGTTCGCCCCGTCGGCAGCAACGAAAAAATCGATGTCGACGTCCGCGTCATCGCCGCCACCAACCGCGACCTCGAAGCCGCCTATCGCGCCGGCACGTTCCGCAAGGACCTTTACTTCCGCTTGAACGTGGTCACTGTTCACATCCCGCCGCTTCGCGAGCGCCGCTCAGATATTCCCATGCTCGTGCATCATTTCCTGAACCGCTACACCCCTGGCACGCACCTACAGGTCACCGCCGCCGCGATGAAGAGCCTTCTGCAGTACGATTGGCCTGGCAATGTTCGCGAACTCGAAAACTGCGTCGCGCGGGCCGTTACCCTCGGCGATCACCACACCATCGATGTCCAGGATCTACCCCCGGCCATTCGTACCGAACAACCGGTCACGCACGAGATGACGCCCCAAGACGCCTCTTCCCTTTCCACCACCGCGCTAGCGGAGATGGAGCGTATGACCATCCTCCGTGTCTTCGAACAGGCCCACGGTGACAAAGCCCTCGCGGGCAAAATGCTCGGCATCAGCCGCGCCACCCTCTACCGCAAGCTCAAGCGCTACAACATCGCCCTCCGTGGCGCCGCAACCGAAAAACCCGAACCCCAGGAAGCCGAAGCCCACGCCGCCGGCCACTAACCGCGGAAGTCCCGACTTACAGTCGGGAACGGCTGATCGCATCCGAACTGCCAACTGACCACTTCTAAAGCACAAGAGCCGGAAGCCCATTAAAGACCACTCGCTTGGTTACCTTAACGGGTCCCGGCCGACTCGCATCCTATTCCACTCCAGCCCTGTGTCGAGCATACGTTCGCCCTTGCCGAGCGATCGATTCGTTTGTCACTCCCGCCACCCAACTGCTATTCTTCCCTTTGGACCTGCTTTTGGGAGGCACTATGACCCCATCTCCTTCACCCTTCGATTCCCTTCTTCTCACCATTGTTCTTGCCACGCTGGCCATCGGCCTGCCCATTATCTTCGTATTGGCGATACGCCTGCTCTGGGATCGCAAACTGCAGCTCGGCCGCTCCAAGGAGCTCGAGAAGCTCATCTGGCAATTACATCGCATCGCGAGCGCTATGGAATACCAGATGAATGTTTCCTTCCCCGCCGTCCAGCCGGGCACGGAAGAAGCCGCCGATGTGGTTTATTTCCAGCAGCAAGCTACACCTGCCGCCGCTCCGCGAACCCCCGCGGCGCCAAGCTCTCCGGCCCCCGCACCCGCCGCTCGGCT
>Ga0187772_10000351_pt1 | contig 20514 bp, 26 predicted proteins | sample 0116_SJ02_MP15_2_FD_133137 | JGI IMG/M metagenome (GOLD analysis project Ga0187772, IMG submission 133137) | Tropical peat soil microbial communities from peatlands in Department of Meta, Colombia - 0116_SJ02_MP15_20_MG | ecosystem: Environmental > Terrestrial > Soil > Wetlands > Peat | place... | reverse complement strand
CTTCATGGTTTGTCCCTCGAAAACTCCTTCCTAGGCGCGTCGCTTGCCATCTGCGCCTTCTTCTGGGATTTCGAGACGAACATGGCCACAGGACTTTTGGCCGGCGCGACCAGCCTCCCAGTCTTGATGAGCTATGTCGTCGCGGGCGTGCCCTTCATGATCCCCCACGAACTGACCGACTTTGCACTAGGGTCCGTACTCGCTCCCGCGGCAATCCTGTACTCGACGCGGATGGCAGGTCGGAGGGGGTCATTCGGTCCTCTTAGAACTCAAAATCCCATGCCTCGCGCTGAATCGGGGGCCAGCTAGATGGAAGTCGCGGGTCACCGAAGGACACTCCTAGGAATCGCCGTGATTCTCTTGGCCGTGGTCCTCTTGGTATCCGGACTTGCAGCCTACTATTACTCCCAGTACAACAAGGCCGAGTCACAGAACAGGACTTATGTCCTGCAGCTTCAAGCACTTGATGTCAAGTACGTCTCCCACATTCTCCTCGACTTTGGAAACGGTACGAAAACTTGGTACAATGACACGACCCAGCCCGGTTTGAACCTGTACGTCGCGACCCAGGTCATAACAGGCGGACACGTCAACGCGACCTACTATCCAGAGTATTCCTCGCACCTAGTCACGGCGATATACAACGTGGCAAATGCGGGAAACGACTACTGGGGAGTTTGGACCTATAACTCCACTTCGTCTTGGCAAATGGCTCAGGTGGGCGCGGACCAGCTGCAAGTCTACAACGGCTCGGTCTATGCCTGGACTTACGGAAGCAACCTCACGCCTCCTTGAGGCTACTGTGTTTCGGGGAGGACACGTCAGAGTGCCCTATCGAGTGGCATTGCCAGCAACAAGAAGAAGGCGCTGGGACGCGAGATCGCGGGGCTGTAGTTGACTACTACACCCACAGGGAGTGGAACCCTGTCCCCAGCTACCCCGTTTCGAGTTTTCTCTCGGAATCGATTAAGGAATTATGGAGTCCGGATCTGGTTTCACCCTCTCTCACAGCCCCCAATGAGTACGGCGAACCCTGCCACGAATCAGGGCACGTTTAACATGCACATTGCCGAACGATTGATAATGGCCGTGGCCGTACCTGAAAAGACAACGGCGAACAACCCTCTTTGGAAAAACTCGAGATTCAAATCCGACCTGGACTTCAAGTAGAACGAATCCAAAAGTTCTTGGATGGCTGGGCCAGAATACAGAATGCGGAACCCAGACCAATGGGTCGCCTGACTCGACGATACAAGACCAAGGGCGAGAACCTGCATTGGCACATTAAGGGTCTCAGGATTGGGATGGGGACCGTCGAAGTCACTTACCTGCCCTCAAGCGGAAGTCTCACAGTTCTGGTCCACGACAATAGGCGAGGTTCTTGGGCGGGCCGCGCATTTTCAGAATTGGCACACGCGTTTCGGAAATCAGGCCTCTGAGTTTCGATACCTTTCCAGAATTAAAGCACTCGGACCTCTCCCGTGCGATAAGTGTGCTTCTTTATGGTTGCTTTGCTCCGCACTTGGAGCAGAAGGTGGCGGAGGCCGCTAGCTGGTTGCCGCAGCTCGGACAGAATTTCATGCCCACAGACGCTCCTGGCGCCGCCATGGATTGAGGCTGCATGCCTTGAGGTTGCATGCTCGGAGCCACATCCTTGATCGAAAAGAACGCGATGATCTGAAGGATTGCTGCAACGAAAAGGAGGAGGAATCCGACGAGAATTATGGTCAGGATCGCACCAATCAAGTAGAGCGTGCCCGCGGTATTGAAGGTCCCGACGTCCAGTTTCGTAGCCATGGTGTTGTAGGCGCGTCTGAGGAAGATTGACGAGACGACGAGCCCAATCCAAGCTATGGCGAGCCCTGCGATTACCCCAGCAAAAGCGGACGCAGCGAACGTGAACACTCCGAACACCGCTCCGGAAAAAATGATGAAAGCGGCCGCAGCCACACCGATGATGCCGGAGATGACGGCGTAGAGCATGTTGTCGAAGATCGATTTGTCGCCGAGCTCGTCCGAGATGTATTTGCCGGCGATCAGAATCAGAATGTATCCAACGATGCTGACACCTGGGATTAAGAGGAGGATTGAGCCAACTCCACCGAGAGTCTTAGCATCTCCGAGCTTTGTCATCGCCCTCGGCCCCGCTTGGTTACGGTCTCATTTAACCATCAGGCATAATGGTCGCCGTGTCCTAGCTTCAGACTCAGGTTATTGTCAACGAGAGCTTTCCGGCACTCTTGAGATTGTTCGAATCTCCACCGTATATTGCCCCTATCAAGGCGCTGCCTGCAGCTGTCCCTGTGACGTTCACTGAACAGGTCCCAGCCACCAGAGTGCAGGTCGCGGAGGAGAAGGTGACCTTCCCGGTTCCTGAGACATCAGTCCAAGTGACGGTTCCAGTCTGCACCGGGAATCCACCCGAAACGGTCGCCGTGCAAGTAGTCAACGAGCCTACACCGAAGGAGAACGACGTGCACGCCACCTTTGTGGTCGTCGGTGCTTTGGTGATAGACACCAAGGCTTTTCCTGAACTGCCTTTGTTGTGAGTATCTCCACTGTAGGTAGCCGTAATGATGGCGTGGCCGCTCGTGGACCCTGTAATCACGATAGTACACCTTCCCAAGAAGAGAGTGCAAGGATTCGGAGGATGGAAGACGACTGAGCCTGTGCCACCCTGTGACCAGTTCACAGTTCCCGTCGGGGAGTGACCAGCCACAATTGCAGTGCAAAAGTCGAATGTCGTAGATCCCAAGATGATGACTGTGGGATAACAGACAACGATTGTCCTCGTAGTGGTGTTCCTCGTGCTGCATGGAACAGATGAAGCACTGCATGTCGTCGTGTTAGATGTCGTCGTTGTCGGGCATCCCGCGGCGGCAGCGGTAGGCGAGCAGGTAGTCTTGCTCGATGTCGTCGTGGTCGGGCACACAGCCGTAAAGGATGGCTCACAGGTTGATGTGCTCGTAGTCAGACAAACAGCTGTGAAAGAAGGCTCGCAAGTAGTAGTCGTGGTGGTAGTCGTAGGTGGGAGCACAGTAAACGGCTCGCAGGTGCTCGTGGAACTCAGGTGGTGGGAATCGCCCGGATAATATGCCTGGAACGCGTAGTTTCCTGGAGGCAACGGTCCTATCGGCACAGAGGGCTTTCCAACAGGGCTGGTTAGGACTATGAAAGTCCCACCGGGGCACCCGCCGCTGAAGTAGAAGAGGTACTCGACTACGCCTGTGACAGGGGGCAGAGGAACTGAAGGGGTCACTGTAGCCAGATCGTAGACAACAGATCCGTAGGGAATCGATCCGCCCGGTGCGATTGAGACGCCCGCCGACGTGTGAAGGACGGTCGTCGTGGCTGTGCTGATCAGGGACGGGAGACAGGCCACGCCGACTGTCGGATTGCATGTGGTCGTAGTTGTCGCGCATCCGACGGCGGAAGAGGCGGGCTCGCACGTAGTCGTAATCGTACTCGTGCTCGTAGTCGGACACTCAACGCCTGCCAAGTTGGTCGTGCAGGTGCTAGTGCTCGTACTCGTAGTTGTGCATCCCACGGCTGATGAGGCGGGTTCGCAGGTGGTCGTGCTCGATGACGTCGAACATACGACAAGAGGACTGCACGTAGTGGTCGTGCTCGAAGTCGTCGAAGTCGGGCACCCTGCGAACGCCGAAGGCTGGCACGTGGTCGAGGTCGTACAGACGGTGCCCGGCGCACAGGTGGAACTCGAGGTAGTGGTACAAGGGGCGCCAGATGGTGACGGCTCGCACGATGTGCTCGAGGTAGGAGCCACCTGAAGAGGAGAGCTGGTCGCAACTCCGACGGCCACCAGAGAAAACGCAACTATCAATACTGAGGCGAGAATCTTTGCGCCCAATGCCCGCTGGCTAGGAGTCAGGCTCAATTAGGGTGTCCCTAATCGGCGGAACTTATTACCTTTGCGACGCCTGGTCTTCTATTAGCTCCTCAGGTCGAAAAGTCTTCACTTCCTTTTGGACCAAGTACGCCATTTATTAGACCAACAAACAGGATCGGCCGTACACACATGGAAACGATTCCAAGGCCGTTTGAGGTTGATTCCTCTGAATATCCATTCAATGATCATTGGTTACCCTACCGTGATGGCTACATTCACTTTGTTGATGAAGGACAGGGTCCTGTGGTTCTCCTTCTTCACGGAAACCCAACGTGGTCCTACATCTACAGAAACGTCGTCAAAGATCTGAGAGAAGAATGTCGTCTGGTCGCCCCTGACTACCCTGGCTTTGGAATGTCCAAGGCACCCTCCGCGTATCGATTCACCCCGCAAGAGCATTCGGACGCGATCACAGATTTGATCAGTCGCATGAAACTGAGAGACGTCGTGTTGGTAGTTCAAGATTGGGGTGGGCCTATCGGGATGAACTATGCTGTTCGAAATAGGGAAAACCTTGGCGGCCTTGTCGTGATGAATACTTGGGCATGGCCAGCATCCAATCTTCAAAAGCTGTTTTCCGTTGTGATGGGAGGATGGCCCGTTGGTTACTGGCTTCAAACGCGAAGAAACTACTTCGCAAAGTCCATGCTACCTGATGGTATCTATCACAAGGAGAAAGTCACACAGATTCTCAGAAAAGCATACACCGATCCGTTTCCGACTCCGGACTCAAGAAGACCGACGTGGATCTTCCCCAGACAAATTCGCAAGGCTCGTCCGTGGCTCGCGGAAATTGAGACCAAGCTGCCGAACCTCTCGGATTTGCCGGCGCAGATCCTTTGGGGAACACATGATGATCCAGGATTTCCACTTGCAGATGTGGCGAAGTGGCAAGGATATCTAAAGATACACGAAACCGAGACCCTTGAGGACGCCTCGCATTCTGTGCAGGAAGATCGGCCTGATCGAGTCGTTGCATCGATCCGAAGAGTCCTTGAGAGAGCTTCAGCGAAACCAAGCGATTCTGGCTCTGATTCCTAGGAGTTCCTCTAGGTATGCCCGCGCCCAAGCGTTTGAACTAGGCCATCTCATTCGGGCTTTCGTCTTTGGGTGGTCATCCAATTCGTCTCCCAGCTCTTCCCATCATCTACGGAGAAGGCTTGCTCGAATCGAGGCGCATCGGAGCCGAGTTTCATCCAAAGGTATCGCACGAAGACCTTCACCATGGGATACCTTTCTCATCCTTCATTAGAGGGGCCTTGCCGTCAATACCTCCTTCAGAGCCAGCTCGAGTCGAGCTTTCCCTTCCTCCAGATCACGGCTGGCCGTCCCCCGATTGAATGTGCTTGCCCTGAGGGCCTCCAGCCTCTCCTCCACGACTCCATCTGGCACAGGTGGGAAACCCTGGACGGCGTCGACGAATCCGAACAGGCGGCTCATGACGTCATCTCCGTGGGTCGGTATCATTATGAGATGATAGTGGGGTACTCTCAGGCCTCTCGCCAGCAATATTATGGACTTTGGCTCGAATGTCTTCGTTATCGCAAGGCCAATCCTGTTGACGAGCTCGTAGAAGTGCCCTACCAGTTTGTCCGGCATCTCGTAGAACCAAGTAAAATGAGCCTTAGGCAATACGAGCACCTGTCCCCTTGACGCGGGGTACAGATCAAGGATCGCCATCACATCTTCGTCCTCATAGATTACATACGCCTTCTCATCGTGTCTGGCTATCCTACAGAACACATCATCGCTCACGCCCATGATTCGACCGTGGTCAGGGATCTATTTAGTCGCCCCAGTCCCCTATCGACCAGGCGTGAGCTGGTTCCCACGCAGCGCGCGTCTCACCAAAGCAACACGTACAGGATCCATTCGAGCGGATTCAGTTTTCTGAGAGTCATTGCTACCTTGCGCTATGAATCAGAAGCAGATATTAGGCATTCAGGAGTCATAACATGAATCAAGAATACGGATTAACTAGGCGCACGTATCCAGACATCCGCCTACAACAAACGCGCGCAAGGCTGGGGTTCAGTCTAAGCTACGAAAAGCACAGGGTAATTGGAAAAGAGATTAGCTTGCGTAAACGGTCAGCCAAACGCTGGCTGCGTCAACGTGCCGAACTGCTGGCTTGACCGTCGTCGGGCCAAAAAAGAAATCGACGTCCAGGCTATACCCCTTTCCTTTCTGTATGATGTTACCACGAATTGTCTGCCTCCAAGTGAAGGACATGTTCGGAAGCAGCGCAGTAGTTCCGAAATATGCTGAGATCGCTGCGCCCGCAGGAAAGTAGAACTCGTCCAGACCGATGCTCTGCTGGCCCACATTCTTGATTGTGGCCGTGATCGTGGCAGTCCCATTGGAGTGAGTGACCAATGATGCCGAAATCACGGCGATTGGTCCTGAGTCGCTCGAGAACGTAGTGGTCTCCGACTCAACGACGCTTGGGGTGGAGAGCGAACCGGCAGAGTACAGGTAGTAGAGGGTCACGACTATCAGGGCCGCGACCACAATCGCAAGAGCGATGGCCGGACCACTGGCGCCTTTCCTCCCATCGCCCGACATGCACTTCTAAGAACGCGGACAAACGATTTAATCGTGGTGCCCTAAGTTCAGAACTACGTCAATTCTCCTGTAGACAGTATCAGTGAAGCAAGTGGGGCTTCCAACATAGGATCTTCTTCTAGTCCACGAGTTCACCGCTGCTTGCGTTTACCACCGTTGCGGTGATCGTACTTGCGTAGTCAGATGCAATCAGAGCGGCTGCATTCGCAACCTCTGTGGTAAGCGGGAGTCTCTTCAACGCTGTGATTTCGCCCTCCGACCGCGCGAACTCTTCGAAGGTCACTCCTTTCTGTTTGGCAAGGTATGCGAATACGTCGTGGATAACAGGGTTGTCAGGGGTGCCTCCGGTTCTCAGGCAGACGACTCTGACACCATTTGGCCCAGCTTCCAGAGCCAACTGCCTGCAGAGTGCTTCTATCGCTGCGCCGCAGACCGAGAACCCACCCATGTTCACTCTTGGCAGCCGTGCGTTGGGAGCCGTAAGTCCGAGTATGACGCCGCTCCCTTGCTTCTCCATTATGCGCGCTGCCGCCGTCATCGTGATAAAGTATGATCTCACCTTGTCGAATGCGGCAGCCGTGAATTTCTCATCTGAAAGCTTCACCAGTGGGTTTCCTATTCCCACGTTGGTCCCGATGAGATTGAACGAAACGTCGAGCCTCCCTGACTCAGCCACGACTTTCTGTAGATGCGCCTCGACCGCTTTCGAGTCAAGGGCGTCCACCAGCGATGCCGAGGCCGAGCCGCCCGCCCTCGAGATCTCTCTGGTCACGGCATCCAAAGGCTCCGACCTGCGTCCGACAAGAAACACTTTCGCGCCTTCCCTGGCAAATGTCTTGGCGACCATGCTGCCAACGCCACCTCCAGCGCCGTAAATCACGGCGACCTTGCCTGCCAACAAATTCTTGCCTGAGGACGGGTGCGCGGATGGAGTTGACATACCGACTGGTATGTCAATGGCCCACTTAAGCGTTTGGATGTGCGAGCAGACCATACCAGATGGTATATTAACTACAAGTGACTCCTAGGGTGAAACGATGAGTAGAACTCGAGACGCTGAATCGACGCGGTCGGAGATACTGCGTGTGGCATTTGACGAGATCTACAAACATGGATTCCAGGCGACCAGCGTTAACGGCATAGTGGCAAAGACGAACGTCACGAAGGGCGCGTTCTTTCACTACTTTCCCACCAAGAACGACCTCGGTTACGCTCTGGCAGACGAAGTTCTCCGCGATATGATGCTCAACCGGTGGGTCAGGCCCCTGAATGCGTACCGAAACCCAGTCCAAGGAATGGTGAAGACGTACAAGAAGCTGATGGAAGCGACGACCGACCAAGAGCTGTCGCTCGGGTGCCCACTCAACAATCTCACTCAAGAGATGTCAGCGGTTGACCCGGTATTCAGGGATAAGCTCCGTGATGTGCTCCAGACCTGGATAGACGAGACTGAGAAGCATCTCAGAAAAGCGAGGGACGATGGCTACCTAAGACCAAACGTAGACCCGCGGATGGCCGCGGAGTTTGCGGTGATGGTGGAGGAAGGGTCCTTCGCGGTGTTGAAGAATTTGGGGGACAGGAAGGTCTACCGGTCGCTTTATGAGGGCTTCAGAGAGTTCATGGAATCGATTAGCTCAAAGCGGAACCTGGATCTTTAGACTGGCATTCCCATCGTCTTGTCCTGGCTTCTCTAGCTTCCCAGCAGACTTTAGCGCGCGCGGAGAATCGGTCGATGAAATTTCGCTCCCTACAATCCCCGTCAAGCACACCCAAGTGATCTCGTACGTCGGCCTGGTAGACCGATGGTCGTACGACAGAAGGAACGACGCGGAGGTGCACGTCAGATTCCAACACGGCGCTACGAATTACGGCGCCTTTCTGGCAAGGAAGAGGCGTTATGCCGAGTGGACACAGCTCTCGACCCGAGAGATTTGCTGATAAGAATGACCGTCAAAGAGGTGACAGGAGAAACTGCGGGGGCCAGTTCCAGAGCAAGAATACACATCACAGACTCCCATTCGAGAGGGTTCAGTAACGTTAACGATAAAATAGAGGCGAGCATCCCGAGACCCGTTGAGTGGTCAGCATAGCGAGAAGTCTGGAATCATCCACGAGCTTGGAGAGGAGCCACTACTCCTTCCAAAACTCATTAGCGAGGCGCTGACTGCAAACGATGCGGCGAAGTATTTCCTCGCCCTGATCCAAGCTGCACGCAACCACGCTGACCGCCCTGACGACAGCTTTTCTGACCTTCGCGGCGAGCGAGAGACCAGTGGAATCGGGGAGAAGGAGTTCGATGCGGTCGTGTCGTCAAGCCGGCGACTCCCAGACGATTCCTACGAAATTCCACGTGCCGGAATAATGGCAGACAGAGTCGTTCAACTGACAAATCAGATGATTGCCCCTCTGCGCGCCGCCGGTGGCGACCAGCTTCGGGAAAGTGGCCTCTTTGACGCGCGCAAGACGAAGTTGCTGCAGGCCTTCAAGGCCGAGAGCGACACGAAGGTCTCAGGTTCCTTCGTTGAAGCAGCGACGTCAGTCGATCGAAGTAAAGACAGCTTTCATCTGCTCGTCATGGACATTCATCGGTGCATAAACGATCTTCAGACGAAGACCTATCAGGAAGTGCTCGACGGCGCTAATGTATACGGCATAGACCAGGCTGACACCGTGTTCGTCCGCGCCTTCATGAAGGGCGTCAACCAGTCAGCCGACCTAAAGTTCGGCCATCCCGGCCTAGGCACAACGGCAACACGCGCCGGCGACGCGCTTCTTATCCAGAACGATATCGGGCAAACGGACTCGCACATACTCGTCGTCAAGGTGATTGGCCTGTCAGCGGCCCTGACCTACACGGACGTTCACCTTCCACGTCTTGCTTTCTTCCAGTCGCTGCTGGAGAAGTTCCCGGTCAAGTGGAATGAGACGATGTCAAGGAGAGGGGAAAGCTTGGAGGAAGCGGACTACCAGATGTGCGTCGGCCTCCTAGAGGCGAAAAGCCAGGACGACTTGGCGGAGTACCTATCGTTCTTGGGTTCTAAGATCGTCTTCCTCATCGACTGGAATCGCGCAAGAAAACAGCTCCGGAGCTTCGTTGGCAAGAACGAAGCCGTGAGGATTCTTCGATGGGCGGCGGACAAGGGGTACGGCCATCGCGGTTTTCTAAAGATGGGAGGCGCGCAGCTGATCTACGGCGTAGTCGACCAGGCAAAACGCTCGCCGTTCCATTATGGTGATGACTTCGGCGACGTCCTAGGCAAGGACCGGGCCGTAGATTTCCTCAAGTTCACATTGAAGACCTGCACGGAGGGGTTGCTGCAATCGAAGTCCGAGTTCCTTATCAGAGACGAGGTGCGAGTCGAACTAACCAGGCACTTCCATGGAATCGATGAGGACATATTGCAAATTGCCAGTGACCATGCCACGCAGACCATTGAAATTGCGGCCGCGGTAAGGGATGGCCTTGTACAAGTGGTAAATGACGATACCGATTCTGTCATGCGGAACGCCGAAAGGGCGAGGAAGTGGGAGAGCCGTGCCGACTCGCTCCTTAACAAAGGGAGGCTGCTGATTAAGAGGACAAACACCTCACGAGAATTCGAGGCGGTCCTGAGTAATGCGGATGACGCTGCTGACGCGCTTGAAGATGCTGCATTTCTGCTCACTCAGACTTCCAAGGTCGAGGTCCCCCAAGAGCTTTTTGAGCCTCTTCTCCGCCTGGCCGAACTCTCGAACGAATGCGCAATGGAGCACCTGAAAGTGATCGAGAATGCCAAGACGGTCAGGTATGGTTCTCAGACAGACATGGAAGACTTCCTTCAGTCGGTGGACAGGGTGACTACCCTCGAACATGAAGCAGACGACAGTCTCAGAATAATCACGGCAGCGTTGCTGAAGAACACAAAGAACTTCAAGCAGCTCTATCTGCTGTCCTCCATCGCAAACAAGATTGAGGACGCGACCGACTCTTTCATCAAGGCGGCCCTGATTCTGAAGGATTACGCTCTTGAAGAGATGACGAACGTCTGACACTATTACGCTAAAGGAGAAACGGAGGACGAATGACTGCGGAAAGCGTTCGACCGGGTGGACTCGAACCCACTCACAAGCCTCCGGAGGTTGGGGAGGTCGGATTGAAAGCAGCGAATCTCATGAGAATGGCCAACATTGGCCTCCCCATACCCGCATGGTTCGTGCTAAATTCTGGCAAGTGCCGCAATTACCTTACAGAACATTCTCTTTCCTTCGATACGCTCGAGGAGATCAAGGCTGGCGTGAAGAGGCTCGAGAAAGAGACGAGGCTCGTGTTCGGAGACGGAAGGAAGCCTCTGCTTATTTCAGTCCGCTCAAGCGCAGCCGTTTCTATGCCCGGGATGATGGAGACGATTCTGGACGTGGGCCTGTGTGATGCGACAGTTCAGGGTCTCATCCGCATGACCGGTAATCCACGCTTCGTTTGGGATTCTTACCGCCGCTTAATACAGGAGTACGCGGAGGTCGTCAACAACTGCGACAGTAGCCACTTCAAATCAATCCTGAGTCAGCATCTTGCGTACGCAGAGGTCCCAAGTCTAAAGGATCTGGACGCCTCTTCGCTGAAAGGACTGGCGAAGGATTACCTAGACGAGTTCAAGGCCCAGACGGGAGCGCCGTTCCCCCAGGAGCCGCTTGAACAGCTGCATGGAGCGGTCAGGGCGGTTTTCGAATCTTGGGAGAGCTCCAAGGCCCGTGAATACCGAGCCATCCAGAACCTTCGGGGGCTGGCTGGTACAGCGGCAATTGTTCAACAGATGGTCTACGGCAATATGGGTGCAACATCAGGTTCAGGAGTCGCCTTCACAAGGAACCCTGCAACGGGGCAGAATCAGCTCTACCTGGACTTCCTCTTCAACGCCCAAGGGGAAGACTTGGTCTCCGGCAGGCAATCGATCGGCAGTTCGGCGGGGCTCGGTATGGTGTTGCCCGGCGTCTACGCAGAGATACTTGCGCTGAGGAAGAGATTGGAGATGGAGTTCAAGGACATGCAGGATTTCGAATTCACAATCCAGGAGGGGAAGCTTTACCTCCTGCAGACACGGAGTGGAAAGAGGACTCCTTGGGCGGCCATCCAGGTAGCTGCTGACATGGCCTCCGAAGGAATCATCGACAGGACCACGGCGTTAAAAAGACTGAAAAACTACGATCTTGAAAATGTTCAGCGGAGGGTCCTCTCACAGTCTGCCAGGACTTGCGAACCGCTATCCAGAGGCGTGCCAGCGAGTGATGGTGTGGCAGTCGGACGGATAGTCTTCGATGCCGACAGCGCCTTGAGTCATCGCAGTGGTCAGGACTCCGGACTCATCTTGGTGCGCGAAGCCATCTCCACTGAGGATGTCTCGGGCATTGCCTCTTGCGCAGGCGTCCTGACAAAAACTGGGGGCAAGACCTCGCACGCTGCCGTGGTTGCCAGGCAGATGGGCAAGGTATGCGTCGTAGGCTGTGGGGACATGACCATCAATTTAGCTAACAAAACTTTCGATTTGAAAGGAAAGACTCTTCACGAGGAGGACTTCATCTCCATCGACGGCGGCACGGGCGCCGTCTACGAAGGAAAGGTCCAAGTCGAGTTCGAGAAACCACCCCTACTGAGTGTTGTAAGGGAATGGAAGACAGGGGAGGGGACAGACATCAGTGACGGCTTGCCTTCATAGATGCCGTAAAGACAAAACGTTGAATCTCACTTTGGACGTGACCACTAGGGCTTCTAGCCAAGGTTCGGGTTCAGCTGCTTCCATGCGAGGCGAAATGAAAGCCGTGGCAAAGATGGCGGGGCGGGATAGATGGGCAATGTCCATTCGCAAAGCGCGCCTATTGCATCTGTGTTGTCCCGGATCCTCTCATTCTGACATCCCCACGCGGCACCCTCCAAGTTGTGCGTCGCCTTAGGGACTCTTCGCAATCTGCATCATCACTTTGGCGAAAAATATGGTAACACCTTCGATGACCTCTGGCTTCTTCGAGTAGACTTCAATCGACGGACCAGATGCTACGTATCCATTCGCCGATATCCATTCCCTTAGTTTGGCGTACGTCTTCTCGAACTCGGTTGCAGGTCCTTTGTGCGAAAGGGTAACCACCTTCATCGCCGACAGTGACCTGGTCTTCACTCCATTCTCAGCCCTCGCCTCGCCCTTGTACGTAATTGCAATCTCCGACCGGCATTTCTCGGGTGGGGTCTTTTGTGGGTCGTCAAAACAAATGGCCATCGGATAGAATCCTGGCATCACCGTCTGACTCTTGGCCCAACCGTAGAGTCGCTTCATGTATTGGTCCCAAGGGACCTTGTCATACGGCCCCACATGTTCGATGTACGCAAGATCTGCCTTCTTTCTACTTTCAAGTTTCGGACCCGTCATTGTCTGAGTCCTTCTCCTGGGTGATATTAAGGCGAGACGCGATAGTTAGGACTGGGGAATCTCAGGCGCCGTTTCTCTTCTCTTAAGCCAGTTTTCCATTGGGTTCAGCAGACCTCTTACCTCTTGCTGATACCGTTTCTTCATCTTGTCAACCACGAGGTAAAGCGGATACTGAGACTCTCTGAAGGGAGTCGTCAAGCCCTTCTCTTGAAAGTCCTTGATCTGTCGTTGGACGTCATCCAGTGTCACGTCGCACTCCTTCATTAGGCTCACCACGTCAGTCTCCGCAGGTTCATACTGCGAGAAGAACCTCCATAGCTTGACCTTTTTTGTGATATCGTCTGGTGGGATGGCCGCCCGCCTCTTTAGAGACTCGTACGCCCTCTTATGAAGCGCTGTCCGGGTCCCAGTGATCCCCCCAGAGTGGAAGCTTCGATAGCCGAACGCCAGGTCAAGTGCCCATCCGACAGCTAGGATATCATCTATCAGCCTAAGTACATTCCAACCGAACTCTTCGAATTCTGCGCTGAACCACTTTAGGTCATTCCTCGTCTTCCACAGTTCAACGACCCTCGCACGTTCAAAACTCATTGGAAGCACGAATCCCAGGTGTCTTCCATCGAGACCGTTGACGAACTCCTCCCACCGGTCGGAAGCGTTCTGCCAAAGTTGAGTCTCAAGAGATTGGGCAGTAGCTTGGTAGTCATGTTTCACCCTGAATACCTCTTGGCCGCAGGCTGTCAACCTCTCGAAGTACAGTTCGGATGCCGCTTGTGAAACCTCAGAAGGATAGCTATTCAGGATGTCTTTGACGAGCACCCCGCCAGCTTCATCATTCGTGAAGTCTTGCACAGCATTGACGTGGACGAGACATTTCAGAGTTGAATCTATCTTGGCTTGGTCCAATCCACGGATCTGTAGCTCGGCAATTAGACCCTCGATATCCACACCTCGCTTTTTTGCCCTTGAATGTTAAGCCTTAGGTAGCAGAAGAACCGTTTGGAGATACTTATTCAGATTCGAGAATACGGTCCAGCTGGAATGCACAAGCTCTGGGACGAGGAGACCATGAACCAGACAGCGGAGACTCTTATGTTTAGACCTGGTCTAGCCCACGGGGATCGTAGGATTCGTCTTGGTTATTCAGCGGTCAGTTTCCTTGCTCTCCAGGGCTTAACCACAAGGTCCCATCTTGAGATGACCATCCACTCGTCCGTCGTCAGGCAGTCGTCAGGAGCTTTGCCCATTGCCTTGGCAGCCTCGTCCAAGTCGCCTGTCTTGCATCTCCCTGGGACCTTGGTGGGGAGTTCCGAGACGTCCCCGTTGATCCACTCCTCTGGATGGTCTCTCGCAATTTCAAGCCGCCTTGGGCTGAACATGTACTCGATTATCGTGCGATCCGAAATGAACCTCCCCTTGCCTCCCTGCACAAACAGTCTTCTGATGTTATCCGAAATCATCTTCTTGATTGCTTCGATGATTGGTTGGTCCCCCGCTATCGCGCTGGGAATCGAGCAGACGTCGTCCGTGAGCATGTGAGTTGACAGCCTCCTTTCACTAATGAGGCCGACAACTTCGCCGAGCGTTAGGAGTGCCTCCTCACCACTTCGAGTTACCCTCATTCCGCCGAATTTCGTGGAGCTGAACGCCTCAAGGACTTCCTCAAACTGACTGTCGAAGTTACACGAACCTATCCAGGTTGGGATCTCCACCGCTTTCGACCAGAGTGTCTTGTAATAATCACCCTTCGCTGATGAAGCAACCTTCTTCAGAATTCCGTAACTCCCGAAAGCCGGGTGCAAGGTAACGTTGGGCACTTCGAACTTGCGTGGGGGGATATCCTTCCCGGCAGGCAGGAAATGGACGTCGTTGTATCGGAGAAGCGAGCCAGCAAGGAGGATTGGGTCGTTCCCCATGATGGTCGGAGGGTCAATCTCAAACAGTTCAGGCAGTAGTTCGTAGACTCTCTTCTTAATGGGCGCTTTCCTTCAGACCCCTTGATTTACCATATGGGGAGGGAGATTTAATTTTTCCGCAAGTGTGAGGACCTGGTCGTCAAAAGACGTAAGACACCAGTGTCTCGGGACGTCTTATCATCTCCGCAAGGGAACTGCGGTTTAGATTTCCAATGCGGCCTTTGCTCCTGCGTAGGCTCCGTCACCCAACCTCTTTGCATGCTTGTAGAGCCTTGGATAGATGCCTAGCAACCCGGCGTTCATGGTATAGCGTTCAGGCAGCCAGTAGTCAGAGCTGTCGATGGGAGGGTATCTCGTCTCTCTTTCATGCCACATGGTGATGAACGCCAAGGGCGCAACCTCTGGGACTGCCTTTCCATGGACGTTCATGATATACCGTACTGTGCTAGGGTCGCTCATCATGGAGACGAGTTTCTTTTCGAAGAGTCTTTGGAATTTGTCGAGCGGCTTCCATTGTGCCTCAGCTTCATCGAGCAGTTTCAAAATTGCCGGGTTAGGGGGCCTGTTGGGGTTGAACTCTAGTGTAATCTTCCACATGTCCCCGGGATTGAGGCTGTGCAGGCGCTCGACTTCCTCCTTCGCTGCCTGTTCACTAGTCAATTTCGCCTCAATCTCAGCAGGTTCGGGGATGGTCGAAGGCAGCCCCAATTTCAAGAAGAGTTCCTTTCCTTCTTTCAAGTGCTCGGACGCCGCCAGCAACCCGAGGTTTTTCCTGAGCTGAGCGAGACGTTCGTTGCGACGAATCAGTATTCCAAAGATGGTCGCACGTCCCACATCTAGTACTAGCTCTTCCTTATTCGGCCCAACAAGGCTCAACAGAAGGCCAACTGCCTTTACTGATTTTTCCACCGATTGCTGAAGGTAGAAGACTGCATGAGGGTGAAGTTTCCTCCCATACAGAAGTTTCGAAGCTCGGAGGTCGGCCTTTCCAATTGCGGCGAATGAAAGGGCGAGCTTCACGGCGGATCTGTCCGGAAGGCCAAGAGTCTCTCTGTGCGAAGGCAGTCGGGTTACCGCCATCGGGTCTACGAAGTTATAGGCCTTGAAAAATACTCGCCTGACTCTCAGCCCAGGGAGAAGAAGTGTGTCGCAGGTCTCGCATGACATGCGATTCCCAACCTTGGAAATCGTGTCCCTTCTTTAGTAGGTCCCCCGCCGTTCGACAATGAGGCGAGGGAAGATGTATCACCCGCTGGTAATTGTAGTTGTGATGGTATTCGCTATCGCGATAGTCTTCCCACTCCTAGGCCTCTCTGCTCTATTCGCCGCCGCAGGAATCGTAGTACTTCTTGGCGCAGTCCTGATCGGGTACTCGCCCCACACCCACCGCTGGGTCGTGACCATCATCGGCATCGGCGTCATGGTAGTTGGCATTCTCCTTGGTTCAGAGAATGGGATGTTACCCGCAGGCTGGGCGATCATAGCTACCACCGCCGGAATAGGGGGGCTCTACACCTACTTGACGGCGCGGCTGTTCAGGGCCCACATCTCCCCAGCAAACGACATCTCAAGGCTTCTCGGGAAGGAGGGATACATGTTACAGGATCTCGTGCCCCCGAAAGATTCCGTCGCCCAGATAGCCTCGGAGATCTGGACCGTCACTTCGAAGGAGGCGCTTGACAGGAACGATAAGGTGAATGTGAAAGGGATAGACGGTCAGAAACTGGTCGTCGAACGCTCCAAGCCTGGTCCGATCGCTTCATAACCCATCCGAGCATACCAGCTCTCCATGAAGGTCTCAGTACTCCATGCGAATATAGCCCTGCCCAGAGACCCAGACACACAGGGGGCTTCGTCGTGGCAATGACGGGAAAGCAGCCCGATTCTGCCGGGATAATGGTCCCGCCTCCCCTCATCTACCTCACGGGCCTGGTCCTCGGATATGGTCTCGGGGTGTTCTTTCCAATCGCTTTCCTGCCGTTCGTCCCTGCCTTAATCCTGGGCGTGATCGTCCTTCTGGTTGGCCTGCTAATTGCGTCCTCTGCGATTAGGACTTTTCGGAGACACCGCACGACTACCCTTCCCACAAGGCCGGCGGTTGCGTTGGTCCAGGATGGACCTTTCAGGTTCACGCGAAATCCGATGTATGTTTCCCTTGGGATCTCCTACGCGGGCCTTGCGTTGATGGTTGATTCCCTTTGGAGCCTGCTGTTGCTCATTCCGGTAGTGCTAGCAATCAACTACTACGTGATAGTCAGGGAGGAGAAATACCTCACAAGAGAGTTTGGGGACGAATACCGTTCCTACCGGGCGAAGGTTAGGCGCTGGATATGATCAGATTGTGACATAGGAATGACATACGAAGGATTAGCAGACTTCATGAAACACCTGCGGGCACCGGGTGATTCGCGTGGACGATGAACTGATCAAGCTTCTCACGGAACTTTACGAATTCGGCGTTGAAAACGATTCCAAGACCGATAACCATGTTCGGAGGATGCTCAACGTCACACCTGACACGGGGCTCTTTCTTTCGATAATGGTCCGGGCCATAGGGGCGGAAAACGTCCTAGAAATTGGAACATCGAACGGTTACTCGACGATGTGGATTGCCGATGCACTCAGAGATCGCAATGGCAAAGTCGTCACATTGGAGATGTCTACAGAAAAGGCGGACATGGCCAAGAGGAATTTTGCCAGAAGCGGACTCCTTTCTTACATCGACTTCCACCAAGCGGATGCGCACTCTTTTCTTAGCGGCCGAGCCCCTAAACAATTCGACATGGTGTTCATGGATGCCGAGCGCAAGGAGTACGTCTCCTACTGGGGTGATGTCGACCGCGCGCTCAGGGTCGGAGGTGTGCTCGTTGTGGATAACGCAAACTCGCCCAAACCCGAGGAACTGATCAGTTTCTTCGATTTGGTCAGGAAGACGAATAGATACCTGTCCCAAATCTTGCAGGTGGGGAAGGGCGAGTTTCTTGCCGTCAAGCTCGAAAACCAGTAAGAGACCAGCCAGACAGCAAGAAGGTTAAACACACATTGCTCCCCAGCTGGATTTGGTAGAACTATGTTCACGCCCATAAGAAAGGGGGTCTTCAGGTGGTCCACTCCAGACCCTGCCGACGACTGGATGCTGGTGGGCCATCTGTTCGTCCGAGAGTCGGGCGTAGTATTTGTCGACCCGCCAAACGTTCCTGGACTCCTCGAAGCAGCACGTAGGCTGGGCAAGCTCGAAGCGGTCCTGCTGACAGAGCAGAATCACACGAGAGCGTCAAGATTCATCGCGAAGAGGGGGGGCATACCCGTCTACGTACCTGAAACGGCCCCTAAGGCAGTGGAACCATGGGAGACTGCCAGAGTTAAGCAGATAGGCGACTTTCAGGTCTACAAAACTGGTAATGTGCTTGGTTTCCAGGCATACAAATTCGGAGACGACTATGCTCTCCTATCCGATGGGAAAGAGCTCTTGGTCGGGGACAATGCGCGGGGGGACGTCAAAGGAAAAGTGCTCATATTTCCCGAATGGTTCAATCTGTACACCCCCGGACCTCCATACCCGGCCCCAGAAGACTTCCCCAAGGGGTTCAGGGACTCTCTGCGGAAACAGTTCAAAGACATAGTCAAAACCACTGGGGCCACTACTCTCCTGGCGTCCCACGACTATGACATTGTCGGAGACCTGCAGGCCAGAGCCAGCGAGCTCTAGAATGTCTCGATCAGTGCATGATAATCCCCTCTTTGCGTGGGATTGGACAGGATGACGGCTATCGGAGAGCACTCTTCCAAGCCGCAGGAATGTGGCCCTTGTACACGACTTCCTTAGCTCCGATGAAATCGGCGAGCCGTTCGATGGACTCCCCGACCATGGTTGAGATTTCCTTTCCCCCTGGCGCGCCAGGTTCTGCGTGCACCGAGTTGATCACGAGTCTCCCTTGCTTCTTTTCGAATTGCGGGTCGATCCTGCCGATGAATCGCTCTCCCCATAGGATCGGGAGCACGTACGTCCCATATCTCCTCTTTTCCTTCGGCAGGAACTGTTCGCGAACATATTCGAAACCGAACACCTTGGCGTGTTGTCTGAGCATGTTGTCGAACGGGGGTAAGAGCGACATGCGCGGCTCCCAGGCGCTCGTGCTTACCGATTCGAGGAGCGGAACGTCCCTGTCATGGATGTACCGCTTGTCCTTCCCTCCGAGCCCGTCGACAATTATCGGATGTATCACCTCTTCCTCTTCAAGCCGGGCCAAGGTAGACTTCAGGTTCTGATAGCGCCCAGGTGGGAAGTAGTAACGGACTTCGCGAAAGACGGCTGTCCCCAGGCCCCGAATCGCTCTCTGCGCCGCCTCCCACTCGAACTCCTCTTCGGACAGCTCTTTCCCCGCTGCCCAGCTAGGGAGGAACTCTTCGGAAAGGCCCCAGACGTTCTGGTTCCCCTCTCTGCCCACCACCATCACCTCGCCGCTCATGTGCATATGGAAGAGCATGCTGGAGACGTCGCTACCGCTGCTCCATCCATCCTCGCTCCTCTTCGTCCGGGCGTAGTCTCTGAACTGCGTGGGTTGCAGAGGGCCCTTCTTGAGCTCGCTGAGCATTCTCTTCCGCAGCTCACGGTGCTCGGCAAGAAATTGCTTGGCCCTTGGAATGTGGTTCCCCCAGGCCTCCGTCAACGACTCCGGGTATCTCCTCATCAGCGAGTGGTAGATGGGATAGTCCTCAGTGAGCACAAGGGAGGCGATTGGGATCCAGTGCAGGAACACCCTCTTATCGTGCCACATGAGTTTGCCAAGTTCCGAAGCCCTGAAGGCACCGAGCCTGCTCCAGAGCGAGATCATGTGCGACGGCGCGACCACGGTCACTGGGTCCCACTGCACAAACGGAAGGTCGCGAATGAGGGAGACTATGTCCTCCGCCGCCGGCCTCTTCGGGAGCCTACCGGCAAGGTGTTGCCTTGCGACCGCAAGCTTCCTGATCCCTACCAGGCTAGCTGAAATGGTCTCTCTGCTCAACGATGTCCGCCACATATGCGGTCTATCTATTGGTTTTCCGACCTGCAACCGCATCCTATACGGCTCGCTAAGAACGATCGCTTGCCCTTGGCCACCTAACGGCGTTGAACGATCTGAATTGGATTTCCGTCTGGGTCCGCCACCCAGGCCGTACGAAGATCGTACTGGTTGGGATGGAAGGTGTGGGGTGGCGAGAGCGATGGGGAACCCTCTGCCGTCAGGCGCGCGTGGTCGCGATCTGTGTCGTCGGTCCAGAGTATTATGCTGATAGGCCTCCCGCCGAGGTTGGGGTTGAGCCCGTGATGGGAGACGGCTGCCTCGACCGGGGAGATGCCGATGGTGAACTTGTCAAGGGTCAACTCGACGTGAGCCGGCGCGCCCTCCTTGGGCGTCCGATAGGTCTCGCGGAAGCCGAGTCGCTCGTAAAAACCAACAAGCCGGTCAACGTTGTGGGTGACGATGTTGATCGACGGGGACTGGAACATGTCACAGACTCCTTCTGAAAGCCTGACTTGGCTTCTCTCTCAGCGCGCCCATTGACTTAATCGCCTCGCGTCGGACCAATCTTACCTAGTACGAATCAGTCCCTACCCATTATAATCTTGCCTGACTCCCAAAGTTCCTCGCACCATTCAGGATGGACGCAGACCCGAGTTACAGATCCGTTTTCATAGAACTTCGCTAGGCAGGATTGGCCTGGACACGGGCTGTCAGGGCGACTG
>Ga0187772_10000350_pt1 | contig 20533 bp, 17 predicted proteins | sample 0116_SJ02_MP15_2_FD_133137 | JGI IMG/M metagenome (GOLD analysis project Ga0187772, IMG submission 133137) | Tropical peat soil microbial communities from peatlands in Department of Meta, Colombia - 0116_SJ02_MP15_20_MG | ecosystem: Environmental > Terrestrial > Soil > Wetlands > Peat | place... | reverse complement strand
TCGTCATTTATGCTATGCTGGCGCACAGCCTCAACATTATCACCGGCCATGCAGGGCAGATTTCCCTCGGCCACGCCGCCTTCTTCGGCATCGGCGCCTATACCTCGGCCATGCTTTATACCGAGGCCGGGTTCCCATTTTGGATCTCAGTCCCCATGGCTGCCGTCGTGGCAGGGATCGTTGGGGCCCTGCTCGGGATCCCCTGTTTACGAGTCCGTGATGACTTTTTAGCCATCACGACGATGGGCATTAATTTTGTTGTAGAAGCCATTTTTCTCTACATTCCCTTCTTCGGTGGCGCGATGGGCATTGGAGGAATCAACCTTCCAAAATGGTTTGGACGCGAAATGACTAAGCCCGAGTATTTCGTTCTCATTCTGGTTGTTTTCGTCCTTCTGCTCTTACTGGATCGTCGGGTGGGACGTTCATGGATTGGATTAGCTTGGGCTTCGATCCGTGAAGACGAGGAGGCTGCAGGGTCAATGGGCGTGGATGTTGTACGTTTTAAAGTTTTGGCTTTTATTCTGGGCAGCGCCATTGCTGGGCTTGCCGGAGGATTTTATGCCCACTTTTTAACATTCATCATGCCCCAGAATTTCGGCTTCGGCCAATCCGTCGTCATTCTATCCATGGTGGTCTTTGGCGGGATCGGGAGCCGCTGGGGTCCGATCGTCGGGGCCATCATCCTGGGAATTCTGCCAGAGGTCTCCAGACCCATCATGGAGTACCGCATCTTGATCTATGGGATCCTTCTCCTTGGCATGATGCGCTTCCAACCGGGTGGCCTCTTGGGCTCTGAATCGGTCCTTTCAAAACTTTTCCGTCGATCTGTTTATCGCCCGGGGGCGAGAGGTGGGAGTCAATGACCCTTTTGGATGTGAGGGCTCTGAGCAAGGAATTCGACGGCCTGCGCGCGCTGGATAGGGTGAGTTTTACATCCGGAGAAGGGGAGATCCTGGGGATCATCGGCCCCAATGGGGCGGGTAAGACGACGCTCTTCAACCTTATCTCAGGCATTTACCTCCCCTCGGCTGGAGAAATGAGTTTTCAGGGGAAATCGATTCGTCGCCTGAAGCCCCACCAGATCAGCCGTTTGGGTATTGGCAGGACTTTTCAAATTGTCCGTCCCTTTCAAAATCTGGATGTAGAGACCAATGTCTTGGTAGCCTATGGGCATCGTTTCTATCCCTCTTTATGGAAATCGGCCGGGCCATTCAGGCAGCCTGAATTCCTCAAAGAGGTTCAAACGCTCATCCAGCGAGCCGGGCTTCAGTCCTATACTAAACATACCGCGAAAAATCTTCCTCTCGGCTTCAAGAAACGTCTCGAAATCGCCCGTGCCTTGGCACTTGAACCTCGTCTCCTCCTTCTTGACGAACCTTCTGCCGGTTTGCGTTTTGAAGAATCAGCCCAACTCATGGAACTCATTCGCCAGGTGCGCGATCAAGGCATTGGCGTTCTTCTGATCGAGCACAACATGCAGGTCGTCATGGATCTCTGCAAGCGGATCGTGGTTCTCGACCACGGCGCGAAGATTGCGGAAGGTTCTCCTAAGGAGATTCGTTCAAACCCTCTGGTCATCCAGGCCTACCTGGGGAAGGAGACATAGAATGCTGGAAGTCCAGGGAATGGAAGTTTCTTACGGCGAGTTCTTAGCCCTTAGGGGGATAAGCTTCATGGTTAAGGAGGGGGAACTTGTCACAATCATCGGAGCCAATGGAGCGGGCAAAAGTACGATTCTTCGGGCTTTGATGGGTTTGGTAAAATGCCGAAAGGGAGAAATCTTGTTCAAAGGTGAGGCGATTACCGTGAGCCCACCTCATCACCGGGCCCGGCTGGGCATCAGCCTTGTTCCTGAAGGAAGAAAGATTTTTCCTGACCTCACCGTGGCTGAAAACCTAATCATGGGAGCCTACATTCAGGAGGACAGGAAGGCGATTCAGTCTCGGATGGAAGAAGCCTTTGGGCTTTTTCCCGTGTTGAAGGAAAGGCAGAATCAAGTGGGAAAAACCTTAAGCGGCGGAGAACAGCAGATGGTGGCGATCGGTCGTGCTTTGATGTCCGGACCCCGGATGATTTTGATGGATGAGGTATCCTTAGGGTTGATGCCCATCTATGTGGAGGAGACATTTAGAGTCATTCAAAATCTCCACCGGCAAGGAGTGACCATCCTGCTCGTGGAGCAAAACGCCCGGAAAGCCCTGGCTGCAGCAGATAGGGGGTATGTGCTTGAGACCGGCGAGATTGTCCTGAGCGATCGAGCTGAAAAATTGGCGCTGAACCCTCAGGTCAAAAAAGCCTATCTCGGAGGGGCATAATGAAGAGACTTAGACTCTTTCCAAAGGGAACACCGAGGTGATGCCCCTGAAGAAGAGAACTGTCTCCGCCTGTTCTTAGTCCTTGTCCTTATCGAATATCTCTTTGACTTCCTGCGAGGCTATGTTTGTCGAGGCGATGAGTAGAAGAGAAGTTTTAGTGGGCTCGTTATATCTTAAAGCAATTTGTGTGACCGTTCCGTCCCAAGAGTAGGCCCCTTGGAATTTACTCACAGTCCCATATTTTTCGAACAGGAATTTCCTTAAGGCGTCAAAATTTTCAGGCCCATTGGCGATTATCCGGGCTTCAGCAAACTTCCCTCTCCAAAATACATACTCCGTCTTGTCAAACTCGGCCTCTCCCAACTTCAACACGTCTCGTTGCCGGGTATAAGAAATCTTTATTTTCACATCCGGTTCAGAGGGATCGCTGATGCTGTTCGATTCCACCATGTCCGATTTGACTTCAAAGAAAGGAGTGCCCCACTTGATGCCGGCAAAGCCCTCCGGTTCTGAATTGGGTTTGAAACTCGATGTTGATTTCTGTGAGCAGCCGAAGATCCCCAGCACAAGGGCCAGAAGGATGCTCCATTTTCCAAGGTTTCTCATCTTCCGCACTTCCATCGTTGGGCAAGCTCTAAATCTTTTTCGTTAAACCGGGACAGTTAATTATAATGGATGAGGCCGCGGTGTCAATTGGGAAGAGATGGCTAAAGTCAACTATCAGGAGTTTGGAGCCCGCCTGATGCCTCATTAGGTTATTGCGAATTTGGGCTGAGGGTATATAATGAGTGTGAATCCCGTTAGAAATCCCAGTCGTTGCGACTCGAAACCGAGCGGGGCATCAAATCCCGCCGGAATTATTCTGGGACCTAACCTCGCCGCAGTGCAGCGGGGCATCATTTCTAACGGGGTAAAGGATGAGGTGAGAATATGGAAAAGAAGAAAGTGAAGGTTAGGGAGAAGGCGGGGGCGCTGACGGGTGTTCAAGTCGGGATCAAGGCGCCTCGGGGGTTGAAAATAACTTGTAAGAGCTGGCAGACGGAGGCTGCTTTAAGAATGTTGATGAATAACCTCGATCCGGAGGTGGCTGAGAAGCCGGCAGAGCTGATCGTCTACGGAGGTTCTGGAAAAGCGGCCAGAAACTGGGAAGCCTATCATTCACTCGTTGAGTGTTTGAGAAATTTAGAGAACGATGAGACATTGCTTGTCCAATCGGGCAAACCTGTTGGGATCTTTAAGACTCACGAAGATGCTCCCCGGGTCTTGATCTCAAATTCGATGTTGGTTCCCCATTGGGCCAACTGGGAGAAGTTCAGGGAGCTGGAGGAGTTGGGACTCACTATGTACGGCCAGATGACAGCGGGAAGCTGGATCTATATCGGAACCCAGGGGATCCTTCAAGGGACATATGAAACCTTTGCTTCGGCGGCAAAGAAACATTTTGGGGGAACGTTGAAAGGCAGGCTCATCCTTTCAGCTGGTCTTGGAGGAATGGGAGGAGCCCAACCTTTAGCCGCCACACTGAACGAAGGGGTATTTTTAGGTGTGGAGGTTGATCCGGCAAGGATAAAACGGCGACTCGAAACAGGGTATTTAGATGTGATGGTCGACCGTTTGGAGGATGCGCTCATTCTGGCTTTGGGGGCGAAAGAAAAGGGGATTCCTAAATCCATCGGCCTTGTAGGAAATGCGGCAGAGATTCATCCGGAGATGGTGAGAAGAGGGATCATTCCGGATCTTGTGACAGACCAGACCTCGGCCCATGATGCATTAAATGGGTATGTCCCTACGGCGTTGACTCTGCATGAGGCCCTTGAACTTCGCAGAAAAGAACCGCAAACCTATATTCGTCGGGCCATGGAATCTATGGCTGTTCATGTTCGGGCGATGCTGGAATGGCAAAAGAAGGGATCGATCGTCTTCGACTATGGTAATAATATTCGGGCCCAGGCTTTTCAGGCAGGGGTAAAAGAGGCATTCAATTATCCTGGATTCGTCCCTGCTTTTATCCGGCCTCTCTTTTGCGAGGGCAAGGGGCCCTTCCGCTGGGCTGCTCTGTCAGGAGATCCTGAGGATATCTATAGAACGGATGAAGTGATTCTAAAGGAATTCCCCGATGATGTTTCTCTGGCGAGGTGGATCCGATTGGCAAAGGAGAAGGTGAAATTCCAAGGACTCCCGGCGAGGATCTGCTGGCTAGGCTACGGTCAGAGAGCGAGGATCGGAAAGGTATTTAACGATATGGTCGCCAAGGGGAAACTCAAGGCACCGATTGTGATTGGAAGGGACCATCTCGACAGCGGCTCAGTCGCGTCCCCCTATCGTGAGACCGAGGGGATGAAAGATGGAAGCGATGCCATCGCCGACTGGCCTATCTTGAACGCCCTTCTCAATGTCGCTTCGGGAGCGACCTGGGTTTCGGTCCATCATGGAGGCGGAGTGGGGATTGGTTATTCTATTCATGCCGGGATGGTGGTCGTGGCCGACGGAACCAAGGATGCGGAAAGAAGGCTGCTGAGGGTATTGACGACAGATCCGGGAACCGGTGTGATGCGCCACACGGACGCAGGATACGAAGAAGCGATCCGAACGGCCAAACAGGAGGGAATTAAAATCCCTGGGGTAACGATTTACCAGAGGTAATTCATATTCCCAGTCCAATAGGCGAAAATGCGAAAGGCGGCAGAAGCGTCTCCAATTCCGTGATGGCGGAATAAATCTTAGAGAAGCAGACAGACCGGACTTCGAAAGTTTTAGAATTGCGGTTCTTTGGAGCACGAGGGTAAGCCTTGCTATTAATTTAAATGAAGATTTTTCAAGGGTCTTCGACGCTTGAGCTTAATTGATAAAAGGTGCCGTTCTAAAACTTATTAAGCCGGCCTCTCCGCTTCGCGGAGCTTAATTCAGTCAACGGAACAAATGATGCTCACATAGGCAGTGGGCCTGCGACATAAAAGTAAACGATTTGCTTTTCTTTAAGGTTTGTGATAATAGTTTCGGATACTTTGGGGAGTTGAGGGGATCCACGGGTGAGAAAATCTAAAGGAGGAGGGGATTAGGCATGAAAAAGAGTTGGATCGTAGGGATGATGGTTCTGATGTTTTTGATTGCGGGTTCTGCATCCGGTGCAGAACCGGTCAAACTGGGTATGTCCACCTGGCTCGGATATGCTCCCCTGTACCTGGCTAAAGAAAAGGGATTTTTTAAGGAGCAAGGGATTGACGTGGAGATCGTTGTGATCGAAAGCCCTGCGGACAGACGGGCTGCTTTCGCTGCCGACAAAATTCAGGGAATGGCGACAACCGTGGATACCCATGTGATGACGGCGGCCGCCGAGAACCCGATCCCGGTAAAACAGGTGTTAGCTCTTGATGATTCCCACGGCGGTGACGGCATGGTGGCGAAGAAGGAGATTAAGACAATTAAAGACCTCAAAGGGAAGACGGTTGCAGCTCAACTGGGTGCAGGAGCGAGCTATTTCTGGCTCAACTACGTACTGGCCCAGAACGGGATGAAGCTCGCTGATCTCAAGACGATTGATATGAAGGCAGGCGATGCAGGCTCCGCTTTTGTGGCTGGCAAGGTTGATGCCGCTGTGACCTGGGAACCATGGCTCTCCAGGGCAAGGGAGACTGATTTCGGACATATTCTGCTTTCAAGCGATAAGACCCCGGGGATTATTGTGGACTCCTTGGCCTTCAAACCCGACTTTTTGAAAAAACGCGGGCCGGATGTGAAAAAGATTGTGGCGGCGTGGTATGAGGCAGTCAACTTTGCTAACGGTTATCCAAAAGAGGCCGATGCCATCATGGCGAAGTTCACGGGCCAGAAGCCGGAGGAATTCACCAAAGAGAAGACAGGTGTTCGGTTCTACGGCGTCAAGGAAAATAAAGATTACTTTGGGACACCGCAAAAGCCGGGTCTTCTTTATACTGTGACACAACGAGCTTCGGACCTCTGGTTTGAATTGAAGTTGATCAAGACCAAACCCCAGGCGGCCGGTCTGATTGATGGTTCATTCCTTTAACCAATGGATGGGAAAAAAGAAAAGGAACTGGAGGCGGCTCCCCGGAAACTTGAGAATCTCTTTGGTCCGAGGGAGCCTATTCCTAAAGGCCTCTATTTCATCCTTGCCCTTTGCAGTTTTGCCTTTTTCCTGGTCATCTGGTCCATTCTTACCTACGGGGGATTTGTTGACCCTCTTTTTCTTCCATCCCCAGGGAGAGTTTTCCAAGCGGGTGTTGATCTCTTCTCCGAATTAGGCTTCACCGCCGACATCCTCAACAGTGTGTACCGGGTGATGATGGGATTTATCATCGCGGCCGTTATCGGAGTCCCCATTGGTTTGCTCATGGGAACCTTCAAGGTCGCAGAGGCCTTCACAGAGCCTGTGGTGGGCTTTATTCGCTATATGCCTGCTTCTGCCTTTATCCCTTTGTTCATCCTCTGGCTGGGGATCGGTGATGTCGAAAAGATTGCTATTATCTTTGTGGGAAGTTTCTTCCAACTCGTCCTGATGGTGGCTGTCGTCGCCAAGAATGTGCATAAAGATATGCTGGAGACGGCCTATACGTTGGGAGCAAAACGATTTCAGGTAATCCGGAAAGTTCTACTTCCAGCGAGCCTTCCGGGAATTGTCGACACATTGAGAATCATTGTGGGATGGGCGTGGACTTATATTATTGTCGCTGAACTTGTCGCCTCTGCTTCAGGCATCGGCTATATGATCATCAGTTCCCAGAGAATGCTCCGGACCGGGAATATCATCTTCGGGATTCTGACGATCGGCATGCTGGGCCTGATTACAGACTTTTTCTTCAAATGGCTTTATAATAAATTATTTCCATGGATGGAGTAAAAAGTGGAAGAGGGGATCAAGCTCCATATCCATAATGTGTCAAAAATCTATCGCACGAATGGCAACAAAGTGGTGGCCGTCGATGAGATCGATCTCAGGATAAGGGACAAAGAGTTTGCGACGATGCTGGGACCCTCAGGTTGTGGGAAGTCCACCCTGCTTCGCATTGTCGCAGGGCTGACCAAGCCAACACGGGGGGTGGTGAGGCTGGATGGGAATGTGATCCGTGCGCCAGGCCAGGATCGGGGGATGGTCTTTCAGAGCTATACGCTCTTTCCCTGGCTCACCGTGAGAGAGAATATTCAGTTCGGACTCGAAATATCGGGCATGCCAAAAATGAAACGAGAGGAGATCGGTCGGGAATTCGTCGAGAAGGTTGGCCTGAAAGGGTTTGAACAAACTTACCCGAAAGGACTTTCCGGAGGGATGAAGCAGAGGGTTGCCATTGCAAGAGCCTTGGCTAACAACCCTGCGATTCTGCTTCTGGACGAACCCTTCGGAGCCCTCGACGCCCAGACGCGGGCGTTGATGCAGGAGCTCCTCACACAAGTCTGGGAAGACCTTCATAAGACGATCCTTTTTGTTACCCACGATGTGGAGGAAGCCATCTTCCTTTCGGATCGAGTCTTCGTCATGACTGCCAGACCGGGGAGGATCAAGGCCGAGATCGATATTCCCTTGGAGCGACCGAGAAACTATGAACTCAAGTCCACGGAGGCCTTCCTCAACTTGAAGAAACAGGCTCTCACCCTCATCCGGGAAGAAGCGATCAAGGCCACACTGGGCAAGGAATGAGCCAACGAATAAACCTAAGTCGGGGAGGTCGGACGGCTGACTCGCAGGACTTGGGCTAAGAAGAAGAAAGAGGAGAAGAAGAATTGAAAGCGGAGAATCTTGCACGGAAAGGAATTTTGAAAATAGCCTCTTATGTGCCTGGGAAGTCGATTGAGGAGGTTCAAAGGCAATTCGGAGCGAAAAGATGGACCAAGCTTGCCTCGAATGAGAATCTACTCGGCCCTTCTCCGAAGGCACTAACAGCGATCCGGAAAGAGCTTTCTAAGATCTATCTTTACCCGGAGGGCCCTTGCAGCGTTTTAAGAAAGGCCCTCGCGGAAAGATTTGCCATTCCAGAAGGAATGGTTATCATCTCCAATGGCGCGGATAACTTAATTCTCATGATCGCGAATGCCTTTGTGAACGAAGGGGATGAAGTGATAATGGCAGATCCCACTTTTCCAGTCTACACGAATGCGACTCAGATCATGGGTGGAAAACCGATCAGGGTGAAGTTGAAAGATTTTACCCATGATCTAGATGCCATGTTAAAGAAGGTCAGCCGAAAGACCAAATTGCTCTTTATCTGCAACCCGAATAATCCAACGGGGACAGCTGTCTCTGTCGAGGCGCTGAACGCTTTTCTGTCCCGACTTCTAAGACGTGTGGTCGTCGTGTTGGATGAAGCGTACGGAGATTTTGCAGAGGATGCGTTCTACCCGAATGGCCTGGATTATATCAGGGAAAGAAAACAGATCATCGTGCTTCGGACCTTTTCAAAAGTTTATGGGCTGGCGGGGCTGAGGATCGGTTACGCCTTAGGGAGGGAAGACTTGGTGGATTGCCTTTATCAGGTGAGGGATCCATTCCCTGTCCACCGACTGGCACAGGTAGCTGCATTGGCTGCCTTGAACGATGAGGACCATGCCATCAGGTCGATTCAATTGGTCTACGAGGGGAAGAGGTATCTTTACAAGGAGCTGGATAAGATGGGACTCTCGTATGTTCCCAGCCAAGCCAATTTCATCTTCATCGATTTTGAGAAAGATTCGGAAAGGGTCTTTGAGGCTTTTCTGAGGAAAGGGATCATCATCCGACCGGGAAAGATCTGGGGTTATCCCACTTTTGCCAGGGTGACCGTTGGAAGGATGGAGGACAATCGCCGATTCATCAAAGCTCTTAAAAGAATCCTTTAGAGAGGCCGTTTAGGATTAGGTTGTTCAGTTACTAATACAAACGCATTTTATAAATTGACATCCGCCCCTCACCCTTCCCCTCTCCCCCGATGGGGAGAGAGCGGGTCGCCGACGCCGCCATAGCGCTTTGGCGAACGGCGCGGTGAGGGGGCAATCAAGGGTATGGAAAAAGCATTACCGCGTCTATATTAAGTTATTGACGATTGAATCATGGTTGAAGTTGATCTCGTTATTAAGAACGCGCAAGAACTCCTCACCCTTTCTTCTTCCTTTAAGGATGAGTCAGGATTGGGGATTATTCAACACGGAGCCCTGGCGATAAAAAGGGAAAGGATCTTCTGGGTTGGAAAAACGCAAGAACTTCCTAAGAAGTTCCTTTTGGATCGAGATGGCCTGGAAATAGATGCCACAGGGAAAATGGTCATGCCCGGTCTCATCGATGCCCATACGCATCTTATTTTTGCCGGGTCAAGAGAGGACGAATTCGAACTGAGAATTCAGGGGCTCTCTTATCAGGAGATTGCGGAGAGAGGAGGGGGAATCCTTTCAACAGTGGAGGCCACCAGAAAGGCTTCCTTCGATGAATTATTTGCCCTTGGAAAGAAGAGATTGGACCGGATGCTTTGCAAGGGGGTGACCACCCTGGAAGCCAAAAGCGGGTACGGCCTTTCTCTGCAGAGCGAGCTGAAGATTCTAAAAGTGCTGAAAGCCTTGCAGGAAAGCCACCCCATGGATATCGTCCCCACTTTTTTAGGAGCCCATACCTTTCCAAGGGAATTCAGAGAGGATCGGGCGGGCTATATAAATCTTCTTACCGAGGAGATGATTCCTAAAGTGGCGCAGGAAAGGCTCGCAGAATTTTGCGATGTCTTCTGCGAATCAAAGGCGTTTACCGTTGAAGAGTCGAAAAGAATTCTTGAGACTGGGAAGCGATATGGCCTTAAACCAAAGATCCATGCCGATCAATTAAGTCCAGGGGGCGGGGCAGAACTGGCTGCGGAGGTGAACGCTTATTCTGCCGATCATCTGGAATACGTGAGCCAAGAGGGTATCAAGAAGATGGCGGAGAAAGGGGTGACTGCAGTTTTATTGCCAGGGGCAAGTTTTTTTCTCTCAATGAAAAAATACCCTCCTGCAAAAGACATGATCGAACAGGGAGTGTCGGTTTCCCTCGCTACGGATTTAAACCCAGGCTCTTCGATGACCGGGTCCCTTCCACTGATGATGACCATGGGGTGCACGATGTACAAGATGCTTCCTAAAGAGGTGATCCAAGCCGCGACAATCCATGCGGCAAGAGCCATCGGACGAGAGAAAGAGATTGGGAGTTTGGAAGTCGGAAAGGAAGCCGATATCTTATTACTCGATATCCCGAACTATCGGTATCTTCCATATCATTTTGGCGTAGACCACAGCGAATTGGTCGTTAAGAAGGGTACGATTGTTTATCAACGTCAATAGTAACCCCACGTAACCTCCGCTTAGCTAAGGGGAGGAAGGGAGGGGTTAAGTTACTAAGGAGTCCATAATTGAAAAGACATATAGTTACAAAAATCTCCCCCAGCCCCTCTTTTCCAAAGAGAGGAAATCCCTCCCTTTTGTAAAGGGAGGGATTTGGTCTTCGACGTCCATACTATTATGGACTGATTAATAACCTATCCCTGACGAGGTTGACTGGGCATGCGACTTCTTGAATGCGTTCCTAATATCAGTGAGGGTAGGGATCAAGAGAAGATTGCCTTCCTTGCAGAGGAAGTAAAAAAACAGAATAAGGTCAAACTTCTTGACTATTCTTCAGACAGGGACCATCACAGGAGTGTGTTCACTTTTGTTGGTGAACCCGAGGCGGTAAAGGATGCCGCCTTCTCTCTGGCTATGAAAGCCCTTGACCTTATTGATATGAGGAAACACAGAGGAGATCATCCCCGTCTGGGTGCCGTGGACGTCGTCCCCTTTATTCCCATTCAGGGGGTAGAAATGGAGGAGGCTGTTCAAATCGCTCGCGAATTTGGAAGGGGACTGGGAAAGAGAGGAATCCCCGTCTTTTTTTATGAAGAGGCCGCGACCCGGCCGGAAAGAAAAGACTTGCCTTCCATTCGAAAAGGAGAATATGAAGGTTTAGCGGAGAAACTGAAGGACCCCGAATGGAAGCCCGATGAAGGGCCTGATCAGTTCAATCCGAAATCAGGAGCGACGGTAGTAGGAGCTCGGTTCCCTTTGGTCGCCTTTAATGTAAATCTCAAAACAAAAGACATCTCTTTAGCCAAAGAGATTGCCCGAAAAGTCCGGTTCAGGGATGGAGGATTCCCTCATGTCCGGGCAATAGGAGTTGATCTGAAGGAAAAAGGAATGGTCCAGGTTTCGATGAACCTGACTCACTATCGAGTGACCAATATTCCAGAGGTTTATGAATTCATCAAGAAAGAAGCTATGGGAAAAGGGATAGAAATTGAAGGCTCGGAGATTGTAGGATTGATTTCTTTAGGCGTCTTGGAAGGCGTCGCCCGGTACTATTTGGGATGCCAGCCGTTTTCGGTTCGTCAGGTCATTGAGCAGCGAATTCTAGAAATTGAATAAGAGGTAGGGGGGATGGAACTCAAACGGTTCTTGGAAAAGCTGTCTTCACATACTCCAACTCCCGGGGGAGGAAGTGCTTCCGCCTTGGCCGGGGCATTGTCTGCTTCTCTCGTGGCGATGGTGGCGGGGCTTCCTCCCAAGAAGGGGAAGACCACAAAAAAGGAGATGGCGAGGATAAGAAAGAAAGGGTTGTCCATTCAAAGAAGGCTCTTTCGGGCGATGGATGAGGATTCGAGATCTTTTGACGCTGTCATCGAAGCCTTTCGCCTTCCCAGAAACTCGGAAAAAGAGCGTCTCCGTCGGGCCAGGGAGATTCAAGAGGCCTACCGAAAGGCGACCCTCACCCCCCGACTGGTGTGTCAACAGTCCCTTCAACTCTTGGAATATTCGAAGACGCTTATTTTAAAGGGGAATCCGAATGCCATCAGTGATGCAGGGGTAGCTGCCTTTCTTGCTCATTCTGCCTTGGCAGGGGGGCTACTCAACGTGAACATTAACTTACTGGCTGTGACTGACAAAACCTTTTCAAAAAAAATGAATGTTTTGATGAGAAACTGGGCGAGAAAGAGAAATCACCTCATGAAAATGATTCTCACGAAGCTGGCCGGTTTCTCTCATGTGTGAAGGAACCTCTGATTCCTCTCCTATTTCGGGTTCTGGATACGCCCAAATGTTTTTGACACGTTATAATTGAGGGGAGATATGTCAAAGTCTCATGCGCTTATGGCAACGTTTCTTTTTCTTATTCTCGCCGTTTCTCCGGTCGCGGGCCAGGAAAACCTGCCCGGTCTGATTAAGAAAGTCGAGTCGTCGATCGTGATGATTGTGACTTACGGCAAGGACGGGAACATGCTCGGTCAAGGAAGCGGTTTCTTTATCGATGAGAAAGGGGATGTGATCACGAATTCTCACGTCCTTCAGGATGCAAGCCGCGCAACCGTCAAAACAACAGACGGGGAGGAATATCCGATTAAGCGGGTTCTTGCCGAAGACAAGGAAGGCGATATCGTGCAGGTTTCGGTAGACATTTCGAGAGAAGCGGTCAGGCCCCTTCCCGTGGCCACCAAACTCCCTGAGGTGGGGGAAAGAGTAATCGTTATCGGAACCCCACTGGGCCTTGATAAAACGGTCTCGGATGGAATCGTCTCTGCCGTGAGAGAAATCCCCGGATTTGGGAAAATCGTTCAGGTGACTGCTCCCATCTCTCCCGGGTCGAGTGGCAGCCCAGTGATCAACATGAAAGGAGAGGTGATCGGAATTGCCGCGTTCTTTGTGGTAGCGGGTCAAAACCTCAACTTCGCCATTCCCGGAGAGAGAATTGCAGGGTTGACCTTGGGACAGGCGGAAACCCTTCCGGAGCGGGAAGAGGCGAGAACAAAAGATTTGCTTGCTTCGGCAGAAGGACTTTACACCATAGGGATCCACTACGTCTGGGCAGAAGATTACGGGAAGGCGCTTCCCTATTTTGTGGAGACGGTCAAGAGAAACCCGGGGTATAGCCAGGCTTACTTCCAGATGGGATATTGTTTGGCTAAACTCGGGCAGTATAAAGAAGCCATCGTGCCGTACGAACAAGCCGTTCGCATTAACCCCAAGGATGCCGACATCTTGAACAATCTCTGTGTCGCTTATGGAATGGCTGGCCGCTACCAAGAAGCGATTGAGTCGTGCGGACAATCCATCCAGCTCAAATCCGATCTCGCCGAAACTCACAATAATCTGGGATGGGCCTACCAACGGATCGGGCGGTATCAGGAGGCTATCCAATCCTGTAAGGAAGCCATCCGCCTCAAGCCTGATTTGGCCCCGGCCCATTATAATCTCGGCAACGCTTACTCCGCCCTAAGGAGATACAAAGAAGCTATCGATGCTTACAAGGAGGCCGTCCGCATCAAATTTGATTACGCGGAAGGACATTTAGATTTAGGGGCGGCTTATTTTTATATGGGAGGATACGAAGAGGCGATCGATTCCTACAAGCGAGCCATCCGGCTGAAGCCTTCTTTGGCTGAGGGCCATCTCAACTTGGGCATGGCCTATTTAAAGTCGGGTGATAGAGGGTCCGCCGTCGAGGAATATAAAATTCTTAGAGGAATGAACCCAGAAATGGCTAACAAGCTTTTTAATCTAATTTACGAATGAGGATCTCGATAACCATAAAGTTCATTCCCACCTTGACAGGTTTGAAAGAATCCCGTCGGAGCCTAGTGAGGGCAAGTAGGCACGGCGATCCCCGGAGACTGCCATGCCTCGGCCCTGAACACCATGCGGGGTCCCGGACCGGGCTGGTTCAAGGACGTGCGGGCCCTCGCTCGCAATGGCGGGTTCGTTACAGTCTAAATAATAATGTGCTTCGAGTAATAGATGGGTGCGACCCGGGTGGATTTTACCCTTAGAGCTTTTTACAGCATGGAAATAGACCCTTCCATGCTGTAAACATTGACCGAAGGGGTTTGAGTGCCCGAAGGGTACTCCAATTCACCTCCCTCCGGGCAAAAGGGCCCCTCAATGAAGCTCATGTGTGCCAAGTTAAAATATTTATTTCTTTGGTGGAACGATCGCGTCCTTGCAAGCCTTCGCAATGCGCATCTTGACCACGGTCTTGGCTGGGATATTGATCGGCTCACCCGTAGCCGGATTTCTTCCTACTCGTGCCTTACGCCTAACCAGGACGAGCTTGCCAACGCCGGGGAAGGTGAAGGCTCCGGCCTTCTTGGTCTCGGCGACGGCAAGGGCTGCCATCTCCTCGATGATCGAGGAACCCACCTTCTTGGAAAGGTCGAACTTCTTCGCAAAATAGGAAACGATTTGGGCCTTAGTCAGGGGTTTCTTTCCTGCCATACTCTTTCCTCCTCCTTAGTGGAATGATATAAATCTTAAGTATACAAAAAAGTTTCTAAAAAGCAAGCAGAAAATTGATCGGCGAAAAAATTGGAGCGGGCAACGGGGATCGAACCCGCGACCCTCGGCTTGGGAAGCCGATGCTCTACCAGCTGAGCTATGCCCGCCCTGTGATGCGTCAACCGACTATCTTCCTGGTTCAAAATAAAAGAAAACGGCGAGCCTTGTCAAGCGATTTTTAAATCACCTTTACCTCAGCAGGAAGATAGGTTAACACTTCTGCCCCCTGAGGGGTCACGAGAACCATATCTTCGATGCGAACCCCTCCCCAGTCCGGTACGTAGATACCGGGTTCTATCGTAAAGACCATTCCTTCTCGAACGGGTTCTTTGTTTTCGCTATTGATCACGGGGTCCTCATGGACGGCAAGGCCTATGCCATGACCTGTTCCGTGGCCAAAATATTCGCCGTATCCCTGATTTCGAATGTGATCCCTTGCTGCGGCGTCCACCTCACAAATCGAGGTGCCGGGACGTACCTTCTCGACCGCCTTATCGTGAGCCTCTTTGACGGTTCGATAAATCTTCTGCTGTTCTGAGGAAGGGCTGCCGCAGACCACGGTGCGTGTCTGATCGGAATGGTAGCCTTGAAATCCTGAGCCAAAATCAATCACGATAAAATCTCCCTTTTCGATCCGCTTATCGCTGGCCTTTCCATGAGGGAGGGCGGATCGTTTTCCAGAGGCGATGATGATATCAAAACCAAGAGTCTCGGCCCCTTTCTGCTTCATGAACGACTCCATCTCAAGAGCGACATCTCTTTCCGACACACCTTCATTCAAAAGTTCTAAGATATGCAGGAAGGCATCGGATGCGATCTCGATTGAGGTTTGGAGTACGGCCAATTCTTGTTTATCTTTGATGGCCCTTATATTTCTGATCTCGCCCTCTAAGGGGATAAGCTTTGCCTTGGAAGACAGTCTTTCTGAGAGGAACTGATGGCCTGCGAAAGGCAGAAAAACAGATTCAAACCCTATCTCCCCCAATTTCAAGTCTGATAGAAGAGAGACAACCCCCTCCATTTTCTTTCTATAATGGATGATCTTGGATCCCTTGACTTCTTCTTCGGATTGGGTCCAGTACCGGGAATCTGTGAGAAAAAAAGAATCCTTCTGGGTAATGACGAGAGCCCCATCACTGCCGGTGAAACCGGAGAGGTAGCGAATATTTTCAAGACTGTTGAAAAGGATTCCATCCAAGTGGTTTGAGTCCAAGATTTTTCGAACAGCGTTTAAACGCGATTCATAAAAAGAATTTTCCACTATCCTCTTCTCCGTTTGTGAATATTCGTCAGCCATTTTTCCAGAAAACGAATCTTTTCCTCTCTTGAGCGTAGAGGGGGATGGGCTAGGGGAGGGGAAGGGCTTAGCTTTTCGACCAGTTCTTCCAGCCGATGCTTTATTTCTACGTTATGAGGGTCCTTTTCAGCAAGGGCTTTGAAAATTTCATAGGCCTCCTCGACATAACCCTGTTGAAGGTAGATTTCAGCCAGTGTTTTTGTAGCGATGCGGTCCATTCAATATACCCGCTTACAGTCACCCCGATAAACGTTAGAAAATAATTTCACAAAAGTCAACCCCCTCGTCCTCTCATATCATTTAAGAATTAATAGTGGGCATGTAATCCCACTGTAACATGCTTTACCAGCCGATCAACTCCGATATAAGAACCAGGCGATCAAAACCAATAGATCCCCCCTCACCTTTATTTCATCCCCTTTGGGGAGAAGATATTAGAGGGTGTCCATTTCTGAATTTTAACGTGTCCACCCAAAAAGCAGGGCGTATTGACATAGGGGAGAATATAAAATAATATTATCTGGTTTTTCTCATTTGAAAGGAGTCTGAGATGGAAAAGAAATATTTATTCTCACCCGGACCGACCATGCTTCCACCGGAGGTGCTTCTGAAGATGGCGGAGCCGATCATGCACCACCGGGAGCCAGAGTTTGAGAAAATCTTTGCCGAGATCAGGGAAGGGTTGAAGTATCTTTTTCAGACGAAAAATGAAGTATTGATCTTTACTTCATCCGGGACGGGTGCCATGGAAGGAGCGGTCTCTAACATCCTCTCCAAAGGGGACAAGGCTCTGGTGGTGCGGGGAGGGAAGTTTGGTGAAAGATGGGGAGAGATATGTAAGGCTTATGAAATTGAGTTTATTCCCATTGATGTGGAATGGGGAAAGGCGGTGAATCCAGAGCAGATTCAAAAAGCATTGGAATCCAATCGCTCCATTCGAGCGGTTTACACCCAGGCAAGCGAAACCTCGACGGGAGTGAGACATCCCATTCCTGAGATTGCGGGGATCGTGAAGAGATATCAAGAGACGGTACTGGTCGTTGATGCCATTACTGGAATTGGTGTGTTCAATCTCCCGATGGAGGCATGGGGGATCGATGTGCTGATCAGTGGTTCTCAAAAAGCCTTGATGCTTCCCCCCGGCCTTGCATTCGCCGCCCTAAGCGATAAGGCATGGAAGTTTGTGGAGCGATCGAACTTACCCAAATTTTATTTCGACTTTAAGAAGGAGTTGAAGTCTGCCCAGAAGAATCAGAATTCCTTTACCCCGGCCATCTCTTTGATCGTGGGCTTAAAGGAATCGCTTCGTCTGATTCGAAAAGAAGGTTTGGAGGCAGTATTTCGGCGCCACGAGAAATTGGCAGACGCCACCCGTGCCGCGGCGAAGGCCCTGGGTCTTGAGCTCTACGCCCCCGATTCGCCGAGCAATGCTGTGACAGCCGTCAAAGTTCCCGAGGGCATACAGGGTGGAAAATTGAAGAATCTGTTTTTCGAGAGGTTCGGAATTACCGTGGCGGGGGGTCAGGATCAAGCCAAGGGCAAGATTATTCGAATAGCCCATCTGGGGTATTACGAACGGCTGGATATGGTGATGGTTATTTCAGCCCTGGAGATGCTTTTGAAAGAAATGGGTCACAAATTTGAGCTTGGAACAGGTGTGAAGGCGGTTGAAGAGATCTTGATGAAATGAATGGAGACTCGGACGGTTTGAGGTGAGGTGAAATGGAGGAAATCAGGAGAGTTTTGGTTAGTGACCCTTTATCGAGCAGGGGATTGGAAATATTAGGAAGGGCGAAAAACCTGAAATACGATCTTAAACCCGGTTTATCGCCGGAAGAATTGAAAAAGATTATTCCGGAATATGATGGAATCATTGTCCGAAGTGAGACGAAATTAAAGGAGGATTTGATCGAGGCAGGAAAGCGTCTGAAAGTGATCGGAAGGGCGGGGATTGGGTTGGACAACGTCGATCTCCCTGCGGCAACCAAGAAGGGGATCGTAGTGATGAACACCCCCCAAGAAAATGCCATTGCCGCGGCGGAGCATACGATTGCCATGATCCTTTCCGTATCGAGGAAGATTCCCCAGGCGACCGCTTCGATGAAAGCCGGCAAGTGGGAAAAGAAAAAGTTTATGGGAGTGGAGCTTTATAACAAAACGCTTGGGCTGATCGGCATCGGGGTCATCGGGACGATTGTCGCCGACCGGGCAAGGGGCTTGAAGATGAAGGTGATCGGTTACGATCCTTATCTTTCCAAAGAGATAGCGGAGAAGAAAGGGGTCGACCTGGTATCGCTCGATGAACTACTGAGGCGTTCTGATTTCATCAGTATCCACACCCCCTTAACGGACGAGACAAGGAATCTCATTGATAGAAATGCCTTCCCGAAGATGAAGGAAGGGGTGATTTTGGTCAATTGTGCCAGAGGGGGGATCATTCATGAGAAGGACCTTTATGACGCCATTCAGGGAGGGAAGGTGGCTGGAGCGGCCTTGGATGTTTTTGAGAAAGAGCCTGCTGTAGGAAACCCTCTCCTGGAATTGGAGACGGTGATCAGTACCCCTCACTTAGGAGCTGCCACCGAGGAGGCTCAGGAGAATGTAGCCATTGCTATCTCGCAACAGATTGTCGATTTCTTGACCTTGGGAGAAGCCCGGAATGCAGTGAACATGCCGGTCGTCAGTCCGGATATTCTTCCTTCCTTGAGGCCCTATCTTCGCTTGGGGGAGCAGTTGGGAAGCTTCTTAGGTCAAATTTCAAATTATGCCATCGAAGAGATTCTAATCGAATATCACGGCGAGGTTGTGGAATATGGGACAAAGCCGATCACTATTTCGGTCCTGAAAGGCCTCCTGACACCTTTTGTGGGTGAGACAGTGAACTTTGTCAATGCCCCGGTTATGGCCAAAGAGAGGGGGATAAAAATAACAGAATCCACCAGGGCTGAGGCAGAAGATTTTGCAAGTTTAATTGCCCTCAGGACCCAATCGAAGATGGAGCAAAATTATATTGCGGGGACCCTCTTCGGAAGGAAAGAATTGCGAATCGTCAAACTTAACGATTTCTTCATCGAAGCCATTCCAGAGGGGCATATCCTGTTGGTGAACAATTATGACAAACCGGGGGTGATCGGAAATATCGGAAATGCCTTGGGAAGCCGAAATATCAATATTGCAACAATGCAGTTTGGGCGCGATCAAAGGGGTGGCAATGCGATCTCATTGCTTCATCTCGATGTCCCCTTGCCACCGGGAACGGTGGGCGAGATTTTAAGGTTGCCGAATATTATCTCAGTTCGTCAAATCCAACTCTGAACGGTTCAGGGGTGAGGGTGGCTATGGCCAACATCGTTATTGTCGGGGCGCAATGGGGAGATGAAGGAAAAGGGAAGATTGTCGATTTGTTAACTCGGTATGCGGATCTCGTCGTGAGATTCCAAGGAGGGAGCAATGCCGGGCATACGATCGTTTTGAAGGGGGAGAAATTTGTGTTCCATCTCATCCCTTCGGGTATCCTTTATAGAAATAAAAAATGCATGATCGGCAGCGGGGTCGTGCTGGACCCGGCCGTGTTGATTGAGGAGATCGATGAGATAAAAGGGAGAGGATATTTTAAAGATGACTCTCAATTAATGATCAGTGAGGAGACGCATCTTATTCTTCCGTATCATCGGAAGATCGATGTTGCCAGGGAGAAAACATTCAAGATTGGAACCACAGGGAGGGGAATCGGTCCTGCGTACGAGGATAAGGTGGCCCGATGCGGGATCCGATTGGTTGACCTCATGGATGAAAAGGTATTTCGGAAAAAGTTGGAATCAAACCTGATCCAGAAAAATGCCTATTTGACTCAAATATTGAACGAGAAAGGTTTCGAGTTTTTGGATATTTTTAATGAATACCTTCAGTACAAGAACCGACTTGAAAAATATGTGAAGAATACCTCGGTCATCCTTGACGGGGAAATTAAAAAAGGAAAGCATGTCCTCTTCGAAGGAGCGCAGGGAGCCTTGTTGGACGTGGATCATGGTACCTATCCGTATGTCACCGCCTCGAATACATTGGCAGGAAACGCCTGCGTAGGTTCGGGAATTGGCCCCACAATGATCAACGCTGTGATCGGGGTGGCCAAAGCCTATACCACCCGCGTCGGTGAAGGTCCGTTCCCTACAGAGCTTCAAGATGAGTTGGGAGAGAAGATTCGCCAGAAGGGTGGGGAATATGGGGCGACCACTGGGAGGCCGAGGAGATGCGGTTGGTTCGATGCCGTAGTGGTCAACCATTCTATCCGGTTGAACGGCATCCAGCAGATGGTCATTACCAAGTTGGATGTCTTGAATGATTTTGATACGATCAAGATCTGCGTGGGGTATCGTGCGGACGGAAAAGTTTTTCACCATGTTCCTGCCAACCTCGAAGTACTGAAACGCTCTGAGCCCGTCTATGAGGAGCTGAAAGGCTGGAAGACCGAAATCAAGGGGGTGAGAGATTTTAAAGACCTCCCCGCCGACGCGAGGCGCTATCTCAAGAGAATTGAAAAATTGATCGGCACAAGAATGACGATGATTTCCGTCGGCTCGGAGAGAAGTGAAACGGTAAGGGTTAGAAATCC
>Ga0187772_10000349_pt1 | contig 20568 bp, 17 predicted proteins | sample 0116_SJ02_MP15_2_FD_133137 | JGI IMG/M metagenome (GOLD analysis project Ga0187772, IMG submission 133137) | Tropical peat soil microbial communities from peatlands in Department of Meta, Colombia - 0116_SJ02_MP15_20_MG | ecosystem: Environmental > Terrestrial > Soil > Wetlands > Peat | place... | reverse complement strand
TTTCGGACCCATCTCGTCTGTTTGGGATGGGATTCCTTAATGGTGGACAGTCTCCTCACTGGTGTCGGACGGACTTGATTCGCGACAAGTTCGGATCCAACCTGTGCCTCCGAATAGCGGGAATCAAGCTTCTTCGGTCTAACAGAGTTCATTCTGAGCTTAGAAAAACGGCGACGGTCGGACTCGAACCGACGACCAGTCCCCGGAGGGGTCTCCTCCGATAGGTCTCTGCCTGGCGAGCTAACAGCCTACTGCTCTACCACGCTGCCCAGTTGCCTTCAACTTCTGAGCTACGTCGCCGCGATTCGATGGGCAAAACGTTCGGCTCAAAAACGTTGTTTAAGCCCCCGTGAGAGTCACTCAGAACAGATGGAACTACGCCCCTCCGACAAGGACAGGAAAGAAGTTGAGAAAGCGATTCGAGGGTTCTTCGAAGCCGGTAAGAACAAGGACCTGACAGCCCTCTCGGACTTTCACGCCTCTCACAACCATTTCACCAAGTTCGACGAGAACCCTCCGTTCACCCGGCAGAACTCGGAAGAAGCCTTCGTTTACGAACAGGCCGCTTTTGCGAACATCTCTGACTACAGCTACTCCGTCGATGAGCTCCGAGTCGATCTCCTCGGGGACGTCGCCGTAGCCAGCTTCTACCTAAGCTATTCCGGGATGTTCGTCAACGACTATTCCTTCGAAGGCTCGCCGGTCAGAGCAAAGACAAGAGTTACCATGGTTCTGGCGCGTACACCTGATGGGTGGAAGGCGGTACACGAGCACCTCAGCCGCATGCCCGACCTGCCGGTCCAGAGACGCCCTGATGATCTCACCTGAGGCGTGGCGCCCGGCCGCCCCGAACCTCCTCGGGCACCGTCGTCCCAGCCCTCATTCGTCTCTCTACCACTGCCGATACCACCAATGGCGCAGGGACAGGAAGACCACGGTTGTTCTGACGTAGATTGACAACCCCATCAGCCACGAGGGGACGGTGAACGAGAAGAATCCTCCATTGAAGACGAATAGGGCGGTGCTGCCATAGAACCCGAACTGATGGGCATACCAGTCGAGCAGGCTCACATGGAAACCAAAGAACGCGTCCCCTATTACGAAATACCCCAGATCATTGCCGAGAGAAGCGAGCAGGCCGAGGGACAGGGCCAGCTCCCAATCCTTCCGCCCCTGAATCACGAGGAGGAGTCCGAAAGGAATCATGTAGGCAATTACGACCCAAATGTGGTAGCCGGGGACGACGTAGATGTACGCGCCGCCGTTGAAGAGGTCTATCCAATTGACGAAAACGATGCCGTAGAACGCCGCGAAGACGACCAGCTTTAGGAGGGTCAGCTGCCTCTCATTCGGCCTCAGCCCGGAGACCACCGCTTCCGCGCCGCTAGCAAGGACTGTCAGAGCGAGGAGCTCCACCAGTGTCAACAGAGCCACTCCCCGGACGAACTCGACTATGGCTGCCAGGATCACCATCACGACCCCAGTCCCGAGGGCAGAACCCCTCAGCCACCTGGGCGGTCCGCGCCCCGCTGAGTATAGCATCCTCCCCAGCCCCTGAAAGGTGAGGCTGATTGCGAGCAGCAGCACCAGGGTTTGCAGGCTTAGGCCGGGCACTAGCACGACCGCGATGACAAGTATGAGCGCGATGACTCCGGCCCCTGCCACTCCGAGCAATTCGAACCCCTTCAGGCGTTCCCTCACGCCCCCGGCAGCGATCATCCGGACAGCGCTGAAGATCAGCGCCAGTGACAGGAGAGGGACCAGGTTCCGTGCGCCATAGGCAGGACTTACAATGACGACCAGGGATATGACGACAGAAGAGAAGCCGAAGATGACCTCGACGACCCTGAACCAGTAGGGGTAGGACCATTCCGGCCTTTCGGAAGGCGTGCGCCCGCCGCTCAACGCTCCACGACGGAGAGTCCAATCCAATTAAGCTTGGGGAGGTGTCGAGCCGGGGAGTCCCCGGCTCGGTTTCGACTCGCCCACTACGTCAAGCGACTCCGGTCTTCGTACACGGTTACGTACATTTGGGGAACAAGAACGTGAATCATCCGCTGACCGGGCCCAAGACCTTCGTCGAACGAATTACTCGGCAGGCAGATCGGGAGCAGAGATTGCATGCTGAGAGACGAGGGGAATATCTGGACTCCGCCGGGTAATCTTGAATGAACCTCCGAGGGGCGGAAAGGACCCCTTCACGCCAGTTAACGGCCACCGTCATCGAAAGCCGTCTGCTAATCTGGACCCAATTCGAGGCTGGGCGACAAGGCGTCCTCGATGTCCGTCACGAGAGGCTGGTTCGAAAGCCGGGTCAGGATTTCCACTATAATCCAAAAGCGACAGTAGCCTGTGCCGTCGTCTCGTACCTTACGATAACAAGAGAAATCCAGTCAATTACAGAAGCTCCAGATGATTCTCTGTGTACCACCTTCGCTTCCATGGTGGGCCCGGCCGGATTTGAACTGGCGACCGTTCCCGCCGGCCTGCGCCGGTACCGGTGTCTCCGGTTCAACCGTATGAGCCGGTCGCTCTAACCGAACTGCCCACCTCTTGGTTCTGAGCTACGGGCCCACCGTTCACCGGCTCGCAAGCTGAGGGATTTAACCTAAATAGCCCCCAATCGGTCGAATCTCCGTCGCAGTGAGCAAGGACCAAGACGAAGGATTCGAGGACATTCTGGCCGAACTGGACCGCGAAGAAGCGCGTGTGAAAATACGAATGGAAATGAGGCGCTTCGGAAAGCCGACCACTGTCATCGAGGGCATCAAGATGAGCGACAAGGACCTCCACGAGCTCAACTCCAAGATGAAGCGCGCCCTGGCGACGGGAGGAACGGTAAAGGACGGCATCATGATACTCCAGGGGGACCACAGAGAGAACGCCGCCAAGATGCTGAAGGAGAACGGGTTCTCCGAGAGTTCCATAGAGATAATCTAGCGAGAATTCCTCTTCTATCTCAAGTCTTCAAACCCGGTTCAAACTTTTAAAACCTAATCCAGAGCGCAGGCAGACAACTAGACATGTCGAAGCCCATCACGACATTCGAGGACTTCGTCAAACGCATCATAATCGTGGTGTTCTGGGTTGCCCTGCTTACTGTGATTGCGATCGTCCCGATCTACTATCTACTGGATGAGGCGTTCCACTTCCCCGTGGACTATCTGCACCTCGCGATAAACCCCAACCTGGCGATAGCCTACACCCAGACCATGTTATCCACCGAGCCGTACAAGACACTCTTCGCCCTGACAACCTTCCCCGGCTTCACATTCGTCGCCATCTACGGGACCATATTCATGGGGTGGGTCGAGAGGAAGCTGACGGCCAAGATCCAGCTTAGGACGGGACCCATGAACGCAGGCAGGGTGGAGGGGATCCTGCAGAACATCGCCGACTTTTTCAAGCTCGCCTTCAAGGAGATAATCATCCCGGACGGCGTAGACCGCGCCACCTTCATCGCGGTTCCCTTCGCCCTCATGGCCGTGGCAGGAGCCCTCGTCGCCCTCGTCCCGCTCTCCCCGACGACCTACATCGCCAACCCCTCCGTGGGGGCGGTCCTCGTGTTCGCAATTCTTGGTTTCACCCCCATAGTGGTCCTCCTCGCAGGCTGGGCGAGCAACAGCAAGTACCCCTTCCTCGGAGGGCTCCGGGCTCTGCACCAGCTCGTAGCCTACGAGATACCTATGATCCTGTCCCTGGTGGGGGCCGTCCTCCTCTCGGGGTCGCTCAACCTGATGGGCATAGTGAACGCCCAGAGCAGCGTGTGGTACATCGTCCTTCAGCCGCTGGGGGCCATCGTCTTCTACATCGGCGCACTGGCCGAGCTCGAGAGGATTCCCTTCGACATCCCAGAAGCGGACAGCGAGCTAGTGGCAGGGTGGCAGACAGAGTACTCTAGCATGCTCTTCGGGTCATTCCAGCTCGCCAACTTCTCGAGGATGTACGTGTTGGCAGGGCTCTTCGCCACCTTCTTCCTGGGCGGGTGGCTAGGGCCCTCCCCCGTCCCGCCAGAAGTCTGGTTCATCCTCAAGACGACGGTGGTGATGATCCTGCTCATGCTCCCCCGCGCCATCATGCCACGCCTTAGGATAGACATGCTGCTCAGGGCGGGGTGGGTGAAGCTCCTCGCACTCTCGTTTGTAAACATCTTCATCGCCATGCTGCTCATATCCGCGGGGGTAGTGTAGTAATGGGTACCTGGAGCTACATCAAGGGGGTCTTCGTCTCCACCTGGACGGGCGTGAGGCACTTCTTCCATCCGCGAATGACGCTGCGGTACCCCGAGCAGAAGCTTGACCTCGAAGGGACGGGGTACAAGTACGACGCCCGCCAGGGGGTCGGTCTTCCGGGGTTCAAGGGGCGGCACCTGCTTTTCTTCGAGAAGTGCACCGGGTGCCAGCTCTGCGCCATCGCGTGCGAAGGCGTCGCGGTGGCCATCGACATGCAGAAGGTAACCAAGGGGAAGCCGCAGAACAAGAAGGACATCTGGCCGGCGGTTGACTACGGGAGATGTGTCCTACCATCGACCCCGGTAATCACCATTAACGGGACAAAGCCGATATCTGAGATCAGGGTCGGTGACAGAGTCCTCACCCATACCGGGAGGTTCCAAAAGGTCACGAAGCTATTCAGCAGGTCTTACAGCGGGAAGCTATACACCTTCAGGACCTTCGGAAACCCTGAACCTCTAACCACAACCGAAGACCACCCCATTCTCATCTACGAAAACGGCGAACTGACTTGGTCATTTGCGAGCGAGATCAAGAAGGGGACCCTCTTCACCCGTCCTGTTTTGTCCGCTCGCATTTCGAACCGACTGGGTCTTGATGCCGGGCTCTACGCGACCCAATCAAACTCGGGAACCCTCGTTGCCCTTACTGTGCTAAGTGGCAATCGATCTGAGGAAGGCATGATGCTCAGCAGAGTGATTTCTCTGGAGATCTCCGAGGCTGAAAATTCCCTCGTTCAGAATCTGGAGATCGAGGGGGATAACAGCTATGTCGCCGCCAATCAGAGTGTGCACAACTGCGTCTTCTGCGGACTGTGCCTTGAGCCAGACACCGACATCGTCACCAACCCCGCGCTCAAGCAACTCAACCAGCTGGCCATTGGTGACATGGTCCTCACCCACTCGGGGGAGTACAAACCCGTCACCAAGGTCTGGGACATGAATTATACAGGGAAATTCTACAGGATCTACGTCTTCGGCAAGCCGGAAGCTCTCGCATGTACCGCCGATCATCCCATAATCGCTGTGTCGCGACCGCAATCTCGCAGGAAGGACAGGCGCCTGCTCAGAGTGACAACTCCTCTGTTGTTCTATAAGCCCGGTGAGCTGAAGGCCGGGGACTATTTGGTGAGCCCAATAGTCAGGAAAATCTTGCACACGGACCGGTACGAGAAGGACGTGCCGATGTACAGGGGTGGGAACTCGACAAGGCGACTGTCGTTCGAGGCAACACCTGCGCTCTTCCGCTTGATCGGTTACTACTATGCGGAGGGCTCCTGCGATGGAGGACGAAGGGTGAACTTCGACTTTAACGAGACGGAACGCCAGACTTATGCGAAGGATTGCGGAGACCTCATTCTCAAATTCTTCAGCAAGCAGGTCAAGATTAGGAGGAACGGCCTACACGGGATTCGGCTCGTCTTAGACTCAGCACTTGCCGAGGACTTTTTCGCCCAGTTCGGAAAGGGAGCACCCAACAAGAAGATGCCCGACTGGGTATTCTTCGCCGAGCCTGAGAAGCAGCTCGAGCTTGTAAAGGGCGAGTGGCAGGGCGACGGTTGCAGAGTCAAACAGGCTCGCCAGAAGTACCTGAACATAACGACGACTTCCAAGGCACTTGCATTCCAGCTGCAGTCAGTGTATGCGCGGCTAGGGATAGTGGCCACTGTTGACACGGAGCACTCTCCCAATCGGCTCCAGTCCTATCACGTTAACGTCTTCGGCCGTTGGGCGATCAAGCTTGCCCAGATGTGGAACATCGAATTCGATTACATGCCCACAAAGCACGCGGACAAGTTCCACATCGACGACAGATACGTCTACATGCCGATCAGGAGAATTGAGGTGGATGACGTCGAGGACCATCATGTGATGGACGTCACCGTCGAAGGCGACCACACCTTCGCCCCAATGGGTTTGGCTACGAGCAATTGCGTGGACGCCTGTCCCTTCGACGCCCTCTACATGACGAACGACTACGAGCTGTCAGCCTACGACAAGATGGCCCTGAAGTACACGCCCGACATGCTGGCAGTCCCGCCGAAGCTCGAGGGGAAGAAGTACAAGGTGGAGTTCGACACAGAGAAGGGGGTCGTCAAGTACGGCTGACGCGATTTTCCTCGGCATGATGGTCCTGACGGTCGGGAGCGCCATCGTTGCCCTCGAGGCCAAGGAGATTGTCTACGGCGCAATCGGCCTTGCAGGTTCGCTCTTCGGCGTGGCCGCCCTCTTCTTCCTGCTCGACGCCCCGTACGTGGCCGTGTTTCAGATCGCCGTGTACATCGGCGCCGTGGCCGTTCTCATCCTGTTCACCGTGATGCTCGTCAGGGAGGAGAAGTGGGCAAAGGAGGCCCCCGCGACGTCCCTCACCAAGATCGCCGGAGCTCTGACAGGGCTTGCAATCACCATCGCGCTCGCCGTCGCGGCCGTCGACACCAACCTCAGCCAGTACACCACAATCTCGAACAGCGCGACCTTCGTGAACATCGGGCAACTAATCTCCACAGGGGACGCGCCCATCCTTCTCACCCTCGCCCTGGTGCTAGCCGCGTCGGTAGTGGGAGCCCTCACGCTTTCGAGGGCCGACAGGGAGGAACCCGGCAAGTGAACAGCCTCAGCGATTTCATGCTTGTTTCGGCGATGCTCTTCGGCATCGGCGTCTACGGGCTCGTCACGAAGAGGAACGCTCTCCGCCTGCTCTTCGCAGTCGAGATAATGATCAACGCCGCCAATCTGAACTTCATCGCCTTCGGCCAGTACCTCCCCTTCGAAGGGAGCGCCCAGACAGCGCTCCCGAACGCCTTCGGCCAGACCTTCGTCCTCTTCTCCATCGCCCTGGCGGCAGCCGAAGCGGCCGTGATCCTGGCCATTGTGGTCGTTGCCTATAGGCTGCACAGAGACGTCGACGTCAGCGAGCTGAAGTCGTTGGAGGGATAAGGTAAGTGACCCTTCTCGACCCCCTGTCTGGCTTGCGAGAGTTCTTGGAGTAAGCGCACGTGGTCCAATACCTACTTCTGCAATCGGTAGTGGTACCGCTGGTGGCTGCGGCTCTGTGCTACTTCGCTGCCCCAAGGCTCGGGAAACAGGTGGGCTGGATCGCCTTCGTTTCCCTCTTCCTCACAACCTCCCTCCTCGTGGGGTTCGGCTGGTCCCAGCTCTTCTCAGGAGGCAGGCCGATCACCGAGTCCTACACCTGGGCTCCCACTGCCGGGCTCACCTTCGGCTTCCTGGCCGACGGGCTGAGCTTCCCGGTTGCCATACTGGTCAACCTCGTCCTGGCGGCCACGGCAGTCTACTCCATGCCCTACATGGAGAACAGGATCAAGAGCCTTTACGGGGAGGCGAAGCCCGCCAGGATGGGCATCTACTACCTCAACTTCCTGCTCGTCTCTGCAGGCCTGGTAGGCATAGTCTTCTCGACCAACCTGATAGAGCTCTACCTTTTCCTCGAGCTCGTCCTCATCCCTACCTTCGTGATCATCAGCCTGTTCGGCTACGTACAGAAGGAGAGGGTCGGCATCATCTACATCATATGGAACCAGCTGGGCGCCTTCGTATTCCTGTCGGGCATTGCCCTTGCCTACGCCGCCACCGGGAGCTTCGACATCACCTCTCTCGGAGGGGCGCAGTCGAGCACCTGGGCCTACTGGATAGCGGGGCTCATACTCATCGGCTGGCTCGTCAAGATGGCTGTCTTCGGGCTGCACATGTGGCTCCCTATCACAGAGGCGGAGCCCCCGACCTCATTCGCGCCCACCATGGCAGTCGTGTCCGGCATCGGTGCCTACGTCATAGCGCGCCTACTTTTCTTCAACATGCCAACGGTCTTCCACTCCTTCAGCCTCCCGCTGATGGGATGGGCTGTGCTGACCATGTTCTACGGCGGCGCTGTCACGCTTGCCCAGAACGACGTCAAGTACATCTTCGCCTGGTCGACCATGAGCCAGAACGCCTACTCAGTTCTTGGGCTCGCCAGTACTTCGGCCCTGGGGGCTGCCGGCGGGGTGTTCTACTTCGGGAGCCACATCCTCGGCAAGTTTGTGATGTTCGCAGTGGCCGGGATACTAGTCACCCAGACGGGCCTGAGAGACGTCAAGCAGATGGGGGGCCTTGCAGCGAAGATGCCCTTCACGGCCGCGCTCTTCACCCTGGGCGCCCTGATACTATCGGCAGTGCCCCCCACCAGCGGGTTCCAAGCAGAATGGATCATGTTCGCAGGGATCTTCTCGCAGGGCGCGACGGGCTCCTCCACCTATTTGCTGGTGGCGATCCTAGGACTGATTGCGACCCTCTTCACGGTCGCCTATACGTTCTGGCCGATCAAGAAGATCTTCTTCGGGCAACTCTCTTCAGGACTCGAAGGGGTGAAGGACGCCCCGCCCACGATGACCCTGCCCCTGCTCGCCATAGTCGTCGCTTCGATACTCATCGGCATATATCCGGACATCGTAACCAAGTTCCTGACGAACTTCCTGGGCATCGTGGGCGCAGGAGGAGTCGGCTGACATGGCGCTGGCCATACCTTCCTACGTCATCTGGTTGATTTTCATCTTCCCCTACGTGGGAGCCCTCGTCACCGTCGCACTGAGGAAGGTGGGGAGGATTGGGGACTTCGCTGCGGTCCTGTTCGCCTTCCTTTCTGCCCTGTGCGCCCTGGTGATGCTCATCCCTGTCCTACAGGGTCAGCCCATAGCCGTCGATAATGTTGGCCCCCTGACAGTCAGCGTGCCGTGGATCTCGGGCCTGGGCCTGACGATGGGGGTGCTGACCGACTCTTACACCGCGATCCTCACGAACGTCGTCGCCTGGGTCAGCTTCCTCATCATCTTCTACAGCCTGGAGTACATGAAGGACGACGGAGGGCACAACCGGTACTTCTTCTTCATCGCCCTCTTCATCGGGAGCATGCAGCTCATCGTCCTCTCCGACAACCTGCTCTCGCTATTCGTCGGCTGGGAGATGGTCGGCCTGTGCAGCTACGCCCTCATCGGGCACTATTGGAAGGACGAGACCAAGGACTGGGTAGGCACCCCTGGCGAGATGGCCTTGGGCGAGGAGCAGGCATACTCCCCCTCGCAGGCGGGGATGAAGGCATTCGTCATGACAAGGATCGGAGACGTGGCGATGCTGGCAGGGATACTGATACTCTTCTTCTATTCAGGCACATTCAACTACTACCAGCTCGCCGCTGACCACGGCTCCTGGTTCCAGCATCTCTACAACAACGGGTTGCTTGTCCCGGTAGCCCTGTTGATCTTCGGGGGCGCCGTCGGGAAATCTGCCCAGTTCCCCCTGCACGAGTGGCTGCCTGACGCGATGGCGGGGCCGGCCCCCGTGTCCGCGCTGATCCACGCCGCGACCATGGTCAAGGCAGGTGTCGTCCTTGTCGCCAGGGTCGCCCCGATCTTCTACTTCATCGCCATCAGTAGCTCTGCCTACGGAATGGCGGCGGTCCAGCCTTTCTTCCTTACCGTGGCCTGGATCGGCGCCTTCACCGCGGTGCTGGCGGCCAGCCAGGCGCTGGTGGGCTTCGAGCTGAAGAAGATCCTGGCCTACTCGACGGTGTCGCAGATCGGCTACATGATGCTGGCCGTCGGCGTCGCGGGGCTGTCGACCAACTTCTCGGTCGGGCTTTCGGCGGCGCTTTACCAGCTCCTGAGCCACGCCATCTTCAAAGCTTGCCTCTTCCTCGCCGCGGGCGCCCTCATCCACGCGGCAGACTCGAAGTACATCAACGACATGGGCGGGATGAAGACCAAGATGAAGCTGACCTTCGCTGCGGTCCTAATCGCCGTCGCCTCTCTATCCGGGATTCCACCGTTCAGCGGGTTCTGGAGCAAGGACGCGGTCCTAGGTGCGGCCTGGGGAGCTGGGCAGTACGGGCTCTTCGTGGTGGGGGCCCTCACAGCAGGGATGACCGCATTCTACTCCTTCAGGATGCTCGGCATCGTGTTCTACGGGAACGCCAGCAGAAGGCTGGCTGAAGTCGAGGGGCAGGGACACCACGTTCACGAGCCAAGCCCAATCATGTGGGTCCCCTACACAATCCTGGCGGGGCTGACAGTAATCATCGGAGTAACGGCCTTTGCCGGCCTTGCGTTCCCTGCGCTGAACATCGACGCCTCTCTTCAGGCGGCCGCGCAGAGCTACATCGGCGCGCTCTTCCCGACGGCTAGCCTCCCAGCGCCCTCCGGTGCGGTCGACTGGGCTCCAGCGGGGTTGACCCTGGTCGTAGTGGTCGTGGGCTTCCTCGCCGCTTTCACAATCTACATCGTCCGGCGGGTGCCTCCGACCCGCTACGTCGGACAGACGGGGTTCACGCACGGACTGTACAACTTCCTTGAAAAGAGGTGGTACATCAACGCCATCTACTACAGGGTCTTCGTAGACGCCCCCCTGGCCGCTTCGCGGTGGCTGAGCGAGAAATTCGATTACAGGGGCCTGTTCAGGGTGAATGAGGCTGGTTCGGTGCTGGGCGTCCACCTCTCGAGCGCAGGGAACTGGGTCGACGTCAGGATTGTGGATGGCGCAGCCAACGGCTTCGCCTCGGTGGGGCAGTCCCTCTCTAGGGCGTTCAGGAGGATCCAGACCGGTATAGTCGAGCAGTATGCCCTGGTCTTTGCCATAGGCATCGTCCTCCTCGTGGTCTTGCTGCTGCTTGCGATCTGGCGGGCGGGGGTAGGGGTACCACTGCCATGAGCTACGTCCTCTCGCTGCTGATAGCACTCCCACTCGTGGCGGCCCCATTCGTGTACCTTGCCACCAGGGCGAACAAAGGCCTTGGAATCTACCTGTCGCTCGCCCTTTCAGTCGCGGTCCTGGTCATCGCAGGGTACGTTTTCGGGCAGGTCTATTCCAGCCCTCCGGCAGGGGGGCAGTACCTCTTCCAGGAGAAGTACAGCTGGATAAGCTTCAGCTCCTTCGGCCTAAACTACTTCCTTGGCACTGACGGCCTCAGTTCTCCGCTGATCTTCGTATCCGCCCTCCTCACGGTCCTTGTCATAATAGGTTCCAGGAGGCTGATTGACCACCACGAGGCTGAGTACTACTCCCTCATCTTCATGTTCGAGGGAGCGATAATGGGGGTCTTCACCTCTCTCAACCTGATCCTGTTCTACATCTTCTGGGAAATAGTGCTCATCCCGATGTTCTTCTTCATAGGGGTCTGGGGGGGCCCTCGCAGAAAGTACGCGGCTCTGAAGTTCATCATCTTCACCTTCGCAGGGAGCACAATCATGCTCTTCGGTTTCCTCTACTTCTACATGGGGATGCCTTCGCCGTCCTTCGACATCCCGACGATCCAGGCGATGCTCCAGGCCCACCAGATCCCTGCGAGCCTCGAATACGTCCCGCTGCTCGCCTCTTTCATCGGATTCGCGGTCAAGCTCCCCCTGGTCCCGTTCCATACCTGGCTCCCAGACGCGCACGTCGAAGCGCCTTCCCCGATCTCTGTGCTGCTCGCAGGAGTACTACTGAAGATGGGCGGCTACGGCTTCATCAGGATCAGCATAGGCCTCTTCCCAGGTGCGTCGGCCCAGTACGCCTGGGTCTTCCTCGCCCTCGGCCTCTTCTCGATGTTCTACGGCGCTGTGGCCGCACTACTGCAGAGGGACCTGAAGAAGATGATAGCGTTCACCAGCATCAACCACATGGGGTTCGTCCTCTTCGGGGCCTACGCTACGCTGATTTCAGGGAGCGTCCTCGGCATCCAGGGGGCCATCTTCCAGATGTTCACCCACGCCCTCGCGGTCGGGGCCCTCTTCATGCTCTCGGGATACATCCAGCATCAGGCGGGGACGAGGGAGATTCCGCTACTGAAGGGGCTCGGGACGACGATGCCCCGAACCGCGGTGATTCTCGTCCTTGGAGCGGCCGCAGCGATGGGCCTCCCGCCATTCTCGAGCTTCCTGGCCGAGTTCATGGTGATCGTCGCGGGGATTTCCGCGTCAGCAATCACGGCTGTTTCAGTCCTAGTCCCAGTCATCACGGCGGGTTATTTCCTCTGGATGATCAAGAGGACGGTTCTTTCTCCTGCGGAGCCGGGCCATGAGGTTCACGACATGGGATGGTCCGACGTGGCTGCGTTCGCGGTCTACCTAGTCCCCCTGGTCATCCTGATAATCACCTCGTACCTGATACTGACCCCCGCCCTCCCGGTGGCCCAGTTCCTCAAGGGGTTGGCTTGATGTTAGACTACCTCACGTTGACGGTGGCGCTGCTCGCTGGCGCCGGACTGTTACTCCCCCTGCTTCAGGTATTCCGAACGGGGAGTGAGAACCTGGCAGGGTACATTCTCGCCCTGGTGCTCGCCGCCGCACTCGCGCTCATCGGCTTGTTCACCCTCTATCCCTCCCCGGTCCCATGGGCGGGCTCCCTCGTCATCCCCGACCAGATGGGAGGGGTGTTCGCCCTGGTCACTGTCGGCGTCACCCTGGCTGTCACCATCGCATCCTTCGACTTCCTGAAGAGTACGAGCAAGCCCGTCTACTACAGCCTGCTCGGGTTCACCGCCCTCGGTATGGTCCTGCTCGCCTATTCACAGGACCTGCTAATGTTGTTCGTCTCCTGGGAGCTGATGAGCCTCCCAACATACGTCCTGGCCGGGTTCGACAAGAAAGCCCGTTCCAACGAGGCTTCAGTCAAGTACGCCATCATAGGGGCGATGTCATCCGCCGTCATCCTCTACGCCATCAGCCTGGCCTACGGCCTGACAGGGAGCACCCAGATCTCAGCCGTCGTAGCGGGGTTCACTAGCCATCCATCAGCCCTTGCAGGGGTCGCTACCCTGCTCTTCGTGGCTGGCTTCGGCTTCAAGATGTCGCTGGTCCCGTTCCATATGTGGATCCCTGACGCGTACGAGGGCGCCCCAACGACCATCAGCACCCTCCTCGCAGCCGCCACGAAGAAGGCGGGGTTCATCGCCGCCATCAGGGTCCTTCTTGGCATAACCACGCTCTACGCTGTCACCAAAAGCCCGCTCTTCACCATGGCCAACGTCTTCGCAGTCCTCGCCCTGATCACAATGACCGTCGGCAACATCTCCGCCCTCACCCAAAAGAGCATGACCAGGCTGCTGGCCTATTCCAGCATTGCCCAGGCTGGGTACATCCTAATCGGGTTCGTGGCATTCGCAAACGCTCCGGGTTCGTCGGCAGCCATGCTGGGGCTGACGGGGACCGTCTTCCACGTGATCAACCACGCCGTTATGAAGGGCGCAGCATTCCTCGCGGCGGCCCTGGTCCTACTCCAGCTGAAGCGGGCTGACCTGAAAGCCTACGACGGACTTGGGAAGAGAATGCCGATTACGGCATTCACTCTGTCAGTGGCCTTCCTCGGTCTTGCAGGCGTGCCCCCTCTCAGCGGGTTCTGGAGCAAGCTCATTCTCGTCCTCTCTGTCGCCAACGGCCCCTACGCCTGGCTGGCACTCGCGGCGATCCTGAACTCGGCCTTCAGCCTTGGCTACTACGCCTGGATCATAAAGCGGATGTACATGGACCAGGGCGAGAGCACAGAGAGAGTAAAGGAGCCCTTCTGGTTCGTCCTGATCTTCGCCGTAATGGTCGGCCTGATCATCGGCATAGGGTTGTTCCCTCAGCAGGTGATCAACTTCGCGTCCAACGCCGCGGCCGGCTTCGCCGGCTAGAGCCAGTTTATCCTGACCCGGGCCCTGTCCGGGAATATCTTGCGGAACGGCTTTCCCTGGCCCGTGTAGAACTTCGTAAAGAACTCGTAGAGGTGCAACCTTAGGTCCTGGACATACACGATGAACACTTCGAATGTCAGTATCAACAGGTTGAAAATGACCCATGGGACGATGTCCACGGGGTTCGACAGGGGGAACTTGAGATTGATGATAAGCAGGAGAGCCGCATGAACCAGTAGCATGACCGCGAGCCTCACGTAACTGATTGTGTTCGACAGGAACTGTGAAATCCTCTCGAAGACCTCGAGCCCTCCATTTGACAGCGCGCCGAGGAATGAACCCTCCTTTATCTTCCCAGTCTTGATGGCGATCGCCTTTCCAATCAGCAGAACGAGCATTGAAGGCACAAGAACGGCAAGCGAGACCGCGCCAAGCACATCGATTGGGACGCCCAAGAGCGGTGCCGGAGCGGTCGAACCTAGAACGTTGAAGCTGAATCCAACCCCGACGAACGCCAGGCCATAGCCCACCCCTCCGAGATACATCGTCAGGACGGGGACCTTCTCGAGCCAGAGTTCGAGCTTGCTGTGTTCCTTTGTGCCTTCGTAGATGTCGAGGCTAAGAGCCGTTGTCAGATGCGCCACTCCGATCAGTATCGCGATTTCCATCACCTGATAGACTCCATTAGTGGAGAACACGTCCTGGGCGCCGGCAGCCCTGTGGATGATTTCGATGACCGCTGGGATAGGGACGAACCTGGAAAAGGGAAGTTCGAAGAACTCTCCGAAGAATATTCCGAAAACCATGGCAGAGATTCCGGCCACGATGAAGATGTTGGCCCACTTCCTCATGTTCCCGACCGATCTGTGCCTGACAAAGAGCATGAAGAGTGTCAGAATAAGTCCGTGACCTACGTCCCCGAACATCATTCCGAAGAATATCGGAAAAACGAATGATACGAGTGGAGTCGGGTCCACCTCGTGCTCAGCGGGGATTCCCTGCTCAAGAGTGACGGGCTGGAAAAGGCCCAACCCCTCCTTGTTCTCCATGAGGACCGGGACGTGCTCCCCCTCCGCTACTGGGTCTACGGTCTCCGTGTGAACAATCCATCTGCCGAACATCTCCTTCAGCTTTGCCTCCTTCTTTGCCGGGACGTACCCGGAGATCGTCGCCAGCCTCTGCATGCCTCCGGACACTCTTGCCTCGTCCAGCGTCTTCCTGGACGCTTCTGATAGCTCCCTCAGGGCCAGCAGGTCTGTTCCGTGCCTCTCTCTGGACTCCACCATCTGGGCTTCTGCCTTCTCTCGGGCCGCGACAGCGGCCCCATGGTCTTGGGATGCCCTGGTGTACGCTTCCGCGGGGTTCTGGGGAAAGTTTGGAGGTATCGCCAGAGGCTTCAGCTCCAGCAGCTTCATAGTCTTGTCAAGCTTCGTTTCCTCTGCCTTTGCCACTGCCGCCATCACCAGGGTCTGCTCCTTGGTGATGGGCTGCGACAGGAACACCGCTTCTGGAAGGGACTTCCTGAATTCCTCCAGCTTCTCGTTTTCGACTAGGGACACCACCCCCTTGAAGTGCTTGAGGTCCGAGAGGCCCGTGAGGTTAGACGAGAAGTCTGAGACGACCTTCAGCGCACCCATCAGCGCCTCCGAGTCCGCCTCGTCCTTCTGGGCCTTCTGTAGTTGGACCTTCTCTGCCCGGACCTCCTCTGAAATTGGCGCGAGCTGGGTGTCCGCCTTGTTCAGGAGCTCCTCCCACGTGGATGCCTCGTAGGTGCTCCTCGGAATCTTGACCCCCCTGAACACTATGTCCATCTGCCCAGGCATCAGCTTCAGGCCCAGGTCCTTCACCGCCTGGTCCGCCTGCGCGAAGAGCTTGACGGCCTTTACAGTCAGCTCCTGTACCCCCGGGTCGAAGTTCTGAGGGGCGCCTTCCACCGGGTGGAAGTCCTCGAAATTGGCGAGCGCCTTGGCTACGTCTTCATACTCGCTGCGGGGTGCGATTATTGTGACCTTCGATAGACGGGCGACGCCCAAGCGCTATGCGTTTTCAGCCGCGCCCGAGTTCTGTTATTAAGCGTGCTGGGGAACTCGGGGCAAGTAGCCCCCAGGGCGTTGCGTCTCTTCGCGGGATTAATCATTATAAGCCATCCGACTTCGGCGAGCAAGAATTCGAGAGATTCAACCTTGTCAAGCAGGACCTATGTCGGCACTAAGGCGTTCGCGCTCAGAGGAACCCTGCTTGATACGCCCACTGTCCAGAAGCTGGCAGAGTCCACCTCTCTCGAAGAGATGGTGAACAGGCTCCGGAGTACGCCGTACGCTGACACCCTCTCAAGCGTGTCCCCTCCGTTCAGCGCCAGGAGGATTGAGCTCGCCCTCAGGGAGCGCCTCGCTGTTGTTCACCGCTCCGCGACCCAGGGCGCGGGGAGGTACAAGATTCTGCAGTTATACTACCAGAAGAACATCGCCTGGGACCTGAAGCTTGCGCTGAAGGCCAGGGCCCTGGGCCGCACCTACGAGGAGACGGTCGAATATCTTGACATGAAAGCAGAGGAGCTTGTGGGGAGGAGGGACCTGATAGTGAAGGTCCTCTCCGCAAAGGACGTAAACGAGGCGGTGACGTTGCTGTCGGGGACCGAGTTCTTCTCCGACGTGGAGAAGGCTCTGACGGCATACGCGTCCAAGGGTGAGATCCGTTTCTTCGACGTCTACATCGACCACGCCGTCCTCTCTGCGATTTCAAAGGAGTATTCACTCAACCCGAAGCTGTACTCGGCGAAGGCCGCGAACGTAAACGGAGTAAGTGACATGGTAACCCTTGACGTCGACGCTTACAACGTTCTGAGTGTACTGCGCTCTAAGCTCTGGGGGCTCGCCGAAGCGGAAGTTCAGGAGCTGGTCATCACTCCGACGAGGAGAGTTGCTCTACCGACCCTTAGCAGCATGGCTGGCGCCGACACCGTGTCCGAAGCGACAAAGATGATCGAAACGGCGTATCATTTCCCACTCCAGGGGCCCCAGGGTGACGAAGAGCTCATCGACATGGTAGAAGATGGCTTCGCCAAGGAGATGCGGGAGACCGCCGACCTCGCTTTCGTGTGGCAGGGGCTCGGCCCGGGGACCATCCTGGGCCTAATCAAGCTCCTCGAATTCGAGGTGAGCAACCTCTCAGCGGTGGCCATCGGCGTCGAGGCAGGAATGGATCCGAAGAAGATACTTTCGAAGCTTAGGGTCTAGAGAACGCCCGACCATCCCCTTGGTAGCAGCACGACCTGCCTTCGAATCGTTAGAGATCCAGATACATCAGGTGTTCGTCGAAGTATTTTCCGCCTCTCTTGATGGCCGACGGACGCATCCCGTACTTCCTGAAGCCAAACTTGCTATACAATCGTATGGCCGGCTCGTTGTTGGTTAGGACGGTCAATTCCAATGAGTCAAACTTCTTTCTGCATTCCTCTATCGCCGCGGCAAGGAGTGCCTTGCCGATGCCCCGGGATCTGTAGCCCTTGCGAACACATATCCCGAGCGATCCCCTGTGGTCATTGTGTGTCTTCGGGGCCACTCTCCGTACATCGCACCATCCGACGACGCGCCCATCAACCTCTGCCACAACCTTCACCAAGTTGCCATTCTCAACGTCCTGCAGGGCGCCCCTGAACCACTTCTGCTCTTCTTCCACGCTCGGACGTTCACGATACAGTCTGAGCCCGAAAGACGGGTCCGCTTCGGCTTCCGGGAAGAACGAGAACCAAGTCTCCATGGTATCATCGAAGTCCGTTGGCCTTGCGCCTCGGATCAGAGGTGTAGGATACGATGACACTGGCACAATCTTGGCGAAGGGCGCAATAGAACAACTTTGTGGAACTTGCAGCGCACGTCAACCCCACCAGAATCGAAGCCACTCATGAAAGATGGAGCAGGTTGGACACGGCTGAGAGGTCACCAAGTTAGCGAAAGATCAAAGAACAAAGGAATGCCTGGCCGGCTATTCGTTGCAAGACGGGCACCCATCCCTCCGTCGTTGGGCTCAGCGAACACATGTTCCTGATCCGCAGGAAGAAGGGTGAACCCCGCCAAGATTGTTATGTTGACACCTCTTTCATATGATGGGTGCTAAACCCTAAAGAGGACATTATGCTTATAAGCGGTATTCAAAGGCGCTGCCTCGTCAAGCAATGCGAAGGCTTTCCAGGATTCTCCTTACCCTAAGCTTTCTTGCGACCCTCGTGTCTGCGCTTTCGGCTCCGGTCTTCGCAATCACTCCAGGAGCAGCCGCCAACGGCCAGCAGTTTCTCGCAGCGGGCCTCGCGTTCGGCCTGGCCGCGCTAGGCGCGGGTGTCGGTGTCGGAACTTCCGGTTCGGCGGCCATTGCCGCCGTGACAGAAAAGGCGGAAGTGAGGACCACTGCGCTGATCTTTGTAGTGCTTGCCGAGGCGATTGCGATCTACGGTTTCGCCATCGCATTCATCATTCTAGGTCAGCCCGGTTAGAAGTCAGGTTCCCGTCAGCTGCGGCCTAGTAGTCCCTGAGTATCGAGAAGTCCGAAAGGTCCTCTAGCAGGATCGTGGCTTCGTTTCTGGGAAGGTGCATGAGCCGCCTCTTCGCCTCCTCAGCATACGACTCCGCTTGGGCGGTCATCTTCCCGACCACCTCGCTCTCGCTATGAGTCTTCAGCAGCCCCACGGTTACCTTGTCCTGCGACCTCCAGTCGAGCAGGTCGTCCTTCAGCTGGTACGCAATGCCTATGCACCTTCCATAGTCTGTGAGGGCTTCGACATCCTTCTCGTCCCCGCCCGCGATCATGGCTCCCAGCTTCGCCGACGTCTCGAAGAGCGAAGCGGTCTTCTCTGTGATGATCCTGATGTACTCGTCCCAGGTGAGCTTGTAAATCTGGGGGTCGATAGTCAGTTCCGAGTACTCGCCTTCGGCCATCTGGAACGCCGCCCCGCTCACCTCCTCAGCAATTCTCCTGTCGTCATACCTCGCAGCGATCGCCAGGATCATGGCGAAAACGAAGTCGGCGCTGAGCAGAGATGCGCTGTAACCGTACTTGACGTGGAACGGCATCTTCGCCCTCCTCACCTTTTCCTCGTCGATTACGTCGTCGTGGATGATGGACTCTGTGTGGAGGAGCTCCACCGCGACCGCAGCCCCAAGTACTGAATCGTCCTTGCATCCCAGAGCCTCCGCCGATAGCATGAGCATCACCGGACGAATCCGTTTCCCGCCTTCAATGGCATAGAGCAGGGGGTCGTGGAACCTGGAGTGGGTATAGAGCTTGAGTTCCCTGCCAAGGGCGGAGTCTATGCGTGTGGCATAGGACTTCATCCTCGCTTCGAGCGCCGCCATCGAGACGGCCCTGTCTTCGACCATTCCCCAGCACTAGTCTCCAACGCTTTAGGTTTGTATATATTATGTATGCCTAAATCATGAGACGTTGCTGCGTTTCACAGTGCACCAGTTCCAGCTTGCAGGGAAGTATTACCTTCTCTTGCCCAAGCTGAACACTTTGCAGAAAAAGATCCTCGCGGATAGGTTTTCTGAGATAGGGACCGTCCGGAGCACTGCTACCCTGGCGGTCAGCTCGAGGGAAGGAACGATCAAAGTCTCTGACGAGGGCCTCTGCTGGGCCTCCTATGATCCATCTGATGCGGTGCTGCCTGTCGTCCCTGCTCTCCTCTCGTGTCCCAAAGAGGAGGCTTCGATGGAGACTGCCAAGGGTAAGTACTTCAGGGAGACGAGATCGAAGGAGGGAACGACTTGCCATTTCTTCCCACGGCTTGAATCTTCAACACGATGGCGAGAGTTGCGCGCAACAGGCGGATGCGCTTTGGCGCCTGATGAGCATGCCGTGGTGTCCTTCCTCGTGGAGAGGGCAAAGGGGAACTGCGAGATGATCACGGACTTCCTAGCAGACGGCTCGATTCCGCTTGTGCTTGGCAGAAAACGGTACTTCGATTCGAGGCTTGATCCTGACGAGGCGACCTCGACGCTCAGGGTAGCTGGTAAACGGGGTCAAAGAAACTCCTACATTCCAAGGGATGGAAGAATCGATCTGGGCGCGATGTCAGCACCGAGTCGGCGCGACTGGTCCGACTTGTTAGCTTACTTGGGCGAGTGGTGCTCCTTCGCACCTTTCTAGGGCGAAAGCTCTAATTGCCGACTTCAATGGCCTCGATTCAGCCCCGGTAGTATAGAGTCCGCGTGGGCGTACAGCCCGGTCAAGCCTCAGGTGTCGAGAGTATGCCGGCCTTTCGAGTCGGCGACCCGGGTTCGAATCCCGGCCGGGGCAGCTTTGAGTTCTGTTTGGTAAATGGGGCCCAATCTGACGTATCTTGGGTGGGATGCAGGAAGATAGCGACCCATATTCTGCATTGTAGCCTGCCCATCGCGCTGACCTCTACTGCGCCTTGGTCTACGAGCGACTGGTCGTGCGACCGTTAACGGCCTGGTGAGAGTGTGTAGGTCGGGATGTTTGACACCTTGAGCAAGGTGTCGAATTGCACTTGTACCCTACGTACACGACGTGGTTGGCTAGCCGTCGGTCTTCCAATGTAGGCTCGTCGGTAAGGTTGAGGACCGAACAAATCTCAAAATAGCTCGCGCCACAGGATACCCAACCATGGCATCTAGGGCAAAGCGCTCAGAGAAATCAGAGCGACGCAGTGGATTGGAACCTGTCCAGAAACAGAATC
>Ga0187772_10000348_pt1 | contig 20584 bp, 27 predicted proteins | sample 0116_SJ02_MP15_2_FD_133137 | JGI IMG/M metagenome (GOLD analysis project Ga0187772, IMG submission 133137) | Tropical peat soil microbial communities from peatlands in Department of Meta, Colombia - 0116_SJ02_MP15_20_MG | ecosystem: Environmental > Terrestrial > Soil > Wetlands > Peat | place... | reverse complement strand
GTCTGAGCCGAGCTCGCCCCTCTTGAAGGAAACCTCGAATTCGTCCCAGTTCTGGTCGTGGATCGCTTTGAAGATAGGCTGGAGATACTCCTTGTCGAAGTTTGTCAGGTCCTCGGCGAACCTGGGCCTCGTGACCTTGGCGGTCCTGAAGGCGGACCGCAGCTGGTTCAGATGGTACGCTGCCAGCTTCCAGTTCCCTCCCTTCGCCGCGTAAAAGGCAAGGGTGTACCTCTCTCCCACCACCTTCATCATGGCGGCCATCCCCGGTTGAATCTCGCCCAGCTGGTCGACTGTCATCTCACCGTGGGGCGTCTTGGCCTTGACCTCGTCCATGGCCGTTTCCCCGCAGCGGGTTCCTAATCAATCCAGTTCGTTGGCGTCAGAAAAGGGGGACGGATTGGAGGGAGGGGCTCCAGGGGTCCTCCCGGCTGAGGGAAGTTGGGCTCCCTCGGGAACGACTCCACCTACAGCTCCGCCTCCTTTGGAGTGACCTTCAGGTCGGAAACCTTCTCCGCCCTCAGAATCCGAAGGGTGACTGTCTTGCCCACGACTTCCCCGGAGAGTGCCTTGTGGAGCTCGTATTCATCGGTCGCACGTGCGTCCCCGAGCCTTAGGATTATGTCACCCAGGGACACTCCAGCGGCCCTTGCGGGGGAACCGGCGTCTACTGACCTGACGAGGAGCCCATACCCCTGGCCGACTTCTGCAGACCTAGCGAGCTCTTCGGGAAGCTCGACTGGTTCGACGACGACTCCGAGGAAACCTTTCCTGACGCGACCGTCCTTTGAGATCTTGTCAACGGTTTCTTTCAGCGAGTCAACGGAGACAGCCACTCCCCTGCCAGCGAAGTAAGCCACGTTCATTCCCAGCAGGTTCCCAGATGCGTCGACGAGGGGACCTCCAGAGTAGCCAGGGTTTAGCTTCGCGTCAGAGACGACGGCATCCTCTATCATGACCCCCCAGAACCCATGCATGCTCCTGCGATGGCTCGTTACGATGCCGGACGTGGCGGAGGCCTTCTTGCCTGACGCGTTCGCCAGGGCCAGGACGAACTGTCCCACTTTGATTCCATCCGCACTCCCTACCTTTACAGGGGTCAACCCTGACGCATCTACCTTGAGGAGGGCTATGTCGGTGTACGGATCCCTTCCGACCACCTTTGCCTCGAGTTCCTTGCCGTCGCTCAGGGCGACCGTAGACGCCGTCGAGTGCCCCACCACATGGCTCGCCGTTACGACCAGCCCATCGGAGGACCAGACAATGCCTGTGCCTCCTCTCCTTCCTGCGTTCACGTTCACCACTGAAGGTGAAACGCTCTCAGCCAGCTCAGTTACAGCGTTTGAAAATGACTGTAACAGCTGCATTCCCTGTGTTCCTGTCATACTGTCAGAATCACCACCTGTGGCTTGCACCGGTGGCTACTTGTTGAGCGGGTTCGGGAGGTACTGGCTCACATTGCGTACGGTTCGAAGTAGCCTATCCTCATGAGTGCCGGTCTTGCGCCCGGCCTGGGGCTGGCGTAGAGCCTGGAGATTCTCCCCATCAGCTGGTGGGCTGCGCGGACCGCCTTCGGAAGGTCGGCTTCCTTCGCAACCCTTGCGTCGACGTCCAACTGGCCTGCCGAGAACTTGGCGTCAATTGTTGCCGTTCCGTCCTCGGTGACCCACTTCATCACAAAACCTTCGTCTGTTTCGGCCATTCCCACCCACCGGATGGTGTCGAACCACCTCCCCTTGAGGGCTGAAATGATGGTGCCCGTGCTCGCCTCGTAGGGGAGGAATGTGTGCAGAATGGGTATCTTTCTTGCTCCGACATAGGCAGGCCTCGCCGCAAAAGACTCCCTCGCCTTTTCTGTGATGCTGTACCCCTCGGGAGACTTGACCACAAGGCCGCCGTCCTCTAGCCTCTCCAGCGACCTGGAGAGGGTCTCCGGGTGGGCCCCTGTTATCCGTCTGAGCCCGTCGAAGGTGAAAACCGAAAGTCCCTCCTCCTCGATGGTCCGCACCACTTCTGCGTCCCTCGGGCTTACGGCAGCCAGCTCGCCTTCGAGTTCAGCGTCCCGCTCCAATGTCTCCGAAATATTCGGGCTTCGCTCCTTTAAAAAACACGCTCTCGGTGAAGCGCATCTATTCGCCAGACTTACGCTTGGTGAATACCAAGTTCCCCCCTTCCTTCTTCATCTCCACCCTCCCTATGGCCGCAAGTATGTACAGGCCGATGAGGATGTCGAATCGCATGGCGACCTTGTCTTTCATTCCGAAAGCCTCCTCCAGCTTCGGGTCCCTCATCAGCGAGCCCGTGGTGACCCCTTCCTTACTCATCGCAGCCGCCAGGGCCTCCACTCTTGTGGAGGAAATCACTGTCATGTGATATGACGATGAGCCCCTGCTGCCGGGGTTGAACACCAGGTAGTCCCCTCCCGCTGTCCGGAACACTTCGTATGCCTGCCTGACCGCTTTTACTCTCCCGATAGGTACCAGGGCCCTGAAGAGGTCCGCGACTCCTCCCCCTTCCATCATCTGGCAGGATCATCATGCGGCCATTTATGCCTCCCTATCGGAACTGCAGAAATATTCCCCCGAACTCCAGTACGAACGTTGGCTCTCACCGGAAGGGTATTTGTCGTCTGCGTGATAGCTGTGGTGGTGCTGCTCGTTGTCTACACGGTCTACGGGTATAGCACAGTCCCAGGCTCCGTCACATCAAAGGTCCCCTCTAGGTTTTCGGTGAACGGGAAGACTTTCGTCTTCACCTACATCGCCACGACTCAGCAGCAAAGGCAGGCGGGCCTCATGAACAGAAAGGTGACAAGCAACACAACGATGCTCTTCGCCTTCCCCTATTCGAGCAATTGGGCATTCTGGATGTACGACACAAACACAAGTCTCGACATGATATGGGTGAACGCAACGGGCAACTCGGGCCGGGTCGTCTACGTCGAGAATGGGGCTTCGCCCTGCTTCAACTCTCTCGGGTATGGGTGTGCGACCTATACGCCGAGCGCGCCAGCGAATTATGTGATTGAGGCGAAGGCAGGCTTCGCTGCGGCATACGGCATCACCACGGGGACGACCGTCCAGTTCGGGTGACTTCACTTCTCACGTTCTCGTCTAGGATTTTCGACCATGCTTTCTTTTGCCGGTCCTCGGACCGATCGGACCCATGCAGGCGGCCCCCAGGCCCACTATGACGAGGGCACAGAAGCTCCGCTGGTATGCCAATCAGCTGATGGCCGACGCCGCTGCCGATGAGAAGGCGGGGAACTCTGAGATTGCCGTATCGCGATATCTCCAGGCCACTGACATCCTCCTGCTCCTAGCCAAGGTGGAGGAGAACTACACGGTCTGGAAGTACTATACGGACAACGCCGCCCTTTGTCAACAGAAGGCCAGGCGCCTCATCGCCCTCGCCCCGAAGGACAAGGCGGTGCCTTCCCCTGGCACCTAACCGGTTCGACCCCATGTTCTTATTATACCATGGAGAGCCCTTTCCTACGGAATGACAAAGTGGGAGTGCTACCGCTGCGGACACATCTTCGAAGGCGATAACACCCCTGACGAATGCCCCAACTGCCACTACTCGCTCACCTTCTGGATTGAGGCCGGCGAGTCCACTGCCCCGACTGTCAGGAACTTCGTGAAAACAGACCCTCTCATTATTGACGCCAATGAATCTGTCCTCAAGGCGGCCCAGATGATGCGCGACAGAGGCGCAGGCAACATCCTCGTTCTGATCAACGGAGAACCGAAGGGAATACTCACGGAGCGTGACATACTGTACCGAATCGCGGCCGATGATCTACTCTCGTCGAGCATCCCTGTAAGGAAGATCATGACGTCCCCCATGATCTCCATCGAAGCCGACAGGCCCCTTTCCGAAGGCGTCCAGCTGATGGCGAAGCACAGGATTAGGACTGTCTTCGTAACCGACCACGGCAAGCCGCTGGGGCTCCTGAACATGAGAGCCATCGTAGGGGACCAATTCAGGGTCGCGAAGAGCCTGGAGTCCTGAAAGTCCGGCTAAGCAGTCATTAAATCAGGGAAACCGCAGAATAGGGCCACGAAAACGATCCTCTTCGTCTGCGTTGAGAACACCTTCAGGAGCGTGCTTTCCGAAGAACTGTTCAACTCGAAGGCCCCGCCTGGCTGGCGCGCCGAGAGCGCAGGGGTCACCCCAGCCGCTTCCGTTAACCCCAACGTCCGCCAGCTGCTGAGCGAGGTGGGCATCGCACTTACCGATAGGTCTCCCAGAGTCGTCTCGGCACCTCTCGTCGCCAACGCATCAAGGGTAGTGACGTTCGGGTGTCTGGACAGGTGCCCCATAGGTGCCGAATACAAGGGAGAGGACTGGCCCGTGCCAGGGGCAACGGGGAAGACGTTCGAGGAGCTCAGGGGGATACGGGACGACCTCTCAAGTAGAGTAGACGACCTGATCAGCAGGTGTTGCCTTCAGGGCCGAGAGGCAACCAATGGCCCTCGAATGCAAGACCCTAGCATTGAGGACCTGAGGAAGGAACTCCTCAGGGCAGCCAGGGCCCGCGGGACACTCACCTACGGGGAGCTGATGAGAATCCTCGGGATTTCGAGGGGGCGCCCCCTCTTCGAGGCCATCTCAGCCGTGGACAGAGATGAATATCGCAAGGGTGCGCCTGGGTTCGCCGCGATCATAGTCCGAAAGGACACCGGCTTCCCAGGAGGAGGCTTCTTCTGTGACGACGGCCTACCCCTCTCCCTCCGGAGGCCCTACTCCGGAGCCAACGACCCCAAGCTCTCAGCAGCCGAAATGAATTATGTCAAGGAAGAACAGAAGAAGATTTGGGACTATTACTCACGTGAAGCGGAGATCTAGACTGTTTCTGGCTCCTCAACTCTGAGGAGCCTACGCCGCAGGCTTGAGCCTGCGCCCCCTCCACGCACTCTCGAGCAGCTCTCTGACCTCCGAGTCCTCCACCTGCTGAAAGTCTTCGTAGAATTCTCCTATTGCGAAGAAAAAGCGGGGCTGCTCGAGGCACACAACCCTCGTCCCTCCCATGGAAAGTTCTGCCACCGCTTCCCGGGGCGCCACGGGCACAGCCACGACCACCTCCTTCGGGCCCCTCTTCCTGACTGATTGGACCGCCGCCCTCATCGAGTTCCCTGTGGCCATTCCGTCATCTACTATGATGACGGTCTTCCCCTCCAAGCCGGGGTACGGCATGCCCCCCCTCAAACTCCGCATCCTCTCCTTCACCTCCGACTTCTTCCTCCGAGCCTCTTCTTGCAGGTATTCGGCAGTTGCTCCAACGGACTCGGCAGCCCCGCTGTCAACAATCACGTCCCCTTCTTGAGTAATGGCTCCCAGCGCAAACTCCGGTTGCCCTGGTGCCCCGATTTTCCGTGTAACGACGATGTCAAGGGGCGCGCCCAGCGACTCCGCCACCTCCCTGGCGACCACGACCCCGCCCCTCGGCATCCCCAGGATTATCACGTTCCTTCCTCTGAATTCCACGAGAGCGCGGGCGAGTTCCTTCCCGGCCTCCTCCCTGTCCTTGAAGGGTAGCAAGCGGTCCCCCCGCCGGCTTTTCCCTCACATAACTAATTGCCTTGACGGCGGGCACATTTCAATGGAAGATGGGGTACTTGTCTATCGTCGAAACGGTCCCAACCACCCAGACTTCCCAGCTGTCCCTTATCCGCAAATCCACTGATCTAAGCTTCCCCTGGGGGACCGCGAGAATCCTCCGCACTGAACCGTGCCGAAAGAGGTATGGCTGAAACGAAACACTGGAGGCATTCTTCTCCCTGAGTCGCTTCATGTTGGGGTGAGTCTCGCACTCAACCAGCACAAGCTCCTCTATACCATTCTCCGATCTGTATCCAAGCAGGTCTGGTCTGTAAGAGGTCCAGGTGACTTTCTCCCCGGGAGGAGATAGGGGCTCCTCGACTACGGCGTAACGCTGACGCTCAAGCTCCTGCCTGATTACCGCCTTCATCGACCTGTGGACCTGCGACTCCACCACACACCACCTCTGATTCAATCGCGATTTCTTCATTGGGCTTAACGGACCTGCACCCCCGAGTCATGGTTTTCGGACGCAAATCTGCGGAGCCGTTGCTGGACGCTATCTGCCGCGTCGCGTCCTTGACATGATGATATTTTGGTCAACAGAGAATCTGTTCTTTCCCAAGTCAGCAGAGCCGTGACCTTCTCCCCTTGGAAATGCGAGCTTCCCGCACGTGTTTGAGCATGGGCTAAGAACGCGGGAGCAATAAATCGGTTTGCTAAGGACGCGGAGAGCCCCTCAGGCTCCCATCGAGGGTCCAGAGGCTCCTGACGAAGCCGAATGCAACCGAGAACACGACTATGGCGGTGCCAGAAAGTATGAACGACTCAGTGATCCCGATTGTGGCGACGAGTATCCCTCCTGCCGCGATGGATGGAGGCCCTCCCATGAAGCTAAGGAGGCCGTCGATGGCGAAGTAGCGCCCGCGCATCTCCGTCGGGACGATGTTCTGGGCGGTCGTCAGCCAGAGGTTGACCCCGAACCCAATCCCGAGTCCGACCCCGAGCAACCCGACCAGGGCCACGGTTAGGGTGGGGATGAGGCCCACGACGAGGATCAGGGACCCGCCCAGGAACCCCCACGAGACGACGTTGAGCTTCCCCGAGTGCTTGAGCGTTCCAGGGAAGCGCCCGGCGAGGAGGGCGCCCGCGGCACTCCCGGCTACGAAAGCGGCGAGCAGGGCCCCGTAGTAGAAAGCCCCGACTTTGAGGACATCGGAGACGTAGACCACGAGGAAGTACGTCGGTATTCCATAGAAGAAGTTGTAGATTAGGGCGATTATCGATAGCCAGAAGAGCCCACGCTGAGTCAGAAGCCACCGGAACCCCTCCCTGACGTCATTGAGCATCCCCTGGCTGCGCCTTGGGACGGGCTGGCGCAGGGTCTCCCTGGTCCGGAATAGGAGGGCCGCAGAGAAGATAGTGGCGAGCCCGTAGCCAACCACCCCGAAGAGATAGGTGGAGAGAACCCCGGCCGCGGCGATGAGAGCCCCCCCGAGGACCGTGGAGATCGAGCTGACCACCTGGTACCCGGACTGGGCGATGCCGTTCGCGTTGGGGAGCTCCTCGGGGGTGACGAAGTCTGGAATCACGGCCAGGCTCGTCGAGCGGTATATCTCCCCTGCCGCCGCCCAGACAGCAATCACCGCTACAATGGCGTACAGGCTGAACCCAGGCCCGGTCCCCACGAACGACAGGAGGACCAGGCAAATGGTACTCAGGGCGTTAGAGAGCCAGAAGAGCTTCACCCGGTCGAACCGGTCTATCCATACCCCCGCCGGGAGGGTCGTGATGAGGGTGGCCACAGTGTTTGCTATCCCGACTAGGGCGACGTCGAGGGCAGACTTCGTGACGGCGTAAACAGCCCACACAAGCCCCACATTGGCGACCTGGAAGGCGGATCGGGAAGTGAGGTAGGTGAGGAAGTAGTCGAGGAAGTTCCTGTTGCCGAAGATGCCGAGTCGACGCCCCTTTTCGGGAGGCTCCGCGGAGGACAAGGAAGCCGGCCCGTGGAAGGCCTCGATATAGACATGCGAGGACCCAACTGACAAAGTGCTCGCAACTTACCTTATTCCGAGTTCGCGGTTCCCAGTACATACACACTCCCAGGGCGACTCCCCTCACGACGCACTAAGCAGCCAAACAGATACGATTTTCAGCGACCGCTGTTCAATACCCCGGCGAGTGACTGATGGTCTGTTGGGAGACTTTCGTCGACAGGCTGAGGCGACTGCGAGTCGTCCCTCCCGAGTCGGACGAGAAGGAGCTTCAGGAGGAGTTGGGCGTGGATACACATGAAAAGGCAGAACGGCGCCTACGCCGGATGAACGATGCTGAGATCATGGAGCTGGCTGAGAAGCTCAGGAAAAGGAGGAGCCGAACCGCAGAGCAAATGGCGGCCTACGCTTGATGAGCCAGACTTGGTCATCCATCGGAGCAGCTTCGACTCCAGAAGCAGCAGAGCGACATCGGGGTCGTATTGAAGCGTTTCCATCAAGGTTTGTCTACAAAAAATCCACTTTTCGGCTCCAGTGCCCCCTCGATCAAGGACAAATATCAGGAAGAAGGATTCAACCATGCGAATAGGGACAGCGGGCTACAGCTACACCGACTGGAGAGGGCTATTCTATCCCGCCGACATGAAGGAGAGTGATTTCCTCCGCTTCTATTCGGAGCGGTTCACCTGCGTTGAGATAGATTCCACCTACTACAGGATCCCCGGCCCCTCGATGTTCGAAGCCATCTCGAAAAAGGTACCCGAGGGATTCATGTTCACCGTCAAGCTACCAAGCGCCTTCACTCACGAGAGGGAGAAGTTCGGGGAGGCGCTTGCGCCGTTCAGGAAGAGCGTCCAGCCCATTGTGGACAACGGGACGCTCGGTTGCCTTGTGGCCCAGTTTCCCTACTCCTTCAAGAGCTCCCGAGAAGGGCTCGAACACATAGTGAAGATCCAGGAGGGGGTAGAGCTGCCGCTGGTGGTGGAGTTCAGGCACGTCAGCTGGCAGAAGGACGACGTCTACGAGTTCCTACAGGACCACGGCATCGGCTATGTGAACGTGGACCTCCCCCGGATCTACGGTCTGCCCACACCGAGCCAAGTGGTGACGTCTGACGTGGCCTACGTGAGGTTCCACGGCAGGGTCGACGCCAAGACATGGTGGGAGCCCGAGGAGGCAAAGCAGAGGTACGCCTACCTGTACAACGAAGACGAGTTGAAGGAGTGGGTCCCGCACATCAGGAGCATCGAAAGCAGGGCACGGAACACGTACGTGGTCTTCAACAACCACTTCAGAGGGTTCGCGACCCAGAACGCGGAGATGATGAGGGGAATCTTGTCGGATGAGGAGGAAGAGGGATTATCGTAGCCGTCCCCTACTGTCCTCCTCCTTGGAGTTAGGGCAGGTTTCCGACTCCTCCTCCAGACAACAAAGCAGTGGGCCCTGCACGGTTTTTCAACCCCCATCTTAACCCCCGCCCCCATTGGCTGAGAGCGAACGCAGACTCGCCGCTATCATGTTCACTGACATCGTCGGGTACACCTCCCTCACGCAAAAGGACGAGGCGCTCGCGATGAAGCTGCTCGAGGAGCACCGCGCCCTTGTGAGGTCCTTCTTCCCCAGGCACAACGGGAGGGAGGTCAAGACCATCGGGGACGGGTTCCTCGTGGAGTTTGGTAGCGCGTTGGAGGCTGTCAGGTGTGCCTATGACATACAGCAGTCCTTGCACGAGCTGAACAACGGCCGTCCTGCGGACAGGAAGGTCCAGATGCGAGTTGGGATTCACCTGGGGGACGTCATCCACAGCCAGGGCGACGTCTACGGGGACGCTGTCAACGTGGCGTCAAGGATTGAGCCACTGGCGTCTCCCGGTGGCATCTGCATCAGTGAACAGGTCTACGGCCAGGTCAAGAACAAACTTGAGTTCCCGATGAGCAGCCTCGGGAAGAAGGAGCTAAAGAACGTAGGAGAGGCCATGGAGGTGTACAAGGTGGTCCTACCATGGGAGAAGCAGGAGACTCCAGGACAGGGCCTCGACAAGAAACGAGTGGCCGTCCTCCCCTTCGCCAACATGAGCCCTGACCCCAATGACGAGTACTTCGCGGATGGCATGACCGAGGAACTAATCACTTCGCTTTCAGGGGTGAAACAGTTCACCGTCATCGCTAGGACCTCAGTCATGAAGTACAAGGGATCACAGAAGGGTGCTTCAGACGTGGGCAAGGAGCTCGGTGTGGGGAGCCTTCTCGAAGGGAGCGTAAGGAAGGCAGGCAACAGAGTGAGGATTGCAGCCCAGCTTATCGACACAGCGACAGAAGGGCACCTCTGGGCGCAGAACTACGACAGGAACCTCGACGACATATTCGCCGTCCAGAGCGAGATAGCCGAGAAGGTGGCAGGGGAGCTGAAGGTCCAGCTCCTGCAATCGGAGAAGAAGACGCTCGAGAGGAAGCCCACGGAGAACATAGAGGCGTACGGGGACTTTCTCCGCGGGAGGGAGTTGTTCGGGGAGGGGACGGAGTCCTCGCTGAGGCAGGCGCTAAAGTTCTTCGAGAGGGCGGTGGAGCTGGACCCGTCGTTCGCCAGGTCTCACGTGGGAGTGGCGGAGTGCCACCAGCGCCTCGCCAACGGAGAGTACGAGCCCTGGGACGTGATGCTCCCCGCCGTGAAGTCGTCACTGAAGCGCGCCCTGGAGCTGGACCCGGACCTGGCTGAGGCCCACGCGTCGCTCGCTACGGTGCACTTCAACGAGGACGACGTTCCTGGCGCTGAGGCGGAAGCAAGGAGGGCGATGGAGCTCAACCCCAGTCTTCCCGAGCCCTACAGGATACTGTTCGAGGTCGCGGGTGTCAAGGGGGAGCCAGAGGAAATGGTGAAGTGCATCGAGACCGCCTACCGCCTTGACCCAATCCTACCGAGCTACATCCGGTTGTTGGGCTATACATACCTCGCCACAGGGAGGGTGGAGGAAGCCCTCGAGCACTGGAGGAAGACGGAGCACCTATCTCCTGCCGAGACATACAGGGCAATGACTGACTACTACCTTTCAAAGGGAGACATCGCGACGGCGAGGGAGATGCACGCGAAGTTCGTGAAGCTTCGGCCCACCCATCCCTGGGTCACCTACATGGGAGGCTTCATCGACGCCAAAGCGGGGGACAGGGAGAAAGCGCTCCAGGCGATAAAGGAGATAGAGGAGAGGAAGTTGAACCCGAACTTCGTGGCGTACGTCTACTACGCCCTCGGGGACATGGACAGGTACTTCGGGTACACGAACAGGGCCCTAGAGGAGCACAGGTTAGTCGCCAATTTCGTGATGTACTCCCCCCTCCTGGCCAAGGCGAGGGAGGACCCCAGGTACAAAGAGCTGGTGGAGAGGCTCAGAAGGATGAACGGGCTGGCGAAATGAAGAGTAGTTCAGGCTCGTCCTTCTCTTCGATGGATCGTCAGCTCAGAACCCCCACGAAGGAAACCAAGAAGTGTTAATTCTCTATACGGCATCTGTCACTTTTTAGTGTCAGAAATACTGTCGAAAGCGAACCATCGCAGCGAACACGAAACCGCTCTTACCGCTAATAGCTTTGGGTGTGAAGTAATCCCATTACTTGCCTGAGGGGGACCGAATGACGAACGATTTCTCCGCTGAAATATGGCTAAAGGAAGCCGCTTCACATTTCTCTCTTTGCGGGCAAACTGACCCTCCTTAGAGCGATTAACGCGGGCAGGGCCAAGACAAGCAGCAAGGCCATCCCAAGAGGAAATTCCGGTACCGCAAACCACAAGAACTCCCCTGTCACTGACCCGTTCCCCGTAGCCGTCACCACGATCTGATTCGAAGTTTCGAATCCATTCGGGACCAAGCCTCCCGAAACGCCAAAGCCGACGAAACCAACCCCCGTGTTCGGCTTGTCATATGCAGTCAAGGAGATCTTTGTCCCCTGGGGGACCTGTACGACCTCCGTTTGTCCTTCGTTGACCTTTCCCGAGCCCGCATCAGAGGAATAGAATACGGCGCATTTCTGGTAGAGATATTGGCAGGTAAAGACCGAGATTGTAACATCAACGCAATTCGATGAGCATAGATCAGTGCTCCCCGAAGCATTCATCACGAGGTTGGTGTTTGAACTGGCATAGACCGCTGGGAGAGGCAGACAAGAAATGGTCGCCATCAAGGGCAGAATCAGAATCGGGCCAGCGAGCTGGTATCCTCTCAAGGGGGATCGCCCTTAACGGCATCGTAGCCCACTAAAAAATCAAGTAACCCCACTTCCTTTAGATTCGACAGTTGGCGAAGATAGCACGGCCAGACCTTGGGAACCGCGGCCTTCAAGCGATCCTCCAAGGACCTGAACAATGAAGATCGTCGGTAGTGCAATACCCCGAGGATCAGGCCAGCACAAAGACCAGCAAGTGACTGTCTTGCAGCGGGTTAGTGTTCCACCGTCCGAAGCACGCCCCGACGAGGTCGTACCCAGGAGAGGAGTCCAACTTCAAGATCATCGTCAATGTGTAGCTGTCGCCGTGCTTTAGCACCGCCGATGGTTTGCCTTCCAAGTGGAAAGTGTCTTGGGCGGAGGTCTTGCAGGTGTTCCCACCGGGAGCGAGGGGGACCCAGGAGGAGTTCGCGAGCAAGACCCTGGTTGGGTTTGACTTGGTGCCCGTATCGAAAAGGTCCCATTTGATGCTCAGGCTGCCTCTGACGATAGATATGTCCTGAACCACCGATGCGCCGCTGATTTCGGTGGTGGGGCCCTCGTAAGGCGAAACCGAGCAGTAGGTCTGGGATCCATACTGACCGAAGCCGAATGAAGTCGACGACGGAGACTCGATGGTTGAGTTCAACTGAAGACACACGAGCGACAAATCGGTATAACCATAACGCACGTTCTCCAAATATGTGAACAGCACCGGTACGGCCGAAGCGAGACTGGTTGATCCTACCACAGATGGCACCAGGGACAGAGAAAGAACAATCGTGACTAACAGCGCAAGCGAAGCTTTCTGTGAACTCTTCATTCAGTGACACTCCGTGCCGAAGCAGGTGCCGCCGGGCTCCCTGGTTTCTTGGGGGCAGGATTATCGACGAGGAGGATGGCTGAATACGACTCTTGCAGTTTGACGTTTGTCTGCGCAGACGGAATACCCAGCAGGGTCAATTGTTTGGCCTTTGACCGGTTGTCCAGGCGGTGCTCGACCCACGTGAGCTCCGAACCCATTTAATCGTTCTGAGCCGTGGCGGTTGAGGTCGTTCTGAATCGTCTTTTGTCGACAAAAAGCTTGTCGCACGGATATCCCCCCTCATGAGATGCAGGATTCAATCACCACTTCTTAAAACCCCGGTGGGCTGACCACGGAGCGATAGTGAATTGGAGCAACGCAACGTCTATTTCTTCGGTCGGCCAGGAGCTGGCAATACCCCTCGAGTGATTAAGGCCGTCAAGTCGAGAGTCGCGGAGGGCGGCATCTCAAAGATCTTGGTCGCATCTGAGACTGGACGGCTCGCGCTAGAAGTCAAGAGGAGGTTGCCGGGGGAAACCATTGTCTGCGTCACATTTGATGAGAAGACTCGTCGTACTTACGAGAAGCCGGACCTTCTGAAGAAGGAACTGGCAGCTAAAGGAATAGTCGCCGTGGACACGGTATCGGAGCCGCTGGCAAGGGGGCTGAGGTTGCGGAACTGGTGGGAGAGGAAGAACGTCGACATTCCGGGTGAAAGCGCAGATCTGTTTTGGATGACTCTGATCTGCGTAGGCGGCCACGGCCTGAGGACAGCAGTGGAGATAGTCTTTATGGCGGTCGAAGGGGGAGCTGTAAAGGTCGGCGAAAGGGTGATTGCGGTTGCCGGCACGGCAATGGGCGCCGATTCAGCCATCGTGATGAAGGCAACGAGGTTCGAAGATGCCGTCGGAGAAAGACCTCTAAGCAGGATGAAGATTGAGGAGATTCTTGCTATGCCAAAGGAGACCGAATGGAGCGGTTACGGATAGGTTCCTCGCGAGAGTCATCGCCCCAGTAAGAACCAACCTGGTAAGACAGGGCAGTTGTGATTGGTCTCGGCGCGTCATGGTCTATGATATATCATAAACTAAAAGGCTCTACTTTACAGTAGGGTCACGTCCGGGTCGCTTTAGTATGTCTCTATCAAGATTTGTCTACAAAAAATCTGTTCTTTGTCAGCAAGTGAAGTCAAGCTAGGATAACAGTCGTTCAATCTACCACACTGGTAGCTCTCTCGCTGTTGGCACTGCCAATGGCCGGGGACACAGTCCGAGTCGACGCCGGTTACGCGCGAGGTCGGGAATATTCCGGGCTGTGCCTTGGTCGGAAAGCGGTGTCTTGTGCTCGCCAGAGCCGGTGTGGTCCGTCGACCATGCCTCGGGATGGTGGAGAAGCGCAGGCGGGGGCAGAAACGCACGAAGGCGGAGGTACGTTGGAGGGCGTAGAACCCTTCTTCGGCCGAGCGAGGTGTGGAGCGTCATGCTTAGCACCGGACTGGGACGAAGAAGAAGCTCGAACCCCGAAGGTGCACCAAGGCCCGAATGCGGTTCGACTCCCAAGTGCGATTCGATACCTGAACGGAGCGTGGAAGAAGGACTCCGCTTGGAGCTGAAAAGGAGCAGACGAAAACAGCGAGGGGCGGCTTTGTCTTCCTGCTTAATTACAAGCCTAGCACAGCATCGATTGTTGAGCGTCACAACCGCGCAGAACGGCGACACGGTCTCGGTCCACTATGTCGGGAAGTTCCCCGGGGGAAAGGTATTCGACACCAGCATGAAGGCAGAAGCGATCAAGGCGGGGCTCTTCAACCTCGCCCGGGATTACAAGCCTCTCCAGGTGGTCCTCGGCAAGCACCAGGTCATTAGCGGCTTCGAGGAGGCGCTTGTCGGCATGAAGGTCAACGAGACCAAGGAGATCACCCTCCCGCCAGAAAAGGCCTACGGCAGGTCGGGCAATCACCCAATGGCTGGGAAGACGCTGCAGTTCAGGTTGCTCGTTACAAGCATCAAGAAACCGTAGGCATTACACGGGGACTCATGGAGTCGTACTTTACGGCAATACTTGGCTGTTGTTTACTACATCCAAACGTTTGGTCTTGCCCGCGTTTGTCAAACCGAACGAAGAACTCCTAGATCGACAAGCATGCACCAAGCGAAGCGTTCTCGTTTAGGACGTGGGGTTCTGAATTCTGGATTTTAGACAAAGGAGAAGGACCGCCAGACCCTTTCCCTGGAGTCCGCGAAGCTTGGTTTGACTTACTAGGACTTCGCTTCGAGGCTTTGGTTCTTTCGTCTCGCATAGAATGCTCTGAACTTCGCTCTGTTTCCGCAACTCGTCATGCTACACCAAACCCTATTCCCGCTACGTGACGTGTCCAGGAAGAGCCAACCACATCCTTCTTCCTCATTAGCGCACTCCTTCACCTGCTGAATTCTTTCGCTGGTAAGGAGTTCCGCAGCGTTTCTAGCAATGGGCCACAGCATCATGTCCGGGGTTCGCTTGTCGCATTTCCACCCCCACCGAAACGAGCCTTCCTCCAGCGCAACTCTTGCCATTGACATTCCCTTGGACAGATTCCTGTTCAGTGTCTCGAGGTCCTCTTCTCTTGCGACTCGGCCATGCCACGCGTTTGAGAACAGTCTGTAGATGGCTTCCCTCAATCTTGCCGCCTCGGCCATCACCTCGACGCCCACCTTTCCCTGGGCCTCTGCCCCCGTCGGCAATTCTGCGGCTTCCCTCGATGTGAGTATACCACGTCGCCTGCTCCATTCCACAAGGTCACTGTATCCTCGCAGGGTGTCCTTCGGGTGAGCACTGGCGTGCCAGTCAATGGTGTTCGCAAAGTCCAGGCTGAGCGCCCCGCTGCCACTGCCGTGATCGAGTACACTGCTGTCCTTCGCCATACCCAGAACCCATGATTCGGTCTTATTTGAGCCTAACTAGTGTTACGTGGTAAGCCAGTTAGGTTTTTATACCCTAACCGTCCAGGGGGATGATGGTGGTTAGGAACAAATGAGCCAGTACCAGCGCGCCAATGCGCGAAGTTTGGCGTCGGTTTCAGTGACGAGGCCGGTGCCCATCGACGAAAACCCGGAAGAAGACTTGGACTCCATCAGAGAGAAGATCAGGTCAGGCCAGGCATTCCTCAAGGTGGTCGAGTATCCTTGGGGGATCGAGTTCGACGTAATCAACGTGGAGGGAGGGCAATGAGCTCAGACGGAAAGGTCAGGGTAGTCGTTAGGAGCCGAAAGGTCCCTGACAGCGTGGTTGTATTCAACCAGACGATGTACTCGCCATCCGGCATCCCAATGGGGACGAGGATGAACCGCCAAGTGCTGTACAGATACGTCCTTGACGAAGACCACGAGCGGACCATCGAAGAAGCAAGCAAGCTCGCCCGCAGACTTTGTCTGGACTTGGAGGTAATCGACTCCGGAAAGCAGGGTCTCGTGGGGCGGCTGATGTCGTCGCTGGGCCGGCGGAGCGCGAGTAACCCAACTGTCGTGGTATCTCCTCCCGCCGCTGCGATTGCTTCGGACTCTTCGCCGGTCATGACTCAGCGCTGAAAGCACCCCGCGAATTCCATTCCAAGTCTTCACCTTCCTTGTATACTCGCCTTGACCCCGAAGCTATTTACCTCAGTCTGAGTCATGCGTGCGACACAGAGATGGCAAAGCGAGCGTTTACGATAGACACCGGCACCGAAAAAATCCCCGTCGAAGGGCATGCCCACCAGAATGTCGCCGTGAAGTACCTCATGAAGCGGCGAAGGAGCCTCATCTTCACCAAAGACCCGGCCAAGGTGGAGAAGCTTTTCACCGAGGTCCCGAAGCGGGTAAGCATCATCGGGGCCAACGTCACCAAGACCTACAACGTGACTTGGGAAAGAGTGAGCACGGGCGAGTTCGCGGGCGCCAGATTCACTTTCACGCTAGAAGAGGTCAAGTAAGTCATCCTTTTCTGTCGGCAAAAGCGACGGCCCTGCAATGGCTCCCAGCTATCGCAAAGATGCCTACAGGGACGCGATAGACAAGGTCCGTTCGCAGCATTCAGATTCGATCAAACCCACCAACGTCACAGTCGAGTGCCCCAGATGCAAGACGAAACAAGTAATTACCGAGGCTCCAGGAATGCGCGTCTGTGTGAAGTGCGGGTTTGAGTTTAGACCTCTGCAGCAGCGCTAACCCTTCCTCGTCATAGTCTTGACGGTCCCCGCCTTCGAGTCCGCCCAGGCCACTAGCTCGTACCGCGGAGGAACAGATGAACCACTTGTCTCTCATCGGCTTGCTCGTCCTTGCCCCTCCCACCCACTCCTGGGCCGGCTTCCCCTCCTTACCGCACTCAGGGCACCTGGCCAAGCCTCCCTTCACTTTGTCTTCTTGGCGAGGTACTCTTGTAGGGGTTTCCAGTAATATTCCTTCCATCCCTCGGCGTAGTAATCCACCTGCTCCTCAGGGACCTTCGAATGGACCATGGTCAGCTCCGTCTTCTTCCCCTTTGCCTTGAGGGTCAGCTCTAGGATGGACGGCGGGTACCCTTCAGGCCACTCTGTGGTTGTCCATTCATGGAGTATGCGCTTCCCCTTTTCCAGCGCCAGGTACTTCCCTGAGATGTATCCGTCCCCGGCAGTGAACCTCCCTCCTATCTTCGCCGTCCCTGTGGCGCTCTGCCCAGTGAACGCCGCATGCTTCCTCGGGTCGACATAGGCCTCGTACACCTGCAGGGGGGTGGCATCGAACAGCGCGGTCTGCTTGATGGTACTGAATTTCATCCGCGCCAGCATCTTCTGCCCTGATAATAAAACAAGACCCAGCTTATTCAGCGGTCAGAGTGACCGTTGACGTCTGATTCCTTCGCCGCTCAGCCCGACTTCTTCCAGGCCTGTGCCCTCTTGCAGAAGTCCTCGGCTTCGTCCGCTGCCTTCTCGCACCGCTCGTAGTGACTGATGACCTCCCTGAGCAATTCCTCGATAGGGGTCGGCGCCCCCGGGCACTCGGAGTCGAGCTGGGCCCTTATCTCCATCAGGGGTTGCCAGACGTCGGCCGGGACCACCACAGGCACTCCCTGCTTCCTCGTTGCCATGGCCGTACATTCAACCCCGCAGGTATTTCTGGATTGGTAAGTACAATCTTCAGCCCATGAGCGACGCCAACGAGGCGTATTCAACGAAGTTGTTCGCACCCACGGAGCTTTGGTCGAAGCCCCCTACGCAATAGATGTCCCCTGACAGGCCCACACACGTTGTCCCTACACTGACGGGGTAGTTCGGCGACTGCTTCCAAGTTCCTATCCCTCCTGCGGATATGGGGGCATAGTAAACGGCGTTTGTGTATGTAGGACTTGATCCCCCACTCGTCTCTCCACCGACGCATAGGATGTCCCCGGACGATATTACACAAGCCTGACCGCTGCCAGCGACGGGATACGACGTCGTCGAGGTCCAGGCACTCACCCCTGACGAGGAGAGTGTGGCGTAATAGGCCGTCCCTAATGAGTTCCCGTTGGCGTCTGCCCCTCCGAGGCAGTAGATTTCGCTCCCCGAAGCGAAGCAGCTAGGAAACTGGACGCTCACGGGATAAGCGGCAGTCAAGCCCCATTTGCCTATCCCTGAGGCGGAGATGGGGGCATACCATACGGAGTTTGTGGGCGTTGCATCAGCATTCGATCCGTCCGTCTCATTGTTCCCCCCCACGCAGTAGATGTAGGAGGAGGATGACACGCATGACTGGCTATCGACAGGTATCGGGAAGGGTGTTGTGGAGCTCCAGTTGCCCAGAGAACCGGTGGCGGTCACGTTGGTGTAATAGCTCGAAGCCACGTCGTCTCCGTTGTCGTTGTAGGACCCGCCGACGCAATATACAAACCCGGAAGAGAGGACGCACGACTCGCCATCTATGTATTGCGGATAGGCTTGTGAGTCGAGAGCCCAGCCGGTTATGTTTCCGGAGGACGAAATTGCTGATGTGTAGTAAACGTCGTTACGCGGTCCACCATTGGCATCCTGTCCTCCGATACAATAAATTGTAGAGGGGGTGTTGACGCACTGCTCCCCTGCAATCGCCAAAGTGCCCCCGACCTCGACGGGATAACCCGCTCCGCACTCCCAGGTCGACGTGCAAATTGATGGGGCCGCTGTCAGGGCGGTCACGGCGTAGATCGCCGCCACTGCTATCACCACGACCACCAAGACGACTATGATTATGCTTGAAGTCTTCATTTTTCGAAAATCCTTCCCTGCCGCCTACAGTCCCAGGCTGTTGATTACTCTGCCAGAATTCGCGTCTATGACTAGGACGATTTTCTTCCCCTTGTGGTCGTACCTTGCGAACCATATGGGCGCGTGAAGTAGCTCAACGTCTCCGACATCCGATTGAGTCGTGAGTTGCTGGATCATTTGATACTTTGCGTGAGCTTTCTGCGATTGCAGTTGGTCGACAAGGGTCTTCGCCTGAGATTTCGCGACGTCCTCTCCAATGTCCCCGTTGAGTACCTTGACGTTCTTGGGAATCTTCGAGATGTCGAACAGCGTCCTCCCTTCGAGATCGAATTGGTAGTCCTTTGGTTGGTACTCGGTAAGCGCCTTTAAGGCGATTACAGGGAAGTTGTAGTTCTCGTCCATCTGTTCCGTCTTCCTCGTCCCTCCTCCGTATCCCATCCCCGGCCCGTAGAACATGAACCACCTCGACAGAAACAGACCACTCGGATTCCGGGGCACCCCACTCAACCCGAAGATTCTTCTCCTTCCTCCTCCGCCCCCTCCTCCGAATCCTCCCCCCATTCCGCCCAGGATGACGCCCATCAGCGCAGCCGTGGTCGCAGTCTGTCCTATTTGCGCCGCCACGTTTGCTGCGACTATTGTTGTCCGGGCGGAGACGCTGACAATCCAGTAGGGGACGTAGGACAGATTCATCTCCTCTTGGGTCGAGTCCTCATGAAGATGCCTGTGCAGGAATCCCTTGTCCATTAAGGACGTAATCATGGCATTGACTTTGTCAGTGTCTGCAAGTTTAGTGGGAAGCATCGTCTGTTTTTGGATTCCGGTCCACCCCTGGTCTCCCAGTGTGATCCCGCTCCCGCAATATTCACAGGTGATTACCATCTCTCCAAACTTGGGGGTTATCGGGGCCCCGCAACTGGGGCACTTCAACGACGTCGCCCCGCTCGGTGCCAATACATTCTGGCTCGGTTTGGCTGGCTGCTCTTGGGGCGGGGACTGGGCCACCTTTGTCCCGCACTTGTAGCAGAACGTCGCGTCGTCGGGGAGTTGCGCGCCACACTTGGGGCAGATCAAATCATTTCACCTATAGTTTGGTTCCGCAGTTATTGCAGAACTTCGCCCCTGCGGTTATAGGACTGCCACAGTTCGGACAGAATTTGCCAGTTCCTGCAGGGGGTGGTGGCCCCTCCGGCCCGGGCATGCTTGCACCGCAGTTGGGACAGAACTTCACATTCGCTGGAACGAGAGTACCGCAGTTGGGGCAGCTCCTCTGGTTCATCCCCATTCCCATGCCCATCCCGGCCATCTGGCCTCCTATCACTCCACCGACGCCAATACCTGCACCGAGCCCTGCAAACGTCCCCGCTCCTCCGCTGGGGTTCTTTGCTGCGTCGTCGATGGCCTTGCCAGTCTGGTACTGCATGAAGTTGACCCCTAGGACCTGCATCTCTGACCTTGTGTCGATCGCCTTCTGGACTTCGTCAGGGAGGCTTATCGTAAGCCCCGAAATCTTGTTGATTTCGACCCCGTATTGCCCGAGATGGTCCGGACCCGTCGCCAGGACTTCTTGCTCTATGTTGGTAAGGTTGGCAGCTAGGTCAGTCACCTTCAGGCCCTGCTGCTTCATCTTCCCAAGGGAGTTGTAGACTAGAATGATCAGCTGCTCCTTCAATCTGTCTTCGACGTCCTCGGAGGTCTCCGCACTGAAGGTGCCCACGAACTGGTTGATGAACAGCTCAGGCGATGAAATCTTCCATCTGTACTCCCCGAACACCCTCAGGTTGACCACGCCGAAGGTGGCGTCCGTGAAAGAGTATGGTTGGGTGCTCCC
>Ga0187772_10000347_pt1 | contig 20594 bp, 16 predicted proteins | sample 0116_SJ02_MP15_2_FD_133137 | JGI IMG/M metagenome (GOLD analysis project Ga0187772, IMG submission 133137) | Tropical peat soil microbial communities from peatlands in Department of Meta, Colombia - 0116_SJ02_MP15_20_MG | ecosystem: Environmental > Terrestrial > Soil > Wetlands > Peat | place... | reverse complement strand
AGAATCACTAGCGTGATGGAATCGGCTGAACGGATTCCATGGGCGCCGCTATTTCCGGCCGAAACCGCGGAGCATTACAAGAAATACGATTGGCTCGTGCCGCGCTTCGTTACTCCGGAAGGCCAGATCATCTTGGCCGTGCAGGCGTTTGTGCTGGAGGCGGGCGGCCGCCGGATTGTGGTTGATACCTGCGTCGGAAACGACAAGCCACGCGAAATTCCTCACTGCACCGATCTCCAGACCGCGTTTCTTGAAGACCTCGTTGCGGCCGGCTTCCCTCCCGAGACGATTGATACTGTCCTGTGCACGCACCTGCATTTCGACCACGTCGGCTGGAACACCCGCCTGGTGAACGGCCGTTGGGCGCCCACGTTTCCCAAAGCCAGATACCTCTTCGCCCGGCGCGAATGGGAATTCTGCGAAACCCTGTTGAAAGAGAGGACGCTCGACGTCCGGCACATTTTGGATTCGGTTCAGCCGATTCTTGACGCGGGTCTAGCGGACCTTGTCGAAACCAATCACCGGCTCACGGATGAAATGTGGTTGGAACCCACCCACGGCCACACGCCGGGACACGTGAGCCTGCACATCTCCTCGCGAGGGCAGGAAGCGATCGTTACGGGCGACGTCTTTCACAACCCTATCCAGTTTGCCGAACCCGAGATCTGCTCGATTGGCTGTGTTGACAAGGAGATGTCGCACAAAACGCGACGTGAGTTCCTCTCGCGCTATGAAAATAGGGCGGCTCGCATCTTTGCCGTCCACTTCAATGACCCGGTGGGATGGATTGTGCGTGGCAATCCCAACTGGCGCTTCGTCACCAAGTAGGGCCTGACCGGCAGCGAATCGTTCGCACGAGATTGGACTGCGGAGAAGAAATTTCACTCATGTCAGAGGGCGCGCCTGCTTCGCGAAACTTTGATTACGTCATTGTAGGCGGCGGAACCGCCGCCTGCGTTCTTGCCAATCGCCTGACCGAAGACCCCGGCGTCCGCGTTCTCATGCTGGAGGCCGGACCTGAGCCGACCAGCATGTGGATCAAGATGCCGCTTGCCATGGTCAAGCTCTTCATCCACCCGACCTTGAACTGGGGTTTCTACACCGAACCCGAGGCGCACCTGAACAACCGTCCGATTTTCTGGCCGCGTGGAAAAGTGCTCGGCGGTTCGAGCTCCATCAATGGCAGCGCCTACGTTCGTGGCCACGCCGAGGATTACGACGGCTGGCGGCGCCTCGGGAACGTTGGATGGGGCTGGTCCGACGTTCAACCCTACTTCGCGAAAATGGAGCGGCGAGAATACGCGTCAGGCGAATCTCGCAACGGCAAGGGAATGATCGCGGTGAACTATCCGACCTACGTCCATCCCATTACGCGGGCGTTTATCGAGTCCGGCGTCCGCGCCGGCCTGCCCGCGAACGACGATCTGAACGGCGCCTCTTCCGAAGGTATCAGTCTGATGCCCAACTCGGTGCACAAAGGTGTGCGTCAATCCTCTGTCGAAGCATATCTTCGCCCGGCGAGGAAGCGCCCCAATCTCGCGGTCGAGACATCCGCGCTCGCGCGGCGCGTTCTCTTGCGGGGGCGCAAAGCGATCGGCGTCGAATACGAGCGAAACGGCAAAATCGAGAAAGTACTCGCGACGCGCGAAGTCATTCTTGCGGCCGGCGCCATCGCCTCGCCGCAGCTCTTGATGCTTTCCGGAATAGGCCCGGCTGGGCATTTGCAGGAGCACGGAATTCCAGTCGTCGCGGACGTGCCGGGGGTCGGTGAGAACATGCACGACCACGTGTACGCCAACTGCACCTATGGAACCAGCCCGGAGAATTCCCTCAACCGCCAGTTGCACGGGCTGCGCGTGGTCGGGCACGCGATCAACTACTATCTCACCAAGCGAGGGCCGCTGACGAACGGCGCATCGCAAGCGACCGCCCTCGCGCGCGCATTTCCGAACTCTCCCTGTCCCGACCTGCAAATCGTCTTCCGCCCGATGAGCCATGTGTACGACAAGAACGCAAAAATCAGCCCCGATCCCATTCCACGAATCACCGGCGGTGTGGCGTATGTGCGCCCCAAGTCGCGAGGACGCCTGCTTCTAAAGTCAGCCGACCCGCGCCAGGCCCCCGCCATGTACGCAAACTACCTGGCGGATTTGAGCGACGAAGAGGCGCTCCTCGCCGGAGTGAAGCTGATTCGCCGCATCTTTCACACCGAGCCAATCAAGTCGCTCATTCTGAGCGAAGACTCTCCGGGCGATGCATGCAAGACGGACGATGACATCCGCGCTTTTCTCCACAACGCCGCCAGCACGTTTTGCCATCCGAGCGGCACATGCAAGATGGGGCAGGATGCCATGGCGGTGGTGGACGAGCGGCTGCGCGTTCGCGGCGTCGAATCGCTGCGGGTCATCGACGCTTCGATCATGCCGGCGCTGCCCTCCGCGGGCCCCGCGCCAGCCGTCTTCATGATTGGCGAAAAAGGGGCCGATCTCATAAGAGAGGACCAATCCCGCGGCCTCGTATCTCCCTTAACCCAGGCTGCTTCGGCTGTTGCAACTCGGTCATAAATCTCATTAGGAGCGAAACGATGTCGCGTCTTAAAGGACAGGTTGCGTTTGTAACAGGAGGCGGGCGCGGCATTGGCCGGGCAATGGCTTTGGCTTTCGCGGCGGAAGGCGCGATCGTGGGCGTCGCAGATATTGACAAGACGACGGCCGAGGCGACCGCCGGCGAAATCAACAAGAAATCAGGAACGGCGCGCGCCCTCCCTGTTGATGTCAGCCGTCGGGATGACGTGCATCGTGCCGTTGATCAGCTTGTTTCGGAATTCGGCCGCCTCGACATCGTGGCCAATAACGCGATCGTTTTCGGCCGCCAGCCCATTTCGGAAATCCGCGAGGACACGTGCGAAAGAATGATTGCTGTGGGCTTGAAGTCGCTCATTTGGACCGCGCAGGCGGCCGTCCGCCACATGGATCCGGAACGCGGCGGCGTAATTATCAACAACACCTCGCCGGCGGCAGAACTCGGAATGGCCGGCGCAACGGTCTATTCGGCGATCAAGGGAGGCGTTTCCTCGATGACCCGGTCCCTTGCCGTTGAGCTCGGGCCGCGCAAGATCCGCGTGAACGCCGTCTGCCCAGGCACCGTCCCGACGCCCGGGGCGCGCGCACTCAACAATTTTAACGATGCCCTTTATGAAGCCCGCCGCCAGCGCACTCCACTGGGCCGTCTGGGGGCTCCCGAGGATGTCGCCTCAGCGGCCGTGTTCCTTGCTTCTGCCGAAGCCTCCTTCATCACAGCAGCGGTTTTGCGCATCGACGGCGGCGTTACAGTTTTCGGCGGCTCCTGATGGTTGGTCCGCCCGGTGCTTATCTTGTTGATCAAACGATCCTAACTGTGGCAAAAAGCTTCATTCGCCATCACGCAGGTGGACCGCGGAGGTAACACGTTGGATCTCATACGAGTTAATGCGGAAGACGAAGCACCGTTGAACGGGCTCCTCTGGGAGCCTCAAACGCCGTCCGATTCATTGGTAATCCTCGTGCCGGGCGCTACGACGGGAGCGGCGCTCATTCCTCTGCACGATTACTATCCGATGGCCAACGCGCTCGCCGGCAAGGGCTACGCCTTCCTGATTTCCAACATGCGCGCCTCTTATAACTATCCGTATGCAGAGTACTCGGACGCGATCAAAGATATCGCTGCTTTCGTTGCCTACGGGAAATCGAAGGGCTACACGCGCATCGCCATCTTTGGGATCAGCCTCGGCGGCCCTCGCATGGCGCAGTACATGGCCGAGCGCAATGATCCCGCCGTGAAGGCTGTCGGTTTTATCGCCTCGATCCCGTCGCCATACATGGAGTTTCAAATCCGGGGAACGGATGCCGACAGAAAGCGCCTGGACGACATGCTGAAGCACGCTCGCGAACTCGTGGCGCAAGGCCGCGGCCAGGAACCCCTCGCGTTCGAGAACTGGTTTCCCGGCGGCCGGTCTTTCATGGGGACGGCAAAGTCCATGATCAGCTTCTTCGGCGCACCGAGCGACAAGAGCGCGCCTAGCTCGGTCAAATACGGGCCGCAGATCAAGGTTCCTGCTCTGGTGATCCACGGCGAGAAGGACGAGATAGCGTTTCCGCCGAATGCCAAGACGATTTACGACAGTCTCACGGCGTCGTCTCAGCCCGAACTCATTTGGGTGCGGGGGGCGAGCCACTATCTGACTCCTGGCCCGATCGCGGAAGCCTACGCAAAGAGCATCACCGAATGGCTCGTGAAGACCATGCCTCCCGGCTTGCGCAAGTGATAGCCTAATCTCCTCATCGCTCAGATGCGCGGGCAAATCCATCGTCCCCGCCGAGCTATCCGGCTAACCACCCTTCAACATCGTTGGAGCACGCATAACCACCGGTGATACCGGTCACATATCGCCCAAGCGATCCGTTGTATATGTTCATTTGGAGAACGAAGCACCCGTGGCCAGCCGAAAAACGCGTGGCAAGATGCCCGACGAAGAGGTGCCAGTCGGACTGGTAGAGAGGTTTCCCCTTTGGGGGCTCGACGTCGTTGAGCTTACGGGGCACAATCTGGAGGCGCGGGGCCGCGAAGAAGTCAACCACCTCCTCGCTGCGGGCTGGCGGCTGCTTTACATCTACACGCTGAAGTACGAGGAGGATGGCGTGTGGCGCGAGCGGCCCATGGGCATCCTCGGAAGATTGAGAGACACTCAGAAACAGGATGAGCGCGGGAACGGGCTGCTGCTCAGTTGATCGCGCAAAGTGCAACGCCGCGGGGAGGTCTGCCATGCAATCAGAGCTGCAAATCGCGTTTCGCAATATGAAGGCATCCGCGGAGGCCGAGGATTGGATTCGCGCCGAGGCCGCCGAGCTCGAGGACCTGTACGGCCAGCTGATAGGGTGCCGTGTGGTGGTGGAAGTCCCGCATCGCCATCACAAGAAGGGAAGCCGCTATCACGTTCGGATTGATATCGCTGTTCCTCGGGGAACGATCATAGTGAAACGCCAGCCGGGCTCAAGCGCTCGAGCACGCCAGTTGGACGAAGTCGAGATCAAGAAGCAGGAGGAAGTGAACACGCCCCACAAGGATCTTCGGCTGGCGATCAGCGACGCGTTCAAAGCTGCGGGGCGCCGTTTGCAGGACTACGCCCGCCGGCAGCGCGGCGCTGTGAAGACTCATGAAGAGCTTCCTGAAGCCCGGGTGAGCAGGATTCTGCCGGAAGAAGACCATGGATTCCTCACTTCCAGCGATGGACGCGAAATCTACTTTCACAAGAACAGCGTCCTCGGCGGAGCATTCCCCCGCCTGAAGGTCGGAACAGTGGTCAGATACGTCGAGGAATCGGGAGACGAAGGGCCGCAGGCCAGCACAGTCCGCGTCGCTGCAAAGCAAGGAATCCGGCAGACGACAAAGGCGAAAGCGGCGGCTCAGGGTTCAGCTTCCGCCTAGACGAGCAATCGGCCATGAACGCAAGTCGCAAACCGGAACTGGATGGCGTCAGACGCGACGTGTCTGTCCACGTCGAAAACGCTACGTTGCACGGAATCCTCACCCTCCCCAAAGGTGCGAATGGCCTGGTGCTTTTCGCGCATGGCAGCGGCAGCAGCCGGCTCAGTCCGCGGAATCGCTACGTCGCGCAACAGCTCAATTCGCAGCAGATCGCCACGCTGTTGTTTGATCTCTTAACCTCAGAAGAAGAATCCGTGGATCAACTCACGGGAGAGCTTCGCTTCGATATTCCCTTCCTTGCAAAACGCCTCATCGGGGCCACGAAGTGGGCTCTATCCAATCCCGAGACCAAAGAACTCCAAGTCGGATACTTTGGAGCCAGCACAGGCGCTGCCGCTGCTCTGGTAGCGGCTGCCGAGCTTCCCGAAGCCGTGTCTGCGGTCGTTTCGCGCGGAGGCCGCCCGGATCTTGCAAAGGAATCTCTCGCGGCCGTCCGCGCTCCCACACTGCTGATCGTGGGCGGAGAGGACGATGTGGTCATCGGCATGAACCAGGAGGCCTTGGCAAAGCTCCAGTGCCGCGAGAAAGAATTGGTCATCATACCGGGCGCCACTCATCTGTTCGAAGAGCCGGGAACGCTCGAAGAGGTGGCGCGTGTTGCGACGCATTGGTTCACCGGCCATTTCAATACCGCCAGGAAACCCGCGGTTCAGCGGGCCGCCAGTCGAAAGTAGCCGTCATTCGGATCGCTTGATCGGTCAGTTGGCTCGGCGGCTTATTGCAGACATTTCTATAACGTAGTACTTCTCACACGCACCCGAGAGGAGACCGGTTCCCGTGGACGGCAAGGGAAATCAACAGACATCGCAAGCGCTGGCGCCCGAGGCGCTCTACCGGCGCTGCGACATCGAGCGGTTTAGGTTCAAAACCACGGCGGATTTGGAAGATCTGGCCGAATTCGCCGGGCAGGAACGCGCCCTCGAGGCAGTTCGCTTCGGAGTCGGCATTCATCGGCAGGGTTTTAACCTCTTTCTTTTGGGGCCGGCGGGGACGGGAAAATATGCGATTGTGAGCGATTTCCTGGCGAAAAAAGCCGCCGCGGAGCCGATGCCCGACGACTGGTGCTACGTCAACGACTTCGACAGCCCGGAAACGCCGCACGCGCTGAGGCTCCCTGCGGGCCGCGGTCCTGTGCTGCGGGAAGATATCCGCCGCCTCCTGGAAAATCTCAAGTCCGCGATTCCATCGGCCTTTGAATCCGAGAACTATCGCGCCCGGAAACATGTCATCGAGCAGGAAGTAAAGGAGCGCCAGGAAAAAGCCCTCGAAGGACTCCAGCAGGAGGCGAATCAAAAGGGCATCGCAGTGATTCGCACTCCGACGGGCTTCGTGCTTGCTCCCACGCGAAATAACGAAGTTCTGGGGCCGGAGGACTTTGAAAAGCTTCCCGACGCCGAGCGCCGAAAAATCGAGACCTCGATCAGCAACCTCCAGGAGAAGCTCCACGATACCCTGCATCTGATGCCTAGGTACGAGCAGGAGGGCCGGGAGAAAATACGCGAACTCAACAACGAGGTCGCTATTTTCGCCGTGGGACATCTGATTGACGAGCTGAAGAAAAAGTACTCCGATCTCCCTCAAGTCGTGGCTTTTCTCAATGCATCTCAGGAAGACATCATTGAAAACGTGAGCGAATTCGTCGCGCCGCCGGAGCACCCTCTCGCCGCGATGCTCGGCGTCACCATGCCGTTTGCACCCAAGGACTCAACGCTTCTTCGACGCTACCTGGTGAACGTGCTGGTCGAACACGGTGCAGATCACGGCGCGCCCGTCGTGTACGAAGACCATCCTACGTATCAAAACCTGATCGGCCAGGTCGAATACATGGCTCATTTGGGAGCCGTAACCACCGACTTCAATCTGATCCGAGCCGGGGCGTTGCATCGCGCAAACGGCGGATATTTGATCCTCGACGCCCACAAACTGCTTATGCAGCCGTACGCGTGGGAGGCGCTGAAACGTTCGCTGCGCTCCTCGCAAATTCGCATTGAATCCCTTGGCCAGATGCTGAGTCTGGTGAGCACGGTCTCGCTGGAGCCCGAGCCGATTCCCCTCGACGTCAAGGTCGTTCTCGTGGGAGAGCGCCTGCTGTACTACCTGCTCTGCATGTTCGACTCCGAGTTCAGCGAACTCTTCAAGGTTGCGGCGGATTTTGATGAGCACGTGGACCGCAACTCGGACGCCGAGGTCATGTACGCGCGATTGGTCGGCACGATTGCGCGCCGGGAAGGGCTTCTTCCCTTCGATCGAGGGGCCGTGGGGCGCGTGATCGAACACGGCTCCCGCGTAAGTGGGGACTCCCAGAAAGTCCTGACGCACCGCCGCACCGTCACCGACCTGCTCCGCGAGGCGGACTACTGGGCCCACGAAGCCTCCCAGTCTGTCGTGCGCGCAGAGGACGTCCAGCGCGCGATTGACGCTCAGATTCACCGGGCCGACCGCACGCGCGAGCGGCTGATGGAAGAGGTCCTGCGCGGAACGCTCCTGATAGATACGCAAGGAGAAAAAGTTGGTCAGGTAAACGGGCTGTCGGTGGTGGAGTTGGCTAACTTTGCGTTTGGACACGCGGCGCGCATCACGGCGCGCGTCCGAATGGGTAAGGGAGAGGTGATCGACATCGAGCGCGAGGTGGAGCTCAGCGGCCCGATTCATTCGAAAGGCGTGCTGATTCTATCCGGTTTCCTGGGCGCGCGCTACGCGGCGAATCACCCCCTTTCGCTTTCGGCCAGCCTGGTGTTCGAACAATCCTACGGCGCGGTTGAGGGCGACAGCGCTTCCTCGGCTGAACTGTACGCGTTGCTCTCCGCTCTCTCCGGATTGCCCATCAAACAATCGCTGGCTGTCACCGGATCGGTCAACCAGCTCGGGCAGGTTCAGGCCATCGGCGGGGTCAACGAAAAAATCGAAGGGTTCTTTGACCTGTGCGAGGCGCGCGGGCTGCAAGGGCAAGGCGTGATCATCCCTGCTTCCAATGTTCGCCACCTCATGCTGAGGCAGAACGTGGTCGAAGCTGTCCGCGCAGAGAAATTCAAAATCTTTGCCGTGGATACGATTGACCAGGGGATCGAGATTCTCACGGGCGTGCCGGCCGGCGAACGCGACGCATCCGGGAAATTCCCCGAAGGCAGCGTGAATCACCGAGTGGAAGCGAGGCTCGTTGAACTCGCTGAAAAAATGCTGGCCGCACAGCGAACGAAGGCTGGGAGCGAACCATGACCAAGCCCGGCGCCGCTGCGATCCGCCGGATCCTCGTCGCGCTGGACGCCTCGCCGCACAGCCTGGCGGCCTTGCGCGCGGCGGTTGACCTCGCAGCCAAGATGGACGCCGAGCTTGAGGGACTCTTTGTGGAAGACGCCGCGCTCCTGCGTCTGGCCGAACTTCCCTGCGCCCGCGAGGTGCTCCACTTCTCAACCGCAGAGTTTCCTCTGACGCGGGCGAGCATGGAATCCAGGCTCAAGGCCCAATCCGAACAGATCCGAAGGGCGCTGGAAGCTGCTGCTACCCGCGCCCGCATCGAGTGGTCTTTCCGAATCGCGCGTGGCGAGGTCGCCGCGGAAGTGTTGGCTGCCGCTGCAGGCGTTGATCTGCTTGCCCTGGGCCGCGGAGGATGGGCTCTGGATCGGCGCGTGCGCACGGGTTCCACGGCTCTCGAAATTGCCGCGAGTTCTCTTCCTGTCCTGCTCTTGCCGGAGCGAGGAATACCGGAGAACGCGCACCTGCTCGTCTACTACGACTCATCCCCAGCCGCACAGCGCGCGTTGCTCGCCGCGGCACAAATTGCAGAAGCAGGCATGGACGGTCTCACTCTGCTCGTCAAATCGGGAATTGGCATCGACAAAGAGCCAATCGAGCGTGAAGTCGCTGCTTTGCTCGAAGGCATGGCCTTGGAGGTCCGCTACCTTCACTTCGATCCCGATAAGAAAGATAGCCTGCTTGTCGCGTTGAAGGCTGAGAAGAACGGGGTGCTCGTGCTCGGCAGCCGGAAACCCCTGCAAGAACTGCTGCCACTCTCTGCATTCCTGAGCGAAACGGAAATGCCTCTCCTGATCCTCGGTGACGAGTTACCTCCGCAAACCGAATAGACGGCCCCATCGCGAAAACGCCCGCATTGCATGCGCCTTTTCCATTGCGTAGATTCGCGCGTACATGGCATGCTCCCGCGCTGTGAAAACCACCCGTTTTTGTCCGCGTGCCGTCAATGGCCGATAACGCCTCTGCAAATCTGGGAAAAAGCAGCCAGCCAAAGCGCTGGTACAAACAGCTCTGGCTTCACGTCTTCCTCGCGATGGTGTTCGGAATTGTCCTGGGGAAGCTCTATCCCGGCGTGGGCGTGCGCATGCAGCCGCTCGGAGACGCCTTCATCAAGGCAATTCGCATGTTGATTGCACCCATCATTTTTTGCACCGTCGTCCATGGAATCGCGCGCATGTCGGACATGGTCCGCGTCGGGCGCGTTGCACTCAAGGCCATCATCTACTTCGAAGTTCTCACCACCGTCGCTCTGGTCATCGGGCTCGTGGCCGTCAATCTTTGGCAGCCGGGCCGCGGAATGAATGTGGATCTCGCGCACGTTGACACCTCCGCCGTGCAGACCTACGTCGCGCATCCCGAAAATGCCGGCGTCACGCAGTTTCTATTGAACATCATCCCCACTTCCTTCGTGGGAGCCTTCACCGAGGGCAATGTCCTGCAAGTCCTGCTCATCTCCGTGCTTTGCGCTTTCGCCCTCACGCAGGTGGGCGCGCGCGGCAAACCAATCGTCGATTTTGTCGAGGCCGCGTCGCACATGCTCTTCGCAGTCGTCAGGATTGTAATGTGGGCCGCGCCGGTCGGGGCTTTCGGCGCGATCGCGTTTACCGTAGGTAAGTTCGGAGCGGGCTCACTCGTCTCTCTCGGCAAGCTTCTTGGCGGTTTCTACGTTACGTGCCTGATTTTCGTTTTCGGCGTTCTGTGGCCGGTCGCGCGGTTGTGCGGTTTCAGCATTTTCAGGCTGCTCCGCTACATCCGGGAGGAACTCTTGATCGCGTTCGCGACGACTTCCTCGGAAACGGTCCTGCCTCAATTGATGACGAAGCTTGAAAACCTTGGCTGCGAGGAAAGCGTCGTCGGGCTCGTGATTCCGACGGGCTACTCGTTCAATCTCGACGGAACCTGCCTCTACCTCGCGACGACAACTGTGTTCCTGGCCCAGGCCACCAACACACACTTGAACCTGTGGCAGCAGCTCGGGCTACTCGCTGTTTTGCTGCTGTCTTCAAAGGGAGCGGCCGGCGTGGCAGGAGCGGCTTTCGTCGTTCTGGCCGCAACGATCGCCTCCACCGGAACGATCCCGGTGGCAAGCGTCGCGCTCGTACTCGGAATTCACCGGCTTATGTCGGAAGGCCTGACCCCAACGAACGTGGTGGGAAATGCCGTCGCAACCATTGTCGTCGCGAAATGGGAGCATGCGCTGGACGAGAACCAGCTCAGCGCTGAGTTGAAAGGCGCTGCGTAATTGCGCCTTATCGCGCCGACGCCGCGGCCGATTTGTTGAGAATCTGCTCCAGCCGGTCGAGCACTTGCATCGCCGTATAGCATTGCTGAACGGTGGCGTTCGGCTCGCGCTTCTCCTTGATCGCCGCAAAGAATTCGCGGTCCTGTAGCTCGATTCCGTTCATCGACACGGCCACGCCGGAGAGGTCGATCTTCTTGTCTTCGCCGTCAACGAGGTCGTCGTAGTAGGCCTGGTAGGTTCCGTTATCGCAGATGTATCGGAAGCGCGTGCCCAGCGGCCCTTTATTGTTGAACGACAGCGAGAGAGTGCAGATCGCTCCCGACGGCACTTTCATCACGATGCCCATGTCCATGGCGATCTTCAGTTCGGGGTGCATCGGGCCCTGTACTGCGTAGCAATCGGAAACCAGCTCGCCCGTCTGATACTGGAACAGGTCCACGGTGTGGCATGCGTGGTGCCATAGCAAGTGGTCGGTCCAGCTCCGGGGCTTACCGGCCGCATTCATGTTCGTGCGCCGGAAGAAATATGTCTGCACGTTCATCTGCTGGACCTTCAGCTCGCCTGCCTTGATCTTCTTGTGAACGTACTGATGGCTGGGATTAAACCGACGCGTGTGCCCGCCCATACAGACGACGCCCGTCTCTTTCTGCACCTTCACGAGCATTTCGGAGTCCGCCAGCGAGTCCGCGATGGGGATCTCGATGTGCACGTGCTTGCCCGCGCGCATGCACTGCACGCCCTGCTTCGCGTGCATTCCGGTCGGCGTGGCGAGGATCATCGCTTCCAGACCCGGCTGCTTCAGGCTCTCGCCGAGATCGCCCGTAAAGTGGGGGATGTTGAACCTCTTCGCCACTTCACCCGTGGCCACCTGGTTCCCGCCCGTCAGGGTGATCACCTCAATCCCCGGAATGGCCGCCAGGGCCTCCAGATGCTTCACGCCGAACGCGCCTTGTCCTGCGACGCCAACCTTCATAGCCTGACTCCCCGCTTTAGTTTGTCTTGCTTACGGATTGACCCTCGCCTTTTCCGAACCCGCCTTTTCGGCGCGAAGCTTGCGCAGTTCCCCATGGATTCGGAGGACGGCCATCCACATCCCCAGCGGATGCGCGCCGGCCGTAACGAGCGGGTGCACCTGCCCGTCGCGGAATTTCTCGATGTCGTCGTCCTGCAGAGTTTCGAGAACTTTCGCGTCCTCCATTTTCATCCCGTATTCCTTCGCAACGGAGGGCCAGTCGTTGATCAGACGGAGCCGCAGATCGCGCTTGAACCGGCTGTCGTAGAGAATCTTGTTCAGCTTGTAGGAGGCGGGCGTGGGGTGCTTGTAGAACTCATAGCCGCCCTGAAAATGGTAATCCGGCGGAGCGCCCATCCCTTCCTTGGAAGGCCCGGTGCCCTTCAACGGCAAGAAGCGGAACACCGCATGGCCGTGGTGCCAGGTCGGTTGATATGTAACGAGCTCGGCCTTGATATTCCCGAGTGCGCCGAACATCACCATCCACGACAGCAGCTCGGTGTTCCCGACTTCATCCAACTGTTCGTTCGTCAACTTAATGAGCTCGTCAAGATGGCCCTTTTCGATCTGGCCGATCGCCCAGTAGTCGAAATCGAATGCCGGCTTCGGATATTTCCAAGTTCCGGGATAGTGCGACATTCCGCCGCTGGCGATGATGGCCACGTTCTCCGGGCGGTCGGCGATGACCTTCGCAATCGCCCTGCCCAGCGCCGCGCAACGCTGCGCGGTGGGCAACGGCGGGAGATACGCGTTGACGAAAATCGGCGCGACGGGAATCGGCCGCTTCTCGATCACCCACTCGTACACGGCCGCGAACGCGTGTCCCAGGACGGCGTCCTGCGAATAGCCGAGGTCGAATCCCGCCTTCATCAGCTTGTCGAGCAGGTCTTCGGTCAGACCCTGATGGATCGGCAACTCGTACTTCCGGCCCGCGAATTCCGCGTGGGAATACTCGCCGGAAAGGATGCAGAACGTGGGAACGGAACTCAGGAAGAACGTCTCCAGGTGGTCGCTGGCGATGACGATCACGGCATCCGGCTTGCTCGCTTCCAATTCCTTGCCGATCTGCCGCATGGCGGCAATGTCGGCATCCAGCTGCTTCGGATCCTCGCTGGGCGGATAGTCAAAAAGCTGCGGTGCGTGAACGGTTGCAAACGCCGAAACAATCTTTCCCATGGCTCGTTACCTCTTTTCGATCCTTCTGGGGCGAGCCTCTCTCGCCCTTGGCTCTCGAATCAGTCCGACTCGGAGCGCAACAATTCATCTGCAAGAATCTATTCGGATTGTTGCGGAAACCGCGGGAGTTCGTCAAGTGGTTGTACCGTTCGGGTCCGTATTATGCGCCGATTCGATTTATTGGCGATTAGAAAAGATTTCGGCGTTTGTTTTCAGTGATTTCCCGCGGTTCTAATAAATGGAATTGGCGATTAGACTTCCTGTGGGGGTATGTCGCGCAGACGGGCCCTCGGCGCCAGGGGTAACTTTCGCGGCTGGCTACCCGAATCGCGGAAATTTTGCATTCCAGATTGACGACGTAGGGTTTGAGTAGGAACTGCAATCGAGAGAGTTGCTGACTCAGGACACAAGCGTAATGTGAGGCGTAAGCGGTGACGGGGCCAAGACTTTTCTATCGTGAACGCTGGAGATGAGGCGCCGTTACGTCGTGAGCGGGTCGGCCTTCCCGACGTCAATGTCGAGATCCTTGATGGCTTGTTGCACGAGCGACGCCTGAATCTTCCCCTCGCGCATCAACTCGTGAAGAGTCGCCAGGGTGATGAACCGCGCGTCAACTTCGAAGAAATTCCGCAGCGATTCCCTGCTCTCGCTCCGCCCGAACCCATCCGTGCCGAGCGAGGCCACGCGCCTCGGCATCCACTGGCTGACCAGATTCGGCAGCGCCTTCAGGTAATCCGTCGCAGCCACGAGTACTCCCGGCGCATCGGCAAGGCATTCCGAGACGTAAGGCACACGCGGCTTTTCCACCGGGTGCAGAAGGTTCCAACGGTCCGTTTCAATCCCATCGCTGTAAAGCGTCTTGTAGCTCGTAACGCTCCACACATCCGCCGCGACGCCGTACTTCTCTTCGAGGATTTCCTGCGCTTTGAGTACCTCGCGAAGAATCGCGCCGCTTCCGAAAAGCTGCGCGCGGAGTTTCGACTTGCCGTTGCTGGCGGGCTTGAGCTTGTACATACCCTTGAGAATCCCATCGCGCGAAGCGGCGGGCATTGGCGGCATGGCGTACGGCTCGTTCATCACCGTGATGTAGTAAAAAGTGCTTTCGCCCTTCCGGTACATGCGATCAATGCCGTCCTCGATGATCGTGGCGACTTCATACGCGAATGCGGGGTCATACGCTCGCAGCGTCGGAATCGGCAGCGCGAGGACGTGGCTGTTGCCGTCCTGGTGCTGCAAGCCTTCTCCGGCCAGCGTCGTGCGTCCTGCGGTGCCGCCGAGCAGGAATCCCCGGCATCGCGTGTCCGCAGCGGCCCAAATCAGGTCCGCGACGCGCTGCAGGCCGAACATCGAATAGAAGATGAAGAACGGAATGGTGTTGATTCCATGCGTGGCATACGCGGAGCCCGCAGCGATGAACGACGAAATCGATCCCGCCTCCGTGATGCCCTCTTCCAATATCTGGCCGTCCTTCGCTTCCTTGTAATAGAGCAGCGTATTCATATCCACGGGTTCGTATAGCTGCCCCTGGCTGCTGTAGATTCCGACCAGCCGGAATAACGACTCCATACCGAAAGTGCGCGCCTCGTCCGGGACGATCGGCACGATCAGCTTGCCGATTTCCGGGTCGCGCAGCATCTTCCGCAACATTCCCACGAACGCCATCGTGGTCGAGACTTCGCGGCCTTCGCTTCCCGTCAGAAACTCCGTGAAGAGGCTCTCTTCATGAGGCGGCAGAGGCTTCGAGCGCACGCGCCGCTGAGGTACGTAGCCGCCAAGCTTCTTGCGGCACTCCTGCATGTACTGGATTTCGGGGGCTTTCTCCGGAGGGCGGAAGAATGACACTTGCTCGATCTGATCTTCGCGGATCTTCAGCCCAAAGCGCTCGCCGAAATGCCGCAGCGTATCCTCATCCACCTTCTTCTGCTGGTGCGTAACGTTGCGTCCTTCGCCTGCTTCGCCGAGACCATAGCCCTTGATCGTGCGCGCCAGAATGACAGTCGGCGATCCCTTGTGCTCGACCGCCTCCTTGTACGCCGCGAACACCTTCTTCGGATCGTGCCCTCCCTGCCGCAGATTATGCAGCTGCTCGTCGGAAAGATGTTCGACCATCTTCAAAAGGCGCGGATCGCTCCCGAATACGTGCTCACGGATGTACGCGCCGGACTCCACGATAAGTTTTTGATATTCGCCGTCGACGATTTCTCCGAGCCGCTTGGCGAGTACGCCATCCACGTCCTTCTCGAAAAGCGGATCCCAGTCCGATCCCCAAATCACCTTGAGGACGTTCCAGCCGGCGCCCCGGAATGCCGCTTCCAGTTCCTGGATAATGTGCCCGTTGCCGCGCACCGGCCCATCGAGCCGCTGCAGGTTGCAGTTCACCACGAAAATCAAATTGTCGAGATGTTCGCGTGAGGCGAGCGTGATCGCGCCGAGAGCTTCGGGCTCGTCGGTTTCGCCGTCCCCCAGAAACGCCCACACCTTCGCGTCCGTGACGGGCTTGAGCCCGCGGTCCTCGAGATACCTGTTAAACCGAGCCTGGTAAATCGCCATGATGGGGCTCAGGCCCATCGAAACCGTGGGGAATTCCCAGAACTCGGGCATCAGCCAGGGATGCGGATAGGACGACAGCCCTCCTCCGGGCTTCAGCTCGCGGCGGAAGTTTTCGAGCTGCTGGGCCGTGAGCCGCCCTTCGAGAAACGCGCGCGCGTACACTCCCGGCGCGGCGTGGCCCTGCAAATAAACGGTATCGCCCTCAAACTCGCTGGTGCGCGCCCGGAAAAAATGATTGAAGCCCACCTCGAAGAGAGTTGCTGCGGAACCGTACGTGGAGATGTGGCCACCGATGTTGTGTTCTACGCGGTTCGCGCGGACCACCATGGCAAGGGCGTTCCAGCGAACCAGGCTCTTGATCTTTCGCTCGATCTCCTGGTCGCCGGCGAAGGGAGCCTGCTGGCTGAGGTGGATGGTGTTCACGTACGGCGTATTCGCCGTAAACGGCACTTCGACGCCGGACGCGAGCGCGCGATTGCGGATTTCCTGAAGAATTTTCGAAGCAAGCCCCGGTTTTCCCTGCTCGACTACGGCGTCGAAAGACTCGATCCACTCCCATATCTCTTCGAGTTCATCGACGTCCGACGGGAGAACCTCAGGACGCACAGCCATAGCCATCTGATCCCCTTGCGAATGGAACACACGCCGATCCATCCGCTGCGTTGCCTACACTTCCAATATACTCCATTTTCAGGACATCGTCCGCGCGCGAACACCACGATCTTTCTATTGATCACATCGGAGTAACTTTGGAATGAATCAGCGACCGGAAGAGCGGGCCGGCGCAGATCTAATGCTTCGCCGGCAGCAACTCGTGGTAGTCCTTGTTGTTCTGCTCGCAGACGTATTCCTGAAGATCCCATTCCGGATGGAGCCGAAGCGTTCCGCCATATTTCCACGGCGCAGAAAAAACGTTGGGGTCTTCCACGGTTGCGACGTAGCTGATCGTGTCGTAGGACGTGCGCCGGTACCGCTCGACAACGTGGTAGGCGGTCGTGTGGTGATAGCCGGCGATCACCGTCTTGTCGTTGAAGGCGGTCACATCCACAACCAGCGTGTCGCCCTCCCACCTGCCGACGGAATCTCCCATCCACGTTGGATCGAGATCGTCGGGATGAGGGCGCCCATCGGTTGGAATCACGCGAAACATCGGATATGCCTCGTAGAGAATCACCACGAGATCCGGCTTCTGCACGATCTGAAGCGGATACGGCCACATCGTTGCCACGGGCACGCCTGGCGGGACGCAGAGGGCCGTCGGACCCAGCGCGCTCTCTTCCGGCGTCATCTTTAAATGCTCCGCGCCCGGTTTCACCGGTACCGGCTCCATCGGGACGATGCCAAAGCCGCCCAGGTACACGCCTGAAAGATCGGGCTTGTCGCCCATGCGCGGGATAGGCTTTTCCTCCTCGTCCTTGCAGACATCCGCAGGATTCGCGCCTGAATTCGCGCCGGTCACCGTCACAGTCACGGACTGTTTGTCATTCCCGCCGCGTCCTTTCGCGATGAGCGTGTACGTGGTCGTCGCGCTGGGAGAAATCTGCCGCGTGCCCCTGCTTGGCACCCTTCCGACGCAATGATCGATGGTCATGTTGTCGGAGTTCACGACAACCCAGCTCAGCGTGACAGACTGGCCGGCGCGGATGGCAGCCGGCTCTGCCGTGAAACGAAGCACCTGCGACGGCGGCCCAAGCGGGAAACCCTCGGCGGGGGGCGGCGGTGTGTCCTGCGCCCGGCCCGTTGCCGCCAAACCTAGCACGGCAACCAAGGCAAGGACCACTCTGCGCATGAATCGTCTTTCAGAAAGAATTTTTCGCGCCGCATTTCGAAATGGAGTGAACATTCGCCGATGGGCGCATCTTAGCACGAACGGCGGCGGCCGGATTGCCTCGCACCCTCGCGCTCCTTGATTGCTGGCGTCGCGAGCCATAGAATCGTGCCCGTTGCCAAGCATCGGCCTCGGACCGCATGAGCCGCGAGCAATGAACAAAACTCATCGAGCCGCCATCCTCGCATCCATGATGTTCGTCGTAGCGCTTGTTCTCGCACGTCCCATCCATGCGCAGGTGGACCTGTCCGGCGAGTGGACTCAACCGGCTGCGCCGGACAACACGCTCGATCCGAACATCGGCGACTACACGGGATTACCGATCAACGACGCGGCGCGCCTCCGAGCCGACAGCTGGACGGCGGAGAAATGGACCCAGGAAGAACACGAGTGCGAGCCGCACCCGGCCGACTACGCCTTTCGGTCGCCCGGCGGAATCCGCATCTGGCCGGACCTAGATCCGCTCACGAGGGAAGTCTCGGCGTGGCACATCAACCTCTATTGGATGAATGCGCAGCGCACAATTTACATGGACGATCCCCCGCTTCCACCCGAAGACGCCGCCTACACCTGGGAGGGATTTTCTGTCGGCAAGTGGGAAGGCGACAAATTGAAGGTGACGACCACGCGTTTGAAGGAGGGCTGGCTCCGCCGAAACGGCGTTCCCCGCTCGGACAAAGCCACACTCACGGAATACTTTATTCGCCACGGCGATTTCCTCACGATCGTCTCCATCGTCAAGGACCCCGTGTACCTCACGGAGCCGCTCGTTCGCACGGAACATTTCGTGTCGAACCCCGGTTACGGCCTTGCGCCCTCAGTCTGCATCCCCAGGCACGAAATCGATCACCCGAAGAACTGGGTTGCGCATCACCTGCCCGGAACAAATGAGTGGCTGAACGAATTCCCATCAATCTACGGAATACCTTTGGAAGCCGGTCGCGGCGGCGCGGAAACAATCTACCCGGAGTACCTGAAGAAACTGTCCACGCTCCCGGTGCCTGCAGAGCCGAAGAGGTCCGCGGGGAATCAGAAGTGATGCGGCGTGGGATCGCATTGTCCGTCTCGGCCGCGCGCGTGATGGTTGTGCTGGTTGTGGCGACTCTGGCGGGCGCCGTGCCCTGCATGCGGGCGCAGCAGGATAACAAGTCCGGCGCTTCCCAGATTCGCATCCTCCACGTCCAAGGCAGGGTGTACATGCTGACTGGCGCCGGCGCGAACATCACGGTTCAGGTGGGCGACAATGCCGTCGTGCTCGTGGACGCGGGAGTGCCGCAGATGAGCGAGCAGGTCCTGTCCGCAGTTCGCACGCTTTCGCAAAAGCCCATCGAGTTCATCCTCGACACAACAACAGATGAGGACCATATCGGCGGCAATCAAAACCTCGCCAAAGCCGGAAACTTCAGCACGGGCCTGCCCGGCGAAGAGTCAGGGGCTTCGGTCGTCGCGCAGCTGAATGCGCTCAATTGGATGAGCGCGCCGACAGGCAAAACGCCACCCGTTGCCGTCGCGCTCTGGCCCTCCGACACGTACGACAACGACAAGTGGGAGTTTTTCAACGACGAGGCGGTCATCCTCGAACACCCGCACGCGGCGCACACCGACGGGGACACCGTCGTCTTCTTCCGCCGCTCGGATGTTGTGAGCGTCGGCGAAATTTTCACGCCGCTGCTCTATCCCGTCATCGATCCAAAGAGGGGCGGCACGATCAACGGCGAAATCGACGCGCTGAACCAGGTGATCGACATCATGGTTCCCAGGGAAGGCGAAGAAGGCGGGACATACGTAATCCCCGGCCACGGCCGTCTCTGCGACCGCGCGGAAATCGCCAACTATCGCGATATGGTGACGATTATTCGCGACCGGATCGAAGACCTCGTGAAAAAGGGAAAGACGGTCGACCAAGTGAAAGCCGCGAAGCCGACGATGGATTACGACGGCGTGTACGGCGCGGATTCAGGCCCGTGGACGACGGAAATGTTCATCGAAGCCGTGTACAACGATCTGAGCAAGCAGAAGACGGCGCAGGGCCAGGCGAAAAAGAATGAGTAGAGCGCGATCGCCTCTCGGAGCCTGCACACTTGCGCTCGTGCTGGCCGGCCTTGTGCCTATTGTCCATTCGCAGGGCGGCGCTCCGGCCGCACAGCACAAGCCGCCCGCAACGCCGAAAGCTGCTGCGCTGCTCGACCTGACCGGCTACTGGGTCTCGATCATCGACGACGAATGGCGCTGGCGCATGATGACGCCGCCCAAGGGAGATTTCTCTTTCGTCCCGCTCAACGCCGAAGGCCGCCGCGTCGGCGGCGCATGGGACCTGACGAAAGACGGAGTGGATGGAAATCAGTGCCGAGCCTTCGGGGCCGCGGGCATCATGCGCCTACCCGAGCGCCTCCACATCACGTGGGCGGACGACAACACGCTGCAGATGGACATTGACGCCGGCACGCAGCGGCGTCTTTTCCATTTCGACGGGTCCAAGTGGAACGGCGGCGAGCCTCAATGGCAAGGAGACTCCGTGGCTACATGGCAGAAGCAGCGCCAATCGCGCGGTTTCGGGAGGCCCGTTGACAACCCTTCAGCGGACGAGGGTGGGAGCCTTCAGGTGGTGACGACGCACTTGCGGCCCGGGTACCTGCGAAAGAATGGCGTGCCGTATAGCGGAAACGCTGTGCTCACGGAATACTTCGACCGTTTCGAGCTCGACGGGAACGCGTACCTGATCGTCACGGGCATCGTGGATGACCCGCAGTATCTCACCGGCCGATTCATGACCACCGAGCAGTTCAAGCGCGAACTGGACAGCTCGAAGTGGAACCCCACACCATGCCAGACCGCTCCGCCGACTAGATCCTCGCCCCGCTGAAGACCACGCAAAACTAATTCTGTTTTCGAAGAATCGTGGAAACCTGCCCGGTCTTGTCTACCGGATTGCGGTTGTTCTCTTCGCAGATGAACTCTATCTGATCCCAGTCCCTGTGGCGCGTGTAAGTCCGAACGAGGTGCCACGGCTT
>Ga0187772_10000345_pt1 | contig 20647 bp, 15 predicted proteins | sample 0116_SJ02_MP15_2_FD_133137 | JGI IMG/M metagenome (GOLD analysis project Ga0187772, IMG submission 133137) | Tropical peat soil microbial communities from peatlands in Department of Meta, Colombia - 0116_SJ02_MP15_20_MG | ecosystem: Environmental > Terrestrial > Soil > Wetlands > Peat | place... | reverse complement strand
GCGCGCAGGATGGCCAGCGTGAGGGGCAGGCGCAGGCGGAAGGTGGTACCGCGCCCGGCGGCGGTTTCGATCTGGACTGTGCCCTTCAGGCGGGAGAGTACGCTCTGCACGACGTCGAGGCCGATGCCGCGGCCGGAGAGTTCGGTGATTTCGTCGGCGGTGGAGAATCCGGGGCGGAGGATGAGTTCGAGAGTTTCGCCTTCGGTGAGCTGGGCGGCTTCCTCAGGCTTGAGCAGACGATGCTGGAGGGCGCGTTGGCGGACCTTTTCTACGTTGATGCCACGGCCGTCGTCGAAGACCTCGATGACAACCTGATTACCCTGGTGATAGGCGTTGAGGCGGACCGTGCCTTGCGGGCGCTTGGCGGCGCGAGCGCGTTCGGCGGCGGTTTCGATGCCATGGCCGATGGCGTTGCGCAGCAGGTGCATGAGCGGCTCGGCGATCGCGTCGAGAATGCCTTTATCGAGATCGGTATCGCCGCCGCGGATGACGAGCTCGACTTCTTTGCCGCACTGGCGCGAGACATCGCGCACGGTGCGCGGGAAGCGGCGGAAGAGCTGGTCGACGGGGACCATGCGGATCTTCATCACCGAGCGCTGCAGATCGTTGAGGACGCGGGCCTGGAAGGCCATGGCGTCGCTGAATTTTGCGCGCAGAGTGTCCTTCGGGAAGCGCTCCGCGAACTCGACGAGGGTTTGCTGCAGCATTGATTTTGCGAGGATCATTTCACCGACGAGGTTGAGCACGCTGTCGATGCGTTCGGCATCGACGCGAAGAATGTTCTCGGCGCCGGCGACGACGGAAGGCGTGGAGGGCTCGGCGGCGGTGGGAGCGGCAGGCTTTTCGCGAGTGACGGTGCGATCGGGAGCGGGATCGGCGGAGCGGGAATCGGCCGGAACCGCGGGCTGCTGAAGTTCTGGCTCGGTTTCCGGGACGGAGGATTCTGGTTGCGTCCGTTTGTGAGCCTGCGCTTTCGTGCGCAGAGCCGTAACCTTCACGCTCTCGGCGATGGTTGGGATGCTGCACTTGGCTCGAACCTGCTCGGCAGTTTTTTCCGAGGCGAGCGCAGATTCCACCTGGTGGACGGGCGCGGTGCTGCCCTCGGGAGGATAGAGTGCCAGGACCTCTCCCAGGCCGGACATGGCGGCGTGTAGCATCTGGCGGGCGGCGATGGGCATTCCACATTGCGGGTCGAGGTGGATGATGACGTGATGAACGCGCTTGCCAGTTTCGAGGGCATGAGAGATGGCGAGCTGCTCGTATTCGGTCCACGGGCTGGAGTGGCGCGCGGCTTTGCGCTTTGTTTTTCCGGGAGCGCTGGAACCGGCCGGGCCGGAATGAGCGAGGCAGGCGATCTCTTCGCGCAGGGACTGGATGGCGGGCAGTTTCTTGTTTCCCTTGTAGGCGGCGAGCAGGGCGGCGAAGACGTCGGCGGCATGAAGGGCAATTTCGGGAACGGCGGGCGCGGCGGCGGGGTTGTCGAGGGTGAGAACGTCCTCGAACTCGTGCGCGAGTTCGCTCAGTTCGCGGAAACCGCAGGCGGCGGCATCGCCTTTGAGGGTGTGGACGATGCGGCGCAGACTGCGGGAGATCTCGGTGTCGCCAGGCGCATTTTCGAGGCGCAGGGCCTCATCGTTGAGTTTCTGAACGAGGTCGGCGGCGGTGTCGAAAAACAGCGCGCGCAGTTCGCTCAACCGGTCGTCGGGGGGGAGAGTCACATCTTCACCTCGACACGCTGGTAGGCGGTTCCGGCCTGGCGGTGCACCATCTGAAACTTCTGGGTCAGGCCGAGGAGGCTTTCGGCGTGGCCGACGAAGAGGTATCCGGAAGAATTGAGGCAGCGGTAGAACTTCTCGACCAGCCGCTTCTGCTCGGGTTCGTCGAAGTACATCATGACGTTGCGACAGAAAATCATGTCGTTGCGCTGCGGCAGGTACTCGGTCTTCAAGTTGTGAAAGTCGAAGTGCACCAGGTCCTTGACGCTTTTCTTGACGGCATAGCGGGCTCCGACTTTATCGAAGTAGCGCAGGCGGAAGCTGTAATCGACGGCTGACATCTGGTGCTCGCCGTAGGAACCTTCCTGGGCAGCGCGGAGAACGGAATAGCTGATGTCGCTGGCCAGGATTTCCACGCGCCAGGGCGGGGGGATAATCGGCTTGGGGAGCGGAGAGTCGGCCGGCAGAGGAGTGCGAAGGGAGCGATAGGAGAGCGAATCGGCGACGAGCATGGCCAGGGTGTAGGGTTCCTGGCCGGTGGAACAGCCGGCGCTCCAGATGCGCAGGCTGAAGTCGCGGCGCTCCTGCTTGCGCTGCAGCAATTCTTCGAGCACATCGCGCTGGAAAAGGTCGAGCTGCGCTTTGTTGCGGAAGAAGCTGGTTTCATTGACGGTGAGGTTTTCGAGCAGCTGCGCGAGTTCCGCCTTGCCCTGCTGGCTGATGAGAAGGCGGTAGTAGCTGTAGAACGAATCCATCCGGCACTCCCTCAGGCGGCGCTGGAGCCGGTCCTGGAGGAAGGGAGTGCGACGCTCGTCGAAGTGCATGCCGCACTCCTGGTAAACCAGGGCCTGCAGCAGTTTCAGTTCTGCTTCGGTGAAGGCGGGTGTTTCGCTCGTGTTCATGTGGGCTTACAGTGCTCGTTATTTTCCTGTGGACGCGCTTTGCGCCCCTGGCTTTGCGGCTGGGGGCGATGCGGGTTCAGCGGCCGCCGGCTCGTTCGTGAGTTCGCGCGGCGCCAGAACCTTGTTTACGTCCAGCAAAATGATGAGGCGTCCCTGATACTTGCCGAGTCCCGTCACGCAGTCGAGACCGCCTTCCTGCATCATGGCGGGGGCGGGCTCGATCTCGCTCTCGGGAATCTTCAGAACTTCCGAAGCCGAGTCGACGATCATGCCGACCAGGCGGCCACGGTGTTCGACGACCAGAATGCGGCGATGGCGGTCGGTTCCGCTGGCCGGTTTGCCAAAACGCTTGCGCAGGTCAACAACGGCGACAATCTTGCCGCGCAGGTTGATGACGCCCTCGACGTGCTCGGGTGCGTCGGGCACGGCGGTGATCTCGGGCAGGCGCACGATTTCGTGCAAAGCGGCGATGGGGATGCCGTAGGTTTCGCGTCCGATCTGAAAGCCCACAACGTGCGTTTCGCGGCTCATGGCGGGTCCCCTTCAGCGACCACCTGCGGCCGCGTGATGCGCCGCCGGATTGGCTTCGTGCGGGCCAAGGGAAAAACGGTCCATGGAGCCGAGCAGGCCGCGCGACATCTTCGACATTTGGTCGGAGGATGCGGCCAGTTCGGTTGAGCCGGAGGTCGAGGACTGCACCAGTTCGCGCATGCGTTCCATGGCCTGGACGACGGCCTGCGCTCCGGAGGCTTGTTCTTCGACGGCGGAGTTGATCTCGTGGGTAATTTCGTTGAGCCGGGTGGTCGCGCGCGCGATTTGCGTGGAGCCGTGCGACTGCTCGTTGGTGGCGGCTCCGATTTCCTGGGCGAACTTATAGACCTCGGTGACCACGTTGGAGATCTTGCGCAGGGCGCCGTTGAGTTCCTGGCCCAGGTTCAGGCCTTCGTTGACGATGGCCGTGCTCTTTTCCATGTTCTCGACCGCTTTGCGGGCTTCTTTCTGAATGCTCTGGATGAGCTCGGAAATTTCCTTGGTCGACTGCGCGGATTTTTCGGCGAGCTTGCGCACTTCATCGGCGACGACGGCGAATCCGAGGCCGTGTTCGCCGGCGCGGGCGGCTTCGATGGCGGCATTGAGCGCGAGCAGGTTGGTTTGCTCGGCGAGATCGTCGATGACCTCGATGATCTTTCCGATATCGTCGGCGCGGGAGCCAAGGGAGTCGATGATTTCGCCCGCGGAGCGGATGGTGGTATTGATGCGGGTGAGGCCGTCGGTGGCCTTTTCCATGGTTCCGATGCCGCTGTGGACCTCTTCGCGGGAGCGGTTGGAGATGTCGAGCAGCACTTTGGCGGTATCCGCAACACGCTGGATCGAGGTAACCATCTGGTCGATGGAAGCCGAGGTCTCGCTTACGCTCGAAGCCTGGGTCTGCGTGCTCTTGACCATGTTTTGAACGTTGACGCTCATCTCGTGCATGGTGCTGGTGACTTCGTCGATGGCGGAAGAGGTCTGGAGGCTATTCTGGGCCGATTCATCGGAGGAGCTGGCCACCTGCGTGGCAGCGCTGGCGACCTGAGAAGCGGCGTCGCGAACGTTGCGGACCAGGCCGCGCAAGCCTTCGACCATGCGGGTAAAGGCGTTGGCCAAAGTGTCATTGGCGGAGCGGGGCCGGACTTCGACGCCGAGGTTGCCGCCGGCGATGGCCTCAGAAACGGCGGCCATTTCCTTGAGGTACTTGACCATGGAGTCGAAGGTGCGAGCGAGTTGGCCGATTTCGTCCTTGCCGTGCACGTCAATGTTGTGGTCGAGATCGCCGCCCTGGCCGATCTTCTCGGCCACCTGAATCAGGCGATTGAGCGGTTCGGTGATTCCGGCGGCGGCGCGGTAGGCGATGACCAGGCCCACGGCGAAGGCGAACAGAGAGCTGACGACGGCGATGATGATGGTCGCAGTGGTTGCCCACTGGTCGTCGGAGTGCCGCTTGTCGAGTAACTGGCGATTCTCGCGGTCGACTTCGTCAAGCACGTCGCTGGAGTGCGTCACCCAGGAGTTGGGATCCTTCTGCAGGTAGAAGATCTGTAATTCGGCGACGGTGGCGTTGCCACTATCGACAGCCTTGCGCCGTTCGACCAGAGGGTTGGCAAAATCGCTGGCCCAACTCTGCTCGAGTCCCTCTACTTTTTCGAGGCTGCCCCGCTGCTGGGTGGAATTGGAGAGTTCCGCGGCGCGATGGATCGCGTCATTTAACTGGCGCTCGCCTTCGTTCATCTTTTCGACATCGCGCGTATCGCCGCTGAGCAGGTAGTTTTGCAGGTGCAGGCGGTTCTGCATCATCTGGAAGCGTACGGTAGAAGTCGCCTCCGCCAAGTCAATGGAGCGCTGGGCGGCGGCCTTGGCTTCGTGTTCGCGCCAAACTGCGGTCAGGTTTACCACCAGCAGCACCAACACCATCGCCAGGATGATTCCGAAACTCAAATACAATTGCTTCCTGATGTTCATAATCCAGCCTTCCTCAGACAGCGGCCTCGCTTACTCATTGGGGTCAAAACGAAATTCCAAACTCTCCACGGTTTCTTGCGGACGCGCTTCGTAGCGCCATTTCTTGACCGCGTCCATAACGGCGTTTGCCAGCAAAGGATGGCCACCGATCACTTTTGCGTCTTTCACAGTACCGCTGGGTGTGACGGTGACTTGCACCTTTACGACGCCCGCGATTTTCATGCGTCGCGCCAACTCCGGGTAAGCCGGTGCCACCTTGCTTTTTGCCTTGCGACTGCCATCGTCTTGCTGACCCCACGCCGTAGGAGCCATCGTCGCGGCCCATCCGCCCAACAGCAGCAGACCAACCGCGAGCGCACGTTGCACGCCTTGAACGGACACGGTTCCCCCCTCATTTCCCGCTTCTATCTTCTCCAACCGGGGTTGACGGGGAAATCAAAAGTTCTTTTTGTGCATTACTTTGGTGATGGTGCAAGCTGCTGAAGGGCTTGTGCTTAGGGACGTAGTTACCGGGCGGCCGTCGGATTCCGCGTGGACGATGGAAACTGGTTTCAGAATGAGATGCGGAGTTTTCCCGGGTTTCCCATGTTGGCACCCGTGGCCGCTATTCGCTTGACTCAATTTGAGAATCGAGCGTAACTTTTATATGTAATCCAATTGTTTTCAACCGCTTACGTGGCGGACGGTGAGCCTGACCAGAAACGAAACAAATCCGGGATTGCCGGCGGAGTCTCATTCTGAAGAGGCCTTTCAGGAGCTGTTGGTAGAGTTGTCGCGCGCCGCGCTGGAGCGCGACGATCCCCGCCAATTGATCCTCTCGTTTTGCCGGCTCACGCGCGCCTTCTTCCACGCGGCGGGCGCGTATTTCTGGAATTACACGGTCGATGGGGAACTGGTGGGGGCTGAAGCGGATGGGCACCGAGCGGCGGACTTTCGCGGCACGCGCCTGCGGGCCGGGGATCACGCGGTGGTCATGGAGGCGGTTCGGAAGCGGTGGCCTCTGGTTGTCAACCAGCTGGACCCCATTCGCGATCCGATGCTGGCTGACTATCAGGTGCGCGCGGTCATAGCCGTGCCCTTGCGGGTTGCGGGGAAAGTGGCAGGCGCCTTTGCGTTGGTACATACGGCTGACGGAGCTGCCTTCGACGAGATCGCGGTGGCAAAGGTCACGATTCTGGCGGCGCAGTTTAGCACCTCGCTCGAAGCACTCCGCCTGAATCAGCTCTCGCGCGAAGAGCGGCGGCGAGCGTCGATTCTGGTTGATGTCGCCACGGCATTGCAGGGGTCCCCCGATACCTCGTCGGTGATGGAAAGCATTGCCGATCGCCTGCGGGAGCTGTTGCGCGCACCGGCGGTCCTGATTTTCGTGCAGCAAGAGAGCCTGTTCCAGCTACAGGCAGTTTCGGCGGAGACGTCACGTCTGGCGCAGGCGATCCGCACGCGCGCGCGGGAGAACAGCCTGCGCTCGGCGCTGGAGATTGCGACGCGGGCGGTGACGGCGGGCGAGCGGATCACCGTGAACATCGACGGCGAGTCGCACTTCGGCGAAGACACGCCTGCTGGAACGCTCATTGCCGCGCCCTTCCGAACCTCGCGTTCTTACGGCGCAATTCTGGTTTATCCGCGGCATGAGGCACCGTTTACGCAAGAGGACAAGACGCTGGTTTCAGCGTTGGCGGGCTTTGGCGCGGTGGCAGTGGCGAATGCCGAGTTGTATGGGATGGCGCGGGCGCAGGCGCAGGAGCTGCACGAAATCCTGGAAATTTCGTGCGAGCTGAGTTCGGCGGGGAAGCTGGACCAGTTCATGCAGACGTCGGTATTGCGGGCGTCGGGCTTCCTTGGCTTTAAGCGATGCTTTATCGGGTTGCTGGAGGAGGGGAAATTTCATATTCGCTGGGGCCTGGAGAATGGGCGGGCGCGTCCGGTCGATATTCCGCTCCATGCGGGAGTGGCGTCGCAGCACCTGATGCACAAAGAAGTATTCGTCACCGAGGAGGCAGCGAAGACTCCAGGTGCGAACCTGGATTTCGTGGCGGCATTCCAGATCAAGCAACTGCTGGCCGTGCCGCTGCTCGGGTCCAATGGCGACGTGCTCGGAATGTTTGGGGTGCTGGATCGGGTGGAAGCGGGACCGATTGTAGAGGAAGATGTGCGCCGGGCGCGGGCGTTGGCGGCGCAAGTGGCGATTGTGCTGGAGTTGACGCGCAATCTGCACCAATCGGAGCAGCACCGGCGGCGGGCGGAAGCGCTGGTTACGCTCGGCCTGGAACTGAACACGGTTCTCCATCTGCCCGAGTTCATGCGGAATTTTGCGGTGCGATCGTCGGCGCTGCTGGGTGGGGCTGGGGTGGGCCTGAGCCTTTTCCAGACTCCGGAGATGGATACGATTCTGATGTGCGGCGAGGCCGAGGTCGAGGACAAGATGCTGGTGCGGCGCTTTGCCACGGCGCTGCGGGCCGCCTTGCCGAAGCACACGGCGGATGTGGTCTTCGCACCGGCCAGCGATTTGCTGGGATCGTCGCTGGCCGCTAGCCTGGGATGGGCCGATTGCACGCTGGTGCGGTTGACAGGGTCATCGGGCGAACTGGTGGGCGTTCTTTGCCTGGCCGATCGCGGAGCGGCGCCGAGCGCGGCCGATCATCAGCTTTTGCGTGCGGTTACCGGCCACGCCAGCATCGCGCTGGAGAATGCGTGCCTGTTCACGCGCGTGCAGGAGGCTAACCGGCACTGGCTGGAAGTGTTCGACGCGATCAGCGACTTTATTGTGGTGCACGACGAACAACACAACATTCTGCGCGTGAATCGCTCGCTGGCAGAGTTTGCGGGCATTGCACCGGAGCAGTTGATCGGCGTGAATATGCGCGCGCTGGAAGCGCTGGCGACTGCTGCGTCTCCGCATTCGTGCCCTTTTTGCCGGAGCGGGGAAGGACTTGACGAATATGTTCATCCGGGGCTGGAGCGCACCTACCTGATTTCTACGTCGCGCATTCATGCCGGGAGCACTGGCCAATTACAAACGGTGCATGTGCTGAAAGACATCAGCGACCGGAGGGAAGCGGAGCGGCGCTACCGCGAACTGTTCGACAACATTCAGGAAGGGATTTACGTTTCCACGCCGCAGGGCCGGTTTGTGGAAGTCAACGATGCACTGGTTCGCATTCTGGGGTACGACAGCCGCGATGAGGTGCTGCGGCTCGATATTCCAACCGAAGTTTATTTTTCTCCGCAGCGGCGGCAGGAGCTGGCGGAAAAGCTCAAGCAGACCGGGGAGATGCACAATCAGGAAGAAGTGCTGCGCCGCAAGGATGGTTCGCCGGTGCACGTTTTTATGAACTGTTATGCGTCGCGCGATGTGGCGGGCAACGTAGTGCAGCATCGCGGGCTGATGATGGATATCTCCAAGCTGCGTCACTCGGAGACGGAGTTGCAACGAGAGCGCGACTTTTCCAACAAGATTCTCAACCACACCCAGAGCCTGATTCTGGTCACCGATACCGAAGGCATTATCAGTTATGCCAATCGCCGCTGGAGCGGGCTGGGTTTTCAGCAGAGCCACATTGTTGGGCACGCATTTCCGGACCTGTGTGGCGCAGGGCGTCGCGAGGCCCTGCGTCAGGCGCTGGCGGCGGTTGCGCGCGGGCAGCAGGTGGATAACTTCGACCTTCCCCTGGTGCGCGCCGATGGTGCGAGCGGACAGTTTTCCGTCAATCTCAGTCCCATCAGCAGTGAAGACGGCAAGGTGAGCAGCATTGTGGTGGTAATGACGGATGTGACCGACTCGGCGCTGCTGCGCTCGAAGCTTGTTCATGCGGAAAAAATGGCGGCGGTTGGGCAGTTGGTTTCGGGAGTGGCGCACGAAGTCAACAATCCCCTCACGGCCATTCTTGGATTCACCGATCTGCTGATGGAGAACCCGTCGCTGCCCGAGGAGGCGCGCCGCGATTTGCGGGTGATTCTGCAGGAGGCGCAGCGCACGAAGCAGATTGTGCAGAACCTGTTGAGCTTTGCGCGGCAAATGCCGCCACGGCGGCAGCCGGTGCAGTTGAATTCCATTTTGCATCGCACGGTGCAGCTGCGCTCCTACGATTTCATCAGTCACGGCGTGCAGGTGGTGGAGCATCTGGATGAATCGCTGCCGGAGATTGTGGGAGATTCGCATCAGCTGCAGCAGGTGTTTCTCAACATCATCAACAATGCCTACGATGCGGTGCGGGAGTGCGGGCGGCCGGCGCGCATCGAGATCACGAGTGCGCGCAGCGCGAACTGGGTGGAGGTTTCGTTCCGCGATAACGGGATCGGAATTGCCGATCTGAACCGCATTTTCGATCCCTTTTTCACGACCAAGGATGTGGGGAAGGGAACCGGCCTGGGGCTCAGCATCTGCTATGGCATCGTGCGCGAGCACGGCGGCGAAATTATCTGTCACAACAATGCCGATTCCGAAGGAGCGAGCTTCATTGTCCGCCTGCCTCTGGCGGCCGAGGGGGCTTCGTTTGGAGCGGCGGCAGGAGTGTACCCACAATGACGCAGACGGGAACGAAGTTCGCTTGTGCACCCGTGCTTCTGATTGAAGACGAGCCGGCGGTGATGGAATTTGTGCGTTCGGCTCTAGAACGCAACGGCTATACGGTGGTGTGCACGGAGTCGGGAGCCAATGCGCTGCGCCTGCTCGCCGACGGCGAGTTTCAGGGCATTGTCTCCGATATGCGCACGCCGGGTGGAGTGGATGGGGCGCAGGTGCACGCCTGGGTTGCCAAGAACCGGCCGGCACTTGTGGACAAGGTGGTGTTCATAACCGGCGACATTGCGAACGAAGAGACGGCGGCGACGCTGCGGCGTACGGGCGCGCCCTGCGTGGAAAAACCATTTCGCGTGCACGACTTCATCACGGTCGTCGAACAGACCATGGGCAAGGCGTCATGACTCAGGACCTGCGCATCCGATTGCTGATTGTCGATGACGAGCAGACCATTCGCCGCCTGTGCATGACGGTGGGCGAATCGCTCGGTATTTCCTGTCTGGAAGCGGAAAGCGGCGACGCGGCGCTGGCGTTGCTGGAGGAACAACCGGTGCACATGGTGCTGACCGACATGGTGATGCCACACATGACGGGGCTGGAATTTCTGGAGCAGGTGAAGCGCGCGTACCCACGAACGGAAGTGGCAGTCATGACGGGACATGGCTCGGTGGAAACGGCCGTGCAGGCGATGAAGCTGGGCGCCTACGACTACATCTCCAAACCCTTTGCACCGCTCGATGAACTGAGGCTGTTTTTGCGTCGCATGGCGGACAAGGTTCGCCTGGAGGAAGAGAACCTGTTTCTGAGGGAACGGTCGGAGACCGAGACGGCGGTGCACGGGATCATCGGTAACTCGCCGGGCATTCAGAATGTGCTGCGGATGATCTCGCGGCTGAAGGACACGCGCACTCCGGTGTTGATCTGCGGCGAGAGCGGAACAGGCAAGGAACTGGTGGCGCGCGCGCTGCATTTCCGCGGCCATCTTGCCGGACGGCCTTTTGTGGCCGTCGATTGCGGATCGCTGGTTCCGACGCTCATTGAGAGCGAGTTGTTTGGCTATGAGAAAGGCGCGTTCACGGGCGCGCTGCGATCGAAGCACGGCCTGCTGCAATCGGCCGACACGGGAACCATTTTTCTCGACGAGGTCGGTGAACTGCCGCTGGAAATGCAGGCCAAGATTCTGCGCTTCTTGCAGGAGAAAGAGGTGCGCCCGGTCGGGAGCAATGAGAAGGTGAAGGTCGACGTTCGGATCATGGCCGCGACGAATCGCGACCTGGAGGCCGATTACAAGCGAGGGACGTTCCGCAAGGACCTGTTTTTCCGCCTCAACGTAGTCACCATTTCGCTGCCGCCGCTGCGCGAGCGGCGCTCCGATATTCCAATTCTGGCCAACTGGTTCCTGGAGCGGCTCGCGCCCGGGCGCGGCGTTCAGATCTCGGGCAATGCGATGAAAGCGCTGCTGGCGTATGAATGGCCGGGCAATGTCCGCGAACTGGAGAACTGCCTGGAACGCGCGATTGCGCTCACCGATCAGCGCGTGCTCGATCTGGATGATCTGCCGGCCTCGATCGCACGCGACGATCCTCAGGAAATGGCCGCGGCGGTCGCGCCGGATTTTGCCGGACCATCAACTACGGACCTCGAAGATATCGAGCGGGCCACAATTGCGCGCGTGTTTTCCCAGGTCAATGGGGACAAGGCGCGCGCCGGCAAAATGCTGGGCATCAGCCGGGCCACGCTGTATCGCAAGCTGAAGCGCTACAACATTGGGATGCGCGATCAGACCTCGGGCCCGACCACGCTGCAGTAGCCGCTGGATGGCCTCGCTCTTCGCTGTTTGCTATTCGCGAAAATCTGTTTCGCGCGTGGCGAGAATCTCATTCTCAATCGCAGATTGCGAATTTGAGACGGCGGGCGAGAACTGTGTCAACCTGAGACGAGGACCTTCCGACGCCGCAGCATGAAACGGGTCAGGAGCGGTGGCGGCCGCTTCAATGGCTATTGGTTTGTGCGAGTTGTTCTACGGTGCATGTACTTCAAGAGTTCGGCGGATTTCGTGCACTGTGAATCGTGATCGAGCAGGCAAAGCTCCGCGTGTTTTCTCCCTTACTCGTTAAGGAGGAGGATGCGCCTGCCGACGCTTTGGGGGTCGAGTTATCGCCGTGCCCAGCCAGGGAAGTGCTCCGGTTCGCGCTCTGGAGTCGGACTTTGTCGGCCGACTGGCGCGGTTCTTTCCGGACGCGACGCCGGTGCGGATTCCGATCCGGCTCAGCCGGGCGTCGGATTGCGACAGCTGCAACGGCGAGCAGGCGGCGGACGGCAACGGCAACAACCGGGTTGGCGGGAATGGCTGGTCGGCCTTGCAGGAGACGGTGATTGAGTTCGGCACGCCGCAAGAGGTGCTGTTTGTGGTGGCGCAGCCGCTGGAATTTGCAGACCGCGTTCTGGTGGAAAGCAGGGATGGTTTCCTGTGCGCCGAAGCTTCGATCGTAGCGGTGCAATATCACTCGGAGCGGACCGTGGTTGCGGCCCGCTTCCTGAAACCTGTTCCGAATTGGATTGTGAAATCATGACAGCATCGCAACATTCCTCCGAACCATGGTCCATGCTGCAGACCTTGCATCCCATTTATACGGCGCTGGTCTGCGAATTTGTCATCGACGTTGCGGCTTGCCCGTTTGAGGCGGACTCTGAGCCGGGCACAGTCGACGAATCTGAGGCACGGGCCTGGCTGCAACAGGTGGACGCGGAGATTCAGGTTCACCAGTTGCGCCAGTTTTTGCAGACCACGCCGCTGGCGAACGAAGCGGTGCTGCGCCATCTGCTGGTGCATCATCTGCACAAGCCGGTGAAGGCGTCCTCGGACCGGGACAAGATCGATTTTCTTCTGGTGCAGTATTTCTCGTTGTGCGCGCCATCCGGGATGGAGGATTCCGATATCGACCTGGAATACGTCGCGCAAGTGCTCGAGCCGGTGCTGGGGCCGCAGAAGGCGGTGATGCCGGGCTGGCTGGCGCCGCTGGAAACGCTGCTGCAGTCGGCCGGGCGCTGCCGCCGCCTCAGCGACCTGCTGCATGGTGGAACTCTGGAGCAGGGGCGCAAAATCAAAGCGCAGGCGGGCGAACGCTTCTTCGATCCGGTGGCGATGGCGGCCTTTGCGCGTTTCAGCTTCATGATCCGGCGCATCTTCTTCCGGCTCATGCACGACGATCTCAACGCCATTCAGGACGGGCTGCGCGAGTTGGAACGGCGCGGCGTTCAGGCGATCGATTGCCGCCGCGCACAATTCTCGGCGGAGGAGCCGACGGGACGGCTGCGCATGATTTGCCAGTCGTGGAAGGTGATGTTTCACGCGGAATATTCGTCGGGGCAGCCTTTGCGGATGCTGGTCGATCTGCGGGCCGCGGTCGATGATGCGCTGCAGCGTGGGGCGCTGAAGAAGGCTCCGGGCGCGGCGCGGGCCGCAGCCTCTGCGGAATCCGGCGGCAAGAACAAGAAGTAGAAACCGGATTTCTATTCGCTCGCAAATCGGTTTTCCCGGTCCCTTGGGAAGCCGGACGAATCGGCGAGCGCCGAAACATCGAGCCTCGAAGAGAGACTTTGATTTTTGAGTACCACGATGCCCTTGACCCGCCCCACCGTACTCATCCTTTCAAACAGCGCGGCGTTTGTGCGGCAGGTAGCTGCGCATTGGCCTGGCGATTCCAGACCGCCGGAGTTTACCATCCTCGAAAAAAGCCTGGTTCACGGTCTGGAGGGGTGCCAGTACGATCTGGCGATTGCGGATGCCATTTCTTCCAAGTCTCACGGCGAGGTGAAAAAGGCGATTGCAGAGGCGGGTAGGCCGGCGATTTTGATCCACTGCGATCCATCGCTTCCGTTCTCGCAAGCGAATGGGTCCGTTGTTGAGTTGTACGGCAAAAGCGGAGACGGAGCGTGGGCTGCCATGGCCGGTGTGCTGGGGCGGGAAATTCTTTCGAGAAGCCACGCCGAAGCGCGCGCCCGCGATGCCGAGACGGCTTGCGCCGATGCGCAGGCGGAGGCCACGCTGGGACGATACATGATCGAGATGCGGCACAACGTCAATAACGCGCTGACTACGATTCTGGGAAACGCCGAGTTGGTTACGCTTGAGCCTGGATTGCCGGCCAAGGCTATCGCGCAGGCCGATTCCATCCGCAATATGGCGCTGCGGCTGCATGAGATGTTTCAGCGTTTTTCTTCCCTCGAAAAAGAACTCTCCGTAGTTGCCCGCGAATCGGGGAAGGCCTCACCGGTGCGCGCCACTGCCAGCGGGAAATGAACCATTCAGGATCCTCCACCCCCCCAAGTGCCGCCTCAGCATTTGCGATAGACTTGAAGCATTAGCGACTGCGAGTCTTGTGTTGCCGCGGCGGGAGGCAACAGATGTGTGCAAGATGGTTGTTCTTGCGATTCCTGACCGGCGCGGCGATCTTCTGCTGCGCTTACCTTTTCGGTCAATCCAGTTCCAATCAATCTTCCAGTCAATCTTCGAATCAATCGAGGCCGCCGGTTTCGAGTGGTCCGGTTGTGCAGGAATTTCCGGTGAACATGCGGCAAAACGTGGTTGCCGGCAAAACTCGCGTGGGAACGAAGGTGGAGGCGAGCCTGAGCATCGCAACCCTAGTAAAGGGCAAGGTGATTCCAGCCGATGCCATATTCTCGGGTGAAGTGGTGGAATCGGCTGCGAAGACAGCGACAGAATCGTCGCGCCTTGCCATCCGCATGGATTCGGTGCGCTGGAAGAATGAAGCGATGCCCATCACGTTGTATTTGACGGCGTGGTATTACCCGATGCGGATGGAGACGGACGAAGAGCAATCGAATAACTCGCTCGCTCGACTGGGCAGAAGAGGCGGGAGCGCAAGTTCATCCACCGGGGCGAGCTTCCCGGGCAGGCCGCCAGGAGCCGACTTTCCGCCCCCGCTTGCGGGAGTTTCCGAGAACCGGGAGGTGATGAAGGACGTCGAGTCCGCGCGCGCGAGCGATGGGACTCTGGTCATAAGCTCTTCTCACCTCAATCTCAAATTGGATAGAGCAACGACCTACGTTCTGGCGCCTGGGCCCTTGACGCCGGGGAAGTAGGGCGTTCCGGTTGCGCGCAATTACTTCCGTAAGTTTCACAGGGCATCCATTTGGCTCAGAATCCCCTTGTGGAGAAGTGTGCGGGCACGGCGTGCGCGAAGGCCAGCTGCCGGAAGCACACAAAATCCACTTGAGGATGATTCATGAGCAAGCTCACGAAGGAACTCGGGCTGCTGCTATCGCTGTTTGTGATTGCCGCGGTTCTACAGTCGTTTGCCCAATCTTTGCCCATGGCGATCTGCTTTTATTTTCTGCCGACCTTGTACTCGGCTTATTACTTCGGGCGCCGGCACGCGACTCTTACGGCATTTGCTTGCGTTTTTCTGGTTGTGCTGCTGGATTACCTGAACAATTTGCTGCCCGCGCACCGTATGGTGGTGCTGCCGCAGGAGCGATTGTTTAATTTCGGGATCTGGGCGGGCATTCTGGTGGTGACGGGCTACGCGATGGGCACGCTTTACGAACGCGCACAAGGCATGACGAATGATATGCGCGAAAGCTTCGGAAGCCTGCTGGTGGTGCTGCAACATCTGATTGCCAGCGAGAAGCACAGCAATACGGAAAGCCAGCGCGTGGTGGACGCTTCGGTGAAGATAGCGGAAGCGATGGGGCTGGGAAGCGACCGCGTCGAACTGCTGCGATCGGCAGTTCTGTTGCGCGACCTGAGCGAACTCGGCATCAGCAACGACACGCTCTACAAGGCGGCAGATGTGACGCACGCAGAAGTCGTGGCCAGTTTCCGCAAGTCGAAAAAGACCAATGCGCGCGCACAGGCACTGGGGAGTTCGATCCGGCGCGTGCTTCCGATTATCGTTGCCGAGCAGATTCTGCAGGATCAGGGTGCACGTTCAGTGAACGTTCCGATCGAGGCGCATATTCTGGCGGTTGCCGATACTTATCAGAAGCTGACCAACAGCGCGTATGGCAAGGCGCTCTCGCCAATACAGGCCGAGCAGGAGATCATGGCGGGAGCGGGCGAGAAGTTCCATTCCGGCGTGGTGGATGCATTCGTGAAAGCGTTCGGCGAACGGGCCCGGGGCGTGGGGGCGTAAGACCCTTCACGGTGGGCGCGCGCTCTGATAAGCGCGCGCGTCACTCGACTCACCAAGACCATACGTGCTGGCGACTGCGGCCGCGAATGCGGTTGACTCCTGAAAAAAATTACTGTTGTGCGATCAAAGTCTTCTTTGCGGTTCTTGATCTGAGTTCTTGCGCAATTTCTCCCACATCGCTTCTACCTGAGCTTTCAAATCGGCCGTCAGGCGTTCGTAGGCCACCTCGCTCGCCTGATCTGCGGGAGGCGGCACGATTGGCTTTCCGATGGTCATGCTCAAGTCGCCAAGTTTTGGGAATTTCTTGTGGCGCGGCCAGACCTCGTAGAAGCCTTCGATGGCAATCGGAACGATTGGCGCCCGGGTGTGAATCGAGAGAATCGCGGCGCCTTTGCGGAATATTCTCAGTTTGCCATCGTTGGTGCGTTCGCCCTCGGGATAGAGAATCAAAATGCGCCCATGATTCAGGCCAAAGGCGCCGGCACGCATCGCCGGCACCAGGTTCGCGTCGGGATCGAGCACGACGACCCGGAGCCAGCGCGCCAGGCGGCGCATGAAGCCTTGGCCGAAAATGTCGCTGGTGCCCACGGCAAAAGTGTTGCGAAATACGCGCCAGGGCAGCACGGAGGCGAGCAGCAGTGGATCGATGTAGCTCTGGTGGTTGGAGCAGAGAAGGTAAGGGCCTTGCGCGGGCAAATTCTCGACGCCGCTGAATTTGAGGCGAAAGTGGTCGAGCGAAAACATGCAAATCAGCCGCGAGAGGAGGAAGAAGAAAACTTCTGCGAAGGGGCTGGGCTTTGCCAGGGCGAGAACGTCAGGATCGGTGACGGGTTCGCTGAAAATGGCCGACCATGCGGGGGCTGCCGACTTGGGGCCTGCGCCGCGCCGGGCGCTTTCAAGAATGGCGTCGACCAAGTCGCGGACCGTGTACATTTCGGCCAGTTGCGACTCGGGCATTTCGCCACCCAGCTGCTGTTCGAGGGCGGTGAGCAACTCGACTCTTTGCATGGAATCGAGTCCGAGGTCGAGTTCGAGGTTATGGGTGGGGCGAAGCGAAGCGAGTTGATTTCGGCCTGCGTGCTGGATGATCAAGAGCGCGCGCTTGACGTCCTCGCGCTCAAGCCAGGCGCGCTCATCGTCGGTGAGGGGTTTTTCCGCGCCGGCGTCGATTTCGCCGTTGCCTCCCTTTTCTTGTAGTTGCTGCATTCGTTTTTGAATCTGGAAGCGCTTCAGCTTGCGCGTGGTTGTGCGCGGCAGGTCGTCCTGCCAGATGTCATAACTTCCCAGGCGTTTGGTGGATGCGATTTTGTGGGAGAGTGCCTCAATGTCAATGCGAATGACCTCTTTTGTGTTGACGATTTTGCGCTCGCGGAGGAGATCGAAATTCGGAACGATGACAGCATGCAGATGCTCCGAAGTGGGATCGCCGGGGCGGCCTTCCAACGCCATTATGCAAATCTCTTTCACGTAGGTTGAGTGCTGATAATGTGCTTCGATCTCTTCTGGATAGATGTTCTTTCCGTTGGCGAGGACAATGACTTCTTTGCTGCGGCCGGTGAGAAACAGATTGCCGCCGGAATCGAAATATCCCAGATCGCCGGTGTAGAGCCAGCCATGGCGCAGAACCTCGGCGGTGGCTTGCGGGCGATTCCAATAACCCTTCATGATGATGGCGCCGCGAATGGCGACTTCGCCCACTTTGGGCTTTCCCTCTTCGATTTCTTGTGCGTCTACAATCCGAGCCTCGACGCCGGGGAACGGCGGGCCGACGGAGCCGAAGACAATGTTGCCGGGACGATTGAGAAAGGCACCGCCGGTAGTTTCGGTCAGTCCGTAGGCATTGAGCACATCGATGCCGAAGGAATAAAAATCGCGCTGAACTGCCGGGTCGAAGCGCGAGCCTCCGGTGACGAGATAGCGCATGCGTTTGCCGAAAGTGGCGTGAATTTTTCCGAAGAAGACCTTGCCGGCATTCAAACCAAAGCAGCGCAGAAAGCGGTTCAAAGCCATCAAGAAGCGCACCAATCGCAGAGTGAGCGGGCCGTGCTTGCCGAGCTCCTTGAAGATCTTTTCGTGGATCAGATAGAAGAACTGTGGTACGACGGCAAAGGCGGTGATGTCGCGCTCCTGCAGTGCGCGGAGAAGTTCGGTGGTGTTGAGCGTCTCCAGATAGACGACGCGCGCGCCGTTGAACAGCGGCAGGAAGAGATTTGCCATCTGCGCCAGGACGTGGAACATGGGAAGTATTCCGAGGAGCACGTCGGAGGGACCGATGGTGAGGGTCCCGAAGACCGCATTGGCCTCACCGACCAAGTTGGCGTGAGTGAGCATCACGCCTTTGGGGTCGGCGGTGGTGCCAGAGGTGTAGAGAAGGGCCGCCAAATCGTTCTCGCCGGGAATGACCGGCTGGAAGCCCGCCGAGCCTTCGTCGAGAATAGAATCGAGTTCTCCCCAGAACTGAGTTCCCACCTCAGCGCGGTCGCGGGGCATGGTCCATTCTTTCTGGGCTGACGTCATGACCAAGCCGACGCTTGTACCTTCAACCGCTTTCGCGGCTAAGGAAAAATGCTTGGCATCGCAGAAGAGCAACGCGGCGCCACTGTCGAGCAGCAGCTTCTGTACCTGGTCGGCGTGGAAGGCGGTGTCGAGCGGGACGGCAGTTCTGCCCGAAGCTATGATTCCGAGGTAGGCGGCCACCCAGCGCGGATGATTGGCGGCCAGAATTGCGACCCTAGCACCACGTGGGACGCGCGCCGAGAGCCATTTGCCAACGCTCTCGGCCATGCGGGTGAGTTCGGCGAAGGTGACGCGCTCGACGGTAGTTGCGCGTTGAATCTCTAGGGCGATGTTGTTGGGAAAGCGGCTGGCGGACTCCTGAAAGCGCTGATAGAACGTGGACATGGGCCGTAAGGGGGGATGATACAGGGAAGGTTAGAGCAAGCCATAGATTTCTAGCAGTGCACACGAGAATCGTGTACACTGTCTTCGTGTATGAAGAACATCACATTTAGCGCCGACGAGGCCGACATTAAAGAAGCCCGCGAAGAGGCCAAGAGTCAGAACACTACTCTCAACGAGCTTTTTCGAGACTGGCTGAAAGGGATTGCAGGCAGAAGAACCAGGGCAAAGGAGTACCTGGAACTGATGGAAGAGTTGCGTCATGTGGACGCTGGTCGAAAATTCACTCGCGAAGAGATGAATGAGCGCCGATAGACACTTCTTCGATACCAATATTCTCGTTTACACCTTTGATCGGCGAGAACCAGAAAAGGCCCATCGTGCCACTGTGCTGGTGCATTCCGCGCTACAAACCGGCCAAGGGATAATCAGCTACCAAGTAGTGCAAGAATTCGTCGCGGTCGCGCGTAAGCCGTTCCGCATAGCTATGACCTTCGATGAGATTCAGAAGTTCTGGGAGAAAACACTCCGGCCTATGACGCAAGTTCATTCATCTCCAGCGTTATTTATGCGTGCGTTTGAGATATGCCGGGTCAATCAGACCTCGTGGTGCGATTCACTCATCATCGCGGCGGCCATACAGGCCCGATGCAAGATCCTCTACAGCGAAGATTTCCAGCACGGGAGCCAATTCGGCGATCTGGTGGTAGAGAATCCGTTTCGATAAAAGTCGGTGGACACTTGATGGCTACCCAGCGCGCGCTGGAGTTGACTCTCGTTTTTGCTGCACAAACGCAGCCGGTATAGCCGTCAACACTCCCAACCGAACTCTGCTGCATCCAATATGCTAGGCTTGAAGTCACACCGGGATGTGTGTCCCTTGAAGGACATCTGTTTTGATCAACACTTTATTAGGCAAGGTTTTCGGCACAAAGAACGAACGCGAGATCAAGCGGCTGATGCCGCGGGTCGCGGCGATTAACGCGCTCGAGCCCGAGATTCAGCAGCTCTCGGACGAGCAACTACGCGCCAGGACCGACGAATTTCGGGCGCGGATTCAGGAGCGCCTAAGCACGGTCGCGGACGAGCCGGATGCCGACATCGACCGCCAGAAAGAAATCGACGACGAGCGCGGACGGGTGCTGGCGCAGGCGCTCGACGAAATCCTGGAAGAGGCGTTTGCCGTGGTGCGCGAAGCGGGGCGCCGCGTGCTCAATATGCGGCACTTCGACGTGCAGCTCATCGGCGGCATGGTGCTGCATGAAGGCAAGATTGCCGAAATGAAGACTGGCGAAGGAAAAACGCTGGTTGCCACGCTTCCGGTTTATCTCAACGCGCTGAGCGGACGCGGCGTACATGTGGTTACGGTCAACGATTACCTGGCGAAGCGCGACTCGGAGTGGATGGGCAAGCTCTACAGCTTCCTCGGGCTGAGCGTCGGCGTCATCGTCCATGACCTTGATGATGAAGAACGGCGCGCTGCTTATGCCGCCGACGTCACTTACGGCACGAACAACGAATTCGGTTTCGACTATCTCCGCGACAACATGAAGTTCGACCTGCGCGACTGCGTGCAGCGCGTGCACAACTTCGGCATCGTCGACGAAGTGGACTCCATCCTGATCGACGAAGCGCGGACGCCGCTCATTATTTCCGGCGCCAGCGAGGAGTCGACCGACAAGTACTACAAGGTGAATCGGATCATTCCGAAGCTCGAGCCGGGAGAAGAGATCGATACCCAGCCGGGCGAGCCGAAGATCTATACCAAGGACTACGTGGTCGACGAGAAGCACCGCAACATCACCGTCACCGACGAAGGCTGGGAGAAGGTCGAGAAGCTGCTCGGGATCGGCAACATTGCCGACCCGGAAAACTGGGCGCTGAAGCATCACGTGGAGACCGCCGTCAAGGCGCACGCGCTCTACAAACGCGATGTCGAGTACGTCGTCAAGGATG
>Ga0187772_10000343_pt1 | contig 20683 bp, 19 predicted proteins | sample 0116_SJ02_MP15_2_FD_133137 | JGI IMG/M metagenome (GOLD analysis project Ga0187772, IMG submission 133137) | Tropical peat soil microbial communities from peatlands in Department of Meta, Colombia - 0116_SJ02_MP15_20_MG | ecosystem: Environmental > Terrestrial > Soil > Wetlands > Peat | place... | reverse complement strand
TCCGCACCTCAGGATGCTATCCAGTTGCCCGAAGGTGTCTCCGAAATTCCAGAGGAAATAGAGGCAGAGGAAGGGACCGCTCCTTCATTCGCCTGGATAGACCCCTTTAGAAGGGCTCTGGAAACTTATTATGAAAAATCGCCTGATATTTTTTCGATATGGTTTGAGGAACGTCGAAAGGGGGGTGATTTTAAAGATTCCTTTCAGGCTCTCTTGACCATATTGGTTCATTCTCGATTTGAACAGGGGCACCTGCCTGTCAAGGCGTTGGAAAACACCAAAAGGGTATTCGGACTCATTGCTCAGCCAAACCTTCCCCTTCACGAGATACCGGCTCTTGAAGGAACACCCTTCGCATCGGGAGAAGTTTGGGCCGATCTATTTCATCGGGCACTTCCCAAGATTCAGCAGATTGCAAAGGCCGTTCTTGAGAGAAATAAATGGGGCGCCCTTGAATTGGAAAGGTTGGTTCAAGTGATTCCCCATATGGGCCGCCAGAACAGCCGGATGGCGATACAGTGGATGAACGCATTGATTCCGGATGTTCTGGAAGTTGATTTTTCCGGAACCTCCGTCACCGTTGGGAAGGGTCTTTACAGAGTTGCTTCCCGGTTAGGCGTTGTGGACCCTCGCTCCGACCATTACGAAGGCCCACATTCGACGGGAGATGCAAAAATTCAGTCTTTTGCACAAGCCGCGTTTCCTGAGAATCCTGGAAAGGTGGAGGAGCCAATGGCATCCATAGGGCGGGAAGAAGAAGGGGGGCATTGTTTTCCTGTCCAACCATGGTGTGAAGGGTGCCTCTTCGAAGCCTTCTGTCCAAGGGTTTGTCTTGACTTTGACCCATCAGAAAACGGGATGAAAGAATGACTTAAATATGGACGAAGAGACGCCACGCGAAGAAAGAAGAAAACATCCCAGAGTACTCTTGGACTTGCCCCTTGAATATCGAGTGATGGATGCCACTTATGCTCATGGAGGACTCGTGGTCAATGCGAGTGAGATGGGGCTTCTTATCAATTCGGTCAAGGATATTCTGATCGGCTCGAGATTGAATATTGCCGTCTTGTTCCCCAAGGGGTTCGAACTAACCAACTTTGAAGTATTAGCAGAAATAATATGGAAAGACCGTCACTGGGAGGAGGATTGGGAAGGGTACAGATACGGGTTAAGATTTATTGAAATACTGGATGGGGATCGGAGGAAACTCAAACAACTTCTCAGTAGTCAGTATACATCATACTAATTTTTTCCCTATCCGTGAAACCTCAGAGAGCTCAAGGATCCCATTTTCTTGCCAAAGGGATGAAGTAATTTTATAATGAGGTGGACCCGTAAGAAAATCCCGGTGGGGCGTCAAATCCCGTCGGAATTACTCCGGGGCCTAACCCCTCTTCAGAGCAGCGGGGTATTATTTCCAACGGGGTAAAGGAGTGGAGAGATGAGTGGAAAGAGCAGTTTTCCTTACCGCAAATATGACAGGAAGCCTCATCCTCATATCGTCAAGCAAATCTTAGACGATAGCGAATTGATTGAGATGATGAAAGAGGTGCTTATTCAGGAGGGAAGAGCCTGCCCCTTTTGTCATCGGAAATTGAAGGAAGAATCCAAGGCAAAGGAAATCTGGTAAGAGATGAAGATACAAAGAGATGGTTTAGAGTGAAGAAGAACCATCTCTAAGTATAAAAGCAATAAAATCTTTATTTAAATCAGCCAGAAAAGTAAAAGCGACCTCTTTATTACAAGGTCCAGAATCAACACCGACGAACGGATCAATAACGAAGGCCTAACCTTAAAATCTTACTCAAATACTACTATTTCTCCACATTAAATACCTCCTCATCTAGTTGCTGCGTTTTCAACCCGTAATCCTCAATTCTTGAATATAGTCCCCAGTAATGACTTGTAGTAATGCCTTGTGAAAGAGGTAGGCCACCTTTTTAACTCTTCCTTTCCTCAAACTACTTGACAATCGAGTCAAAACTGGCTATATCTTCTCAAAATTCAAAGGGATATTTACGTTTTCAACTAAGCCATGGAATGGACGTTACTCCTCAACTCCACTTTCGAGCCGCTCAAGGTTGTGACCTGGAAAAAAGCGATCATCATGGTGACGCTTGAAAAAGTAGAGATCATTGAGGAGTATGATCGCATGATTCGTGGCGTCAGCTTTTCGCTGCGTCTGCCTGCGGTGATTCGATTAAATCGATTTATCAAGAGAAAAACTCCCATCGTTAAGTTTTCCCGTCAGAACCTCTACGTGCGGGATCGGGGAAAATGCCAGTACTGTGGCACACCTTTTGAGCACAAGGAATTGACTTATGATCATGTCATTCCCCGCTCAAAAGGAGGCCAGACGGATTGGACGAATGTGGTCACCTGCTGCATGGCATGCAATCTCAAGAAGGGCGGGAGGACCCCTGAAGAAGCAGGGATGTCCCTGATCAGAAAACCGAGGGCCCCCATCTGGATACCCCTATTGCCGATGAGCCTTGGGATCAAGGAGACTCCAGACCCCTGGAAGGATTATCTCTACCTCAATCTGGAATTAGCTTCTTAACCCGGGCGCGAAGGGATGAAGAAAGATGAAATATCTTTGGGCTCCGTGGAGAATGGATTATATTTTGGGAGAGAAAAGGAGAGGATGCTTCTTTTGTAGAAAACTTAAAGAGAATGAAGACAGAAAAAACCTTATCCTCTATCAGGGGCAACATGTGTTTGTGGTCATGAATAGATACCCTTACAATAATGGTCATCTGATGATTGTTCCCAAACGCCATTACCTCGACCTGGAGCAAATAGATGATAAGGAATCAAAGGAACTGTTCGAATTATTGAGAGCTTCCATAAAGGTACTAAAAGCATGCTTCCATCCCCATGGGTTCAATATCGGGATAAATATTGGGAGGGTAGGGGGTGCCGGAGAAGACCATCTCCATCTCCATATTGTCCCGCGCTGGGCGGGAGATACTAATTTTATGCCGGTGATAGGGGAAACGAAGGTTGTCCCAGAATACTTACAGAAAACGTATCAGAGACTTCACTCTGCCTTTTCGGATCTACCGGGGAGAAAGAGGGTCCAGAAAGGAGGATAAAAAAATGAGATGGATCAAGACACTTCTTACGATACCAATCCTTGCAATTGTGATCCTATTCTGCAACCAGAATCAAGAACTGGTGACCCTTCGCCTCCTTCTAATCCCCGTTGAGAATTATCACTGGTTTGAAATCCCGAGAGTTTCTCTTCCTCTTTTCGTGGTCGTACTTTTATCCGTTCTGCTGGGGGTTTTAATTGGCGTACTGGGAGACGTTTATCACTGGTTTCGTCTCAAAACGACCCTTCGTAAGAACCAGAAGAAAGTGGAGATGCTGGAGAGAGAGATCCAATCTCTTCGAGGCCCCGTTCAGGGTCAACCTTCTGCTCTAAACAAGGAGGGTTAACTTTTTGATCAACCGAGGGAAATCCGATAATGGGATGAACGAGATGCGTTCAGGATGGATCAAAATTTTTCTTGCATTTCAAAACGGGTTATAGTATATTTTTCTTAGATTAGTTGGTCTGCTGAAAAAGCGGGCTGTTTGCCCGCTTTTTTTTTAGGAAACTCAATTCATAAAGGCAGAGAAGGGATGGAGAAGGAGATTGTGGATCGTGTCCGCACGATTGCTGAGCCCCTTATTTCGGATGAAGGGATGGAGCTGGTAGACGTCGAGTATCGAAGAGAATCGAAAGGATGGGTCCTTCGCCTCTACCTCGACAAGGAAGGAGGGGTCACCCTTGACGATTGCACCCGAATTAGCCGGGAAGTCGGAAGGGGCTTGGATGTTGAGGACTTCATGCAAGCCCCGTACACATTGGAGGTCTCCTCTCCCGGTCTTACCCGTCCGTTGAAATCTGAAAAAGACTTTATGAAATATCGCCACAGTTTGATTAAAGTGAAGACCCTCGATCCCGTTGACAACCGCCGGCAGTTTAAGGGAAGGCTTCTGGGAGTTTCCGAGAGCCGAATTGAATTGGAAGTGGAGGGGAAGATCTTTCAGATTCCTTTCTCCAATGTGGCCAAAGCCAACCTGGAGGTTGACTCGGACCTGCTCCGCAAGGAGCAGGCTATGAAATGATCTGCCATTTACTGGAAGCCCGTCGCCCCTTGCGGGACAGACGGGAGGTTCCTCATAGAAAGGGAGACATGAGTTATGCCATCCAATCTCAATTTTGTTATTGATCAAGTGGGAAAGGATAAGGGGATTGACCGGAAGGTGATCATCGAGGCCTTAGAGCAGGCGGTGCTGACAGCTTCGAGGAAGAGATACGGGCACCAAGGCGAGATAGAAGTCCACTACAACGAGGAAGCCGGCGAGGTGGAATTGTTCCAGTTCAAGCAGGTCGTCGAGGAAGTGACCGACTCGTCGACGCAGATCTCCCTGAAGGAAGCAAAAGGGTTGGATACTGAGGCCCAGATCGGAGACAGCCTAGGAGTAAAACTCAATACCGACTTCGGCCGCATTGGAGCCCAAACAGCCAAACAAGTGATCATTCAGAAGGTGCGGGACGCTGAACGGGAGAATGTCTACAATGAATTTAAGGATCGAAAGGGAGATCTGGTAAGCGGAAGTGTCCAGAGGATGGAAAAAGGAAACGTTTATATTAACATCGGCAGGGCAGAGGCCGTCCTGTTGTCAAAAGAACAGATTCCCGGAGAGAGCTATCGACAAGGAGAGCGACTTCGGGCCTACATCCTCGATGTACAGAAGAACTCAAAGGGGCCGCAGGTCTTTCTTTCCAGAACCCATCCAGGATTTTTGGTTAAGTTGTTTGAGATGGAGGTTCCCGAGATCTCCGAGGGAGTGATCAAAGTCATCAGTGCGGCTCGGGAGCCGGGGGAGAGGGCGAAGATCTCCGTCTACAGCTCCAATCGGGATGTGGACCCCGTCGGGGCCTGCGTGGGCATGAAAGGCTCTCGGGTCCAGAGCGTCGTTCAGGAACTTCGAGGGGAGCGGATCGATATCATCCCTTGGTCTCAGGATCAAGCTAAATATGTTTGTAATGCTTTGGCCCCGGCCAAGATCTCTCGAGTTTATATTGACGAGGAGAATCGTCATATGGAGGTGGTCGTAGCGGACGATCAGCTTTCCCTTGCGATTGGGAAAAAGGGCCAGAATGTCCGATTAGGCTCTAAATTGACAGGCTGGAAAATCGATATCAAGAGTGAATCCAGGATGGAGAAGATCTCCAGTGAGATTTTGGAGAAGTTCAGCGGTCTCCCTTACGTCGGTGATGTGGCGAGCCGTATTTTGTATAACGAAGGCTTCCGCTCGATTAAGGAGTTGGCGGAGGTCGATCCGGAAGAGTTGGCGAAGGTCCTGGGGATTGAAAAGGAGAAGGCTTTAGAGATCGTCGGAGGGGCGGCTCAGATATCCAAAACAGAGGAAGGGATAGGGGTGGCCCAAGAGGCAGCTCCGACGGCTGGCGATCCCGGCTCCGAGCCGGTGAACCGAATGGAGGGCGTAGGAGAGAAGACAGCTCAACTCTTAGAAGAGAATGGCTTGAAGACCGTTCACGATATTTTGGAAACGAGTAGCGAGAAGCTCTCTACCATTCCAGGGATTGGGATCAAAAAGGCCGAGAAATTGATCCAGTCCGCAAAAAAGTACGTTGAAGGGAAGAAGATGTGAGCAGGCGGGGGCATAACCCCATCCGTACTTGTGTCGGGTGTCGAAAGAAGAGAAGGAAGGAAGAAATGATTTGGCTGGCCCAAGCCCCGGATGGAATGGTGGTTGTGGACGCGAAGAAACCTCATCGAGGGCGAGGGCTTTATCTCTGTCCAGACTATGAGTGTATGAACATGGCCAAAAAGAAGAATAGAGGAGTTGGGTTTTTGGAGACGACGGGTTTCCGGCGTCCATCGGCAAAGGGTCCTCTTACACAGGAGGTAGGGAATGGCAAAGAGTAAGGTCCTCGATCTTGCACGGGAAGTCGGAATGGAGGACGATAAACTGCTTCTGAAATTGAAGCGAATGGGAGTGAAGGTACGGGATAAGAAAGCCGCCGAACCCGAAAAAAAGGTCTCCTCATCGGATGAGAAAATCATCGAAAGAGATTCTGAGAAGGAAATCGTTGAGAAGCGCGTCAAACCCACCGTGATCCGGAGAAGAGCAAGAACCCTGGAAGTCAAAGTCGAGTCCCCACCGCCTCCTCCGTTGGCTGTTGTCGAGCCTGAAATTGCAGAAGGGAAGATTCCAAAGACGAAAGCGAGAGAAGGAATAGCCGCATTCGATCTGGAGACCCCGAAGAAGGAAGGGGAGCAAAAAGAATTGGAAAAAGAGGGGAAGCCTCCAACCATGCCTGCAAGAGGAAGGAAGAAAAAGGAGACGCCCGAAGAGCCAGTGGTATCTGCTGAAGCAAAGGCTGCAGCAAGAGAGGCGGTGCCGTCCAGACCAATTGAGGCAGTACCCTCCCGTGTATCACTTAAGGAGGTCAAGGAGAAAACCGGCCTCGAGAGAGGGGCCGAAGAGCCAAAACTGAAGGAAGCTCCTCCCAGAAGAGGTGAGGTGAAGCTGTTAGAAAAAGAAGAATTATTGGAAAGAGAAAGACTGGCTGCCCTCGCAAAGAAGAAGGGGTTTGTAAAGAAGAGAAAGCGAATTGAGGAAAGGATGCTGGGGGAAGACGAGGTCGAGGTGGTGAAAGGAGAGGAGAAAGAAGCGGAGGTCGCCTTCAGGCCCTTCCGCCCTATGAAAAGGAAGGTGGTCTTAAAGACGCTGAAGAAGACAGAAGTAACTGTCCCCAAACCTATTAAGAGAATCATCCGAATCGCTGAGGTCATCGCAGTCGGAGATCTTGCAAAAAGGATGAGTGTCAAGGGTGGGGAATTGATTAAGAAGTTGATGGAAATGGGGGTGCTGGTGAATATCAACCAGCCCATCGATGCGGATGTCGCCTCTCTCGTGGCCGGTGAATTCGGCTATGAGGTGGAGAGAGTTTCCTTAGAGCGGCAGGAGCTGTTAGAGAGAAGAGAGGATCTCCCCGAACAGTTGAAACCCAGACCCCCTGTGGTGACAATCATGGGCCACGTGGATCACGGAAAGACAATGCTTTTGGACGCGATCAGGAAGACGAATGTCGTGGGCGTGGAAGCGGGAGGCATCACCCAGCACATTGGAGCCTATGATGTCAATCTAGAAAATGGGCATGTCGTCTTCATTGACACTCCCGGTCACGAAGCCTTCACTGCCATGAGGGCAAGAGGAGCTCAGGTGACGGACATCGTTGTTCTGGTAGTCGCTGCAGATGATGGGATGATGCCGCAGACAAAAGAGGCGATTGACCATGCTCGGGCGGCCAAGGTCCCGATCGTGGTCGCCATTAACAAGATCGATAAACCGACTGCCAACCCCGAAAAGGTGAAGAAAGACCTTTCGGAATACGGCCTCGTCCCGGAACAATGGGGAGGAAATACCCTATTTGCTGAGGTTTCGGCCAAACAGAAGACAGGGATCAAGGAGTTGCTAGATTTAACCCTTCTTCAGGCAGAGGTGTTGGAATTAAGGGCCAATCCAGACAAACCTGCTCGGGGGGTTATCATTGAATCCAAATTGGACAAAGGGAGGGGCCCTGTGGCCACGCTTCTCGTCCAAGAGGGAACCCTGAAGACGGGAGACGCCTTCATCGCAGGCTCGCACTACGGAAGGGTCAGAGCGATGCTAAACGACAAAGGGCAAAAGATAGGGGAGGTTCCTCCATCTACCCCTGTGGAGGTGGTGGGTTTCACCGATATTCCCGAGGCGGGAGAAACGTTTATAGTCGTTTCCGAAGAAAGGATGGCCAAACAAATCAGTCTCTACCGGCAAGAGAAGATTCGGGAAAAAGAACTTTCAAAGTTGAGCAAGGTCTCGCTCGAAGAACTCTATGATAAAATTAAAAAGGGGGAAGTGAAGGAGCTGAACGTCATCATTAAGGCGGATGTCCAGGGATCGATTGAGGCCGTGAAAGAAGCTTTGAAAAAGTTCCCTACGGATCAGGTGAAAGTCAATGTCCTACACGATGCGGTCGGCGGAATTACAGAGACGGACGTCAATTTAGCGTCGGCCTCCAATGCAATCATTATAGGGTTTAATGTAAGGCCGGGCGTGAAGGCCCAGTCCCTGGCCGAGGAAGAGCATGTGGATATCCGGACTTATTCCGTCATCTATGATGCGATCACCGATATTAAGAATGCCTTGGAGGGATTATTGGAGCCCACCTACAAGGAGCGTGTCTTGGGAAGGGCGCAGGTGATACAGGTTTTCAGTATCCGAAAAGTGGGAACCGTGGCAGGGAGCCTCGTGGTCGACGGCAAGGTCGTCAGGGGATCCCATGCGAGACTGCTACGGGACAATGTCGTCGTCTTTGATGGCCGAATTTCCTCGCTGAAGCGATTTAAGGATGATATGAAGGATTGCAGCCAAGGGCTCGAGTGCGGGATCGCTATCGAGAATTTTAATGATATCAAACTCGGGGACGTCATTGAGTCCTACGAGGTTGAAGAAGTTCAGACTCGGCTGGCGTGAGCTGTGGCAGGTTTCTCCCCAAGAAGGCTCGGTCCTTCTTAAGGGAGGGAGGCAAGGAGATGGTGATCGGGATTTGCCAACTCGACCTCCGAATTCCAGAAAACCATTCTTTAAAGGGAAAGCGGCATGTTCTCCGAAAATTGATCGATCGGGTAAAACATAGGTTTAACGTGTCGATTTCAGAGGTCGGAGACAATGATCTTTGGCAACGGGCACAGATTGGTTTCTGTGCCGTCGGAAACGATCGGCGACATATCAATTCAAGTTTGGATAAAGTCCTTCACTTTATCGAACAGATGAACCTGGTTGAGATGGTGCATACGGAAATTGAAATTATCACGGTATAAGTTAAATAAGGGAGCGGATGGAAGGAAAACGGTCTGAAAAAGTGGCAGATTTGATCCAAAAGGAGATCTCTCAAATGCTGGTCAAATCGGTCAAAGATCCTCGCATTGGCTTTGTCACGATCACCAGAGTGACTGTTTCTGAAGATTGCCGGTTTGCGAAAGTCTATTACAGTACCGCCGGGACCCAAGCAGAAAGGGAGAGCTCCATGAAGGGTCTGGAGAGCGCCAAAGGATATGTCCGGAAAGAACTGGGCCGCCGGATTCGACTGAGATACACGCCGGACATTATGTTTCAATTCGATCCTTCTATTGAGTATGCGATTCATATGGAGGAGTTGATCCATAGCCTCCATCAGGAAAAGGAGCCCCATGGGGAAGAAGGCGATTGACGGTCTCCTCATCGTGGATAAGCCTGAAGGGATCACCTCCCTCGATGTGGTTAGGGAAATCAAACATCGGTTTGGGGTGGAGAAGGCAGGCCATGTCGGGACCCTCGATCCTTTTGCTACGGGTGTTCTGCCCGTCGCCATGAACGAGGGGACCAAGCTGGTTCCTTTTTTAGGGGAAGGTCCAAAAGACTACCAAGTGACCCTGCGATTAGGGGAGGAGACCACCACCGATGATTGGACCGGCCAGGTGGTCGTGAGACAGAAATGGGAGAAACTTCCACCCGGAGAGATCGCGGCTCTTATCCAGACATTTCGGGGAAAAATGCTTCAGACCCCTCCTATGTTTTCGGCTGTCAAAATGCAAGGGAAACCTCTTTACCGGTTAGCCAGAAGGGGGCTCGAAGTCGAGCGTAAGAAAAGAGAGGTAGAGGTATACAGCATCCAGACGGAAAAAATTGAACCGCCTCTTGTCCGCTTCAATGTTTCGTGCTCGAAAGGGACCTACATCCGTGCCCTGGGAAAAGATATTGGAAGGAAATTGGGATGCGGGGCTCACCTTCTCCGTCTGAGAAGGGTTCGGAGCGGGCTTTTCACCCTTGAACAAGCGATTTCCTGGGAGAGGTTGACAGATCTTTCCATGCCCGAATCCCTTCATCCTTGGCTTATTTCTTTGAGGGCGGCCTTACCCAATTTGCCCGAGGTGATCGGGAATGAACGAATGGTCAAGAAGGTGCGTTTAGGAAAAGAGATGATGGTCCGGGATCTTTCTCCGCAGTCTCTTCCGGCCTTCGAAAAAGGGGAGTGGCTCAAGATGTCCTCCCCCGACGAGGGGTTGGTAGCCATCTTGAGATCTGAAGTGAAAGGAGCGGATATTCAGCAGGCAAATCCGGAGTGGGTGGCCCTCCGTCCGTTGAGGGTATTTCGGCCATCACTCCCCCCCCTTTCTGCTAGGGGGAGCGGGGAAGTCGCCGACGCGCCATAGCCTGCTTTCGCCGAAACGCTCCCGCTTGCCAAAGAACTTGTTCGGCGAGCAGGTCGTCCAGGCAGGCCGCCCCGGGGAAGACGCGAGTGGGGCGGAAAATCACGTTTAGCCGAAAAGGAGGGATTTCATGACACTTGTTCAGGAAAGGAAAAAAGAGATTATCGAGCAGTTTAAGAGCCACGAGCGGGACACGGGTTCCCCCGAGGTTCAGATCGCTCTTCTCAGCGAAAGGATCCGATATTTGACAGAGCACTTTAAGGCACACAAACGAGACCATCACTCTCGCAGGGGTCTTCTCAAATTGGTCGGGCAGCGGCGGAGCCTGCTCAACTACCTTAAGGAAAACAACGTAGATCGATATCGAACGGTCATCGATAAGTTAGGCCTGCGAAAATAGTCCCAGCGTGCGCTAAATAAAAAGGAGTGAAGAGATTCCCATGAGTCTTAAGCGACAGATCGAATTTGGAGGAAGGCCCTTTTCCATCGAAACCGGAAAAGTGGCAAAACAGGCGAATGGTTCGGTGATGGTTCAATACGGAGAGACGGTCGTCCTGGTAACGGCGGTGGTATCCGAAAAGAAGCGAGAAGGCCTCGATTTCATCCCTCTCACGGTGAACTATTTAGAAATGACTTACGCCGCCGGCCGAATCCCGGGAGGCTTCTTTAAGAGGGAGGGGAGACCAACCGATCGTGAAACCCTGATTTCCCGGTTTGTTGATCGACCGCTAAGGCCGCTTTTCCCGAAGGGATTTCAAAACGAGGTCCAGATCATCGCCACCGTCCTTTCTGCCGACCTGGACAACGATCCTTCCATCTTAGCAATGATTGGAGCCTCCAGCGCCCTTTCTCTCTCCAATATCCCTTTCGATGGCCCTATTGCGGGAGCGAAAGTGGGCCGAATTGACGGGGAGTTCGTCCTCAACCCCACTCATGAAGAATTGGATCTGAGTGATATCGATCTCTTTGTGGCGGGGAGCGAGAATGCGATCATTATGGTCGAAGGAAGTGCGAAGGAGGTCAAGGAAGAGGAAATCCTGGAGGCTATTTTATTCGGCCATCAATCCCTGAAGCCGGTGATCGCTCTCCAAGAAGAGATGAAATCGGCCGCGGGAGTGTCCCATCGGGAGTTTGAACTCCAAAGACCGGAACCAACTCTTTACGAAAAAGTAAGCGCCGTCGCTCAAGAGAAACTGAAAGAGACCTTTCAGATTACGGAGAAAGGGAAACGAAGAGAAAGGTTGGAAGAGATCCTTCAGTCGACCTCTCAGGAGCTCGGGGCCGAAGACGAATCCTCACAGAAGATGATCACGATCGCTTTCGAAGAAGTCTATCGCAGACTGGTCCGAAAATTGATCTTAGAAAAAAAACAGAGAATCGACGGAAGAGGGCTCTCAGAAATTCGCCCCATTGCCTGCGAAGCGGGTATCCTTCCCAGAACGCATGGTTCTGCGCTTTTCACACGCGGAGAAACCCAAGTTCTGGCGGTGGTTACTTTTGGAACCTCTGAGGACGAGCAGAAGATTAATTCCCTGACCGGAGAGACATACAAATCCTTCATGCTCCACTATAATTTTCCTCCCTTCAGTACAGGGGAAGTTTCTCCCTTGAGGTCACCCAGCCGGAGAGAGATTGGACATGGGGCGCTGGCGGAAAGGGCGATCCTGCCTGTTCTTCCTTCCAACGAGAAATTCCCTTATACTATTCGGATCGTCTCGGAGGTTCTAGAATCGAATGGCTCGTCCTCTATGGCCACAGTGTGCGGATCGAGCCTCTCGCTCATGGATGCAGGGGTTCCGATTAAGGCACCCGTCGCCGGCATCGCCATGGGGCTCATCGTGGAAGATGGGGGGAGCGTTGTCCTCTCAGACATCCTGGGGGATGAAGACCATTTGGGGGATATGGATTTCAAGGTGGCGGGCACTTCCGAAGGGGTAACAGCCATCCAGATGGATATCAAGGTTCGGGGCATCTCGAAAGAGATCATGAGAAAAGTTCTCGACCAGGCCAGGGAGGGCAGATTCCATATTTTGAATAAGATGAATGAGACGATCTCCGAACCCCGAAAAGATCTCTCACGACATGCTCCGCGGATCGTCAGCATCCAGGTGAAGCAGGAGAAGATCCGGGATGTCATTGGTCCGGGAGGGAAGAACATTCGAGCCATTGTTGACCAGACGGGGGTGAAGGTGGACGTAGAGGATTCGGGACTGGTGAAGCTGGCCTCTCCGAATTATGAGTCCATCGAGAAAGCCATCTATATGATCAAAAGGCTGACCCAGGAGGTTGAGGTAGGTGCCCTTTATACGGGGAAGGTTTTGCGGATTTTGGGCTTTGGTGCGATTGTCGAACTTTTTCCGGGGACCGACGGTCTCGTCCATATCTCCCAGTTGGCGGAGGGCCATGTCAAGGAGGTCTCGGATGTCCTAAAAGAAGGCGATGAGGTACTTGTCAAAGTGATCGATATCGACCCCCAGGGGCGTATTCGCCTGAGTCGCAAGGCAGCCTTGAGAGAGACGAAGCAGAGCGCAGGGGAAAAAGGCTAAAGAGGATTGAAGGGGATAAGAAGGAATGGAAGCTAAGATTAAGAAGATACATGCCACCGATCCATCATGGATTGATACGGGCTCTGGGTACCAGAAAACCATTCTCAATAACGGCATTCGAGTGATTACGGAGGAAATTCCTTATCTCAGGTCGGTGTCCATTGGCGTGTGGGTGGTCACCGGGTCGAGAGATGAACAACCCCAAGAAAACGGGATCTCCCATTTTATTGAACACCTCCTCTTCAAAGGGACAGAGAAGAGGACCGCTTTTGATATCGCCAAGGAGATTGATTCAGTTGGCGGAACCCTGAACGCCTTTACGGGCAGAGAGTACACCTGCTTTTACGCGAAAGTGATCGACAAGAACCTGGGTCTCGCGATCGACCTTCTTTCAGATATCTTTCTCCATTCCGTCATGGAGGGAAAGGATATTGAAAAGGAGAGGATGGTGATCCTCCAGGAGATCAAAATGGTGGAGGATACCCCTGACGACTATATCCATGATCTTTTTAACCGGGCCTGTTGGCGAGACCACCCGTTGGGTTTTCCGATTTACGGGACTTCGGAGCTTGTTCAGTCCTTCGATCGGGACAAACTTTATCATTTCTTTAAAGAAAACTACCCCCCTGACCGAATTATTGTCTGCGCAGCGGGGAATTTAAACCACCAGGATGTGGTTCGCCTGATCGGTGAGACATTCGGCCAGATTCCAACATCCGCTAAAGCGAGGCCGAGGAGTAAACCTGATCCGAACCCTGCGACCCACAGTTGGAAGCGGGATCTGGAACAGGTTCACTTTTGCCTGGGAACCCGGGGACTCCCGTACAACCATTCCCTTCGGTTTACCTCGTACGTCTTAAATACGATTCTAGGCGGGGGAATGAGTTCAAGACTTTTTCAGGAGATCCGCGAGAATCGAGGCCTGGCTTATTCTGTTTACTCTTATCTTCCGACTTACATCGATACAGGGCTGATGGTCGTTTATGCTGCGACCAACGGGAATTCTTTTCGGGAGGCCGTCGAACTGGTTCTTAAGGAGTTCGGCCGTCTCAAGGAGGAACCTTTAAAACATGGAGAATTAGAAACCGCAAAAGAGCAGTTGAAAGGGAACCTTCTTCTCAGCCTCGAGAGCTCTGATAATATGATGACCCGCCTGGCAAAGAATGAAATCTATTTCAAGACCTACCTCCCGGTGGGAATGATCCTTAAGGGAATTGATGAGGTAGAGGAAGAAACCGTTCAACGCTTCGCGTGTGATATCTTTGATGAACGCTTCTTTTGCTTGACCGTCCTGGGCCCGATGAACGGCAATGACTTAGATAAGATCCGCTGGGACGGCAAGTAACGGATGCCAGCTGTTCCAGAGGCAAGACCTCAAAGATGAAAATTTATCTCAAACGTTTGAGAAAAAACCCTCCCGCAGCCCTTCCCGAATACATGACCCCAGGTGCCTCAGGAATGGACCTCTTCGCCTCTCTTGACAAGGAAATCACATTGGAACCGGGGGAGAGAAGAATCATTCCTACGGGGATTGCCGTGGCCATCCCCGAGGGGTTCGAGGGCCAAATCAGGCCTCGTAGCGGGTTGGCCATTCAGAAAGGGATCGGCATTGTCAACGGGCCGGGAACGATCGATTCCGATTATCGAGGGGAGATCGGCATCCTTCTGATCAATTTTGGAAAAGAGCCCTATACCATCCGTCATGGGGAGAGAATTGCTCAGATGGTGATCTCTCCAGTTCGTCGTGCAACTCTGGAAGAAGTGGATGACCTCCCGGCGACCCAGAGGCAGGGAGGGGGGTTTGGTCACACAGGACTTTAAGGAGAGACTCCAATCAATGACCTGATTCAACAAAGCAGAGGCAACGATCACCTCTGCTTTTTATTTGGCGATTAGAAAATAATCATGGATCAACTATTGGAACAGTTTCTTCATTACCTCACCGTTGAAAAGGGCCTTTCCAAAAATACCACCGATGCCTACAACCATGGTTTGACTCGATTCTTCATTCACCTGAGGGGAAAGGGAGTCCAGGAGATCCGTGAGGTCGACAAATTCCATATCAGGGGTTTTCTCCTGGCCCTAAGAAGAAAGAACCTTAATACAAAGAGCATCGTCAGAGATCTGGCCGCCATTCGGTCCTTTTTCCGATTCTTGATTCAAGAAGGCATTCTGCAGTCCAATCCTGCTGAGGAATTAGACTCACCCAAGGTGGCCAGAACGCTTCCCGAAATCTTGACCTTGAAGGAGATCGAGCAAATTTTGGAACAACCCGACCCTCAAACGCCTCTGGGAATAAGAGACAGAGCGATGCTGGAGATGCTTTATGCCACAGGGATGAGGGTTTCCGAACTCACTCAGCTCCCGACGCATCAGGTTAACCTCGAAGCAGGATATGTCCTCGTCTACGGAAAAGGTTCGAAAGAGAGGATTATTCCACTCGGGAGCGAGGCGTTGAAGTGGGTTACTGTTTATTTAAAGACCGCCCGCGGACCCTTATTGAAGAGGAAGGAAAGCCCATCGCTCTTTGTCAACCGATCGGGGAAGGGGATGAGCCGGCAGCGATTCTGGAAGACCCTCAAAGAATATGGGCGTAGAGCCGGTCTTCGAAAAAGGATCACTCCTCACCTTCTTCGCCACTCCTTTGCGAGCCATCTCTTAGAGAGGGGGGCTGATCTCCGATCCGTCCAGATGATGCTTGGCCATGTGGATATCTCGAGCACCCAGATTTACACTCATGTGGCCGGAGAGAGGCTAAAAAAAATCCATAAACAGTACCACCCGAGAGGCTAAAAATTATCAGTTGAGAGTTCACATAATTCATAACTCATAACTCTTAATTGAATGTTATTATGGAAGTGATCACCACGCATATCAATGCCGATTTCGATTCCTTGGCTTCCATGCTGGCCGCCAAAAAGCTCTATCCCGAAGCGGTCTTGGTTTTTCCCGGCTCTCAAGAGAGAAGCCTACGTGATTTCTTCGTCCATTCGGCCCTGTATGCCTTTGAGGTGGAGCGGATCAAGAATATTGATCTCCAGGAAGTGGAACGATTGATTCTGGTCGACACTCGTCAAATCAGCCGAATCGGAAAGTTTTCAGAAATTCTATTGAAACCCGGATTAGATATTCACATCTATGACCATCACCCTCCATCGTCCGAGGACCTTCACGGGACCCTGGAGGTGGTCTCAGAGGTAGGGGCGACGGTGACCCTCCTTCTCGATATCCTACAGGAGAAAGGAGTCGAGATCACACCCGATGAAGCCACGGTGATGATGCTCGGGATTTACGAAGACACGGGGAACCTGATCTTCCCCTCAACGAGAGAGGAAGATTTCAAAGCCGCTGGATACCTAGTCCGAAAGGGAGCAAACCTCAGTGTCCTTTCGAATCTAATCACTAAGGAACTGACAGCAGAGCAAGTCTTCTTGTTGAATGATCTGATCCAGTCCGCGACCCGATACAGCTTTCACGGGATCGATGTCGTCATTGCTCAGGCTTCTGTGGATCGGTATGTGGGGGATATTGCTGTATTGGTCCATAAATTGAAAGATATGGAAAACTTGGACGCCCTCTTCGTCCTGGTCAGGATGGAAGATCGCGTCTACTTGATCGGGAGGAGCCGCCTCGAAGAGGTGAACGTCTCAGAAATCGCCGGCGAATTCGGAGGAGGAGGGCATCCCACCGCGGCCTCCGCAACGGTCAAAGGGATGGCTCTCGTAGAGGCTCATGACCGGTTGATCCAAGCACTGAAAGAGATGGTTAGGCCCAAAAGGGTGGCAAGAGATGTGATGGTCTATCCTGTCAAGACCATTGAGGCGGAACAAACACTGGGGGAAGCCGGGGAAATGATGACCCGGTATAACGTCGGTGTGCTTCCTGTTCTTCAAAACGAAAAAGTGATTGGCTTGATCTCCAAGCAGATCGTGGAAAAGGCCAAGTATCATGGGTTGAAAAGTTCTGTAGTGAAGGAATACATGACGACGGAGTTTTCAGTCGCCTCCCCTGAGACCCCGTTTCCCCAAGCTCAGGCAATTATCATCGGACAAAGCCAGCTTCTTCTTCCTGTCATTGAAAAGGATCGATTGGTGGGAACGATTTCTTCTGCGGAGATTATGCGGATCCTCCAAGAGGAGATGATGAAAACGGGAACGGCGGCTTCCACCCTTGAGAGTCAGCCCCTCTACGGTCGGAAAAGAATGCTCTCTCAATTGATGAAAGAACGCTTTCCCGAACCCCTCCATAACCTGCTGACGGAATTTGGCAAGGTGGGGGATGAGCTGGGGTACTCGGTCTATGCCGTCGGAGGGTTTGTGAGGGATCTTTTATTGAGAGTAGAAAATTTCGATGTGGACATCGTGGTGGAGGGGGACGGAATCCGCCTGGCTGAAGAATTTGAAAAGAAGCTCCGCTGCCGAATTCGAACACATAAGAAATTTGGGACAGCAATCATCCTCCTGCCCGACGGGTTGAAAGTCGATGTGGCTACCGCTCGCTGGGAGTTCTACGATTCTCCGGCAGCCCTTCCCACCGTGGAGAAGGCCTCGATCAAGACGGACCTCTACCGGAGGGACTTCACCATAAATACCTTGGCCATTCACCTCAACCCAAGATCGTTCGGAGAGCTGATTGATTTTTTCGGAGGGGTAAAGGATATCAAAGAAAAAGTGATCCGGGTACTTCACAATCTCTCTTTTGTCGAAGATCCCACCCGGGTCTTTCGGGCGATCCGTTTTGAGCAGCGCTTTGGATTCCAGATCGGAAAACATACCCAGAATCTGATGAAGAATGCGGTAAAGGTAGGTTTTTTGGAACGCCTCTCGGGGGGACGTGTTCTCTCCGAGATCATCCTCATCCTTCAGGAAGACGATCCTCTCCCCGCCCTGAAACGGATGAGGGATTTCAATCTCTTTCATTTTCTCCACCCCGCCCTTAGGTTGGATGAGCACGCGGAGGCCCTTTTTGAACAGATCCATCATGTCATCTCTTGGTTCGACCTTCTTTTCCTGGAGCAGCAATATGAGCGCTGGCTTATCTATCTTTACGGTCTCATCGATTCCTTGAAAGAGGAAGAGAGGGAAGCGTTCTGTCAGAGATTGACCATGAATGAAAAGCTTAAAGAGAAGGTATTGGAAGGGAAACGACAGGCGGATCAAATTCTGCTGCAAATTCTATCTTGGATTCAAACCGATCAAAGACCAAAGCGGTCAGATATTTATGACGCTCTTGATCCTCTTTCTACGGAGTCGAAACTCTTTATGATGGCCAAGACCACCCAGGTAGAAACCCGCCGTTATATCTCCCTGTATTTCACGCAACTGAAGGATACAAAACCACTCTTAAGAGGAAAGGATTTGATTCAGATGGGAATGAAATCGGGTCCTTCGATTAGAGAGGCCTTGGCAGGGTTACTCAAGGCAAGGTTGGATAAGCAGGTGATCACCCGTCAGGATGAGATGGAGTATATCTCGAAGGCCCAGGAGATGGAATAATGGCTGAAGACGCGTTACACTCGGAGGGCAAAGACGCCTATACCTTCCGATTAGAAGGGTTTGAGGGGCCCCTTGACCTACTGCTCCATCTCATTCAGAAGAACGAACTGGATATCTTCAATATCCCCATCGCCCTCATCACGGAGCAGTATTTACAGTATCTACAATTGATGAAGGTCCTCAATTTGGATATTGCCGGGGAATACCTCCTGATGGCTTCCACGCTCCTTCACATCAAATCGAAGATGTTGCTCCCCAAGTCTTTAGAAGGAGAGGAGCAGGAAGAGGAAGATCCAAGGGCGGAACTCGTCCGGAGGCTTTTGGAGTATCAGAAGTATAAACAGGCAGCAGTTGAACTGGAGAAGAGGCCTTTATTGGACCGGGACGTCTTCGTCCGGTTGGTAGCTTCCGAGTTGGGGACGGCAGCAGAGGAAGAAAGAATCGAGGTGAATCTTTTTGAGCTCCTCGAGGCCTTTCGGAAGGTTCTCGAGAGGGTCAAACCAGAAACCGTCCATGAAGTCATCCTTGAACATCTCAGCGTTGAGAATAAGATTCAAGAGATCCTGACACTGCTCGAAAAAGAAAATCGAAGCATGGCCTTCCATCGCCTCTTTCCTGAAGAGGCTTCGCGGCGAGTTGTCGTGGTCACCTTGCTGGCGATACTCGAACTGGTCAAGATGAAACGCATTCGGATCTTCCAACTGGCTCCTTTTGAAATGATTCGAATTTCGCCCTTTTAGGATATTGAGTGATTGGTGTTGGTGAAAATTGAGGTTCTTAAATACAAAGACGAGTCACGAATGACGGACACGAATTACGTCATTTTTGAATGAATCGGGAGGGACCGATGAAACGAAAACGAATCTTGATTGGGTTGGGTGTCATTGTAGGACTTCTGATTTTCTTTTTTGGTATTCTTTTCCTCATTGGACGGTATTCCGGGGGGAAATCCGGGCGACTGGCCTTCGGAGACAAGATCGCCATCGTGGAAGTGAAAGGGGTGATCGCTCAATCTTCGGGGATCATTGAAGAGCTTGAACGATATCTCGAGGACAAAGAGGTCAAGGCCATCATCTTGAGGATCGATTCTCCGGGCGGGGGTGTGGGCCCGGCCCAAGAAATCTACCGGGAGGTCATGAAGATCAAGCCGAAGAAAAAAGTGGTGACTTCCATGGGGTCTGTGGCCGCGTCCGGAGGCTATTATATCGCCAGTGCGTCCGATCTCATCGTGGCAAACCCCGGGACGATCACCGGTTCGATCGGTGTGATCATGCAATTCTCCAATTTTGAAGAGCTCCTTAAGAAAATTGGGATCAAAGGAGTGGTGCTCAAAAGTGGAGAGCATAAAGATATCGGCTCCCCCTTCCGAGAAATGACCCCGGAAGAGAAAAAAATCATGCAGGAAGTCCTTGACAATGTCCATCAACAATTCATTCAGGCCGTGGCGGATGGCAGGAAACTAGATCGGGCGAAGGTTGTTGAAATCGCAGATGGTCGAATCCTGACGGGGGAACAGGCTAAGAATTTGGGCCTGGTTGACCAGATGGGAAATCTTCAGGATACGATCGAGATCACTGCCAAGATGGTAGGGATCTCGGGGAAACCGAACGTCCTCTATCCCAAAAAGAGGCTTTCCATTTGGGAGCTTTTGATGAGAGATATGGCTTCTGCAATCATCGATGTGTTGAATGAGAAGGGGTATGAATTGAGCTTTCCCCTCCAGATGAAGTAGGACTAAGGGGGGATGAGGGGGTTTTACCTACCGCGTTTGCATCAATTCGGCGATCTTTTTCATATCCTTCCAGACTTCTCTCTTTCGTTCAGGATTCCTCAGGAGAAAGGCGGGATGGTAGGTGGGAACTACCTTGATTCCTTCGAGATCATACAACCTTCCACGAAGCGCTGTGATCTTGGTGTCGGTCTTAAGCAGAGTCTGGGCGGAGAAAGACCCTAAAGCACAAATAATTTTTGGCTGGATCGCAGTGATCTGCTTCACCAGGAAGGGATTGCAGCTCCGGATCTCATCAGGTTCTGGATTTCGATTTTGCGGAGGCCGGCATTTAACGATGTTGGTGATATAAACCTCTTCCCTCGGAAGATTGATCGATTGAAGGATTTTCGTTAAGAGCTGGCCGGCCTTCCCTACGAAGGGTCTTCCTTGAACGTCTTCATCATATCCAGGGGCCTCTCCGATGAGCATTAGGCTTGCCTTTTCATTCCCCTCGCCATAGACAATCGTCCGCCTTGTTCGATGAAGCTTGCATCTCTTGCAATCCCCTAACTCTTCTCGCACGTCTGCTAAAGTCAGAATTCCTGGTAGGATGGCCTTTTCAGAGTTCTGTACTAAAGCGGGTAGGAAGGAGATGCCCATTTCCTTAAGATATCC
>Ga0187772_10000342_pt1 | contig 20803 bp, 17 predicted proteins | sample 0116_SJ02_MP15_2_FD_133137 | JGI IMG/M metagenome (GOLD analysis project Ga0187772, IMG submission 133137) | Tropical peat soil microbial communities from peatlands in Department of Meta, Colombia - 0116_SJ02_MP15_20_MG | ecosystem: Environmental > Terrestrial > Soil > Wetlands > Peat | place... | reverse complement strand
TATAGCTCGCTTGAGGAATACAAGGAATTCTACGAAAAACATCATCCGATGAAACGAGAGATTGAGGCAATTACCTATTTGCCCTGAAATATTGGCACCTTTTAGAGAAATGGATTTTAGGCAAGGAGGAGTTTTTTGAGATGGTGAAGGTAGTGATTCGGGAGATGGAGAAGGAAGAAAGGAGATGGTAATATATAAAAGAGAAAAAATGTTGTTACGGTATCGTTGTATTTTAGACATATTTCGTATGACAGGTACAAAGCGATACTGAATAAGGAGCAGACGGAGATTTAATCATGCCAACCTACGCATACAGAGCGATGGATTCAGAAAAGAGCTGCGATTACTGCAGACGAGGTTTTGAGCTCATCCAGAGGATGACGGAATCTGCCTTAACCCTCTGCCCCCGATGTAAAAGTCCTATCTCTCGGGTTCTCTTTGCCCCCACCGTGGTTATCAAAGGACATCCTCTCACAGAAACAGATCGGAAGATTAAGGAATATGAAAAAGAGGGGAAGTGGAGCCACGCAGCTGAATTAGCGGATAAACAAGCGGAGAAAACGAAGCGAGAGGATTTGAAAACCCGTGCCTTAGAGGACTATAAAAAAGCGGGTTATAATTTTGACAAATACGATACTTAAACCCCGCCCATAAGGTATATCGAAGCTCAGATCGTGAAGCTACAAAATTTATCTTACGATAACACTTGACTGGCTCAGGCTCCGTGTTAGTATTGCTCTAACGATTTCCAGAAGGAGGAAGAAAATGAGAAAAATTAGCATCTTTACGGTAATGGTAATTTTAGCAGGCGTCATTTCTTTTTCATCGCCCCTATAACGCGGCGTTTTTTGGCAGTACAGGCACCTTCGACACAATCAGTCAGGTTATTACGGACACCCCTGGCGAGGTTTATTATGTCAGTATGTATGTCACTGGCTATAACCCCAACCCACCCAAGAGCATTCTCCCATACGCCCCCCATGACGAATTAGATGTTGCGGTTAACGGCAAACACGGCTTCGACATCGGTCCGATCGCTACATTAACCGCGCCAGGCCCAATCACCGGATGGACGTTCGTCAATACCCAACTCTTCACTGGCACAGGATCCGACACATTAACCATCGCTGGCATCAACCCTGACGGCTACGACTACGTCGCCGATGTGAGTATCACATCCGTCACGGTCCCGGCGGTACCGGAGCCTTTTTCCTTGCTCCTTCTAGGGTCTGGTTTAATCGGTCTTGCAGGATTGTGGAGGAAGAAGTTTTTTAAGAATAAGAAGTAAATCTATAATCAAACAGAGGAAGGAAGAGGCAGGGTCATTGGACTCTGCCTTTTTGTCTATTTCCTTCGGTAATCGCCAACTTCTAAATTACTTGCCACTGACGACTTGTAGGTGTACTCGCTATTTCTACCCGCCGGCTCATTTCTGAAAATTGGCAAAGGGATATCTCGTTTGCCTCTTCGGGAACTCATTGGTTTACAGATTTTCCAAATTGGTGTATATTTCAATTGAAAATCGATAGCCGGAATATCAGAGTCATTACGCTTATACCCGTAATGTGAGTGTTAAGCGAGCCTAAGTTCGAGCTTAGTCGATTAGGGGAATATATTTGAGTAATTAAAAAGGGTGAACGGAAGATGAAACATCATATCCTCGCCATAGGAATCTCAAAACATCAAAACGCTGCTGCAAATCTTTCTTATGCAGCTAAAGATGCCAGTGAGTTTTTCGAGCTTTTCAACTTGAACATTGGAGATATAGGCTACAAGAAATTGCTAATCGATTCTGAAGCTACCCTTGGGCAAATTCGAGCCGCCTTGGGACTTGAACTCCAGCAAGCAATTGCACGCGGAGATGCTTTTTTCTTTTTTTACTCAGGGCATGGAGTCATTGCAAATGATCTTCACGACGAGGCATCGGGCAGCCACTATCTGGTTCCATTCGACGGGACTTTTGATTATGTAAATACTTGTATACCGGTCTCCTATCTTAAGGAATCCTTCAATAAACTCAAATCCGGCGCTAATCTAGTGTTTATAGATTCTTGTTTCAGTGGGGCTGCGTCTAAGAACTCCAAAGGCTACCCCGGTCCTCGAAAAAAGGAATTTAAGGGTCTTAAAACTATTTCTAATACTCTCAGCGGCGTCGGGAATCTGACTATCACAGCAAGCAAGGACGACGAAGAGGCCATTGAAGATTCTGAGTTCAAAAACGGGCTTTTCACCTATTATTTACTCAAGGAATTGGATCGGGACAAAGGTACTCAGAACTTTCCTGTGTTAGATATCTTCACTCCGATCTGTGAACAGGTTATAAAGCGAGCTAAAGAGAAATATAACCATACACAGACCCCTACACTTAACGGACAATTAGAAGGCACTATTACGCTTCCTACCTTCAGAAAGCCGGTAAGGATAAGTCCACAGATCATCCAGGTTTCACACTCCCCGGAACTACTAGAGGCAGCTTTTCCATCGATAATTTTGGAAATCGACGACAAAACTCAGGAAAAGCTGCTCAACGATTTGATTGATTTGGTTGCAAGGGGAAGGGATCAACAGACCACATCCGCCGCACTGATTTCTTTTGAGCGTATCTGTTACAAGTCACTCAAGGCTCTCAGGACTGATTGGGAACGTATCTTTGTTGAAAATGGAGACGATATATCGAAGATACCTGGTTCAGCGGCCAAGCTTGAAGGGACGGCTTCTCAGTTGCTTATGATAGGTGCGGTAGTTTCCGTGTTCGGTTCAGAAACACAAATGAAAATTTATTCAGAGGCTGTGGTAGATATCTGGCAATTCACGCAGGGACGGTCCGGTCTCGTTGCTCTAATCACTGTTCCTGAAATTATCCTTGCTGAAATTGTTTACGTCATTGGAATAATCTCAATGGCCAGAGAAAACTTAAGACCTTGGCAAATTCTATTGCAAACACCTATCTATAACCTTCATGGTAGAGACACCCCCCCCGATACCTATAGTACAGTACCGGGACATCTATTATTGTGACGCGCTAGGAGGCAACTCCCCAAAGGTTAATGACCACCTTAGACAGTTCCTTTCGAGTGTTTCTTGGCTTCCGGCGCTTGCTCCTAAGCTCGAAGGGCAAGTCATCGATTTTCAACTCCAAACAAATCTTCTTCTAGTCCTTCTGACTATCCACAATGGTGAGAGCTTGTGGTCTGATTTTGCAAGATTCTACGCGCAAAGGGTGCTGCCACTAGTAAACAAAATCAAATACAAACCTGAATTCCGCAAGCAGGTCGCCAATCTGTTTAACATCAAGGAAAATCAAATTGGACCGCTTTTCAAAGGTTATCTTGCACAAGTTGCCGAACGAGGTCTAGGGAATTATTTCTGGGATTCAATTTCGCCAGATGACTTCTTAACAGGCGAAGATAAGAAAACTCTCAAATGAGCAAATATGCCTGGTTTAATATTGTAAACTTAAACGCTCACTTTCAACCAGAATCGTCAAATCCCAACATCCCTTATTTCTATTGATTTGTAGGTGCAACCTGCAAGAAGGGTTATCTTGACACCGTCCGTCAACCCAAATGCTGGTCAGGACAAATTAAAACACTACCCAATACTCAGATTGAAAATTGGCCTTGAATCTGTTAGAAATAAAACCTCTTACCACAATTTTATATAAACCCGGAGGAGAAAAAGATGATTCGTTTTCATAAGAATGTGTGGGTGGCCATCCTCTTTTTGATTATCTTTGCCATGATCTGCCCGAATCAAATCTTTTCCAAGATGACCACAACCTCAAAGACCCACAAAGCCTCGCAAAAGGCGAAAACGCATGACAAAGCCGAAAAGTCCCAGGCCAGCCAGACGACCTCTGGAGGCCTACAATGTGATGCGAAGTCCGCTGTGTTGATGGACGGCCTTACAGGCCAGATCCTCTACGAGCAGAAGCCGGACTTGAGAATTCCTCCTGCCAGCTTCGTTAAAGTCATGACACTCTACGTTGTTCTCGATGCCATTCGCGCAGGCCAAATAAAGATGGATGATATCGTGACGGTGAGTGAGAAGGCTTGGAAGAGAACGTATAAAACCAATAGTTCATCGATGTTCCTGAAGGTCGGAGAGCGGGTCAAGGTTGATGATCTATTGAAGGGGGTCGCTATCGCTTCCGGAAATGATGCGTGCATCGCCCTGGCAGAACATCTGTCAGGATCAGAAGAGGCATTTGTTTCGAAGATGAATGAAAAGGCCAAGCTCCTGGGGCTAAAGGATTCCCAGTTCAGGAACCCCGACGGAATGCCTGCGGTGGACCAATATACGACGGCCGTTGATATGGCCACATTGGCCAGACGGTATATCGAGGACCATCCGGAAGCGCTCGTCTACCATTCGACAGTCGAATTCGAATACAACGGGATTCATCAGGAAAATCGAAATACCCTTCTTCAAAAAAAAATCGGCGTGGACGGATTAAAGACAGGCCATGTTCAGGAAGCGGGTTATCACCTGGCTGCCACAGCCAAGAGGGACGGGCAGAGGATGATTGCTGTGGTGATGGGCTGCGACAAGATGAGGAAAAGAGGTCCCGAAGCGCAGAAACTGTTGGATTATGGCTTTAAGAATTTCTCCACTGTGGAAGCCGTCAAGAAAGGCGCAACATTTGGCCCCTTGAAGGTGAGGAGAGGAAAATTAAATCAGGTCGCTCTTGTCGCTGCAGAGACGGGGTGGGTGACGGTGGGGAAGGGCAAGGAGAATTCGGTTTCTGCCATTCCTCAATTGCCAGCCTTTATCGTGGCTCCGGTGCGAAAAGGGCAGGCCGTAGCGAAGGTTCTTGTCCAGAACGATGGCAAGGTGGTGAAAGAGGTCAATCTCCTTGCCTCTTCGGATGTCGAAAAGAGCTTAATTCCTCCCTGGCCAATTTTGGTTGGGATCCTTTGCGTGCTTGTCATCATCGTCGGTTTTGGGCTGTGGTGGGTCCGCCGACCCAAAACGAAGAAATATATATGATGCTGACGACCCCGAGACCTTAGAGAAGATACCTAAACAGGACTCTGTCAATGCAGAGCCGTGGAAATTGGCCCCGAGAGGATTTTCTGCGTTTGTATTAGGATCGCGGCTGAGAGGTGCGACGCTCGGCTTCGATCTTCGAGAGAATTTCCCCAAGGTCTTTGGGGGGAGCTTCCATTCCCGGCCTGGCGATCAATGAGATCGCCTCCTGCGGGGTTCGACTCCGGTGGGCGTCGTCGGAAAGCCTGTCGGTAAGGTATCCAGGAAACCTCTAAGCCTTTCATAAATATCATTGCCCATTTCCATCCTCCCTTAGGTTTATTTAACAAATTTAACTGCGGTGGCGTTCCCCTCCAGTTGACCATCAGGCTGGCCCGCGCTCGATGAAGTCAGAAGAAGGCCGGTCTCAGGTCGCAGGTCATAAAGTTGCATGCTGTCCGTTGTACCGATTGTTCGCCACAAAGCTGGATCTACGAGCTTGCCGTTCGATCGAACCCAACCAGCAACCCGTTTCCCGGCTGTGCGGGCGCCCATCCTCCGACTAACGATCGCAACGTCACCGAGCATTGCAAACCGGACCTCCTTGGCGTCCACCATGCGTGCTAACGTCTCCGGGCTTACCGCAGGATCCAACCCATGATAGCCGCCTCTGGCCAACACCGCCTCACCGGTGCTGATGATGATCGGGGCGGCAAGTTGAGTAGTTGAGGTCGCTAGCAAGTAGCGTTCACTTTTGTGGTTGGCTTTTAGGAAAGCAACCAGTTTCGAGATGTCTATTGACTGCCCAAGCCTAGCGCGCATACGCGGGTCGTCATTGCCGGATACAGCTACTAGCCGGTACAGATCCGATGAGGGAAGCACATCCTGACCGGGCAGGAACACGCTGCTTAATGCCCACGCGACCGGGAGTACCAGTACCGCCATGAGCCCGATTGCGAGCGAGCCCACGGCAAGGCCATAAGTTGCCCGGTTCGATGCACTCTGAAACCGAACCAGAAGCAGCCCTGCGGCAGCGACGAGGGTCCCGCCAGTTAGCGCGATATGAAGCCAGCTCAGCCAATTGTTCGACAGGTCTGTGAACTGGTTGAGTGACCAACCTAGGGCACTCGCCTGAATGTAGAGCTGCCAGGCAGCAGTTATCAGCAGCGTAGCCGGGAGAAGGAGCGCGTAAGAATCCTTTCGGAGGTAATCACTCCACATGTTGACAACACCAATGCCCGCCAATGCCGCTAAAGCAGGTGCCATGGTTGAAAGGTAATAAAAATGTATGATGCCACCGAAGTAACTGTACACCACCCCATAGGTGATAGTCCAGCAGAACCAAAACAGAAGGGCAAGGTATGTAGCAGTGAACGGTCTACGTAAGCGGATTTGGCGAACCCCGATGACTATTGCCATAGCTGCAAAGGGAAAGAGCCAGGCCATCTGAGCAGCCAGTTGGCCGTTAGCCAGCCGCAGCGGGCCCGTTGGGGTGCGCACGAAAAGCCGAGAATATAAGGCGCGCGTGACAGGCTCTGCATCGGGACTTGTGCTGGAAGCTGATTCCACCTCCAAACCCGCAGCTTGTCTTGTTTCCGGACCGCGCAAGTTGGCTGCCAAGGGTTTCACTGGTGAAACGAATCGATCAAACGCGTTATGGCCTATCACAAGCTCCAGCATCGAGTTCTTACGACTGCTGCCAACGAACGGCCTGCCCTTGGCCGGGGTCAACTCGTACATAAGGACCCAAGGCAAAGACGTCGCGACCACAATGATCGTAGCCATCCCCAGGTGGATGAGGCGACGCTGCCAGTGCTGAGGCGCACCGAAAAAGTACACCAAAAAGAAGGGCGGAAGCACGATGTAAGCCGCCAGCATCTTGACATTGAACGCGAGGCCGATCAGCGCGGCAGACAAGAACAGCAGTCGCGGGTCTCCTTCTTCAGCTGCCTTCATTAGCGCCCAAGTTGCCAGGAGGAGCACTAGCAGTAGGCAGCTGTCGGGATTGTTTGTGCGGTTGACTGCGACCCATACTGGTGTCATGGCAAGGAAAAGGGCCGCCAGCAAGGCGGCTGATGGGCCAAAACGGCGCCGCACCAGATGAAAGAGGATCCAAACCGAACCGACGCCCTCAAGGACTTGGGGCACGAGGATGCTCAAAGGATGGAAGCCGAACAACTTAACGCTCATGGCCTGAACCCATAGTGCGACCGGAGGCTTGTTGATGGAAATGAACCCGGCCGGGTCAAAGGCGGTGTAAAAGAAGTTGTGCCAGTTCATTACCATGCTCCGTACAGCGGCGGTGTAATACTCGATTCCCCATCGGTTCTGATCTAAGCCCCACAAACGGAATACTAGAGCAAGGATGAGTACTGTGACCAGCGTGATTACCTCCCACAGGTGGCCGTCCTTGTCGATTCTGTCGGCAGTCTTGCTAGAGTACGGTGCCTCTGGCCTGTCACTTCTATTCACTGTGGTATGCACGATCGATCTCCTTTGCCTGATTGGCGTAACTGGGGAAGAATTCGGGGGATAACCATTCTCAATTCGTCGATCTCTTTCTCTTCGGTCCCGACTTTAGTTGCCTAAGCATCCGCTCCAGTATGGGTTCAAGGTTATCTATGAACTCTTCGCTTCCGAGTAGCCTTTCATTGACGGAATATCTCTTAAACGGACGACATCTCGAATCTTACCAGAAACGTTAAACCCAATCGAACATTTCACCTGGCACTCAGAACAATCATCACAAACCCTGGTGGGAAGATTCAAGGACAATATGAGATCTTGAGCATGTATGAGATTACGGTAGCCATGAGTATACATATAGGCGCGCATCAGATCAGGGATAGGTAGGTGCTCCGGGCATTGTCCCAAACATTGGTTGCAACCCTGGCAGTACAATCCAGGAAGGGAAGCCTCCTTTTGCAGGTCTTTCTTTTCAGAATCTGTCAGGGAGGGATCTTCCATAACGTTGAGGTCAATCTTCATCTCTTGAAACGTCGTGAATCCAGGGACGATCGTGTGCACGTTTGGATCCTGGAGAACCCACTTCAAGGCTGCAGCGGCATTCTTCATGGTGTGCACATATCTGGACCCGCCCCGGATTGCTTTCATCCCAACAATTCCAATTCCAGCCTGCGCTGCTGCGGCAATTGCATTCCTCACCTCGGTGTAATGCTTCTGTTGAAAACTATAGGAGGTCAAAATCACATCGTAGAATTTCGAATCAACGGCAGCATGAATGACTTCCGGCTCATTCATGTGGGTGGTGATTCCTAGAAAGCGAGCCTTCCCCTCCATTTTAACCTTTTCCAATGCTTTCAGAATCGGCTCATACAGCGCCGACTCTTTCTTCCGTACGTCGGGATGATAATAAATGTCTACATAGTCCAGTCCTAAATTTTTAAGGCTGCTGTCCACTTTCTTTAGAAAAGCTTCTTCCGTTGCCTCTTCTGTATAAAGACCGGTTATTTGATTCTTTGGGAGGCCCGCTGTGGTGCCAATGACGTACGAATCCCTGGGACGTCCTTTAAGCACTTCTCCGATCATTCGTTCATTTTGGCCCCTTTGATACGCTTGAGCAGTGTCGAGCATCACCATACCGGAATCCAGCGCCACCCGGACAAGGTTCGGATTATCAGTATTCATCACTCCCATGCTGATCACCGGAACCTCGATCCCCGTCTTCCCAAAGGTTCGGTAAACAAATTTTTTCTCCTTCCCTTTTGCTTCAACAACCCTCGACTCCTGTTTCATATCCATCTTAGGGAGAAAAAATAATCCGCCAAACCCGGCGAGCGTCGATTTCATGAAATCTCTTCTACCCATCGACTTGTTCCTCATGGTACCTCCTTATTAAAAGCAAAGTGCAGGGTGCCCCTCACCCTTTCCCTCTCTGCCCAGAGACTGTCTGACAACGGTGATGATGAAAAGATGAACCCTTCGTTATCAGAGAATGCAAGCTTGCTGGGGACGGGCGGCTGCCTGAAGAAGCCTTACAGAGGAGTCTTTTATCATGTAAATTCACATACAAATACGTCATGAAGATATCATTTTCGGTGACGAGAATGATTCACCATACTTTTTCAAAAATCCGAAATTCTAAAGCTTCCGAAATCAGCCGTCCCTCCCCGCGAATACGACTTCTACTCTTTGCTCTTTTGCGATGTGGCCTCTGGTCCCTTTGAGGCGGTCTTGGTATCTTTTCTTGCAGGCCTTCCTTGAAAGTTCGAATTCCCTTTCCAAGACATGCACCAAGGTAGGCAATTCTATTACCACCAAAAATGACCAAAGCAATCACCATAATAACCAACAAATCTGACCCTGCAAGCATAAAATAGTTCTTCCTTCTCCCTTAATTATCCCTTAGGTAAACCCCCGACTCTGCCGGGGGACTCGCAAAGTTTGACATTTTCGGGAGTAGGATCGTCATTCCGGGCAAGTGAAACGCGACCCGGAATCCAGAAGGCCTGGATTCAGGCTTTCGCCAGAATGACGGCAACAAAAACACTTGCCATAGACTGAGCGATAACTGTTCGCTTTCGATTTTGACCGATTGCGGTCAGGCCCCTTTGAGGGGCCAGCAATCGTAAAGCCCCCGGCTCTGCCGGGGGGATACTTACTGGACGCCCATGAACCCTTATGAGTTGACACTGAATAAATAACCTTGCTAGTCAGCACATCAATTATAGGTTATTTTAAATGTCACCACAAATTAATAAGGCATATTTACAGATCTCTCACGTCGGTATCGCTTTCACCTCCTCACTCAAAGTTACTAAGGAGTCCATAATAGGATAGACACCATCGACTTGATGGTCTGGCCATTTGAAGCCCCTGGGCTGGACTCCGGCTTTCGCCGGAGAGACGAATTTAAGGCGTCGTCCATTTTCGTCATTCCGGCGAAAGCCGGAATCCAGTGGTATTATAGAAGGGTTTGATGTCTATACAATAATGGCCTTATTAATAGCTCTATAGTGCCAGGATTATAGCCGTAATCAATCGTCTTACAAAAAAATTACAGCATTTTTCTTGAAGGAGTACAGGGTTCACTCTATTCACTTTTACAGACCTACCGAATATCCTTGAAAGGGTGAGGTGAAAAATGAATAAAAAGATTTTCGACCCTGAAAAGTATGGTATGACAACCTGTCCGTCCTGTGACTCTGACGGATTTATTCAAAATCCAAAACGTCAATGTTGTCCAAAGTGCGGGGGCTTTGGGTTCATTATAAAAGAAACAGATAAAGATATTTCCACTGACAGTGTATCTAAAATCTCCTTGGAATCGAATTTGTTGGACGATGACAGAGGTCCGTGAAGGTTTGAAAAGAATTCGGCCTATCTATTTTTTTGCTCTATCCTGAGAAAGAATTTCCATGGGTAGTGGCATAGAGGCTCTGGTTGTTGGACCAAACGAGTATAATATGGGAGGAACTTCTTATGGAATGGGGCGTTACGTTATTAGCTGATTTGCAGAGGATGAAGGAGAAAATGGACCGTGAGTGGGATAGCATTTATGGAGAGAGCGCCATCACGGAAGAACGGGAGATGTGGCAATGGGTTGAGAAGCTTCCAAAATTCGAAGGGACAGGGAGAAGGAGTTTAAACTCACGCTCAGATAAAACTATCAAATCTTAGTAGCGAGATTCAATCAGTGACTAAATCTCGTCTGAATAGGAGGCAACATAAATGTCAAAACAGGTAAGTCTCTGGGTAAATGACGAAGGTATCCCCATCGATTATTTTGTGAGCGGGTTTATCGACCATACTGTAGGAGGCATAGTGGCCAGTCTAAGAGGCACCGGCGAGATTGGAACTCTGGAACTTTCTATTGATGGCTCTCAGGTGACGATAAATCTGAACAGCGCGCACGTCCCGGTTAACGAGTTTGTCAACAATATTATCAGGAGCACAATAGCGGGCATGGTCTCCACACTAAAAGGAGTAAGCAAGATAAAGAGTGTGAAAATAACTATTAAGAGATAATTATACCCATCTTCCAGCATAAGTAAGAGAGGGGGCTTCCTCCCCTTGACAGGTTGTTTGAGAGGGATGAGGTCCCTGCAGAATAGTCTCCCCCCTTTCACTTCCCCTCCATTTACCCCAGTATGATCTTCAGATAGATAATCAGGGATAAATTCGGTTTTCTACATATATTAATTTTGTCCTGGTGCCGAAGGATCACTTTAACAGCGGGCATCATGAAAAGCCTTGACTATTTCCTTAGAAGAGGAAGGAAGCGTTGGAAAGTAGGACTATTTGTTCCACGTCCACAGAGTGATGATCGGCCTGCATTAAGGGGTGATGATTCCCGTTGGAAAGAGAGTATAACGCTACGCTTCACCTAAACCTACAATTTTGATTGAATAGCCTTCATCACCCTTAGCATCAGTCTAAACGGTTTGGACTTTGAATCTACCTGATTGACAGATCCTGCCATATAGAGATTTAGGTCCTCGGAATAATAAAGGAATGAGCCGGTAGAACCAGAATGCCCCCATAAAGGCGCTACTTTCATCACCTTACTAATGAACCAGGGCAGTTTGAAGCACATCGTTCCGTACCCATACTGAAGCGGAAATTGCAATTTGTGCCAGTTGTGCATCAATTTCAGCGTGTCTCGACTAACAATTCGCCCTTCATTCAGGGCTTTCAGGAAAATGATCATTTCTTCTGCTGTAGAAACAATACCTCCATCAGCCCAGTAGGCACCATTCGAACGGGTATTGGTAATGTTTATATCTTTATAGAACACGTCCGCCGGAGCAACGGATGGAGTGAGCTGAGGTTCAGAACGGCCGATCAACCAAGTATGCTTGAGGCCCAGAGGGCGAAAGAAAAAATCTTCGTAAACGACGTGAAGCGGTTTAGCGGTTATGGCTTCGATGATTTTCCCCAGTAACTGGAAATTTGTATCCGAATAGGACGCATCCGTACCCGGCCGAAAATTAGGTATCAGGTCTTTTCGTGCCCTCGCAATAGTCTCATCTACCGTCCATGATCGTTGCGGCTCTTCCAGGAACAGGTCAAAAAGGCTTTCCCCCCCTTTGGGTTTCTCATTATAATAATCTGCTATGCCGGAAGTATGTGATAACAACTGTTTGATGGTTATTTCGTGGGAATAATCCTTCCCCTTATAGACATGAATGCCTCGAATAAGCTCTTCTGGAAGGTATTTGGCCATTGGATCATTCAAAGAGAGTGCTCCCTTTTCATACAATCGCATGATTGCGGTGGCAGTATATAGCTTTGTGATACTGGCAATATAAATGGGAGTATCTTTGGTCATAGGCACCTGACCGTCTTGGTGGGCGATTCCCACTGCGCCCGACCAGGAGAAGGAGCCGTCACCGTTCATCACAGACAGAACACAATTCTTAACCGATTTGTCCTTCTCTACTAATCCAGAAACCAGGTATTCCATTTCCTGATTCAAATTGTCAAACGATCGGGCTGAACACCCGAAGAGTGTTACAAACCATCCCGCCGCAAGTATAAGTATTGTGGGTGCTTTTATTATCCATTTCATCCTTACTATTGCTATCCTAATAATATCAAGAATTTCAATCATCCAGAATTATTGCTCAACATCTTTTTAATACTGCTGCGATGTTTTTCCCAAGATGTCGATTACGATTTGTAACATACCCCTTTTCTTAAGTTTTTGGAAGTAAAGTTTGAGGAAAGAATCCTCAGAAAATGGGGCTGCGGATGACACCTGCAAGTCATTACTGACGGCCATGCTCAGGAGTCCGGGATTACCAATCCCCTTTCCGGTAATTATTGTTTAGCAGGTGTCTATTTTCCGAAATACCGGGCCCGGATCTCTTTTTTATCTATTTTGCCCATGGCTGTAACCGGGAGGGTCTCTAAAAAGCGGATGTCCCGGGGGCGCTTAAAGTCGGCCAGTTTGTCCTTACAAAAATCCATCAATTCTTCGGCTGTGGCCGTCTGGCCTTCCCGAAGGACGATAAAGGCGGCCACATCTTCGCCGAGCTTGGGGTGGGGTTTGCCCACGACGCAACACTGCTTTACGGCCGGATGCTCGTAAAGCACGCTTTCGACCTCCACGGAATAGACATTGTAGCCGCCCCGGACCAGCATATCTTTTTTCCGGTCCACGTAATAGATGTAGCCGTCCTCATCATAATAGGTCAGGTCGCCCGTGTGGAGCCAGCCGTTCTTGAGAGTTTCCTGAGTGGCCTCCGGATTCTTGTAGTACTCCTTCATCACATTGGGACCGCGGAAGATCAGCTCCCCAACCTCCCGGACGTCCACGTCTTTATCCTGATCATCCACGATGCGCCCTTCCATATCCGGGGCCCAGGGCAGTCCGATAGAGCCGATTTTTCCCAGGTGGTCCTCGGGACCCAGCCGGGTTCCGCCGACCCCTCCTTCGGTCAGACCATAAATATTGACCAGTTTCAGACCGGGCCAAGCCTGAAGGGCCTGACGGATGACTTCTTCGGGCATGGCCGATCCGCCGTAAGACATGATCCTCAGGCTCGACATATTGAATTCGTGAAACCTGGGATGCTCCATGATAAAAATGATCATCGTCGGCGCCAGGCAGATGGAGGTGGTTTTTTCCTGCTCAATGAGACGCATGGACTGCACCGCATCAAAGACCGGCTCCCAGATCAGATAATAGCCATACCAGAGCCAGGTCATGATGTGGGAGCTGACCCCAGTGGAGGTGAAAAAAGGGAAGGGAGTCTGATGTTTCATATACCCGTAGTGGAGCCGGTGAAACCCCCAGGCGTTGCCGTGCAATCTCCCGCAGGCCAGCTTGTTCGCCTCGGTCAGGACCACACCTTTGGGACGACCTGTCGTGCCGCTGGTATAAATAATATCGGCGTCATCTTCCGGTTTCATTTCCACTTCAGGAAAGGAACCTTTGCTTTTGAGAAGCTCTCCATAAGAAACGGCCCACTCCGGAATGGGTTTCCCTTCTTTGTCGATACAGATGATTTGCTTCAGTTCGGGGACCTTTTGCCGTATCTGATTCACCAAGGTCTCATATTCCTGGCCGTAAACCAGGTATTCCGCATCGCTGTTGACCACGATGTACTCGACCTCGCGGGCCACCAAACGCACATTGACCGGGATAAAAATCGCCCCCACCTTTCGGGCGGCTAAATAAAAACAACAATTTTCCAAATAGGATGCGTTCATAAAGGTCAGCTTCTGGCCTTTTCGGACACCCAGATCGTAAAGGCCCTTGGCTAGGCAATCGACGATTTCCTTAATCTTTCGCCAGGTGAGCTTCTCCCATTGACCGGAGCGATAATTGACGGCATACAAGGCCTCCCGGTCAGGAAAGGCTTCCAAGTTTCTATCGAAGGCTTCCTGGATGGTGGTCGGTCCGTTCCACATAAAATGACTCCTTTATAGGGTTCAAGGATTCCAGGGTTCGGGGGTTCAAGGGTGAATCCTTTGTCATGCTTCGTGCGTCAGCCCAACCTCTCTACAATCCCAGGTAGGCCTTTCGCACCCTGTCACTTTTTAATATCTCTTTGGCGTCCCCTGATAGGACGATCCGTCCGTTTTCCAGGACATAACCCCATCGGCCTAGTTCCAGCGAGGCCTTTACGTCCTGTTCCACCACCAGAACCGTTACCCCGGCGCCATTTATTTTAGCTAAAACGCTGAAAATTTCTTTGACCACCAGGGGACTCAGCCCCAAGGATGGCTCATCCAGCATCAACAGCCGGGGATCGGATACCAAGGCCCGTCCGATAGACAGCATTTGTTGCTCTCCACCGCTCAAGGTCCTGGCCATCTGCTTAGCCCTTTCGTGAAGTCTGGGAAAGAGATCAAAGACCTTGACCAGACTCTCCTTTCGTTTAGCCCGAGTTCTGGGCAGTATGGAGCCCAACTCGAGATTTTCCAGGACGTTCATGTAGGGGAAGACATGGCGGCCCTCGGGAACTTGGACGAGTCCCAGCGCAACGCGGAGGTGCGAGGGCAAGGCTGCAATGTCCTTCCCATCGAAGTAAATCGCTCCATTTTTGCAGGGAATGATCCCCGAGATGGTTTTAAGAAGGCTGGTCTTCCCGGCCCCATTGGAACCGACCAGGCTGGTGATGTCGCCTTCCTCCACGTATAAAGAGACCTCTCGGATGACTTCCACGTCTCCATAGCCCACACGCACGTTTTCAAGGTTAAGCAGCTTCATAGCCATCACCCAAATAGGCCTCAATCACTCTTGGATCACGGCTCACTTCGAATGGTGACCCTTCCATGATTTTTCGGCCCTCCGCCAGCACCATCACCCGGTCTGACAAAGACATGATGGCCTGCATGACATGCTCCACGACCAGGACCGTGATCCCGTGATTTCGGATTTTTTTTATCAACTCGACGGCTTCTCCGATTTCGTAGGAAGTTAGCCCGGCCATCACCTCATCCAATAGCAACACCTCGGGTTCCGTGGCCAAAGCCCTGGCCAATTCGAGCCTCTTCTTGTCGGCCAGAGTCAGGGTATTTCCCAGGGCATTCTTTTTGTCCAGTATACCGACAAAATCCAGGATCTTGGGCGCGGATTTGGATGCTTCACTGCGCTTGGGTTGGCGGCAGAAGGCTCCGACCATGACATTTTCCAGGACGGTTATGTTTTCAAAAGGCTTGACCAATTGGAAAGTCCTACCGATCCCGAGTCTACAGACCAAATGGGACTTGCGGATACCGGCTAAATTTTTCCCCTTAAACTTGACGTTCCCTGAATCCTGCCTGTAAACACCGGACAACATATTGAACAGGGTAGTTTTCCCAGCCCCGTTCGGTCCGATAATCCCAAAAATCTCGCCGGGGTTTACGGAAAAACTAAGATCGGTAACCGCCTGTAATCCGCCGAATCTTTTAGAAAGGCTTTCCGCTTCTATGATGGGAAACGGTTCGGGTTGCCCAATGGCCTCAACCCTGTCAAGCCGTGCCGATGACGCGAAAGGGCGGTCCAATTCGTCAGAACGAGACGGACCGCCAAACACCGGGAGCCGGGCGAGAAGCGTGTGGTAAGGTCCGGAGAAAAAATCAAGGATGCCTCTGGGCAAAAACATCACCACCAGGATGAGCAAGGCCCCGTAAATGACAAAGTAAAGGCCTTGAAAGGAACCACCCAGCCAGACTCGCAGAAATTCCTGAATGGGTACAAGCAGAAAAGACCCGATAGCCGGACCGATGATCGTGCCCAGCCCTCCGACCATCGAGGTCAAGGCAAGGTTGATGGAAGCAGTTAGAGAGAATTCCGAATGGGGCTCAAGAAAAAGAACATATTGGGCAAAGATGCCTCCCCCTAATGCCGTCAATCCGCCGCTAATGATCAAACCCATCATCTTCGCTCTGCTCGTATTGACGCCCAATGATTCGGCGGCCTGGTCTTCGTCCCGTAAGGCCACCAGTTGATAACCCAAGCGGCTTTTCTTAACCCAGATGGAGACGACGAGGGCAAAGAGCATGAAGCAGAAGGCCTCGACAGCGTACGGCCGTTTGGAATTAAAGCAAAGATTGAGTACGGAGGGCCTAAAAGGAATCGATAGACCTTCGGAACCAGCGGTCAATCCTCTGAAATAAACTGCCAGAAGAAGCAGCACCTCGCCGATGGCGATGGTAGCCAGGGTGAAGAAAGGCCCCTTCAGCCGAAAACAGGGATATCCGATGATGACCGCTAATATGACGGAAAGCCCGGTACAAGCCAACAGGCCCAACAGGGGAGGGACCCCATATTTGACGAACAGGAGGCTGCAGGTATAAGAACCGAGCCCATAGAAAGCACTATGGCCGAGGGAAAGTTGCCCTCCAAATCCGCCAATGATATTCCAGGCGCCGGACAGTCCGGCAAACATGAAGACCATGAAGTACAGGCTCAAATAGAAGGCATTTTGAGTTAGAACGAGCGGAAGAAAAAGGAAGACCAAGGCGATAAGAGGGCAATATATCCGTGGTTGCCCGGCTGCCTTGAGTTTGTCGGCAACCATCACTTCATCCCCATTTCTTCAGCACCCACGATGCCCATTAAACCCGAAGGCCGAATCAGAAGGACAATCAGAAAAATAATGAAGGCGATGACTTCCTTCAGGGAGGGGGCGATATAATAACCACTCAAAGAATCGGTGATGCCGATGATGAACCCTCCCAGGAGGGCGCCGACCATGTTGCCCATACCGCCCAAGACAACGACCACGAAGGCGGTCAGAACAAAATAGACCCCGACGGAGGGGAAGACATAATAGACCGGAAGGATGAGAGCGCCGGCGATTCCGACCAGGGCCGTTCCGATTCCGAAAGTCAGCATATAAATCCTGTTTAGGTTGATGCCGACCAGCTTAGCGGCCATCCGGTCCTGGGCAATAGCCCGGATCTGTTTACCCATACTGGTATATCTCAATAAGAAATAGAGCACTATGGAGACCAGGATCGATGAAAAGAAAATAATCAGCTTGGCATACGATAAGGTAAGGATGCCAAAGTGAAGGGTTTTCTCTGCAAAGGCCAGATGAATGCTTTGGTAGTCGCCGCTGAACAGGAAAAGGGCCAGATTTAAAAGAACGATCGAGAGTCCCACCGTAGCAAAAACCTGCATGTAAGCCGGGGCTTCTCTTAGCGGCCTGACAATGAGCTGGTCGATGGCCATTCCGACCAAAAACATCAGGGGAATGCCGATCAACAAGGAAAGATAAGGGTTCAGGCCCAGGAGGGTGTAGCTGAAATAGGTAATATACATGGACAGCATCAGCAATTCACCGTGCGCGAAATTAATCACCCGGACCACCCCGAAGATCAGGGTCAGGCCGATGCTGATTAAAGCATAAATACCTCCCAGTAGTAAACCGTTGATAATAAGCTGCAGCAGAATCATCGAAAAACAACTTCCCGAGAAGACCAACGTAAGATTGTCGCAGCGGATGAGTCACTCACCCGATCATGGGTGTCGGTCAGGAGATCATCAGACAGGTCCGATAACCTCCCGCCCGTCAAGACCTTCGCTGATTTTATTTGGGAATGATCAGACTTTTTCCGGGAGAGGCCGCTCCTGCCGGGTCGACGATGACCAGTTCTCCGTTTTGCCACTGGGTCACAAAATAACGGGCCAGCATATTCTGCCCCATGTATGGGCTTCCAGGGGGAAAGAATTTTATTCCGTAGCGGAGAAGTGTCTTATCTCCGGGGATATCCGTTTTAATGGCCGCCTGGACGATCTTTTCCGAGTCCATTGAGCCGGCCCTTTTAATCACATCCCATAGGGCCATGGTTCCCATATAATTGACGACCGAAAAGACGGCTGTCGGTTGAAGATTGAAGGTCTTGATGTAAAGTTCAGCCAGTTTGTCGATACCCTTGGCATAATTCGGGTTGATGTTATATCCCGGATAGCCGACATTGCACACCTTGTTGTTTAAGGCGCTGCCAAGGGCTTTTTGGTACCCAGGAAGATTCATACCTCCTCCCGATCCGACGATCATTCTGACCTTCAAACCCAACTCTTCGGCTTGTCTGAAAAACAGAATCCCGTCATTTTCGTAAGAGGACTCGAGAATGACATCCGGATTAACCCCCTTCACCCGCATCACCAAGGAAGAGAGGTCACTGGCTTTGAAATTATAGGATTGGTCCAAAACCAGATTCACCCCGATTTTTTTGGCCAGATCCCGGATTCCTTCGGCGCAGGCCGTTCCATAGGCCGAGTCTTCATAGATGCTGGCAATGTGAATGGTGGCCTTGGTCTTCTCGATTTTCGGGGCCAGGACATCAACCGCAAAACGGAGCTGATCGCGGCCGAGATCCGAGCCCGTGGGACAGGTCCTGAAGACATGCTTCAATCCTCTTAGAGTGATTTGATCGCCTACGGCGCCCAATTCCCAGTAAACCACCTTGTACTGGTCGGCTTTGGCACTGGCGGCCAGGCTGATGGAGCTTGAAAATGAGCCCAAAATTACTGGCACCTTTTCGATCGTGCACAATCGTTCCACCTCGCTTACGGCCGCTTTGGGATCGACCGCGTCACCGTTGACAAAGACAATTTTTTTCCCGAGTATCCCTCCCTGTTGATTCTGGACGATGCGGGACAGTTCTGCCCCTCGCCAGCTTTCCAAGCCGAGGTTGGCCAACGGGCCGGTCCTCGAGAAGATCGTTCCGATCTCGATCTCCCCTTCCTTGGCAAACCCCGCAACCGAAAAGATCAACATACTCGCCAAGCAGATCACCCAACTCATTAAAACAACCTTCTTCATCGGTCTCCTCCTTCTTAGCGACGGTTAACCTCCCTTTCAAGGGCAGCATAAAAAATAAAAAAATTATTTCGACAGCTTGAAGAACAGGCTCGCAAACAAAAATTATTTAAGACCGAACCAAGGCCTTTAGTTTCTCCAGGCTCGTTGTTCCGGATAAGCCATCATACTCGATTTAGTCTGAATGTCAAATGGTAAGAGCTTGCTTGCGGATGGGTTGAATATACAAAAACGGGAGCAGTCTGTCAAGAAACATAGACCAGAAGATATGGGTTATCGCTTTCACTTACTTAGAGGGAGGGTTTCAAAGTTTCAAGAATTCAGGATTACGCTGAAATAAAGTGTACCGGCGACTCAGCGCATAGAATGCTCCTGAGCCAACAGACGCGCAGAGGCTCGTCGAGGGCCACGCCTCTATTTTACAACCCTATTGATCACCCACCCCTGCTGTCCGTTCTCTAACCGCACATGAAACCATTCCCCCGATTCTCCTATCGTAGTCAGCTTATCTCCTTGGTTAACGGTAGTTACTATTGGGTAATCATTCCTCGCCCCCGACCGAATAGTTACGAAACTCCAAGTAACAGTAACAATTTTGTTATCTTGAACAGAGAGACTTGTTTTCTCCTCAACATTGGGAGGTATTTGCTCGTTTTTTTCCATCTCCGGTTCGAGTCGTGGCGTCGTCGGTTGTTTGGAGTTATCAATTTTCTCAGAGTTTGGACTTCCGTTTCTCGACTTTGAAGCCATTATCTTATTTTGCCGGTACTGAGAGTAAGCCTCTCTCAGGGCAATATAGGGGTCAAGGGCGGCCTTTTTTAAATTCTCGTATTCGCCAAGCGTCAGAGAGGTTTCGTTCACCTTATCTAATGTCCATGTCCCTGCAGTCACAATCTCAGCAATCAGAAAATAGTAGGCCAGATAGGTCCGAGGATCGAAGGCACGGTCTCCGACATAGCCCACGGTGTCTCGCAGGTTTGATGGGCCAAGGATGGGCCAATCAAGATAAAAAGCCGGTCCGATTCCCCAGATTCCCAGGGTTTGACCAAAATCCGCTTCCTGTTTTTCAATTTTGAATGCCTTCGTGGCGGGGTCAAAGAAACCGGCTATCCCAAGGGTCGTGTTCAAAACGAAGCGAACCGTTTCATTTCCTGCACCCTTGAACTTGGCCTGAAGCAGACAGTTGACCAGACGGACAGGGGTCGCCACATTGGAGAAGAAGTTACGGACTCCAATTCTTCCGTCCTCGGGGATGACCGCCTTGTATCCGGTCGCAAAGGGTTTAAGAACCCAGAAATAAAGCTTGTCGTTAAAATGGAAAAAGGCGCGATTGACGGGTTCCAGCGGATCTGGAATGGTAGCCACAGATTCTTCCGGTGTAGAAGCCGTTTGGAGTGGTGTATCTGTAGAAGCTATCCGGATGGGCCTGTAAGTCTGTGAGACGGAAACCGAGGGATTGGGCTGACGGGAGAGAGCCCATCGCCCCGGCGAGGCAGCCGCCACCTTCATAGACTCTTCTGCTGTTGAAGACGCTGATGAGGACCTTGGGGGAACTACCGGAGCAGCTTCGTTCGATGCCGAAACAGAGATCAAGGGTTCGGACGAAG
>Ga0187772_10000341_pt1 | contig 20821 bp, 16 predicted proteins | sample 0116_SJ02_MP15_2_FD_133137 | JGI IMG/M metagenome (GOLD analysis project Ga0187772, IMG submission 133137) | Tropical peat soil microbial communities from peatlands in Department of Meta, Colombia - 0116_SJ02_MP15_20_MG | ecosystem: Environmental > Terrestrial > Soil > Wetlands > Peat | place... | reverse complement strand
CGTCCAGCGAAGACCGGGCTGTCGACCAGCGTCTCGAGCGAGACGCGAGCGAATGTCGAGCGGCTACCCTCTTGAGCGACCGTTTTGAGCGGTGTCGCGAGCCCCCAGCCGGAGGGCAGCGTCAAACTGGCGGTCACCGGCACCTGGCGTGCATAAAAGCCCGCCGGGTACAGCAAAACGTCATTCCACTCGAGCATCAGCAGCTCGTGGTTTACCTGCGGCACGCCGACTTTCGCACTCGTCGGCGAAAGGTAGTCGAACGCGATTTCGACTGCCTGGCTAGCGGCAGGCAGGCGCAGCCGGAACGCGTACACGTTGACCGTATCCCGCGTCCACGGAATCGGCTTGCCGGCTGCGGTAATGGTGAGGCCGGCCAGCCGATCGATCGGGCCTTCCGGCGCGTGCGTGCCTGGCAGCCATTTCGGATACCACAGGACTGCGTCGGCAGGAAGTCCGGTAATGCGCTCGCGAACGTGGAGGACTCGTCGCGTAACGTCACCGGCATCCACTGCGACGTCGATTTCACCCGGATAGGGTCGATCCACGGGAGTTGCCAACTCCTGACGTTGGGCTGCGATCGACGATCCCGCCGACCATGCGATGAGCATGACGAACGCAGGCACAGCAACGATCGACGAAGGTGTGGTCTTCATGTACCCCTCGTTGTTTGTTTTCGCCGTTTGAGGGTCAGCAGTAGGTCGCGGCCTACACGCGACCGATGTTATCAAAGGCCATGAGACGCAACAGTGGTGGCACGCCATCCCCCGGCGCCCGTGGACAGGCAACACGCCGCACAGCCGCCAACATGAGCGATCGGAACATATACCTTTCCGGCTTCCCGGCGGCCTCGGGCCTGGTGCTGAGCTGAGTGCGTCACAACTGGTGCTCCAACGATGCATAAGCCGCCGCCCGTTCACCACTCTGCTCCTCTGCGCATGCCTAGGCTCGAGCCTGGCTGTTGGCGGTCCTGATCCGCAGTTTCCTCGATTCGGTGCGTCCGCTCGCCCGATCGAGGGACAAGGATCCGCCGCGACTGTGGACGCGCTGTCGGTGAGTTGCGTCTGAGCCTGGGGCACGAGGGGATGGCGCTCGTCGAGTCACTCGCCGGCAGCGCCAGGCCGCAGGGTCGGTGTCGAAGTAAACGAGCGCGCGGCCGACTCCAAACGGCTAGGTAGGACTACTGATTGTGGTCACCCCGAGGCATTGCATAGCGTTTCCACTCTGAAGGGCCAGTTCGAGCACCGCGAATTCCGTCCGTGCCGCGGGGAATGTCCATGAAGGCCAGTCGCCTCTTTGCTTTGGTGTTGCTGCTGCTCGCCGCCTGCAAGGGATCCACGGGATCACCGGGTCTCGATACAGGCTCGGTCTCCGGCACCGTCAAGGATTCGACCGGCGCTGCCATCGCAGCGGTGTCGGTGACCACGACGCCCGCGAGCACCACGGCCACGACGGACACGTCGGGCAATTTCACACTCAGCTCGATTCCGATCGGGTCATACACGCTCACCTTCACCAAGACCGGTTTCCAGACCGCGAATCTCACAGCGGTCGGCGTGGCCGCAGGCGCGACCAACCAGGTGACGGTTACGATGTCCGCCACGCTCGTCCCGACCGGGACGGTGTCCGGCACAGTGCTCGGACGCAAAGGCACTGCACAACCATCGAGCCCGGTCGCCGGTGCGTCGGTGTGCATAGAGCCATTGACGGCCATGCTGTGTACGAAGTCGCAGCCGGACGGCAGCTTCGTGCTGGCCGGCATCAATCCGGGGCCCGTGTTCCTCGCGGTGACCGCGAGCGGGTTTGCGCCGGGTGAGCTCAAGGAAGCGGCAGAGGTTAGTGCCGGCAATACCGTCAGCGGGATCTCGATCACGCTGTCCGGCATGCCGACGAGCAGCGCCACCTACATCGGCTCGGGCACGTGCGTCATTTGCCACTCGCTGCTCGAGGCCGGCCTCGTGACGGCGTGGCAGCAATCTGCACACGGCAGCACGATCGACCACACCTTGAACAGCGTCGACCAGACAGGGTGGCCGGCTGCCCCGGCCAGCTGTGCGGCGCCCGACGCCGTGGTGGATTCGGGCCTGGCGGCGATCGAGCCGTCTAGCCTGCAGTCGCAGGAGGTATGGCTCGTCAGTCGCGCGGCCAACTGTCCGAAGGCGCAGTTCGCGATGCGTTTCTTGCCGAGTGGCACCGAAATCCCCGTCCAAGGCACGCAAGGCGGCGTCGCTACCGACGCCGGTCAGTGTGGCAACGGCGGCCTTCTGCCGGTCGCAAGTCCGTGTGCTGCGAACTACCTGGGTGCAACTGCAGGGCACGGCTCCGGGCAGACCGCAGCGCACGGCTACTGGCAGCAGGAGTACCTGGTCAACATCGGCCCGGCGAGCAAGCCCGGGTGGGTGACCTGGGACACGACGGGCACACCCGAGGACATGATGGTGCTGCCGCTGGCCTGGAATCAGCGCACCAAGGTCTGGATAGCCGCGCCGGACTACTGGACCCCGGCTTTCGACCCGACCGGGACCACCCCCCGGCTCGGCACATTTTCCAGGGACTGCACGGGCTGTCACGACACCGGTGTGTCGCTCACCGCGGACGCCAACGGCTATGTCACGCAGTACGCGCATTTCGGGGCCGCCGCTCCGTACCAGATCCCGCAGAACATCGCCTGCGAGCGCTGCCATGGACCGGGATCGGACCACTTCGCGAACGCGGGCAATGCACAGTTCATCATTAATCCCGCATACATCAGCGCGCAGGCGCAGGACGAGATGTGCGGCCAGTGCCATTCGAACGCGGTCGCCTCGGTCCAACCCGCTGGCGTGTTCGATTTCAGCTGGAGCAGCGCAGGGACGCCGGGCGGCGGCAACTTCGTTCCGGCGGTGCAGTCGCTCGCGAACTTCGCACAGCTGCCGGCCTACGGTGCTGCCCCGAACTATTGGCTGCCGAGCGGGGCGCTTACGGGCGGGGTGTTCACGGCGCTCGATCACATGTCCTACATCGACGTCCAGGTCAGCGCGCACAATACCAACCCCTACGAGAAGGTCACCTGCACGGATTGTCACGAGGGCCATAGCGTGACGGGCGGTCCCTACCAGTTCCAGCGCGCCAATCCGCAGACCGGCGACCAGTGGCTGTTCCAGACGAACGATGCCGTGCTGCGCAACGACGTGCTGTGCCTGGCCTGCCACGCGACTCACGGTGACTTCGCCTCGGTCGCGCTCGAGGACACCGTGAACTATCACGTGTCACAGGGCGGAGCTGCCCAGAAGAATGGCGCGGCATGGAATCCGACGCCCGACGTGCAGTCGGCATCGACGAGCACAGTCGCCACGGCCGTTTATCAGCATATGCTAGCGCAGGCAGGAATGCCGGCTTACTTCGATCCGAACGGCCTGACGAACGGTCAGCCAGTCGGCCGCTGCTCCTCCTGTCACCTCGCCAAGACGGCCTGGACGGCGACGTTCTTCTCGGACACCGCAAATGGCATGATGGCCAACGTGATCGGCGACGTCAGCTCGCATGTCTTCAAGGTGGCTACGGCTCAGGATTCCATCCTGGCAGGTGCTGCGAGCGCGATGACCTGGGACGCGGTCATGCCGAACGCCTGCGGCTCGTGTCACGCCCAGTATCGCTTCTACAAATAGGTGATCGGCCTGGCGCTCGTAGGGCCGCCGGTGGCCCGGCTGCGGCGATTTTCCCGAGTGTGTCGAGATCAGGGTCGATACGCATTGCCTGGCGAATCACGCCGTGGCGCAATGCAGCCACGCCAGGCCGCAGACCTCCGGTTGCTACAGCACGGGCAAGGCGGGGCGACTAGAATTCCCGGCGATCTCGGACGAAAGTGATCATGGCAGCGCCCGCTCCTTTGCATCCGGTCGAATCGGTGTCGCAGCGCACAGACGAGCTTCTGCGGCTCGTGCGATCGCTGTATGCCGAATTACATCGTGCCTCGGCTGACGTTGGGAGCATCACCTTAGAGAGCGCACTGGACCGCGACCTCGGGTTCGACAGCCTGACCCGTGTCGAGCTCGTGCTGCGGCTCGAGCAGCGGTTCGGGGTGCAGTTGCCCGAGGCCCTGCTGGCCTCCGCCGAGACGGTCGCTGACCTGCTGCGTGCAGTGACGGCGGCCTCGGCGGCGAAGCCGCTGCATGCCCTGAGATCGGAAGGCGCGCCGGCCATTCCTCCCCGTCCCGCCCTGGGTGTGCCGAGTCACGCGCTGACACTCGATCAAGTGTTGGAGTGGCGCGTGCAGACAAATCCCGCTGCCGCCCACGCGGTCGTACTCGGTGACGGTCCGCCGGAGGTGCTCAGTTACGCCCAGCTCCAGGATGGTGCGCGCAGTGTCGCCAGCGGCCTGCTGCGCGAGGGTGTGCAGCCGGGTTGCACCGTGGCGCTGATGCTGCCGACGAGCAGTGGCTATCTGCGCGCCTTCCTCGGGGTGCTGCTCGCCGGTGCCGTTCCCGTCCCCATCTATCCCCCCACACGGCCTTCGCAGCTCGAGGAGCACGTTCATCGCCACGCCGGCATCCTGAGGAATGCCGGGGCTGACGCCCTGGTGACGTTTCAGGAAGCCCGGACCGTCGCGCGGCTGCTGAGCACGCAGGCACCGACCCTGCGGAAGGTGCTGTCGATCGCCGAGCTCTCGCAAAGCGAGCGCCTCGAGGTCGTTCCCCGCGCGCCGTCGGCGGATGCGATTGCCATGCTGCAGTACACATCCGGCAGCACCGGCGCCCCCAAGGGCGTCGTCCTGAGCCATGCCAATCTGCTGGCGAACATTCGGGCCATGGGCAAAATGGTCAGGGCTTCCGAGTCCGACGTCTTCGTAAGCTGGTTGCCGCTCTATCACGACATGGGTCTGATCGGCGCATGGCTCGGCTCGTTGTACTTCGGGTGTTTGTTCGTGGTCATGCCGCCCACATCCTTTCTGACGCGACCGGCCCGCTGGCTGCGGGCGATTCATGACTATCGAGCCACACTGTCCGCCTCCCCTAACTTCGGCTACGAGTTGTGTACGCGGCGGCTCAGCGATGAGGAGCTGCAGGGGCTCGATCTGTCCTCGTGGCGAGTGGCCTTCAACGGCGCCGAGCCCGTGCTCCTGGATACCCTGGAACGATTCAGCCGCCGTCTCGCGCCGTACGGTTTTCAGTCACGCGCCATGACGCCCGTATACGGTCTGGCCGAAGCCGCGGTGGGGCTCACGTTTCCGCCATTCGAGCGTGGACCGATTGCAGACAGCATCGATCGCAAGGAGATGATGCGTAGCGGCCGCGCCGTGCCCGTGGGCGCTGATCATGCCGACACGCTGCGTTTCGTCTCCTGCGGCCGCCCGCTGCCGGGCTATCAAGTGCGCATCGTCGATGCAGCCGGCTCGGAAGCGCCCGAACGCGTGGAAGGTACGGTGGAGTTCAGCGGCCCGTCCGCAACGGTGGGCTACTATCACAACAGCAGTGCGACCCGCCTGCTGCTCCACGGTGATTGGCTCGATACCGGCGATCGTGGATACATGGCCGGCGGCGAGCTGTATGTCACCGCCCGGAGCAAGGACATCATCATCCGCCGCGGCCGACACATCTATCCCGATGACATCGAACAGGCGGTCGGAGAGCTGGAAGGCATCCGTAAGGGTTGCGTAGCGGCATTCGGAACCCGGGAGCCCGTGTCGGCGACGGAAAAGCTCATCGTCCTCGCAGAGACGCGCGAGACGCAGCCGACGCTGCGCGCCCAACTCAAGGCGCGCATCAACCAGCGGGTTGTCGAGTGCATCGGGGAGCCTCCGGAGGAGATTCTGCTCGCCCCTCCTCACACGGTGCTCAAGACCTCGAGCGGGAAGCTGCGGCGCGCCGCCACTCGCGCCGCCTACGAGGAGGGCTCGCTCGGTCGCTCCCAGACGCGGCCGGCGCTGCAGGTGCTGCACCTGGCACTGCAGGCCGCCCGCCCGGCACTTGGCCGGTTACGCCAGGCAGCGGCACACATCGTGTATGGCTGCTACGCGTGGCTGATCGTAGCGGCATTTTCGATGGTCGCGGGCGCGGCGCCGCTGTTGCTCGGCGATCAGCAGCGGCTCTGGCGCTTGAATCACCGTGCAGCCAAAGGGCTCATCCGTGCTTTGGGTATCCCCTTCTCCGTGACCTTCGAGAGCGACGCCGACCTTTCAGTACCCCACATCGTCGTAGCGAACCACTGCAGCTACGTTGACGCCATCTTTTTGGCCGCGGCGCTCCCTGACCGGCATCACTTCGTGGCCAAGGCCGAGTTACGGCGTGTGCCCCTGTTGCACGCCTGGCTGCACAAGATCGGCACGATATTCATCGAGCGCTTTGAACCGGTGCAAAGCGTCGCGGAGGTGGAACGCCTGCAGGGGGAGCTTGCGCACGGGAATTCAATCGTGATGTTCCCCGAGGGCACGTTCACGCGCATCACCGGCCTGCGTCCCTTCCACCTCGGGGCATTCCAGGTCGCGGTTGCAGCGGCCTGTCCGATCATCCCTGTCACCCTTCGAGGAACCCGCTCGGTGCTGCGAGACGGCCAGCGGTTGCTGCGGCGGATGCCGGTGAGCGCGATCGTCGGTGGATCCCTGAGTGCGTTGCCGGCTGCCGCAGGCAGCTTCGCAACAGCCGTAGAACTACGAGATCGAGCGCGTCAGCACATCCTCGCCCATTGCGCCGAGCCGGACCTGCTGTAGCAGCTTGTCTCAGTTACCGGGTGGGGTGCGTCCGGCACGCGACCACCGCCGTGCGACTGAAAGCGACACTCCATCACGGAAGGGACGTCGACGCGAGCGACAGGCGCGCCGGTGCCAGGTAGAAGTCGTGCTGCAGCAGACAGAGGCGCACGAATTTGCGCGCGCTGTACCCGCTGTGACGCAGCACCGCACGGTGCGTCAGCCATACCACACTCGCTGCGCCTGCATGGAAGACACGGTGAGCCAACTGCAGCAGGGCGCGGGCCGGAGCAGAGCGGGCGGCGCGCAGAGCGATCAGCAAGTGCGACTCGAACCCGATGTGAGCGAGCTCATCGGCCACCAGGGTGCGGCAGAGCACCTGCAGGCGCCGGCAACCGGTGGCCGATTCGAGAGCACGGTAGTAGACGTTGCCGATCAGCTCGGCGCTGATGAGCACGTTCAGATACAGCTCGAGACCCGCGACTCGCCGTACGCGACGGAACACCCGATCGGTCCAGTCGCTGCTCTTGAGCGGAATCGCGTGATCCTCCATGAAGCACCGAAGCAACGCCGCGTGGCGTTGCTCCTCGCCGATGAACAATTCCATGATCCGCGCCAGCGCCGGGATTCGGTGTGCCCGCGCAAAGCGCTGTGCAGCCCGCAGGAGCGTGGCTCCCTCGGACTGCTCGCCGAGCTGAAAGGTCGCGATCGAGCTCGCGATGAGCCGCTGCTCCGCCGGCCTCAGGACATCGGCGAGGCCGTCCGGAATACAGCGCGGATGCTGCGCGTGGTATTCGAAGTGATTCAGCCAGATCCTGAGATCATCGGGAAACATGCGGTCCACCCTCCTGCTTTTTGCTGCACGAAGCAGTGTGAAAGCCCATTCGGGTAGCCCGATGGCGGGATTGGGGCGAATTCTGGCGGCCGTGCGGCTACGCGGCGGACAGCGCGGTGCCGAGGCGGCGCCGGCGGGCCAACCACACGTAACAGGGGATGCACGCACTCACGAACGCCCCGGCGATGATGCCGGATCGCGGGTCCTCAATTACGGCCGCAATCAGAAAGGCCACCGAGCCAACCAGCACGATTGCCGTCGAGAACGGGTGACCGAAGGCCTTGAACGGTCGGGGTGTCGTGGGCTCGCGAACCCGCAGGACGAACACCGCGAGGAAGGCCGATGAGTAGGTGATCAGGAACAACACCGCGTACATCGCCACGATCTGCTCGAAGCTCCCACTGAAGATCACCAGGGCAGCCGCTCCTGCCGTGAGCGCGAGCGCGGTGCGCGGTGTTCCGCCTTCACTCACGATCGCCGCTCTGCGGGTGAATAGGCCGTCGCGCCCGATGGCAAAGATAATCCGCGGCGTCGACAGAGTCATCGTATTGAGCAGGCTCAGCATGAAGCACAGCGAGATCACGGTGACGAACACGACCCCGCCGCTCGGAAACACGACCCGCGCCGCCTCCGCTGCCGGCAATGCCGAGGCCGCGAGCGCGGCCACCGGTAACACCCGCACCAAGGCGAGGTTGACCAGCAGATAGAGCACGGCCAACAGCAAAGCGCCACCAATGATGGCGCGGGGGAGCGTGCGCACCGGCGCGGTGTTCTCCTCCGCCATGTAGATGGGCGCGTACCAGCCGTCGAACGCCGTCAGAATCGCGCGCAGTGCCGGCACGACCGCAAACACCATCGACACCGACAGCCAGGGGAGCGCAGCGGCAGTGTTCGCGGGCGCTGTGGCGGACGCACCGACGTCAGGGGCCATCAGGAAACAGCTCCCGACCAGCACCAGCAACATCACCGCAATCGTGACACTGATGATCGATGTGAGTGTGCTTCCTAGCCGAAGCCCCGACCAGTGCACGGCGGTGAAAATGCCGACAATTACCAGGGCGGCGACGTGCGGATTCACGTTCGCCACGGTGGGCCACAGCAGGGTGAGAAAGGTCACTGTCGTCACCAACGCATAGGCGATGGCGGAGACGTTCACCAGCCAGTCACACCAGCCGACGACGAAACCCGCTCCCTCGCCAAAGGCACGCCGGGCATAGACCCGAAATCCGCCGGTTTCGGGAATCATCGCCGCCAGCTCGGCGACCGCGACGGCGCCGAGCAGCGCGTAGACGCCTCCGATCACCCAGAACACGATGATCAGGTCGCGGTCCCCGAGCTTAGCCGCCACCAGACCGGGCAGGCGCAGGATCCCGACGCCGACGGATGCACCGAAGGCGAGCGCGAGCCCGAAGCCCAGGCCGAGGATGCGACGCAGCGGCCGCATTGTCGGAGGCGTCATGGCTATTGCGGTTCGAGACTGAATTCGGATATCTGACCGTCCGGAGTCAAGGAGACTCTCACGAACAGTGTTCCGCCCGCAAAAGCGCCGAGGTAGGTGTATTGCCAGTCATCGCCCAGCTGGCGGCGCTCAACCAGCTCCAGCCGGGCCGACCCAACAAACCGAGCCATCAGCTCCTGGTAGCCTTGGAACTCCTCCGGGAAAAGATCTCGCCTGACCCTGGGCAGGTCCGCTTCATAAAGCGTGCCATTACGCAAGTCGCGCAGCAGCTTACCAACCCGCTCGGTAACCTGCGGATTCTGATCCGGGATCGGCGTTGCGGGCGCGAATTGCGGGAGCCGCGGATCGAGGATCCTGGTAATCCCGTCTGCGAAACGCTCGGTAATTGCATCGGACACGTTGGCGAGCACAACGACCGTCAGATCATCTCCGAGGTAACGGGATATCAGGGTTTCGAAGCCCTGCGAAGCTCCGGCGTGCTGATACCAAGGCTCACCGAGGGCGCGATCCACGTCCCAGCCAAACCCATAGGGGTAGGTGTTTCCACTCTTGAGCGTCACCGGCGTGTAGATGGTCGACCAGCTCGTGGGCCTGAAGAGTGCTTTGGCGCGCAATCCGCGGTCCCACGCAATGTAATCGTTCAGGGACAGATAGAGCGAGCCGTCGGCGGTGGTGTTGAGCGTCGGCGCCACCCAGTCCTGATTCTTGATCTCCCCGTGAACCCGCTGATAGCCCGCCGACCGGTTGGCAACGATGTCCGTTTCCGAGATCACGCGCGCGGTCTTCATCCCGAGCGGGACAAACACCCGATCCCGCAGGAGGTCGCCGTAAAACCGGCCAGAGACCCTGCGAATGATGAATCCGAGAAGCAGGTACCCGGTATTGCTGTAACTCCACCGCGACCCGGGCTCGAACTCCAATGGCAGCCCGTAGGCGATCTTCAGCAGCTCATCTTCCGAATAATCGCTGCAAGAGTTGACGTCCTTCGACGAATACCCGGGAATGCCCGAAGTATGAGTCAACAGGTTGCGGATCGTGATCCGGCTCCAGCCGGCGGGCGCATCGGGAAAATACTTGCTGATGGGATCGTCGAGCGCCAGCTTGCCGTCCTCGACCTCGAGCATGACTGCGACCGCGGTGAACTGCTTGCCGATCGAGCCCGACTGAAACATCGTTTCGCTGGTGACCGGCACGTGGTGTTCGACGTTGGCCTCACCATAGCCCCTGGCGAGAATCACCCTGCCTTCCCTGATGACGGCAACGGCCACCCCGGGGACCTTCTGTCTGCGCATCTCCGTGGCAACGAATGCGTCGATCCTGGCTGAAATGCCCTCATGGGGATCCGCGGCGGCCCACGCGAGACAGGCCAGCCACAGGCTCCCCGGGGAAAAGAACGGCCTTGTGAACAAGGGCACCGCGTGCAGGCCTTTGGCTCATCGACTTCGACCCCCCAGGTTCGCTGGTAACGGGACCGCGCGAGCGGATCAGGATGTGAGCTCGATCGTCCAGGTCACCGGCGCATCGGCGATGAGCGAGGATCGAACGCTGCAGTACCTGGTGATGGCGAGCTCCACGGCCCGGGCGGCTTTCTCCGGCGTGGTACCGGGCGCTGCGATGCTGAAGTGCAGCACCGCCGCAGCGAGGTGGTGCGGAATGCTCTCCACCCGCTGCGCTTCGACGCGCACGCGCAGCGCTCGAACCGGCGTGCGCTGCTTCTGCAGAATGGTGACCACGTCGGTGGCCGCGCAGGTCGCAATGGACGCGAGCAGCACGTCAAAGGGACTGGGCGCGGCCTGCGTGTCGCCGTCGATGCGGATCCTGGGGCCACCGGCCCGGCCGGCCTCGAACTCATGACCGCCGAGCCACTCCACCTCGACGGGGGCGTGCGACCGGGTCCGCGGTGGTGCGCTGGGCGACTGCGTGGGCATCTTCAGGGACGGGCTGTGTGTCGGACGAGCGGATCAATTGCCATCATACGACCTCGCTCGCCGGCTTGGCATTCCGGTGAGCTGCCCCTCAGATGACGATAGAATCCGCCGCAGGCGTGCTGCGCTACACGTTGCCGAGCGTCGAGCCGGATCGATGGATGCATCACCTGTTACGGGCTGGGAAAACTTCTATGTGATCGTCGGATCGGCTGCCGGGGGACTGACCGGGCTGACGTTCGTCGTCATCGCACTGATTCGCGACGTGCTCCAGCGCGGCACACAGCCGGCCGGTCTCAGTGCCTTCGTAACGCCGACGATCGTCCATTTCGGGGGCCTGCTGGCACTGGCGGCTTTCATGAGCATGCCGCATCAGCATGTGCTCACCTTGAGTATCGGGCTCGGTCTGGCCGGTATTGCCGGTATGTCCTACGGAGCCGCGATTGCGGCGAATATGCGCCGCCAGGGCACGCAATACATCCCGGTGCTGGAGGACTGGATCTGGAACGTGATCCTGCCGACCTTTGCCTATGGCTGTCTCCTCCTCACCGCGGTTTTCATCTGGACCTGGCCGGCCGAGACCCTGTACGGCGTCGCACTGCTCTCCCTGCTGTTGTTGTTTATCGGTATTCGCAACGCCTGGGACATTGCCGTCTGGATGAGCTTTTACCGGCCGGGGGATACGGATCAGAAGTAGTAGCGGCCGGGACGAGGACGACGAGCCGCCATTTTCAACCTGCGTCCGTCAGCCCTTCGGGCGCGCCGCGCTCGAGGATGTCAGGCAACGCCTGTCCCTGCTCGGTGAACGACAGGGACACGGAGTTCAGGCAATGGCGCTCGCCGGTCGGCGGCGGCCCGTCCGGGAAGACGTGCCCCAGGTGGCTGCCGCAGCGCGCGCACACTTCCTCGACGCGGATCATTCCATAGCTCGTATCGCGAAGTCGGCGGATGTGCGACTCATCATACGGCCTGAAGAAACTCGGCCATCCGGTACCCGAGTCGAATTTGGCGCTCGACCTGAAGAGCGGCAGGCCGCAGAAGCGGCACGTGTAGATCCCGTCCTTGTGATTGTCCAGGAACACGCCGCAGAACGCCGCTTCCGTCCCGTGTTCCAGGAGTACGCGCCGCTCATCGCGGCTGAGGTCGGCGGTGATTTGCGCGCGTTGCACCTCGCTCGGTGGTCGCAGGTCAAACTGACTCATGTTGATGCCAGTCGAATCGGCAACGAGCGGATCCGCGTGCCCGTAGCGGCGAAGACCGCGTTGGTCAACGCGGGTATGACCGGGGGCAACGCCGGCTCCCCCAGCCCGGTCGGCGGCTTGTCCGATTTGACCCAGGCGATCTCTATCTCCGGCGTCATGGGGATCCGCGCGAGGGGAAAATCGTCAAAGTTGCTCTGCTGCACGACGCCGTCGATGAACTCGATCGCCTGGCCCGTGAGCGCCTGCGCCAAGCCGTCGATCACGGCTCCACGCACCTGGTTGTCGGCACCCAGGGGATTGACGATCTGGCTGCCGACGTCTGCGGCGACCCACACCCTGTGGACGGTAACCTCCCCGCCCGAGACGCCCGCCTCGACGACCTCTGCAAAATAGCCGCGATGCGAGAAGTAGAAGGCAAACCCCTTAGCTCTGCCGGGTTGCGCCGGTTTCTGCGTCCAGCTCGAGGTCTGCATCACCTTCTCGATGACACCGCGGGCACGGCCGGTGTCGAATGCGGGTCGGTCGTCCGGTGCCGGAACCTCGCGCGGCTCGCCGAGCAGGGCCAGCATGAGCCTGGGAAGATCCGTTCCAGCCGCCACCGCGACTTCGTCGAGAAACCCTTGCGATGCGAAGCACAGCGCGTTCGAGCCCGGTGCGCGCAACGGACCCGTGGTCACGACCGTCGGCATCATCGATTGACTGTACTTGAGGTGCTGGATGAGTCCGGCCGGCGGCATCGCCGGGTTGAAGCCGGCCGCCCGCGCGGGCGTCTTGCCGTCACCGAAGGTCACGAAATGATCGGTGAAAGCGATGAGCTCACCGTTCGTGCCGATACCCGCCTCGAAGCGATGCCAGCCTCCGGGGCGGAAATAGTCCCGGCGGATATCGTCCTCGCGCGACCAGACGAGCTGAATGGGTACGCCGGGGACCGCCTTGGCGATCGCGGCTACCTGCACCATGTAGTCGTTCATGAGCCGGCGGCCGAAGCCGCCCCCGGCACGTGTCAGATGCAGGGTCACGGCGTCCGGCGCGATGCCGAGGGTCTTGTGAAGCGTCGCAAGTCCCTGCTGCGGCAATTGGCTGGGTGCCCAGACTTCGAGTCTGCCGTCACGGTAGCGCGCGGTGCAGTTTTGCGGCTCCATCGGCGCATGCGCAATAAAGGGATAGTCGTATCGGGCCGAGATGCGCTTGGGGGCGGAGGCCAGCTTGGCGGCCGGATCACCGTCGAGACGCAGCTCAGTGCCCGCGCCCGCAGCGATCGCCGCATCGGCCTTCGCTCGATACACCGAGGAGCTGTGATCTTTGGCAGCGCTCACATCCCAGTCGACCCTAAGCCTCGAGCGGGCCTGATTGGCGAGCCACCAGTTGGAGGCCACGATCGCAACGCCGTCGGCGAGACCCGTATTGGCATCGCCGTTGCCGATGATCGGCACGACGTGCTTGACCCCGAGCGCGAGCTTCGCCGACTCGATGTCGGCCTTGACGAGTCGCCCGCCGTGCGCCGGCGCGACCTCGTAGACCGCGTACAGCAGGCCGGGCAGCCGAGTGTCGACGCCGAAGATCGGCTCGCCCTTCAGGATCCGGGCGCTGTCGATACCCACCACCGGATGGCCGATGATGGTGAATTGCGCGGGCTCCTTGAGTGGCACGGTGCTCAGGTCCGGAGGAGTCAGTCTTGCCGCTGCCGAGGCCACCTCGCCGTAGCCGAGCGAGCGTCCCGTCGCGCGATGAAAAATCCGTCCCTTGGCGGTGGTCAACTCGCGGGCGTCGACCTGCCACCTGAGCGCTGCAGCCTGGACCAGCATGGCGCGCGCCGCGGCCCCGGTTTGTCGCATCGGCAGCCAGTTCTTCGGTGTTGCGGTGCTGCCGCCCGCCGATTGCTCGCCGTAGCGCTTCTCATCGACTTCGGCCTGTGCGATGCGCACCTGGCTCCAGTCGCAGTCCAGCTCATCCGCTACCATCATCGAAAGCGAGGTCTTCACGCCCTGCCCGATCTCCGGATTCTTGGAAACGATGGTCACGGTTCCGTCGGCAGCGACGGAGACAAAGGCGGACAGCGCCGCCGGTACGGGGCTCGCGGTTTTCGTGTCCAGGACCTTCGCCGGCAGCGGGATCAGTGCATCGAGCGCCAGGCCGCCGCCTGCCAGCAGTGATGCCTTGAGTACGGTCCGCCGATCGAGGGCGGCGACGCGAGCTTCATGCGACACGACCGGTCTCCTCTTCAATTCCCGCAGCGATGCGGATTGCACTTCGAATCCGGTTGTAACAGCCGCAGCGACAGAGGTTGCCGGCCATGGCCGAGTTGATCTGAGCCGTACTGGGCTGAGCGGTCTGCGCGAGCAGCGCGCACGCGGACATGATCTGCCCGGCCTGACAGTAGCCGCATTGCATCACGTCGATCTCCAGCCACGCCTGCTGCAATCGGGCGCCGAGCGCGGTCTCGCCGATATGCTCGATGGTGTGGATCTTCGCGTACCCGATGCTGCCGACCGTCAGCTGGCAGGAGCGCTGCGCCGCGCCGTTCACGTGAACAGTGCAGGCGCCGCAGAGCCCCTTGCCGCATCCGAACTTGGTGCCGACCAGTCCCAGCTCGTCGCGCAGTACCCAAAGGAGCGGCATGTCCGGCGGAACGTCCACTTTCCGAATGGTGCCGTTGATATCGAGTCGGTACGGCATGGTTGCTCCCTATGATCCAGCGTGAGTCGGCAATATATCTCTTTCGCCGCCGCGGGCAAAAACCACAACGCCGCGTTACTGATCGAGCTGACTCACCTCGCGGATCACCGTGTCCGGTCAGAAGGAGTCCGTGGGCCGCTTCATATACTCGAGCTCATCGGCGGTCGAGGTTCGACCCAGCATCGCGTTGCGGTGCGGAAACCGACCGAACCGATCGATGAGCTGCCGGTGGACCCGTGCAAATTCTCCCCAGCGCTCGTTTCCAAGCCGTTCAAAGAGACCGACGGAGAGCGCCTGGTGCTCGTGATCCTCGCTGCACGCATCACGGCCAGCAGGCCGTGCGCCATTCCGTAACCCGGATCGATCTCGATGGCCTTTTCGAACAGTCCCGTGGCCTCGGCCGCACTCGCGGGATCGTCCCATGGCAGGAGGTTGCCCTTGAGAAGGCACTCGTAGGCCTCGAGGCTGGTGGGATGCTTGCGCCGCGCGCGGTCTACCGAGCGGACGGCGCCCCCCCGGTCCCGCCACATTGCGCCACGATCGCCCCACCGCCTGCCCACAAGCGGCCGCCAGACTCCGTAACTCAGTGCGGAACAACAGTCCGCGGGGGTCTGGATCATGTCTGAGCGCTTCGATGCCGTGCTCGAGTTTGCGCGCCGCGCACTCATCAGTCTCGGCCGGCTCGCTGCCGCTCTGATGGCCGGGGTCCGCGCCGGTTGCGCAGCCGCGGGTCGCGCCCGCGGGCGCCTCGCGGTCGCCGCCCTCCTCACCCTCTGCGCGCTCGGCCTCTACACTCATCCGCCCTTCACGACCGTGCACCGCGGCGAGGTGCTGGTGCGCACCAACGCGCTCGATGGCTCAGCGAGTGCCTGGGGCACCGGCACGGTGCTGGCGCTGCCCGGCATTCATCAGGCGCGCCGCTACTCCATGCGCGATCAGGTGTACCGGCCGGTCGAGAGTGCCAGCGCCACCGGCACGGCACCGTTTCAGTCGATCGAGGGTCTGTCGATCGGCGTCGATCTCAGCGTGCGCTGGGCCATCGACCCTGCCCGCATTGCGCTGATGTCGAAGGACTATCCGGATGATCTGACCGCCGAAGTGGTTGAGCCTGCGGTGCAGGGTGTCGTGTACCGGTTGTTCGCGCGGTATTCCGTGCGGGAGATCTTCTCGAGCAAGCGCGCCGAGATCCAGGGGCAGATCGCAACCGAGCTCGGACCCAAACTCACGGCCGTGGGGCTGCTGCTGCACGGAGTGGACATCGGCAAGGTGGACCTGCCACCGGATTATCGCGCGGGCATGGAGAAGCTCCTTGCCGAAGAGCTCGAGACTGAGAAGATGCGCTACACGCTGGAGCTCAAAGCTGCACAGGTCAAGGAGTCGCAGCTCGAGGCCGAGGCCGCCAAGGTACGGCGGCAAAAGGCAGCCGAGGCTGCCGGCGAGGAGCAGGTGATCGCCGCGCGTGCGCAGGAAGAGACCATGAAGCATGTTCTGCCCTTCAAGCAAAAGCAGATCCAGCAGCGTCAACTCGAAGCGGAAGCCGAGAAGCTCGCACGTATCCGCACCGCCGAGGGCGCCGCCGAGGCGCGTCGGATCGAGGCGCAGGGCGAGGCCGATTCGCGCCAGAAGCTCGCCGATGCGGAGGCGTACCGGCTCGATCTGGTAGGCAAGGCCAACGCGGGGCAGATGGAGCGCGAGGGTGTCCTGATCGCGCGCTATCCGCTGCTGATCCAGAAGACGCTCGCCGACAAACTGTCCGACAAGGTGCAGGTGATCATCGCCCCGACACCGGCCCCGGAGCGGTTCATCGGCGCGAACCTCATTGGAACGCAGGCGGCGACCAACCCGGTGGGCGATGCGGGCTCGGCGGTGGGCACTCAGCGCGGGAGCCCCTAGTGATCCTGGCGCTTGCCGCCACGCTGGCAATCGTGGTCCAGGATCACACTTCGCTGCGCGCCGCACCGCGGGCGAGCGCCGTCGAGCTCACGCTGCTCTGGCAGGGGGACGTGCTCGAAGTGCGCGGCGAGCGGGCGGGATATCTGAAGGTCTACGACTACCGCCGTGAGCGCGGTGGATACTTGCGAAGCGAGGCGGTGCGGCCTCTGCAGCTCGCCGAAGCCGATGCACCCGAGCTGCTCGTCCTGCTGCGCTTCCTGCGGGAGAGTCCCGGAACCGAGGCGCTCGGGATCAGTTACGGCGCCGCCTACCTCAAGGCGGTACCCGCCCGCCAGCTCACGGCCGAGCCCTTCGACGCCATCGCCCGCATGGCCGAGCGGCTGGCCGATGCGGCCTCGGGCCGCGGCGCGCGCCTCGTGGACGTCGCCGCGCACCTCGAGGTGGTGGAGCAGTTCGGCATTCACATGCGCAGCTTCGAGCGCGACGGCCGGATGCAGCTGTGCTACGAGGGCGAGCTGTTCCGCCGCGTGCTCGCCCTGCCTGACGCCGACGCCGAGTACCGGGCGCACGCCGCGCTCGGCCTCACGCGGCCGGATTGCATCGATCCGAACCTGGGTCCGGTGCTGCGCGCAACTCTTGACGAAGAGCGGCGCGCCCTGCTGGAGGAGATCGACGAGCAGCAATTGACTGCGACGACGCGCAGCCGCCTGCACGCGCGCCGCGCCGCGGTCTGGGCATCCATTGCCTTCGGACAGGCGCGGCGTCGCGCGCCGTCCGGCATGGCGGCGCAGCGCGCGCTCACCGAGCTTCTCGCCGTGCATCCCGACGAACTCGGCGACGATCACCGGGCGGAATACCAGGATGCAGTGCTGCGGGTGGGCGCGATCCGCTGGGCGGCCGCCGGGACGCCCGCCCTGCAGGGTGGCCCACTGACTCTCGACGCGTCGGCGGGCGAGCCCGGACAAACGTGCCTCGTGCTCCGAGAGGCGCACCGACCGCACGCCGCGCCGCCCGTGCGACGCTGCACTTACGGGATCGTCTGGATGGCCTCGGCTCAGACCATCGCCCAGGGGCACGCTTTGGTTCTTGCGGTGCAGCCGATGGAGAGCTGGCGTGAGCTGTGGGTGTTCCACGAGCGCGCGGGTGCATGGACGATCGATGTGCTCTCCCCTGCCGCAGACGATCCCCAGCAAGGCTATGTCGAGTTCGCCGGGTTTGCGCCTCCCGGACTGCGGCTGCTGATCGCTCGCGAGGCGCGCGAGCACGGGAAGTTCCGGCGCCGCTTCGAGGAGCTGCGGCTCGATGATCTCGCACTGGCGCGCCTGGCGAGCAGCCCTGAGCTGCTGCCCGACTTCGGCCGCTGGCAGGACGTTGCCTGGCGGCGTGATACGCTCGCGCTACGTTGAGGAGCGAGCGCCTCAGGCACTCCGCATCAAGCGATCAATCCGGCCAACCTGGCGCGCGGCGATCACTGCGCCGCGCGCCACGTGGCCGTACTCCAGGCTACTTCCGTGTAGCACTGCTCGCCGCGTCCTTACACACCTTCAGCGCCTGCTCGCACAGCTGCGGGTGATTCGCGCGCGTCTGCGCAATGCACTCCTTCAGCGGCACTCTCGTCTGGGATCCTGTTCCGGAATTGGTACTTGGCTGCTATGTGTACAGCGACGATTCGGTGGTGCTGGGGTCCTGGGTCGACGGCGTGTTACCGGGCGAGGGGCTCGGCTGAGCGGGTGCAACAGTCTGCGCCGCGACGACGTTCCCTGCGAGCAAGACAATCAAAGCGAATCCTCCGGCTGCTCGATTCATGACGGTCCTCCGTTACCTGTCGAGAGGTGTGTTGATGCAGTTCGAGAATAGGCCGACTCGGTAACCGGAGGAATCCGTGACCGACTCGAGTGGGGGTCGGAATCGACCTACGATGCACGGCTAGACCAAAGGTCAAGCGGCGGGCGTGTAGCTGAACTTCTGTCCTGCAACCACCGCCTGATACATCGCGCCAGCTTTCACAATCGTGAACACCGCTATGCCCTTGTAGTACCTGCCGGCGGCGGTGGCGTCCTTCATGCCGCCGCTGGCCTCGGCGCTCGCACCGCTCGTACCCAGGCTGGCGCCGGCGGCGGCGGTAATCGCTACGGCGTTCACATCGGCGCCGAACTCAAAGTTGCCTTTGGTGAACTCCTCGAACGCTCGCCGATCCTCGAAGAAGACGATCTGGCTGTAGGCCTGCGCACCCAGCTGAAAGCCTGCACTGAGCTGATTCATCGATGCGTCGCCTACGTATTTGCCGTGCTCGAACACGCGGCCGCTGCCGTGGGCGCCGCCGACGATCCAGCCCGCCTTTCCGACAGTCGGAAACACGGCATAACCGTAGCAGTGATCAAAGAACCAAGCGCTCTGTCCGGCGTTGCGAAACAGGCCAACAGTGTCCTCATAGGAATTCGCCCAGCTAACCGCGCTGCACGACAAGAGCGCCGCAATTAGAACGCGACTCAGAATACGCCTCATGATCCACCTCCTTCAGCAGGTCGAGAGCCAACCGAAGCCGGCGCTACAGCTGCGACGCATTGTCAGCCACCCAGGGCTGAACCTACGCTGAACGTAAGCGTGTCTGTTAGCGCGGGTTGTTCGCTCGCCGGACTGTCCGCCCTAAGCGTGCTTGCTATCATGGCTTGATGCTCTCGCGGCGCGCCCTTCTCAAGCTGTCCGGCGCCGCCGCCCTGTCCTCCTCGTTGCCTGCGCTTGCCGAGGACCTCGCCGCGCCCGACTTCAGGCTCGACATCGCCGCGGTGACGCTCGCTCTCTCCCCGCGACACAAGCTGCGGACCACCGCCTACAACGGCCAGGCTCCCGGGCCGCTGCTGCGCCTGAGGGAAGGTCAGCCGGTCACGATCGAGGTCGCCAACCACACTGATCATGCGGAGGTCGTGCACTGGCACGGGCTGTTCCTGCCGCCGGCCGTCGACGGCGCGCTCGAGGAAGGCACGCCGGCCATCGCGCCGGGCGCGAGCGCACGCTACACGTTCACGCCCGCCCCCGCGGGCCTTCGCTGGTACCACACCCACGCGATGGCGATGGGTGATCTGTCGCGCGGGCTGTACAGCGGTCAGCACGGCCTGCTGATGATCGAGCCGCGCAACAATCCGGGGCGCTACGACCGGGAGCTCTTTCTCGCGCTGGAGGACTGGAGCGGGTACCTGAGCGCCAGTGAGGACGGTGCGATGAACCCGAGCTATGCCGTGTCCACCATCAACGGCAAGACGCTGGGCTCGGGCGAACCCTTGCGGGTGAAACAGGGCGAGCGCGCCCTGCTGCACGTAGTCAACACCAGTCCCACGGACGTCCACTGGATCGCTCTCGCCGGACACGAGCTGCAGGTGATCGCCCTGGACGGCAATCCCGTGCCGAGCCCGCGACGCGTACCGATGCTCAGAATCGCTCCGGCGGAACGTGTTTGCGCCATCGTGGAAATGAACAACCCGGGCATCTGGATCCTCGGCGAAGTTCGCAAACACCTCCAAGCCGCCGGCCTCGGGATCGTCGTCGAGTACGCCGACCAGCACGGCGCGCCACGCTGGCTGCAGCCAACCGATCTCGTCTGGAATTACGAGCAGTTCGCGACCGCCCCGGTGCAGGAGCCACCGCCATCGCGAGCCACGATCGTCGTCCCGCTCGTCATCGAGTCGAAATTCCGTGGCCATGGAGCCATGGAGAGCTGGCTGATCAACGGCCGGTCGTACCCCGACACGACCGCCGAACCGCTGAGAGAAGGCCTGCGGTACCGCCTGCAGTTCATCAACAAGAGTCACGACGACCATCCGCTGCACCTGCACCGGCACAGCTTCGAGCTGCGCAGCCTGGGCAGATCGCTCGACGGCTCAGGAAGCGCCAGCGCGCCACACATCGCCGGCATCATCAAGGATGTCGTTCTGGTCGATGCACACACCCAGGCAGAAGTCGAGTTCATCGCCGATCACCCCGGTGCCACGCTGTTCCACTGCCACCAGCAGAGTCACATGGACATGGGCTTCATGCTGCTCTTTCACTATGCGTGAACGGCTGGCGGCGCTGCTGCGAAGCGCACCGGCGCTGCTGGCGCTCGCCTTGCTGCCGCAGCTCGCCAGCGCCCAGGGTAACTACGAGATCCAGGTTTACGGTTCCGAAACTTTGCCG
>Ga0187772_10000340_pt1 | contig 20827 bp, 27 predicted proteins | sample 0116_SJ02_MP15_2_FD_133137 | JGI IMG/M metagenome (GOLD analysis project Ga0187772, IMG submission 133137) | Tropical peat soil microbial communities from peatlands in Department of Meta, Colombia - 0116_SJ02_MP15_20_MG | ecosystem: Environmental > Terrestrial > Soil > Wetlands > Peat | place... | reverse complement strand
GACCTTTACGTTTCCATGGAACGGGCACCTTTCGTCCTGGCATTTCTTCCGTGGTGCTGTCACCTCGAGACCTGCGGACGTCATTCGCCCCGTCTCCCCACCCTGTCCTGCAGCCTGCCTGCAATGTCGGAGCCTGTGACGACCTTCCCGGAACCCACAATCTGGAACGCAGCCCCTGCTTTTTCCACCCGGAATGTGCGCCCTTCCTCTTCAAGCAGGAGCGTGTTGGCTGTGTCTAGGAGGACCTTCCCCGACCTCCCTGACTTCGTCGGATCGCTCGAAGTGAGGACCTTCAGCTTCTCGCCTATCACGTTCACTCTGAGACCCCCTTTTCGTGCATTACCGTGACCACCCTGGCGATGTCCCTACGGAGTCGCCTGATGTTGCCCACATCCTTCTTGACAACCCCTCTCTGTGCACCCCCGGCAAGCTTGGAGAGCTCCGACCTGAGGTCAAAGAGCGTCTGCCTAAGCTTGTCAGCGTCCTGCTTCCTCAGTTCCTTCGGCTTGAGCTGTGCCATCTTCTTTCTTCTCCTCTGCCTTGACGTCTTCCTTCAGCTGAAAGTCCGGCGGGAGGGCGTCCTTCAACGCTATCTTGACCTTGATGCCGTAGAGGCCAAGTTTCATCAGGACATCGGTGGTTGCCTCGCTGACCGACCTTGCGGCCGTGTCCCCGCTCTTGGGCACTATGCCGGCTCTGTACTTTTCGCCGTGGGACCTATCGCTCCTGAGCTTGCCCGCGACTGAGATTTCGACTCCAGCAGCTCCTGCGTTCATTATGTTGTTCACGGACCACTGGGCGGCCCTCCTGAATGCGGTGCCGCGCGAGACGATCTGGGCGATGCGGGCGGCCATGATTCTCGCGTTGAGCTCCGGGTTTTCCACCTCGGTGACCGCAATCTGCGCATTGGGGAAGCCGAACTCGGCGGTTACCTTGTCGGTAAGGTCCTTGATGCCAGTCCCACGCCTGCCGATAGCGAGCCCAGGCCTTGCGACGTAGACCTTCAGCGTCGTCCCTACAGGGGACTTCTGCACCTCAAGCCCTCCGTAGCCAGCGTCTTTGAGCTCCTTCTCGAAGAACTCGTCCAGCTCGGCATAGGACCTGCTCGTAGTCAGAATTGACTTTACGGTGGTTCTCTGCTGAACAGACATGCCTATACTTCCTTGCCTACGACTTCGATGTGGACCAGCTGGTGGAAGTTGGGAGAACTCCTACCAAAGGCCCTCGGCGTGTAGTCCTTAGTCGTCCTTCCAGCGTAGCCCGCCGCGTGGATTATGCGGACCCTGTCCGTGTCGAGCCCTTTGAATTCAGAGTTGCCCTCCAGGTTGTGGAGAACGTCCAGGTAGGCCTTGGCAGCCTTGACGGGGTAGGAGCCAGTGGGGAACCCCTGGAGCTCGCTCCTGTGGCCGACCTTTAGTTTGTGCCTCCTAAACGCGACGGGCATCTCCTTGCTCTCCACGCGCTCAAGAAGCTCAATCGCCTTCGAAAGCATCATCCCCTTGATTGTGACCGCTATCTCTCGGGCAGCTTTGGGGGAAATGTTGACTTCCCTTCCGCTAGCCCTAACGTGTACCGCCGGGTCGAAACCCTCGAAACCGTAACCGTAGTGAGGCACTTTACCCCTCTCGTGAACCCGGCCGATTGTGAGTGCGGTTATAAACGTGTCTTTCATGAAACGGGGCGAAGGCAACAAGTAAACGGTCGTTTACTCTTCGCCTGGCGCAGTTTTCAACCTCACCCCCCAGCAAGGGCAGACGCCTGTCCGACGCTTCAGCCCACTACTATGAGGGTGACGGTCCCCACGGCAAGGAAGAAGGCCATCAAAACGAAGACGATCACGTTCAGTAGCCACGCCCGCCTAGTGGGGTGCAGCCACTCGATTGCCATCGCTCTGATCCCGTTGAAGCCGTGTATGACTGCTGTAAATAGCAGCAAGCCGAAAATCACCTGGTAGTAGGTCAGGTCCCCTGTGGCGTAGCCAAACGACAGTGTGGCGTCGAAAGCCTTGCCTGAAAGGGGACTGTGCAGCAGCAGGTGAAAAGTGAGCACGAAAACGAGGATCACGGCCGTGATGTACGTCACGATCATGTTCCAGGATTCTCTCATCAGGCTCCCTCCCTTCGCGTCTGCAGGCCCTACCATTCTCAGATCACTCCAACTCCAGCGAGCAGATACACCCCTGCCCACACCCAGAGTGCGAGGACCAATCCCGTAATCGTCCAGACAGCAATCTTCTGGTTCTTCCCTAGAGAAGTGGGGGAGTAGGGGTAAACAGGGAGGATCGGCTTCCCCATGAACCTCCCGAAAGCCTCGTTGAGGACGAGCCGAATGCCGTTGCCGCCATGGTAGAGAGCGGACCCCGCAACAATCCAAAGACCAACCAGTTCTAGTGGGCCGAGAGAGTGCAGCGCCGCCATGGTGTTTGCCCAGGCGGTCGAGCCTGCTCCCAGCTGAAAGGTCTCGAAGATGTGTGCCATCAGGTAGCCAACAAGGATGACCCCGGTCACGCGATGGACCGTGTAGCTCCACCTCTCCAGATTGAACCCGATGGGGTTAAGGCTGGAGATTATTCCTGCCTTGAACCTCCTATCCCGCTTCACTTCTCGGCACCCCCGAAGTCAAACGGCGGGGGCTTGACACCCTCCTTGGCAACTCCCGCGACTGGCGGAGGGACGAGTCCGGAGCCCTCCTTTCCGCGCTTTCTGAGGACGCGCTTCTTCAACACCTCCATCCTTGCCAGCTGCAAAGCCTTGGCCGGGTCGACGTCCTTGGGACAGACGGAGCTGCAGGCTCCAGCCATGTGGCATCTCCAGACCCCGTGGGAAGTGTCCAGAAGATCGATGCGCTTCTCCCACCCCTCGTCTCTGGGGTCGGCCATGTACCTGTACGCCTGGGCGACTGCCTGCGGTCCCGTGTAGAACGGATCGAGCGCTACGGTCGGGCAGGCCGCGTAGCAGAGGCCGCACATGATGCAATAGTCGAACTGGAGGAACCTTTCTGCCTCTTCGGTGAGCACCTTGAATTCCCTGTCAGAGTGGTCCCGCTCGTTGACGTTGTTCCTTATGAGATACGGTCTGACAGAGCGGTGGAGGTCAAAGAACGGGATGATGTCGACCACGAGATCCCTGATCACGTCCATGTTGTGCAGCGGCTCGATGTTGATCGTCTCCTTGTTCAGGGTAGAAACTTGGGTCTGGCATGCGAGCATGGGGAGCCCCTCTATGGTCATGCCGCAGGATCCGCAAATCCCCATTCTGCAGCTGTGCCTGTAGCCGAGGGAACTGTCCTGCTTCTCCCTCACCTCTGTCAGGGCGTCAAGGACGGTCATTCCCTTCCTGTACTTAACTTCATAGCTGACACGCTTGCCCCCAGACCGACTGATTTTGAGAGTGATTTTGTCCATGCTCACACCTCAGTACTTCCTCTCCACAGGCTTCCACATGGTAATCGCCACAGGGGAGTAGCTGAACGCCGGGCCATCGGGGGTCCTCAGGGCCAGGGTGTGCTTCAACCAGCCTGTGTCATCCCTTTTGGGGTAGTCGGTGCGGGCATGCCCCCCTCTTGACTCCCGCCTGTTGAGGGCACCCTGGGCCACAACCTCCGCCAGCTCCAGCATGATGCCGACTTCGAGTACGTCCTGGAGATTGTAGTTGAACACATTGCCGCCATCCGTGACTCTTACCCCCCTGAATTCGTCCTTCAGCGCCCTCACTTGCCTCACAGCGTCGCTCAATCCCGTTTCATCCCTGAACACGTAGACTGACTTGTCCATGATGTCCCTGAGTCTCGCCTTTACAGAATAGACGTCGGCCGACGATTCCTCCCGCCTAAACAGGTCCCTGAAGACCCTATCCTCCTCGGCCGAAACGACGGAGCTATCGGAAGGCGGAAGTGTCTTTGGTTCGGAGTCGAGGTAAGCAGTGACGTCCTCGCCGACTATCCTCCCGTAGACCAGGCATTCAGCGGTGGAGTTGGACCCCAGCCTATTGGCCCCGTGTATGCTGACGCATGCAGATTCGCCCGCTGACCAGAGGCCCTTTACGAAACGGCCACCGCCGTCAAGCACCCTCCCGTTCCCGTCTACCCTGATTCCACCCATGGTGTAGTGCGCCGTGGGCTTAATGCGGATTGGCTCTTCGGCTGGGTCGACCCCGATGAACTTCATTGACAGCTCTTTGATGAATGGAAGCTTGGTGTCTATCTTCTCCCGCCCTAGGTGCCTGAGGTCAAGCTGGAGGTAGGAGAGCCCCGAGTCTTCGTCCGTGAACCCCCTCCCTTCGTTGATCTCCTTCATCATTGACCGGGAGACGACGTCCCTGGGGGCGAGCTCCATCTTCGAGGGCGCGTACTTCTGCATGAACCTCTCCCCCTTCGAGTTCACAAGGTAGCCCCCTTCGCCCCTCGCCCCCTCGGTGATCAGGATTCCGGTCGGGATAAGGCCAGTCGGGTGGAATTGCATGAACTCCATGTCTTCTATGGGGAGGCCTGCCCGGTAGGCCAGGCCGATGCCGTCCCCGGTGGTGCTCACTGAAGTGGCTGTGAACTTCCAGAGCTGGCCTGCGCCCCCCGTGGCGATTATTCCAGCCTTTGCCCTGAAATAGACGAGGGCGCCCGCCTTCAGCTTGATTCCGATGAAACCCCTGAAGGCCCCGTCTTGGACGACTATGGAGGTGACGAAGGTCTCGTCGTATCTGGTCCAGTTGTGATGCTCCTGTAGCTTGTCGTATAGGGACCTCATCTCGAAAAACCCAACCTTGTCTTGGGCGAAGGTTGCACGATCGAAGCTGTGGCCGCCGAAGGGCCTCTGCGCGATCCTTCCGTCCTCCCTCCTGCTCCATGGAGTCCCCCACCGCTCCATCTGCCTAATCTCGACAGGACAGAGGGAAACGAACTTCCAGACAGAGTCTTGGTCTGCCAGGAAGTCGCTCCCCTTGATGGTGTCCCATGCGTGCAGCTCGAGGCTGTCCCCGTCCTCGGGGTATAACACCGCTGCTGTCCCGCCTTCGGCGGCGACAGAATGGCTGCGCATCAGGGCGAGCTTCGAAAGGACACCGAGGGTCTTCCCCGAGTCCCCCCAGCGGGAAAGGATCTCGACTGCCGCCCGCAAGCCCGCGAGACCACTCCCGACAATGACAACGTCGTGGTCAATGGTCTCGACCATGGCATTCGGCGCCTGAGGGTGGGTTATACGCCGAGAGCCTAACTCGTAAGGATGGCAGCTGGCCGCGCGGACGCAGGAACCGCGCATTCGTTTTAGGTGGGCCCCCCGAGGAAGACCTAAGAATCGTCGGAGGCAGCCCAGCTAACGAGCATCCGCTTGGTTGAGACCCTCAGGCACGACCTTGTCGTAGTCGGTTCTGGAATAGCGGGCCTGAGAGCCGCAATCGAGGCGGCGCGCGTCAGCGCCGGGAAGGCGGACATCGCTGTCGTATCGAAGGTCCAGGCTATGAGAGCTCACTCCGTCAGCGCTGAAGGAGGGACAGCGGCGGTGCTCTACCCCGAACTGGGCGATTCGCTCGAGTCGCACCTCTTCGACACGGTGAAGGGTTCTGACTACCTAGCCGACCAGGACGCGGTGGAAAGGTTCGTGAACTTGATGCCAGCGGAGATTTACCAGCTTGAGCACTGGGGGCTCCCCTGGTCGCGCAGAGAAGACGGCAGGATAGCCCAGAGATGGTTCGGCGGGTACAGTTACCCACGTGCAACCTACGCCGAAGACAAAGTGGGGTTCTTCGAGATGCAGACCCTCTACGACACCGCTACCAAGTACGCCAACATTCGCTTCTACCAGGAGTGGTTCGCGACCTCAATCCTCTCCGAGGGAGGGGAGTTCAGGGGCATAACTGCCATCGAGATGAAGTCCGGGAACTTCGCCCAGATTCTCGGGAAGGCGGGGATCATGGCCACCGGGGGCGCGGGGCGCCTGTACAGCTTCGCTACCTACGCCTACAGCTCGACTCCCGACGGCCTGGCGGCCGCCTACAAGGCAGGGATACCCCTGAAGGATATGGAGTTCATACAGTTTCACCCCTCGGGCCTCATTCCGTCCGGGATACTCATCACAGAGGCGGCCAGGGGAGAAGGAGGGGTACTTCTGAACAGGGACGGCCAGAGGTTCATGAAGGACTACGCGCCAAACAAGCTAGAACTGGCCTCGAGGGATGTTGTATCCAGGGCGATGATGACCGAAATCGAGCAGGGGAGAGGGTTCAAGGACGAAGCGTCGGGGCTCGACTACCTACACCTGGACCTGTCTCCCGTGGGCGCCGAGAAGATCAAATCCAGGCTGTCACAAATCAGGGAAATAGCAATCAAGTTCAGAGGGATCGACCCGGTGGAGAAGCCCCTTCCCGTGCGGCCGGTGTGCCATTACGTCATGGGGGGGATAGACACTGACATCGACGGCGCGACAAAGATGAGAGGACTGTGGGCGGCCGGTGAGGCGGCCTGTGTGAGTATCAACGGCGCCAACAGGCTTGGCGCCAACTCCACGGCCGAGTGCCTTGTGTGGGGGAAGATAACAGGCGCGGAGGCAGCGAATTACACTGAGGGGCGGCAGGCACCCACGCCTCCAGCAGAACTGGCCGCGATAGAGGAGAAGAGGATTTTCGACGGGATATTCCACGGCAAGGGAGAGACATACCCCTACGAAGTGAGGGACACGCTCCAAAGGCTCATGGCGAAAGACGTGTTTGTCTACAGGACCAGGGAGGGGCTATCGGAGGCTCTCGCAACCATTAGGGATCTCAAGAGCAAAGATTTCCTTCATTGCGAGGATAGGAGCAGGGTGTACAACACGAACCTGAGCGACGTCCTGGAGGTGGAAAGCATGCTCGACGTGGCAGAGGTCGTGGTTGCTGGGGCCCTGGCTAGGACGGAATCGAGGGGCGCCCATTCGAGGAGAGACTACCCCGATAGAGACGACGGGAACTGGTTGAAGCACACGCTGGCCTACAGGGGGCAAGATGGGCCGAGGCTGGAGTATTCGCCTGTTACAATAACGAAGTATCAGCCTGCGGAGAGGCACTACTAACAAACCGCAAATAGGAGTGGCGGAGGCTAGACGACATGGCGGTCGGGGAAGAGAAAGCGAAGAACAAGAGGGGAGTTCTTGGATGGCTTGACCCCTATCACTACAACGCCGAAAGGTGGGCTTATTTCTTCCAGCGGGTGACGGGCGTCGCCATACTGCTCTACGTCTTGGGCCACCTGGGGGATACGAGTTTCTTCGTCGGAGGCCCCACAGGGACAGGCCCGAGTCCGTCCGCCTGGGAATTCATAGGGAGCATCTTCGAGAACTCCTTCGGCCATCTCATACTGATACTGGTCGTGTTGGTGCTCTTCTTCCATGGAGTCAACGGGGTAAGGCTGATACTCGCTGAGTTCGGCCTGATACTCCGGAAGCCTTCGGCCATAGAGTACCCCTACAGACCCAAGGGCCTCGGCTTCGGCCAGAAGGTTCTGATCTACGTAGCCATTGCGATAGCTGTAGCGGCTGCAACCTGGGCCTTCTTGGTGCTCTTCGAGGGGATGGGATGAGAGAGTCCAGACTTATGCTTGTCCAGTACGCGACCGCTGTGGCCGCGGTTGCGCTCGTATCTGTGCACCTGATCATGCAGGGAGTGATCTATCCATATGCCACCGCCATCTCCTTCAACAACATCCTGTCGATCTACAAGAACGGCTTCTACGCCATCTTCCTAGAGGCGCTGCTTGTGGTGGTGCTGGTCCACGGGTTCAATGGTGTAAGAATCATACTGAACGAGCTCAGGCAGACGAAGCCCTGGACCGCGTGGGTGGACGCAGTCACCGTCCTTGCGATAGTCGTCGCTGTGGCCTATGGGACCAGGACAGTAATCCTGGCGGTGTTCGGGGGCGGCCCGGTGTGACAGAAGTTAGGCTTGTCGTCCAGCGGTTCGACCCGTTCAACGATGTCAAGCCGAGGATGACCGAGTACGCAGTTCCAAAGCGCGAAGGGATGACGGTCCTCGACGCGCTCCTGTACGCACGGGATTACCTTGACCACTCCATAGGCTTGCGTTTCTCCTGCAGGCAGGCGTCGTGCGGCTCCTGCGGGATGAAAATCAATGGGAGGCCTAGGCTCGCATGCTACACTCAGGTGGCCGAACTCGGCGAAGAGAGGGTCGTAGCACAACCCATGGACAACTTCGCCATAATCAAGGACCTGGTGACGGACCTAGAGTCGTTTTTCGAGAAACATAGGGAGATGATGCCCCACCTAATCCGCGCCGACACACAGGAGATGGAGAAGCCGTCGGCCGAGTACTTGATGAAGCCAGAAGAAATGGAGAAGGTACTCCAGTTCACCTACTGCATAAAGTGCGGCCTCTGCACCTCGTCCTGCCCCACTGTCGCGACGGATTCGAAGTTCCCTGGACCACAGGCTCTTGCCCAGGCCTACAGGTACCTTACGGACCCGAGGGACGAAGGGGGGGAGAAGAGGCTTGAACTGCTCGACGACGCGCACGGCGTGTGGCGGTGTCACTTCGCCGGCTCCTGCTCTTTCGTTTGCCCGAAGGGGGTCGACCCGGCTCTCGGAATCCAGCTGCTAAAGCGGCACGTAATGTCCGGCAAAGCGCCGCGCAAAGAAGGAGAAGGGGCGAAGCTCTGGGTCGCGCCAGCCCCCGCGAGCCCCTAGAAATGACGGATCAGCTCAGGACACGATTTATATCCTGTCGGGGAGATCAAGCGCCGTTGTTCAACATGGTAACGAAGAGACTGAATCCCCTACAGTGGGTCAAGAACCATGTGCCCAGGAGCCAGGCACAGCTGGAGACCGAGCTCAAGGGAGTGTTGAAGCTGGTGTTCTGGGCAGCCCTCCTCGCCCCTGTCATCATTCTGCCGGCCTACTACTTGCTCGTTGCCTTCGGGCTCGCGCCGGGGATTCACCTGCCGGGCTAGGCTGTGCCCTCGGACCCATCAGAGTCTTCGTAGTGAGCACCGAGGTAACCATAGACCCCGGTCTTCAGAACCTTCATTCCGAGCAGGGCGCACTTCACCCTTGAGGGGCCCAGGTCAGGGTTGCCCAGCATTTTGAAAATGTCATCTTTAGTGACCTCTTTCACCCAATCCAGCTTCTTCCCCTTCGCCAGCTCGGTGAGCATGGAAGCCGAAGCCTGGCTTATTGCGCACCCCTTGCCCACGAACTTGATGTCTTCAATTTCCTTCCCCTCCCCCACTCTTATCTGAATCTCGACCTCGTCTCCGCAGAGGGGGTTGGTGTCCCTGGCATCTATGTCGAACTTCTCAAGCTTCCCGAAGTTCCTCGGATTCCTATAATAGTCGAGGATCAGCTCACGGTATATGTCGGCACTGCTCATACCTTGAAGATGCCCCCTGCCTTCTTCAGACCGGCCTTCAGCGTGTCGACATCGTCGTACGAGTTGTAGACGTGGAAACTCGCCCTGCTGGTCGCCGCCACGTCCAGCCAGCGCATCAAAGGCTGGGCACAGTGGTGCCCGGAGCGGATTGCGATGCCTTCCTCGTCGAGAACCGTAGCCAGGTCGTGGGGGTGTACGTCTGCGAAGTTGAAGGAGATCACCCCGGCCCTCCTCTTCGTGTCGAGAGGCCCATACTGGCTGAAGCCCTTTACCTCTGCCAGGGTCTGCAAAGCGTAATCAAGGAGCCTGATCTCGTGCTCCCTAACCTTGTCCATGCCAAGGCCCGTAAGGTAGTCAATCGCGGCGCCGAGGCCGATTGCGTCCGCTATGTTGACGGTACCCGCTTCGAATTTGTAGGGGACGTCGTTCCAGGTCGAGTGGTCCAGAAACACCTCCCTGATCATCTCCCCTCCCCCCTGGAATGGCTCCATCTCCTCCAGAAGCTCCTTCCGGGCCAACAGAGCGCCGATCCCCGTGGGCCCGAGCATCTTGTGTCCCGAGAATGCGTAGAAATCGGGCCCGAAGGATTTGATGTCGACAGGCATGTGAGGAACCGCCTGTGCCCCGTCCACAAGCGTAGTGGCGCCCGCGGCGTGCGCCTTGGCACATATCCTAGGGACATCATTAATTGTGCCTAGCACGTTCGAACAGTGAGTGACCGCGACCAGTCTTGGGGATTCCTTCAGAAGGTTCTCGAAGCTCCCCATGTCAAGCGTGCCGTCCCGTCGTAGGCCGACGAACTTCAGCGTCGCTCCCTTGCTCTTTGCAAGCAGTTGCCAAGGAACGATGTTGCTGTGATGCTCCATCAACGTAGAGACGAGTAGATCCCCTCTCCTCACGTTCCTTTCACCCCAGGCGAACCGAACCAAGTTGGTCGCCTCAGTCGTCCCTCTTACGAAGACAAGGTCCTTTGCCGCGGCGCCTACGAACTGCGCGGCCTTCCGCCTTGCCCCCTCGTAGAGCTCGGTAGCCTCTTCGGCAAGTGCGTAGACTGCCCTGTGGACGTTCGAGTTGTGCTTGGAGTAATAGTCGACCAGGGCATCTATCACTGCCCTTGGCTTCTGGGTCGTGTTGGAGTTGTCGAGATAAACGAGCCTCTTCCCATGGACCGTACGCTTGAGGATCGGGAAGTCGGCCCTAACCTTTTCAATATCGAGGACTTCAGACTTGAGCAACCTTCAGAAAACCTCCTTAGACTTCGACAAGAATCGCCTCGCCTTCTATTTTAACATTGAAGCGTTGGAGCGGGACCTCCGCAGGTGGATTCATCACCTGACCAGTCCGGAGGTCGAACTGCGAAAGATGCAGTGGGCAGATAACCCTGTCCTCGAGGACAAACCCCTGGGCGAGGTCTGTCTCCTCGTGAGTACAGATGCCGCTTACGGCATAGACCTCCCCTCCTATCTTAGACAGCAGGATGTGAGCGCCCTTCAGGTCGACGGCGGAAATGGCGCCTTCGGCGAGGTCAGCGACCTTCATGGCCGGGACGAACTCCCCCAATTTCCCATCAGCGGTATTTGTAGTGGCGCTCGAAGATGTCCTCGGATTCCTTGACCTCAGGAGTGAGTTCACCCGTGGCTGCAAGAAGGGCCTCCCTGTCTATGAGTCTGCGCTTCTCCCCCTGCCACTTGCCCTCTATCATGAACCTTGCCCCTTCCCTGGTCTGTTCAATCGGCACCCTCGACAGGACAGGCTCGAAGAATCCAAGGACGACCATCTTTCTGGCTTCATCGTAGGAAAGCCCCCTTGCCATCAGATAGAATAGCTGCTCCTCGTCTATCTGGGCGACGGACGCGGAATGGGTCGCCCTAACTTCGTTGTTGTCGATTTCTAGGCTCGGCACGCCGTCGGACTTGGCGGTTCTTTCCAGGATCATAGCGTGGTGGGCCAGGTATGACTTCGAGTTCTTCGCTGCGTTGACGATTTTAATCATCCCCTTGAAGATGGACTGGGACTCTCCCTTGAGGACCCCCCTCGCCTGAGCCGAGCCCGTCGAGTCCGGAGAGTTGTGGATCAAATTGGTCTCGTAGTCGTACCTCTGCTTGGCGTCGGTGAAGAATATCTCGAATCCCTCTGCGAAGGAACCCCTTCCGTTGAGAAGGAAGTTAGACCTGGAACGGGATACAGAGGCCCCCAAGGAAAGGGCGCTCATGGTGGCCCGAGAGTCGCCCGTCACCTCGACCGTTCTGTTGGAGACGTGGGTCGTTTCCTCGTCGAGGAGCTGAATCGAAGAGAAGTCTATGTGAGAGTTGGGCCTGGCTAGGATCTCCGTCGTGGACGCCACAAATGCGGGGACGGAGGGCCCCTTAGAATAGAGCTCTTCGAGGAAGACCAGCTTCGCCTCCCGCTCGGCGACTAAAAAGTTCTGTTCCACGATGGAAGTCCTGGGGGAATCGAGCAGCAACATCCTTCGGAGGGGCCTGTCCAGAGCGATCCCTTCCGGAACCCTGACGAATGTTCCGCCGTTGAAGAACGCGTTGACGAAGGCCGCGAACTTGTCACTTTCTGACTTGACCAGCCTCCCTTCGACGAGGGCCCTGACCTTCCCCTCGTCTGCTGCCAGCGCCTCGTGGAAGGACATGAAGTTGACCCCCTTAGAAGAGGTGTCGCTGCTGACTTCTGCGTGAACTTGAGTCTCGTTGCCTTGGAGGAGTATGTCCGTCTCCTTCCCCGTCAGGTACTCCCCGAAGAAGCTCCTGAAGTCTATGGCTGTCCGCCCGGGGACAATCGAGAAGCGCTCCAGAGGGAACCGAAATGTGCTGACGTACTTCGTGTACAACGGGTTCTTCTCAGGAGGGAGAGAAGTGAATTGCCTGAATGCCTCAAGCCTCGACTTGGTGAGCCACGATGGCTCATTCAGGGACGCGGAAATCGCCCTGACCAAGTCCTCGTCGAATGACGAAACCGCCGTCTGGGACAAACTGATCGAGTCCTCTGTCGTTGGCCTCTAGCCGACAGCGTTAGTCATTTCGAGGGACATCAAGCGGTTGAACTCCACTGCGTATGTCATCGGGAGTTCCTTCGCGAAAGGCTCCATGAAACCGTTAACCACCATGCTTAGAGCATCCCCTTCCGAAATCCCCCTCGACATTAAGTAGAAGAGTTGCTCCTCCCCGACCTTCCCAACACTGGCCTCATGGGTCACAGTGGCGTCGTCCTCCTGAATCTCCATGTATGGGTAAGTCGCTGTGGTGCTGATCGGATCCACAAGCAGGGCATCGCAGCGGACTGTGGACTTCACGTTCTTAGCACCTTTGGCTATGTGGAGGAGCCCACGGTAGGCCGTGTGCCCTCCCCCCTTCGAGACTGAACGGGAGATTATCTTCGAAGTCGTATCCTTAGCGAGGTGGATTGCCTTGGCGCCTGTGTCTTGCACCTGGCCGGGCCCTGCGTAGGCCACCGAAATTATATCCGCCTTCGATCGCGGGCCAAGAAGGTAGACCGACGGGTACTTTCTTGTCAACCTTGACCCTCCGTTAAAGTCGACCCACGACACAGTTGCATCCTCGTAGGCGTGTGCCCTCTTCGTTACCAGGTTGAGCACGTCCCTAGACCAGTTCTGCAGGGTTGTGTATTTGACCAGAGACCCCTTCCTGGCGATTATCTCTACTATCGCCGAGTGGAGAGACTGCGCGGAATAAACCGGAGCGCTACAGCCTTCGTTATATGAAACTTCGCTATATGGCTCCGCAATTATGAGAGTCCTTTCGAATTGTCCCATTTTTCGCTCGTTTATTCTAAAGTACGCCTGCAGAATCATCGGCACCTTCACCCCTTCAGGGACGTAGACGAAGGAGCCTGCACTCCAGACGGCGGTCTGAAGCGCTGCGATGTAGTTGTCCTGATAGGGGACGACCGTGCCGAAATACCTCTTCATGATATCGGGGTACTCCTTCAGAGCGGTGACCGTGTCGGTGAAGACCACCCCCTGCTTCTGGAGTTCTCCCTGTATGCTGTGGTACACTGCCTCCGACTCGTATACCGCGCCAACGCCAGCCAGGAACTTCTTTTCGGCTTCTGTGATGCCGAGCTTGTCGTAGGTACGTTTGATGTATTCCGGGAGCTGGTCCCAAGATTCGGCAGCCTTTGCCGTGGGGCGTGCGTAGTAGTAGAAGCTCTGGAAGTCGATGTCTGCCAGGTCAGGGGCCCAGGCAGGAGGCTTCAGATTGAGGAAGTGCTTCAGGGCCTTCATCCGGATCTGCTCCATCCATGCCGGCTCGTCGTGGAGACGCACAATCTCCTGAACCACGCGCTCGCTGAGGCCCTTGATTCCCTGGATGGCGTAGGATTCGACAGGGTCGCTAAAGCCGTACTTCTCCTTGTAGTCTTCGGTTATGATGTCAGTCTTTGAGCTCATTTGTGCCTCACACCTGAATATAACATAGGTTATTTTCCTTGATAAAAGGGTTATGGGGCCGAAGCGGCCACCTGCTCTTCTTCCTTGTAGTCTTTGATCCAGGTATAGCCCTTCTCTTCGAGCAGCCTCGAAAGCTCCTCTCCACCAGATTCGATTATGCGTCCCTGGTACATCACGTGCACGAACTGGGGTTTCACATACTTCAGAATCCTCTGGTAGTGTGTGATGAGCAGGGACCCTGTCTGGGGACCTGACACCTTGTTGATCCCTTCGGCCACGATTCTGAGGGCGTCAATGTCGAGTCCGGAGTCGGTCTCGTCGAGGATTGCGAACTTCGGCTGCATAAGTGCCATCTGGAGGATTTCCGCCCTCTTCTTCTCGCCGCCAGAAAATCCCTCATTCAGGTAGCGGTTCAGGAAAGACTCGTCCATGCTGAGCATCTTCAGTTTCTCCGCTACCGTCTCCTTGAACTCGAATATGGTGGGGGATTCAGAGCCTGCAGGCCTAGAGTTGTTGTAGGCAGCGCGCAGGAAAGAGAACATGCTCACGCCTTGGACACTGACCGGGTACTGGAACGCTAGGAAGAGGCCTTTCTTCACCCTCTTGTCTGGAGTGAGACCGAGTATGCTTTCTCCGTCTATGGTTACCTGGCCGGATGTGACCTGGTACTTCGGATGGCCCATCAGTGTATAAGCGAGGGTACTCTTGCCCGACCCGTTGGGGCCCATGAGGGCGTGGGTTTCGCCCTGTCCCACGGTGAGGTTTACCCCCTTCAGAATCTCCTTCCCTTCAACTGAGGCGTGAAGGTCATTTATCTCGAGCTTCATTAGTTGAGATGGAGCAAAATTCTAGTGCTTTTTAAGTATTATAACATATGTTATTGAGACAGCTCAGGTCCAGACGTTGCTTGCTTTCTTCGCGACCGCCTCAAGGAATTCCCTGTCGAGCGACGAAAAGGCGTCCAGCTGGTCGCCATCGATGTCTATTTCACCGACGACGACACCCTGGTCCGTGATTGGGACAACAATCTCAGACTTTGTAGAAAGGAAGCACTGCAGATACCTGGGGTCCTTGCTCACATCGGACACGATCTCGGTTCTCCCCGCTTTGGCCGCAAAACCACAGACCCCCTTGCCTATGGGTATCCGCGTGTGCTCAGTCGCGGCCGGCCCCGCCCAGGCGTCAAGGACTAGGTCCTTGCCTTCGACGGCGTAAATCCCGACCCAGGAGTAGCTAGGGACCATTGAGTTCAGGAACTTCACCATCGCCTCCCTGCAGGCCCTGCCTCTAAACCCGGCGATTGCCGAGTCAAGCCTGGCCAGCAGCTCCCTCGCCTGCTCCCTTGTAAGCCGATTCCCAGATGCTCTCAAAGGCGCGTCCTGCCCTCGACTAGAGTTATTTATCTCCGCGTCCCTCACTCCCGGAGCTCCCGACGAAGGAACAATACGCGAGGGCTGCGGCAACGCCACTGAGACTCTTGGATGAAGCAGTGCGGAATACAACTGACGCTACGCCCATTCTCCTTTTGCCCTCCTAGGAATCTCCGGCGCGTGAAGCGAAGGCTCGGGACGGGGAATTCATATATACCCCCATCGGTTGTATACCGTCCAGATTCGAATGTCAGCAGCAGGACAACCCGTAATAATTCTGAAGGAGGGTTCCGGCGAGTCCAGAGGCAGAGAGGCTCAAAGGAACAACATTTCCGCTGCGAAGCTCATCGCTGAGGTCGTAAGGACTTCGCTCGGCCCGCGCGGGATGGACAAGATGCTCGTCGACTCCATGGGGGACGTCACAATCACAAACGACGGTGCCACCATGCTGAAGGAGCTAGACGTGCAGCACCCGGCGGCCAAGATGATGGTAGAAATCAGCAAGGCCACCGACAATGAGGTGGGGGACGGCACCACTTCGGCTGTCGTGGTCGCAGGTGCGCTCCTCGATAAGGCTGAAGACCTGATAAACAAAGATGTCCACCCTGTTGTTGTCGTAGACGGTTACTCGAGAGCCGCGGAGAAGGCCCAGAAGATACTCGAAGAGATTGCGGAGAAAATCGACCCGGAGAACAGGGCGGAGATACTGAAGGTCGCCAACACGAGCATGCTGACGAAGCTCGTCAACGAGGACTCGCCCCATCTCGCAGGGATAGTTGTGGACGCTATCTTGGAGGTCGCGGAGAAGCGTGAAGCCGGCCACAAGGTCGACATAGACAACGTGAAGGTTGAGAAGAAGGCTGGAGGGGCCCTTACCGACACGAAACTGGTCCAGGGTATCGTGCTCGACAAGGAAGTGGTCCACTCAGGGATGCCCAAGAAAATCGACGAGGCGAAGATAGCCCTCGTGAATTCGGCGCTTGAGATAGAAAAGACGGAGTTCTCGGCAGAGATACGCATCAACGACCCAGACCAGATGCAGAAATTCATGGACGAAGAGACCAGCATCCTGAAGGGGATGGTGGAGAAGGTCCAGGCAGCGGGAGCAAACGTCCTTATCTGCCAGAAGGGCATTGACGACCTCGCCCAGCACTTCCTCGCAAAGGCCGGGATCCTGGGCGTTAGGAGGGTCAAGGAGAGCGACTTGACGAAGCTTGGTAAGGCAACGGGAGCACGCATAGTGACCAACCTAGACGACCTCACCAGCAAGGACCTGGGCTACGCCAAGCTCGTGGAAGAAAGAAAGCTCGAGGAGGACAAGTGGGTGTTCGTAGAAGGGTGCAAGAACCCGAAGGCCGTGACAATCCTCGTCAGGGGAGGGACCCAGAGGATAGTCGACGAGGCTGAAAGGGCACTGCACGACGCCCTGATGGTGACCAAGGACGTGGTCGAACTACCGGCAGTAGTCGCGGGAGGAGGTGCTCCCGAGGAGGAGGTCTCGTTCCAGCTCAGGAACTGGGCCCAGAAGCTATCCGGGAGGGAACAACTAGCCGCCCTGAAGTTCGCCGACGCCATGGAGAGCATCCCACTTACGTTGGCTGAGAACGCAGGGATGGACCCCATCGACACCCAGGTAGACCTGCGGGCGAAGCACGGCAAGGAGGGGAAGTGGTTTGGAGTCGACGCATTGAACGGCAAAGTGGCCGATATGTACGTAAAGTCTGTCTGGGAGCCGCTCGCCGTCAAGCTGCAGATACTCCGCGCAGCCACCGAAGCGGCGTCTATGATCCTGAGAATCGACGACGTCATTGCCGCCAGCAAGATGAAAGCCCCACCCATGCCGCCGGGAGGAGGCGGAGGGATGGGCGGAATGGGCGGCATGCCGCCGATGTAGCGACTCAGTCCAATTTGACGACGGGGAAAGACCTGGACGACTTCGTCGCCCTATCGTAGATCATGCTGGCGACCGCCACATCCTCGAGGGCCGCACCCCCCGACTTGAACAGGGTTCTGCCTTCGGGCTTCCTCTTGCCGGCAACTACGGCTCCTAGCTCGATGGCAGTCTCCCATGAGAAGTCCCCGTCCTTGGCGGCCTGAATCAGGTCGCCATACTCAATCTTAGCCTGTGCGATGTCATCGACGACTACGGTGCTGAAGGCGCCTATCCCCGGTGCGTCGATCTCTGCGTGGTCAGAGACATTCCCTCCTGCTATGTTGAGGTGCATGACATTCTCCAGCATCTCGCTGGTAAGGAATGGTTGCCTCGAAGAGGTGATGGCGTTTGCCACCTCCGCACCTCTGAGGGCATTGGCAGGGGAATCGAAGGCGTCGGAATTGAACCCGTATTTCCTCAGATTCCGGGCGAAGGCTATTCTGTGCTCGCGTGTGGGGCTCCACACACGTACCTCTTCCAAAGACATGACCTCCTTCATAGCAAGAACCTGGGTAAACGCCTGTTTGCCAGAGCCGAACAAGGCGAGGGTCCCAGCGCGCTTTCTGTACAGGTACTTGGTGGCGACGCCCGAGGCCGCGCCGGTCCGGAACCTTCCGAGGATGTCTGCTCCCATTACTGCCAGGAGTCTCGAGTCATTCGTGTCGAAGAGGAGGAGCGCGAACCCTGTCCCTGCCCTGGAAGACATGTAAGCCTTCAGCCCCCCTCTGCCGAGATAGCGAAGGTTGGCGTGCATTACGTTTAGCACAGAGGCCTCCCCCCGCGACCTCGTACGCATGAAGTTGGAAGCCTCACCCAACCCCTGGCGTCGGAAGGCCTCCTCCACGGATGAGACGACCGCCCCCATGTCGATGAGGCCCTCGATGTCTCTTTCCGAGAGAACTAGCGTCAAGGGGCCTATGCTTCTTCCTTCTTCTCTTCAGTCTCGGCTTTGCCCCAGCGGCCTACCTTAGGGAGGTTCTTGCTCCTGAAGAGGGCCATACCCTGCTGATAGCGCTGGAGCTCTACCTCAAGGAACCGTATGTCGGACACGAGAGCCGATGTCTCCTTTTCCTTCCCCTTCTTGCCTGTGACTTCTGCCAGCTTCGCCTTCCTGTCACTGACCATCTTTGAAAGGAGCTGCTCGTACTCGGTCGTCATTGAGAATTGCGGCTCAGCCTTTCGAAACTATAAAGGCCTTACCTGGAAGCGGGGGGCATGCGCCCTCAACTCCTGTTCGGTGGCCTATTGGTGGCAGCCCTGGGAGCAGGGTTCTACTTCCTGGAGCTCCCATTCGTCTATTTCTGGAGCATTCCCTTCGGCATCGCAGGCGTCATCATGGTGATAGTTGGTTTCTTCGTCCCGGAGAGCCAAGGGCCGGTGCTCCCCCCCGAGGGACACAGATTCTGCCCATTTTGTGCGACCCCGGTGCAAATCGGCGTCGAAAGGTGCCCGCACTGCAACGGTCTTCAGAGAGAGGTGTAGCGGCCCTCGGAGATTGAAGGGGTCGTCCTGTCGGGAAAGGCAAAGGGGGTCGTCACTTTCCGGGGACATCCCATGGTGAGGTCCACCCATCCCACTACCATAGAAGTGACAACCGAAAATTACCTCACCCCCAGAGGAGACTGCATAGTAGGCGTATGCGCATCCGTGGGGTGCGCCCAGTTGGACTCGCAGCTCAAGGAAGGGCTTAGGAGGAAGGGGGCTAGGGTGACGATCCGAATGCTAGTCGGCCCGTACGCCTTCGAGGTTAAGGCAGAGGGGGATCCGAGGCTGGAGCTTTCTCATCCCTACGACATCGTGGTCAGGAAGAGCGATTACGCCAGTGACAGGACCCTCGCAGTGCACGCGAATGCGGCGGCGAGGGACATTCCCAGAGAGATGGTCCGGGGACTCAGGGACCCTGGTACCGTAGGTAGGCTGGAGATAGAGGTGGAATAGGACGAAGGAATACGGAGCGGTCGCATTTACCATGCAGGCGCTGGTCAAGTATCACGGGCTAAAGGACTGGAAGCTCAGGCTCCCCTACCACGATAGCATTTCGGTGAACACCACCTCCATGAAGACAGAAGCGACGATCACGGACGGCAAGAAGGGAGGCGTCTTCACAGAGGGAGAGCCAAACGAGTCGGCCAATGAAAGGCTCCGGGCCATTGTGTCGAGGTTCAACCCGTCAGCGGAGGTGACCGATTTCAGAATCGACAGTCACAACCTCCCCCAGTCGAAGGCGAAAGGGATAGGGTACTCATCGTCTGCCGGCGCCGCGCTCACCCTTCTCTGCCACAGGCTCCTTGTTGGCGGGGAGCCTGACCTCGGGAGGCTGTCGAGGACCGCACGTCTCTTCGCTGCCTCGGCGTCGAGGTCCATCGTGGGAGGTTTTTCCAGATTGTACGCGGGGAAGGATGACGAAAGCACCTACTCGAAGAGGTTCGCTGATGCGAGAGACTTCGACCTTCGGATGGTGATTGTCCCTCTGCCCTCCCCCGTCAGGACAGAGGATGCCCACAAGGAGGTGCTCAGTTCGCCCTTCTTTACGACCAGGGTTGAGACAGCCCAGAAGAGGTGCGACGAGATGGAGAGGGCGATTCTTGCCGGCGACCTAGATGCCGTTGGAAGGCTCGCGGAAAAAGATACCCTCGAACTGCACAGCCTCACCATGACTGGAGACAGCGGGCTCATAATAATGACAGAGGACTCTCTCAGGATAATCCGAGAGGTGAAGGAGCTGCGGGAGGAGGGCATCAAGGCGTACTACTCCATGCAGACTGGGCCGTCTGTGTTCATCAACACTTCAGAGAAGGATGAGAACGCTGTGCAGAGGGCCATGGCGAAGCTGGGGTACAGGGCGTACCTTTCTTCAGTTGGGGGAGAGGCAAGGATTCTTTGACCGTCAAGATGAAGGACGTCCGGACCTATATCGATGAATTGCAGAGGACAAAAGAAGACAGGCCTGAGCAGGTGAAGGAAGGACTCGAGATATACATCAACCTCTGGGAGAAGGCGATAGAGCGCGGCGTGGTGGAGGAGGCCGATGGAGTCGACGCAGCGCTGGCAAAAATAGAGAATGAGGGGGGGCTGTACGCCGCCGCTGGCGAAACAAGCGGCACGAACTAGCGGAGAGCTTCGCCGCCATCGACGACGACTACCTGGCCAGTGATGAAGCTCGCAGCGTCGCTCGCCAGGAAGAGCGCGAGTTCGGCCGCCTCTCGAGGCCTTCCGAAGCGCCCCATGGGGATGGCTTTCTTGTACGAGTTCTTCTGTTCCTTGCTGAGCCAGTCTACCCAGGTCGTCTCGAAGGAGCCGAAAGCCATGCAGTTGACCCGGGTCTTTGGGGCCAGCATCTTGGCCAGCATTCGAGTCATGGATACGACCGCGCCCTTCGCAGACGCGTAGACGAGTCCTTCAGTATCGCCGACGAGCGCTGGAGTCGAAGCCACGTTCACAATCGACGAACCGGATCTCATGAGCCTGACCGCTCCCTGGCTGCAGAGGAAAGTGCCGTAGGTGTCCACGGCGAATACCCGCTTCCACATTTCAAGGGTGACCTTGCCCAACGTCGGGTTCCAGATGGCGCTGTCGGAAAGGCCTGCAGTGTTGACAAGTACGTCGAGCCCTCCGAGCCTCGCTTTGATTTCTCGGTACATCTCTGTTACGCTGGCGGGGTCGGACACATCGGCGTGAACTGCAATTGCCTTACCTCCGAAATGCCTGATGGAGTGAAGGACGTGCTCGGAGTGCTTCGCGCCGGCCCTGTGGCTGACGACCACGG
>Ga0187772_10000339_pt1 | contig 20828 bp, 27 predicted proteins | sample 0116_SJ02_MP15_2_FD_133137 | JGI IMG/M metagenome (GOLD analysis project Ga0187772, IMG submission 133137) | Tropical peat soil microbial communities from peatlands in Department of Meta, Colombia - 0116_SJ02_MP15_20_MG | ecosystem: Environmental > Terrestrial > Soil > Wetlands > Peat | place... | reverse complement strand
TATTTAAATCTCAGAACCTCACATAGTACAGCATTCGCTTATCTATGCGCTTTATCCAACGTGCTTGATATACTGACACATAGAGAGTACTTTGACCAATTTTTATCGTGATGTCAGTTTCTTTAGGAGGGCTTATTGAAGTTGGTAAAATGATGGCTCCAGAACAAGTAGTTGTAACTCGATAATCCCCTCCCTTGTCTGTTATAAAATTTCTAACAGCTTCATCAACCTCAATTTCTTCAACTTTCATCATTTACTAGCGATAAATAACAATTTCCATATAAATCTACCCCTTCTTGTTGTTCTACCCCCTTGTTATTTTCAAAACCTCATATTCTCTTAGGTGGAATTGTCACGCATCAATTGGTCAGTTTAATGGTGCCAAACTTGTGCATCCCTCTTGGTAGTGCCCCCAATTTTTGTCCTATCACTGATAACTTTGTGCATCACACAAGAAGTAATTTGATAAGCCAAAAGTCCTTCATTATAGTGATGAAGGGCAAATACATGACCGGTTGTGTGGCATGCACCATTAGAAACAATCTCGTGCTTATGGTAGAGCAACAAAGCGGATATTGGGCGGGAAAATGGGTGCTGCCCGGCGGAAAGCTTGAAATGGGCGAGACACTTGACGAGTGTGCTGCGAGAGAGTGTTGTGAAGAGACAAGTGTTAACGTTGATATAATCCGACAGGTTAAGGCGTATGTTTCGTATGATCCAAATACTCAGTGGGATAAGCAGGTAATACTCATTTGTTATGAAGCGAAATACGTAAGTGGATTTCCTGTCGCCGGAAATGGCGTGACTGGGGCTAAATGGATCTCACTTGAAACAGTTGCGGAAATGAATAAAAACAACGGACTCGTGCCAGACATAATCATCACAATGATAAACAACACACTTGCTTGATACAACTGACGAATGATAATGTCCAGACGCTCTTCGGGTTGGAATGTCAGGGATCTCGTTGCATACGATCGAGCAGGCGTAAACGGAACAGTAACTACATTATATCAAGCCCTCCTCAGCAGAGACTGTATATTCAAGACTCCGTGCGGAGCAGGGAAAAAATAGTTAACGGTTAAAAGGATGTGAAGAAGCCCATGTCAGATGAAGTATGGGGGGTACACCTTACTGGAGCAGGGAAACTGACAAAAGAAGAACGCGAAAAGCTTATCTTTAAACTCACTCGGATGTGTACCTTTATCGGCTGTGAAATCCCAGAGAAGGTCGAGCTTGATGGCGAAATCATCCCCCTGCATGAGTTCATGTGGAGCCTCATTACTAATAAAGGCCCGCTAACCCCGGAAGAGTTTGCTGCTGTGGATTTACTCCACTACAAGATCGAAAAGAAAATTCGTAAAGAGGAGTCTGAGATCAAGAGTGCTGACATTACCAAGGATGAAGCACGTGAATTGTTTGTTGAAGCGTGTGGGCTTATTCGGGCAGCGGTAGAGTTAAGGGATATTGAAAAGAGTGGAACGTTACACGACTACTCTCATATCGCCGTTAGTGAAAAGGTTGACGCGCAGAAGAGGTGGCTTGAGTTTCTCAAGAAGATCAAATAAATGGCTGCTTCCATACCAATAAGACCCTAGCTTCGAACAAGGAAAGGTAAGGTTAGGTAAGGTTATATCCCTTATCATCATGCAGCTGATACAATGCCTGGTACTGTGTTCCAGCCAGCCAAGGTAAGTGTTGACACTAGCGGAGCTATCAACGGGAAGGTTACAATTAGTGTAAGGCCAAGAGGCACGACTGCTTCCGTTAACAAACTTTGAAACAATGTAGCCATCTTTTTGAACTTTCTTTCTATCCTAAGTTTGGTGTCGTTATGAATACCCACGATTTACTTATTTGAGAGCTAGTTTATAATCTATGAGTCTGGGACTAGTTTAAAACTAGTTTCACGTATGCGAGTCGTTTTTGCTCCTCAACTTGAGCTTGAGAGTCGGGATTCCCACTGATATTCATCGGGCGCGGCTCCTACTTGGGCACAGCAGCATTAACACGACGTTCCCCTATCTAAGATTTAAAACCGCCAACCTGTGGAGATATATAGTAAAATTGGATTTTGATGCTTAAGCACGTTCTTATGTATGTATTCATCGATCGATCACTACGACGCTTTTTTTGCGCCACCTTTTTATTGGGTCTCTCTATGTGCCCCGTGTTCAGGAATATCCACTTACGTGAGGAAAAGGATACAAGGCCTTCTTTATTAACCAAGAAGCATAATACAAATAACAACTTACGTAAGCACATCTCGTTTAATACGGGGAACAAGAACGGCAAATGTAAAAGTGCCAGCAGCTCACACGTTAGTTTGTAGAACCGCGCCTACTGAGCGCTCATCTCGAAAGTTAACAGCATGTATGCATATAAACCGCTTTTACTTATCGCAGCCATCCTTCTTGTAACCGTCATATGCGCTGTGCCAGGAACAGTTCTTGCCGCAGGAGCGGGCGAGACTGCTATGAGCCGCTGTAACGCATCGCACACCGGCGATTACAGCCCGATGGCGGGGAGCAGCACATCGAACGGCCAACTGAAGTGGAGCTATGAGACTAAAGGTAGTGTGCTCTCCTCCCCCGCCATCGCCAACGGGATCGTCTATGTAGGGAGTAATGACCACAATGTCTACGCTCTCAACGCGGCAAACGGAACGAAGGTGTGGAACTATACAACCGGAGACCGTGTGTGGTCAAACCCAGCCGTCGCCAACGGGATCGTCTATGTGGGGAGTAATGATAACAACGTCTACGCCCTCGATGCGAAGAGCGGGGGGCTGGTATGGAGCTACGCGACCGGAGACTTTGTGGCTTCCTCACCTGCCATCGCCAACGGAACAGTTTATATAGGGAGCTATGACTCCGATGTCTACGCTCTCAACGCGGCAAACGGAACGAAGGTGTGGAATTACACAACAAAAGGTGCTGTGATGTCATCCCCCGTCGTCGCCAACGGGATCGTCTACATAGGGAGTAACGACTACAACGTCTACGCCCTCGATGCGAGGACGGGAACGAAGATGTGGAACTACACCACGAGATCTTATGTGTGGGCAAATCCCACTGTCGCCAACGGAACCGTCTACATAGGAAGTAATGACCATAACATCTACGCACTCGATGCGAATACAGGGACGAAGACATGGAATTACGCGACCGGAAGCCTGGTGTGGTCAAAACCCGCCATCGCCAACGGGATCGTCTACATAGGAAGCACTGATAACAACGTTTACGCCCTCAATGCGACGACCGGGGGGATGGCATGGAGCTATACGACTGGAGACGCTGTGTCCTCCTCTCCTACTGTCGCCAACGGGATCGTCTACATAGGAAGTAATGACCACAACGTCTACGCCCTCGATGCGAATACAGGGACAAAGACATGGAATTATACGACTGGAGACATTGTGTGGTCTTCACCTACTGTCGCCAACGGGATCGTCTATATAGGAAGTAATGACCACAACGTCTACGCTCTTGGTACGCCTTAATACAGGATATAGGGCATTTGCGAAACTTAGTATCATATTTTTGTCGTCGTCATAAGTGACGTATGTCCATTGGCAGTAGATCGATGGAGACAAGCGGAGGATGTCAAGTTGAGAAGTTAATGGTGTGGCGGACGTGTATATTATATCGAGTTTGAAATAGTTTATTAAGATCTATGCGTCTGAGCCCAGTTTTCTACCCCATATTGATGTTTCACCGTAGTTTGAAAAAGACGCTGGTCGTATTAGTTAAACTCAAAAATAACGCTCGACAATCTCATTATTTTTGCACAAAAGGTATTGTGAAGGTATTTGGTTTATATCATATGCTTCAAACCTTGAGTTCTACCCTCCACTTCAGGGGTTACGCCGATATTTCCGGAAATTCCTTGTTCCGAGGAGCGACAAGCGATCAAACGGACGAGGGGAGAGACGATATAAGCGCCAAGTCAGACGGACGCTCGAAGGGAAAATAATGATGGCTTGATTGTGTGAAACGCCCCTTAAGATCGTGCGTGCGGCCTTCGAGGCGCCCATCATTTTTATTTTGCCTGAAGTCATCTGCTGCTCATCTGCTGCACGTTGCTCGGGCGCGAGATTGACGATCGTCGCTGTCTGCTAGGTGTTCGTTCGAACGTATCCTGGGCATACCACGCACACGTTCACCCCCAAGTCGGCCCCTTCAACGCGCAGTGAGAGCGAGAGATCGATAACCGCGTGCTTGCTCGTGCAATAGGGGGCGTTTATCGGCCCCGGGAACAGACCTGCGGCGGATGATACATTAACAATATGTCCAGACCCCTGTCCCACCATTATCGGATAGGCTATGATAGTCCCATAGAGCTCACCATACAAGTTTACCTCGGGGACACGGCGCCACTGCTCGAGGGTAAGGTCGCGGGCGTCGCCGCCGATAGCAATGCCTGCGTTGTTGAAAAGGTAGTCGAGCCGTCCGTATTCTGAGACGGTCTCGTTGATGAGCTGTATGACTTCTTCTTCGTTGGAAACGTCGACGTGCACAGCGTGCCCGTTCCATTTAGTAAGTGTCTCCTCCCTGCGGAAGGTGGCCCTACTTACATAAAACAGAATTCCGTCAGCAATGAGAATAATGCACGAGTGTAACACTTACACACTGCTTTCTAAGATGGCTAACGAGTATACGTCAAATCATTTATCTTAATGAAACGAAGTTGTTTCTTTATCTTAGGAATCTTTATGATACTACCAAATCTAAAAAAGGTAACCGTATGAATGAAATTATCCACAACGTAAGAGATGAGCTGAAACAAACTGCTGACGATGCAACAAAAAACAGCTTCCAAAGGTTCTTCAAGGAAGAGGTCAAATGCCACGGAGTGAAAGCGCCTGCAGTTGTCAAAATTGCCAAAAAATATTTTCCCCAAGTTCAAGCATTGGGTAAGGGAAAAGCGTTCGATTTATGCGGCGAATTGTTTCAATCCGGTTACTGCGAGGAGGGATGGGTGGCGGCCAACTGGGCGCATTGGTTCCGCAAAGATTTTCAGCCCAGCGATTTCAATATTTTTGAAACGTGGATTGAAAAATATATCGACAACTGGGCTGAATGCGATACGTTGTGCAATCACACGGTTGGTTCATTTGTTGAACACTATCCGCAATATCTTGATAACTTGAAAAAATGGGCAAAATCACAAAATCGCTGGATGCGGCGAGCAGCTGCCGTCTCGCTCATTATCCCTGCTAAAGAAGGAAAATTTTTAAAAGATATTTTTGAACTTGCAGACATTCTTTTGTATGACAATGAGGATATGGTGCAGAAAGGTTATGGCTGGATGCTAAAAGCGGCAAGTCGCGTGCATGAGCAAGAGGTCTTTGACTATGTCATGATGCACAAAGATAAGATGCCAAGAACAGCCCTCCGGTATGCCATTGAAAAGATGCCACCTGAATTTAGGAAAGAGGCAATGAAAAAGAGTTAATAAAGAAAGGACCAACGCCTTCAATATGATGACTGTTAGCGAGGCATTAAGCCTGTGAAGGGGTTGCCTTTTACCTCCTCGATTGAATAACGCTGACACCGTACTCCGTTTGAGCGATTTAGTCCTGTTAACTCCGCGCCTATTCCTTCGAAATTGACGAAAACCACCCACGGGCACCCCTTGGTCTCAATCTGCCCTCCAATGTTGCCTCCCTGATGTAATTAATGCGCCACCCATCCTGGAATGACGCCTTTATCTCAGCCTGCGTCACCCGCCGCGGCCCATAGTCTCCCGGTTCCGCTTCACTACAGCAGAGCACGAAATACGTCCCTCCACGATCTATGACACTCGCAATGCTTTCGACAAAAAGAGGGCGCTCCTCATCGCTCAACACGTGGAACAGCCCTGAGTCAATGATAGTATCGAACGTTCTCCCGAGTGTGTGCAGCTCTAATGCATTCAACACGAGAAACGTTGCCGACAGATGACGCTGCGCGGCTTTCTCCTGCGCTTTCCCGATTGCAGTAGGGGCAAAGTCGATTCCCCATACTTCGTGCCCGTGTTCGGCTAAATACAGGGCATTCTCCCCGGTGCCACATCCGACATCGAGTACCGATCCAACGATTTCCCCTGCATGTTCTAATTGTATATACTCTTTCTGAGGGTGTCCGATATCCCATGGTGGTTCGCCGTGGTAAACCGATTCGAAGAAGTCCGTTTCCATGGAATGGTCATTTGTCGGTGAATAAATAAAGGTAATTAATTTACTCTCTTTTACCCATGTAATTCGGGACACATCAGGTTTAACCTGTTGCAGGTTAGTAGGTGCTGGTGTAGGTGTAGGCGAACTGCTGAGCGTCGAGGTGATACCTCTGCTCTTGTCCATAAAGCCGCGTATTGATGTTATTATCTGATACGATCGCACGTTTCTTTGACATCAAACTCGCAAATGAAAGATATTCGACCCTCCCCTCTCATCACTGTAGTCCATTAATCTTCGGGTATCTGCGCTCAATGAATCTCGCGGAATGTTTCGGTACATCGGAAACTGATCTATGACGGTGATGCGGCTGTCCCATTTCGTAATTTCACTCGCATCTTCTAACGTCCATCTCCAACCCTCACGGTAGGATGTCATGAAGTCGCGCACTACCCATTCCTGTTCCTTATCGCTGAGCTGATGCCACCACGCTTCGATATCTACTGCCTCCTTACCTTTCGGCTTTGTCGGTATCTTGAGCGCGGCTATCATATCGTTCAGCTTATCTCTCTGGTCCTGAGGTGCCTTTTCCCACCAGTCCTTCAATGCATCCATCCATGCTGTTCTCACCGCGCCCCGCTGTTCTGGTGGAAACATGTCAATCCATGCTCCGAAGCCGTCATCCAATTTTGATAGAGCATTGAACACAATTTCACCATTAGGGAAATTATCCGCGAGCATCGAAAAGAACTGTTTTACTTGTGCCTCCCCAAACCACATAAATACCCCGCCGGCCACCATGAATACCCCGTCATCGGTGTACTTGATGTCCTTACACCAAGTTGGATCGAGGAGGGATTTTGCTATGTACGTCACCCGGTAAGGTTCCGGGAGCAATTGCTTCCTGATGTCAATGACCGCGGGGAGGTCTAGGTCGTACCAGTGGATCGTTCCGTTGTCAATACGGTAAAACGTCGCGTCAAGCCCGGCAGCTAGATTGATAACCGAAGCACGAGGATGCTCTGCAATATATTCCCGTATTTTATCGTCGAACTGTTTTGCTCTTAACGTAAATAGACCGAATTCTGGTAGATTGCTTTTACGAGAGATATTAAACATTATACCTTCGAACGGAACATCACTTGTTGAAAAATCATAGTCAATTTTTTCGACGAGTTCAATGGCTTTAGCGTCATAAAATAGTGAACTATATTTCTTGCTCAACTGTGCCCGGGCCCATAGACAACGCAGCATCGACGCCGATACGCCGCTTAACTGAACTTTTACTTTATCTTGCTTCATGTCTACTCTTACTCCTATTGCTTAACTGTATGTTTCAACTCCTTTTGGCGCATTTAGTAATTGCACCTCGCTCTAGTATGCCTAATATGTTGAGCATAATACAGCTCGTGCTCGCCATGCATACTCTGGAAAGGGACAGCAGTGAACTCCTACGCCTCCGATTACAGGACATAGAAGCGCACAACCACTCGATAAACATCCTCAAGGCGAAAGGGAGGTGATAAGACTACAAGGTTTACTTGAATTCAGGAACGTCGTAAGTACTTGTGGGGGATGCCCATGAGAATGATAAGGGGAGAGCGAACCCATATTCACGTTAACAAACCAGCTGTTGTATAACATGCATCGTTCATCGGTACGACCGGACGATCGGGAAGGAAATAATACATCCCCATACCCTAAGCCAAAGTTTTGCTTTCAACATGGTACTGCAGAACCAAGACCTTAGAAGGTTACAATTACTGCTGCGCCCCAGCATAAAGTAAAGAAACCCTCAGAGTCGCGTCGCAATTTCCAACCAATCCTTTCCTCTGGCAAGGAAGCTCACATCAACGTTGGCCTCCATCTCAAGGAACCTCTTGAAAGGCACGCTGAAGGACAGCACATCCTTGTCAATGTACTTGCGGGCGGTAAGGTCAGTGAGACCAATGACAGCTTTTGGCCGTTCAGATCGTGCCTCCTCGAGCACCTGGTGCACAATACTTCCACACCCCGATCCAAATAGAGTGATAACATTATCATTGGTGGGACGGTCGAAGTTCGCTAGAGTCGCGAGGGCCGAAAGCTGATCCGGGTTCACCATAAAAACGACGATTGCTATTTCGTCTACCTCTTCATCAGTGACCTCCCCAAGTGGCTTCATCACCACATAGCGCGTCGGTACCGAGATATCAGGAATACCCATAATGTACTCCCGCATCAACTCAGGAGTTTTCTTTCGATATTCGCCCTCAAATTCTCCTTCCTTTCCGGTTGAGAGGAAGTACTCTATGTAACCCAACTGGTGCGTGCCAAAGCACAGTCCGACTTGTCCGCCAGGGCATCGAACGGTGTCTTTTTCTAACACAGCAGTGCGGCCTTTTGTGGCGGCTGTGAACATAGGAATAATGCAATTTCCTCTTCTCTCCGAACCCCTCTCCTGTTCTCCTTCCCTGAACTGCAAAGCCTTTTCAGGTTTGCGATCGGTCAAAAGAATGGCGACGGGCGCATTTTTCAACTTTATAGCATCGGCTATTTTGCTACGCATAGGTATACACTTCTTTGGTAGTTGATAGTGTTTTCATCCTGGATAGGTTTTCATTATCCGGTCATGGTTTTATGGGTGCGCTCTTTTTCACACGTCTGCACGCGATACGCCGCTTAAACTAGTTTTTTCTTTATCCTGCTGCATGACTACTCTTATTGTTCTATTCGTGACATTGTACAACACATCGCCATAGGAAGCTCATTGCTGTTACACTCTCAAATGAAAAATATTAAATCTTCCACTTTCATCACTGTAGTCCATTAATTTTCGGGCATCTGCGCTCACTGAACTTCGTGGGATGTTTTTAAACAACGGGAACTGGTCGATCACGGTGATGCGATCGTCCCATTTCGCAATTTCATTCGCATCTTCTAGCGCCCATTTAATAAAACCTCTGCGAGAGGACTCTAAGAATCCGCGCAACGCCTCTTCCCCCTCCCTATCGCTGAGTTGGTCCCACCACGCTTCGATATCTGCCCACTCCTTACCTTTCGGCTTAATGGAGGTCTTGAGTGTGGTAATTATATCATATACTTCATCTCTCTGGTCTTGTGGTGCCTTCTCCCACCAGTCCTTCAAGGCTTCAGACCACACTGCTCTCATCGCGTCCCGTTGTTCCTGCGGGTACATGTCAATCCATGCCCCAAAGTTATTTTCTAATCTAGATGGAATATCAAACACAACTTCACCGTCAGGGAACTTATCCGCGAGCATCGAAAAGAACTGTTTTATCTCTGATTCTTCAAAGAAGGGCAATACACCACCAGCCATTATGAATACTCCATCTTCGGTATGTTTGATGTCGTCGCACCAGCTCGGATCGAAGAGTGATTTTGCGATGTACGTCACCCGGTCAGGTTCCGGGAGCAATTGCTTTCTGACGTCAATAACCGGGGGAAGGTCGAGATCGTACCAGTGGATCAGCCCGTTATCGACCCGGTAAAAGGTCGTGTCAAGCCCTGTAGCGAGACTGATAACCGAAGCACGAGGATGTTCTGCAATATATGCCCGTATTTTGTCGTCGAACTGCTTTGCCCTTAGTACAGGTGATTCAAACGGTGGTAGATTGCCTTTACGAGAGATATTAAACATTATACCTCTGAACGGCGTATCACTCGTTGAAAAATCGTAATCAATTCTTTCTGCCAATTCGACAGCTTTAGCGTCATAAAATAGTGAGCTATATTCTCTACTCAATTGTGCCCGGCCCCATAAACACCCCAGCATTGAGGCCGATATGCCGCTTAACTCAACCTTTACTTTGTCCTGTTGCATGTTTGCTTCTCCTATGGTTTAACTACTCGTTACATCATGTGGAAAAGATGCGCGTGCCACTTGCGCAGCTCTATATTAGTGAAATATCACACCAGTCGTGTGCACTTTTAAACTAAACATAAAATCCGGAAATCTATTAACTATTCATCCCGGCTAGGGCAAGACCGAGATGTTTATCAATTGGTAAAATGAACATAACGTAACTACGGCGCTTCTTCCTCTTCATCAGCGAGTTCCACTACCTTCAGCTTCAGCGCCCTTTTCTCTGGTATCGCCTTCATTATAAAATACTCTCCTCCTTTGAGGTTGAGCATCGTCCTTATCTCTTTGGGGATGACCACGTAATACGAGGTGCCATCAGGGCGCATGTACCCTTTGACAAGCACCGGAGGGTGCATCGCTTTTTCCTTTTCCTTTTCTTTTTCCTTTATGCTCTCATTCTCCCGATCCACGTAACTCACCGTCCATTTGTATCCTCTGTAAGTGGTAATAATAAGATGGGAAGGGACAGGATCCCCTCACATCTTTTCTATCATTGACTTTATGGTCTTCAGCGTCTCCACTTTGTACTGCAGCAATTTGATCTTGCTTTCTTTCTTCATGATCTTGCCCTCAACCTTCCGCAACATGAGCGCTTTCTTCTCGCTGTCGCTAAGCTTGTCGAACAGCATCATCATCGCCTCGGACTTCTTACCTTCTTTTTGTTCATGCATCATTTTATTTCAACTCCTTTTAGTGCATCAGTGATTGCACTTTACGTTAGTATGTTTAGTATGTTTGACATAATATAGCTTACGCTTATCGAAAGCAGGGATGAACGGCAGTGAGCGCTTGAGAAAAAATGTCAACGTGACTGTTGGAAGAGAAGCATCGAATTTAAAAAAGCAGGGGCATTAAATTTTAAGGATCTCCAAGACGTGTAAATATGTGCTGATGGGGAATGGGTTCAGTTGCTATCTGAAAGAGATGTTTTGCTTTATATCCGACGAGGGTTGGATGTAGCCATCGCCGAGTGTACAAGTAACTTAGAGGGGGCATCGGGATCGCTTGGATATAAAAAGTTATCTAAACCGACCTTGTGCCCTACCGTATTGGGGTTTTCAACGCAAGCGAGCACGTAATTAGTCACATTTCTGTCCCCAAGTAACCCAATATGGTCAAGACCTGTGTACGATCGGAAGTCAGCACTGTCGATCCAGCTCTGCACATTCGCCACTGCTCCATCGCCACGGAGGGTCTGATAGCAGCATCCCCGAGGCGCCTCCCACTGAGGCAACGGTTTGCACGTGCAACTTGGCAGGCTCGCCCACGTCTGGCCCTTAACAAGGGTGTAATAGATCTCTACGGGCAATCCTAAATAGTATTGATCCACTTCGTTGGAGCTAGCAATGTCAGATCCGAACCCAAAACGACTATTATTGTTGTCTCCTACGATGACCCGATACGTGACGCCGGGGGCGAGATGGTGGGCTTCCAAAGTTTTAACGGTGTCGCTGTCCGTTCTCAGCTGCAGAACCGCTGGTCTGCCGAGCTGTGAACTCAAAAGAGACAACAATGAGTCTGGAATTTTATTTGCTAATGCGGAACCATGGTTTGTAGGGCCAATCCCAATCCACTGCGCGACGTTTCCAGCTCCCCCCTCTACCTCCATGTAATAGCGAGTTACCAATGAACCCATCGAGTGGCATACGATGGTGAACTTGATGTCGTCACGCGCGTATTCCGAGCCATCAGACTTACTGAAAGTATACAGGGTATCTTTTGTCTGTTCGATGAACGTCTGGAGCTTACCGGTAGCGTTCCGAGGGTCATCATATCCATTGTAATTGAATGCGAAATAATCTCGATTTTTGGCAAAGCCGGCATCATCCAACGTTTTTTCCATGTTAGTCCAGTCAGCTTCGGATCCGAGCCAGCCATGGACGAGGATAACCGGATATGTTACAAGGATTTTATTTACCGGGCCGGAGTCCCACGAACCGGAGTCCCACTCGATGTTAGCGCGATAGTAGTAGGTTCCGGGCGTATTCTCTCTTAAGTTATAAAACGGGCAATAGCCATGTGCGTCACTTATGCCATCTCCAATTTTTTCCCACTGGTGGGAGATGGGGTTCGATACAAATAGACTCACATGCTTATTTACAATACGTCCCGGATCGGGACTAGTGAGGGTCTCAAAAAAACCGAACGGACATTTGACGGCTACTATAAGATCATATTGATGAGATTGCAAACCACGCGGAGCTGAAGTTATTGCACCGCTTCCACCCGCCTGTGGATCGGTCGCAGCTGTGCTGACTGATTTATAGCAATAGGCGTTCTGACCTAATTCGTTAAAAGGTGCACTGCCGCCCAATGTACGCCCTGATCCACCACCCTCAGCAAGCGACGTGGAGCGTGGTGATATGTGCTGTCCACTGTCTCCAGCAACCGATATGAGCGCTCCAAAGGCGGTAAGCACAAAAAGTGAAGCTAATAACAATGAGATTATTTTCTTATTCAATGTCCTCACCTCTTCCGGCGATATGACCTCGCAGAACGCATCATTCGTCAAAGGCCCAATGTAAATAGATAAACATAGGATGAGAAAGAGAGAAAAGGTTTCCGGTGTTTCTTGATGGTTTTTATTCAATCTTTGTAGAGTATACTGTTTTTTTGCATTATCGATGGTGAAGGTGATAATAATGATATCCGCGAGATATCATGGAAAAAGCATAAAAGAACAGATCCAAACGCCTCTCGATTGAAATTACACAGGTATGGGGTGCTGTGTAATGGATCGGGCGCAGATATACCGCGACCAATTATTCGGTCTATGTATGGTGAGATGGCGAAGCAGTCGTAGTTTAAGGAGCGCGCTTGGTTTGTCAACATTTTTAAATACTGAGAGGGGTCTATTTCTGAAGAGCCTCTTGAGACGATCACTTCGTAAGCAATCTTCATTTAAAATATGACTCGTTATCTACGACATTATCTAAGACATGAGACTTGAATAAAGACAAGAGTGGTTATGCATGTTCGCTGATCCCTGCGCAGAGACAAATGCAACAACGACTGAGGATGCGCTTGAGCAAGCGCTGTGTGCAATTGCTAAACGTTATGGGGCGGCACTATATCCAATAGACCCTCGCGACATCACGGTGCGTGCGTGGGTCGGCTGGAAGTGCCGTTTCGGCTGCGCAAATTTTGCAAAACACTTTTGTTGCCCTCCGTACGTTCCTACCCCCACCGAAACGAGGGTCCTCCTCAGAGAGTATCGGAGGGCTTATCTCATCCATTTTCGGGGCGTTCCTGAAATGGAGGGCGTCAGTCCCGATGACGTGCCCAACGAGTGGTCTAAGTACCGAGCAAGGTTCGTTATTCGGATTCACGATGCCGTTTATGAACTTGAGCAGTGCGCCTTTTATCTGGGCTTTTACAAAGCACTCGCTTTTGCTGCATACCCGTGTAGCTATTGTAATGAATGCATTGTGTCCCAGTCGGCTGGTGTTGTTGATCTCTCACTTAAACGGGCGTGTCGCCACCTGGAGAAAGTACGGCCTTCAGTGGAAGCCGTCGGCATTGACGTATTTTCAACCGTAAGAAAGCTGCATTTACCAATCGAAGTCATCCCGTGCGAAAATAACGTTCACGGGCGGATCATGCACACACACCTTAACTCATACGGCTTGCTCCTTATTGGGTAGTGGTGGCAGTCACTTCACTTTGAAGACACGACAGACCGTTAATCTGAGTAATGCGATCACGATCACGATCACGATCACGTGAGCTTTTCGAAGGCTCCTTCAAACACTCTCCCGATCAGCGACATCGTGAATCTGCTGCCGCGTTCGCGGAACCCTGCGGCAGTCATCACGCGCCTGATTTCTCCTGCGGAGATGCCGTGCTGTTCTCGGGTCGGCTCCGAAATAAACAGCTTGCCCCCTGATTTCAGCTTGTGGGACAAGACGCTCACTTTGTCCACACGGACGTTTTCGTCGACGTGGTGCAAGACAAAATGAATGACGACGGCATCATACGTGCCATCTTCAATGTCGAGTGCAGCAACATCGCCAAGCTTGAAGTCCACGTTCGGATACTTCTTCATGTGCTTTCGTGCCGTGTCCATCCACACTTGGGAGACGTCGACGCACGTCAGATGCCCGCCTCCCGTGAGCAAGCGCTGTGCGATGTGCCGAGCTATCCGGCCCGAGCCAGACCCGTAGTCCAACACCCACTCACCACCAGTGAGCCCCAGCCGGTCGACGTAGCGCTTGTACACGAGGCTTAAGATGGTGTATCCAAACAATACGGTGAAGAACACGTGAAGGGGGTGTGGGTCACCATGATCGCTCAATCGATGCGTCACTTCCTGATGTGCTGTTGCGCAATGCGCGAGATACCTATATTTCAGTAACGATCAGATATGATTGACACGTATAAAAATAAACTACATTAACTCTTTCTAGAAATTAGTCTTAAGCATGCTCTTCGTTAATTATGCCAACCTGAATGCGGAAGCAAGAGAAAGGCCGAGGTTTATCATTCTTGTGGGGTTGCCTGGTTCAGGCAAGACCACGTGGCGTAAGACGAAGGTAGCTCAGGGCTACAAAGGAGTGGTAATAAACCCAGACGATATCAGAAAGACTGTCTTCGGTGTTTATTTCGATCCAAAAAAAGAACATGACGTCTGGGAATATATCTATAGGGAGGTAAGAAGAGCACTGTTAAAGGGTGAAAGCATCTGCTTTGATGCAACAAATGTGAGAAAAAAGCGTAGGCAGGCTTTAATCAGACTTGGGCACGAGTATGATGCTTACGTTGAGGCAATTTACTTCAAGGTTCCTTCAGAGGTGGCGCTCAAGAGGAATGTGAAGAGAACGGCAGATAAGCGCGTCCCCCTCGGAATAATGATACGAATGATAAAAAACTTCCAGCCTCCCGAACTTTCAGAAGGATTTGACCGTGTGAAAGTCATTGAAAAGGCTATGATGGGACGAAAAGTCGAAAGTGCCACCGAGTTTACTCAAGAAAGTCCAGATTCCGCAGAAAAAGCGCATAAGTATGAGAAGCACTAATCGGGAAGTATATGTTAATGCTAACCACGAAAGAAGCCATTGAACAGAGGCGGAGCATACGAAAGTTCAAAGCTGATGCCGTTCCGGAAGAGCATATACGGGCGCTTATCGACGCCGCCCGGCTGGCGCCGTCAGGCAGCAATGCGCAGCCGTGGCGGTTTAAGATCGTTACTGACGAAACGACACGGTCGAAACTGGCGGAAGCGGCGTATGATCAATCATTTGTTGCGCAGGCCCCCGTGGTTTTGGTGTGCTGTGCGGACATACAGGGCTATCTCACGGACACGGTGTCTGGAATCCAGGATCTCGGAAAGGCCGGTGCGGTTGAAACGAGCATAGTGCGACGCATTCGTACGAGGGTCGAAGAGCTGAGAACAATGAAGGTGGAAGACGTGATCCCCCGTATCGCACTAAACGTCGGGATTGCTATTGAACACATCGTGCTGAGGGCTTTGGATTTCGGCTTGGGGAGTTGCTGGATGAGGGCGTTCGATGAACAAATGGTCAAAGATATTTTTGGCTGGGGGGACAATATTTCAGTCGTTGCTCTGCTGCCAGTTGGATACCCTGATGAAGCTCCTGCACCGAGGAAGCGACGCGCGATTGAGGAGATCTTACTCGATTAACTAAAAATAAGTTCGTGGATGATTTTAGCACGATCGTCCCTCGTGACTCTGTATACGAGACTGAATGCATAATGATAAGAGTTGACACTTAAAAGCCTAATGAGTTCAAGCTATTACGAGCCTTTACACGGCGAAGGTCGCCGGTCCGAATCCGGCCGAGCCCATGTTTTTTCAACGATTTGGATTCTATAAGCTCATTGTTTTGAAAATTAAGTTCTATTAGTTTGTCTATTTTTGATTCGAGGGCTTCAATTGAAGGTTCGAGGGCTGGGAAGCGAGATTCAAGATTGTTTTCTTGCGATTTGTCTACTAATTTGTCTACCACAACCAAGAAGGCCAATGCACCATCTTGTTCTGTTTCATAAATACTAGCAATCTTGCCAGCAATTCCTTTAAATTTTCTCGGGAGCCTAATTAATGAATATGAATACTTTGAGTTTAAAGACTGAATTGATATTTTGGATTCAAATATCTTTTTCATAACAGACAAGACACAGTGAAGCTATAAATTTGTTACAAAATGTTTATGATAACCTAGATCTCAATTTTTCGAGCCTTGCCAATAATTTGGCCGGTTTCACCCCTGAAGCATGTTTCTGATCCGCAAATCTTTCTAAGATTCGTATTTCGGATTCGGTGTCCTTTTGCTTTCTATAGACTACAGCTAACCTCTCGTAATACCATGGTGCTACTCCCAAGCTTTTTTCGTGGGCCTGTTTTTCTATAACTCTGACCAACTCGACAAGCAATTTTTCTGCATCTTCCAATTTGTTATCTCTTATCAATTGTTGTACATCAGCGACATATTCTGTATAATGCCTTCCTTTATAAAATCCAACTTCGGCCATTAGAGCTGTCTCCATATTAATTATCTGAAGCTTCCAGCCTTTTTATAAAATCTAATATTTGTTGATACTTCTTTTTTGTAGAAGGGTAGATCTCGTGTCAAGTGCTGTGTCTGCCTTGCCGACATTTCATTGCTCTTAGACATCAAAATCCTTGCAGAGCACTTTCAAGCTGCTCTTCCTACACGATACGATATCATCTTAAATTAAATCTTGTTAACCTAAAAAACCACGATCCCTGAGAATTGCATAGACATGATCTTCTGTTAACGGCTCTGTATAGTCGACAGTAATTAGATCGATCCCACAGCTTGCACATAACTTGGCTTTACGTTTATCCCTCTCTTGCAGATCTTGAAGTCCTTCGGATCCGCCCCAATGACGGATTGGATGAAAATGCTGTTGTCCTTGATACTCAAAAGCGAGATTTCTGGAAGGAACAAATACATCTAGCTCTAAACCTTCTAACCAATCTGGTCTGTTATGCCTCAATATTTCATCGTTGACAAATATACGTTTGACAATTTGGTAAAGAACAGTTTCGCTAACCCATCCTTCTCCGACATTTCTAAAACCAAATTCTTGACGAACAATATTTTCAATTTTAGTGGTAAAAGCTCTCGTTTTTTTTGAAGCTATCTGTCGCCTCTTAATCATTTCTTCAGCTTCTTCCATCTTTACATTTGGCCAATACATAATCTCATCTGGAGCTATATCGCTTCGCTTCGGGCCATAAGCAAGACCCAAAAATCTATCATACTCTTCTCGGTATTCTTTCCTGGCTTTTTTTAAAGATTCTATGTCGTTTTGATATTCCTGTAGACAAACGTCTTTTAAATAAGCGAATTGTCCTGGATGAATTCCAAAACGTAAATATGCTTGCCTTATATACCAACCAAAATGTTGAACAAATTCGACACCGTACATCTCATGGCAATACCTAAGAGAAGGTGTAACCAAATTACATCTATGGCAGAGTCCTTTTTCAAAACAAAGATCCTGTAAGGGATCGTGTTTGCTTTTTATAGAAATATTCGCTACTATATTCGGAAAGAAAAAGATATCAAAGACTATTCGACGTAACGGATTAACGTTTGGTGGATCAGGATTTTCTCGTTTCAGACGAATTAAATTTTCAATGGCTGGTTTTGTACAAAGACACAACGTTGCCTCTGACGATTTATCTCTTGCAAAAGCAAGAAAAGTTCCACCAATATTAGGATAATACACTACAGGATACGGCAAATTTTCCGTGACAACTGCTCCAAGCGATACTGGATTTTTCTTTGCTTTGTTACGTTTTCCCTTTCTTTTGTTCATTGGGAATCCGTTCCATTATGTTTTATCATTGAGTGGCTATGATTCCTCGATCATCGAGGTACCTTGATCTTTGAACACTCGAAATACTTGATCTGCAAAACTTTCCAGTTCCTTTTCATGCGATACAACGATTACTTGCGGACAAGCAAGTTCTATAAATATCTCTCGCATTTTTAACAATTGTTCTTTACTAAAACCATCGGTAGGCTCGTCAAGAATCAATAAATTAGACTTCATAGAAGTAGCAGCTTTTCGCACGATTGTATTAAGTGCAAGCCTATATGCCAAAGCAATACTTGTCTTTTCGCCCCCACTCAAGTAGTCTAGACTCTGTTCATATCCGTCCTGTTCGACTATAGGTCTGAAACTCTCGTCTATTCTCGCCTCTTTTGTAGGATCATCCATTGTGACATAGTACCTTCAACAAAACCTCATTTATTTGAGCAGTCTCTGTCCTACTCAACAATATTCCTAAACTTGTGAGAGTCAGCGTCTATATAAGTAGAACGTCTGCTAGATAAGTAGTTGCTTTCAAGGTTGGCAATGATATCACTGAAGATTTCTGGGAAACAGGACCCTTCAGATATCATACCCTGTGGCCTTATTGTACTGCTCCCTTATGTTCTTCGCGGCATCGCCAGGCACTCTCTCCTCCAGCAGGTCTAGAAACATCCCGGCAGCCTCTGGAGATATGCACAGTAAGCACTCTGAGCCGTCTAGGATGCGGTCGGCCAGATACTTAAGGTCTTCTGTTGAGAGCCTCTTCAGCCGGTCCTGCAAATCATCATCATCGGCTGCAAAATGCATGGAGACCGGTGGTAGGATGGAGCGATAATGGGTGGGTACACTCGCCTCTGGGGCAAGCTTTCTTAAGATTTCCAAATCCTTCTCATCGAGCTTTCTCATGTAAGTCTTCCAGAAAAGGAAGTACCGTTCTCGTAGTAATATCTTGCGACATTCTGTAGACCGACCGCACTTCCTTTATTGCCTACACCCAAGCACACGGAATAGATAACGTCTACATGTGACTTAAGATATTGCGAAGCACGTATCACCCAAATACTTCATATAAACGTCATACACATAGCCAGGCAATGGGTGTCGATAATGCGCCCAATCAAACTTTGATATGCTGTGTGTCAAAATGTGCGAGCGATTCGATTGGTCCCACTGAATGACATCCACACATTGCTTGGTTTTAAATAGAATTCTATGAGGATTACTAAAACGTATTCTTACAGATAAAGACACACTTCTGAATATTAAATGTTAGAAATCCTCTAAGTTATTTTATCAAATTAACAATAAAAACTTCATATAACGTATGGAATAAGCCGTTTCGTCCTTTTCGAGTATTGAATGTATTCATCGCCAAGTTCAGAAATAAGGACTCCCTCCTCTAAGTACATCCGGTAACCGAAGGCTAATCCAAACATCAACGCTAGCAAGAGAATAGCTCCCCAGGACTGTAATGCTAATCCTACTCCCGCCAAGATTAGAAACGTTCCGGTATATGCAGGATGGCGAACAAGTCGATAAGGACCATTTTCTACTACCTTCTGACCCTCTTGAATTGCTACAATAGATGAGAAGAAACGTCCTAGCACAGCAATGGACCACTGTCGGAGCGAAATCCCAAAGACCATCAGAACTATACCAGAATAAAAGACCCAGCTCGGCAACCTGGCGATTCCAGACGAAGCGAATGCAAAGGCAATGAAAATGGATACAAACATACTCGCATTTATCAATAAATAAGAGACATCATCTTTCCTCTTTATTCGAGTCCCGTGACGCCGCAAGCGGGGGATAATGCTTCCGCCTACTACTTCGCTGAGAAGCCACAATAAAAACACCGCGTAAAATACCCATGCCTCTACGCGTGAAGCGAATAATTGCACCATTTTAACTCCTTGTTCTCTTCAACATGCTGTTTTTTTTGTTAAATAGATATGTGAGTTATTAATCTAAAGAGTTGTATTTAACAGGGCTTGGCTTGATTCTATAAACTGGCAAATTTCTGTGCAATAAAACCATACCACAAAAAACATTGTTACACGAACTTGTAGTCACACACGTTTATAAACCCGTCATCTGATTTGCAGACTATGACGACTGATTCACAGACTATGACGAGAAAAATTGATGGATACATTGTATTCGACGAGGTCGCAGGCCAAGGTAAACAATATCGACTATGGCGCGGCCCTCCTATTACCGCTGGCAACCCCAATATCATCTTGGTGCATGGAGCAGTATTTCCTTTACCCGGCGAATTTCACGACCAAAGAGACATAAATAACTACAAATATTGTTTCTATGATTTGGACCGGTTGTTATACGATGACGGGGGGATAAAATACAAAGACAATGTGTTCACTTTTGAATATGCAGACATCCCAATAAATCTTGCTGGTGACGTGCTAGGGTATGTTAATTACGGCGACCTAAACAAGTATAGCAAATGTCTAGTCGATGCTATAGGAGTAGTTCGGCGCGAAAATCCAAGTGGTACCATCAACATTGTCGCCCATTCCCTCGGGGGGCTGGTAGCTAGATGCGCTGCCAAACAAATGCCTGGGACTATCAATAAGATTATTACATTGGATACAGGGCATTACGGATTTGAGCTGGCTAACTTTGTAGATAGTTTACTGAAATCAACGGGCGTAACTCTACCACCTGGCATAAGTTGTTCCACAGAAGTAGAAGACGGCGCCTCTTTTATAACGGACCTTAATAAGGGGTTTAATTGTAATGACCCTCAGTTAGTGTCACTTGCTGCTGGAAACGAAATGCCTCTGCCACCGACAGCGCCTTCTTCTCCCCTGACCCCATCAATACGGGTAGTTGATTTTCGTTCATCAAGTATGGGTCAAGTCACTGCCAATGAAATCCCCCCTCAAGGTAGCTATAATAATCCACCTAGCTTCAATAATCCACAGTTTTCTGTTTTACCCAACTGCAACCATGCGAGCATCTCACAAATTAGAGATTCTA
>Ga0187772_10000338_pt1 | contig 20842 bp, 16 predicted proteins | sample 0116_SJ02_MP15_2_FD_133137 | JGI IMG/M metagenome (GOLD analysis project Ga0187772, IMG submission 133137) | Tropical peat soil microbial communities from peatlands in Department of Meta, Colombia - 0116_SJ02_MP15_20_MG | ecosystem: Environmental > Terrestrial > Soil > Wetlands > Peat | place... | reverse complement strand
TCGAGACCCTGGCTCGCGTCGCCGCGCAAATGCCCATCCCGGCGATTGTCGGCTACGCCGGGAACGTCGACCCGGACCACCATCGGGCAGGGAAGTCGATTGCCAACAAAGCGGCCCTCATCTGCGAAGGGCGCGTGGTCCTCGAGCAGTCCAAAATGCTCCTCCCGACTTACGACGTCTTCGACGAATCCCGCTATTTCCAGCCGGGCGACAAACAATACGTCTACGGTCTCGGCCAGGAGCAGCTAGGAATCACCATCTGCGAGGACGTCTGGAACGACAAGAACTTCTGGGCCTCTCCCATGTACGCGCGCGACCCGGTGATGGAACTGGTGTCACAGGGCACGAGCGTGCTCATCAATATCTCCGCGTCGCCGTACACCATCGACAAGCGCTTCCTGCGCCTCGGCATGCTCCGGTCGATTGCGCTCCACCACCACCGCCCGGTGATCTACGTGAACCAGGTCGGCGGGAACGACTCCCTGATCTTCGACGGCGCCAGCACTGCTCTAACCGCGCAAGGCAAGATCGCTGCGCAGGCCAAAGCCTTCGAAGAGGACCTCGTCTTGTTCGACACCGTCACCGGACAGGGCGATGTCCACCAGCAGCCCTCCGACGAGATCGCCTATTCCTATCAGGCTCTTATCCTCGGCACCCGCGACTACGTGCGCAAATGCAATTTCTCGAAGACCATCGTGGGTCTGAGCGGCGGCGTGGACTCCGCCGTCGTGGCCGCGATTGCCGTTGCCGCGCTTGGGGCGTCCAATGTTCTCGGCGTGTCCATGCCGGGTCCGTACTCCTCCGAAGGCAGCAAGACGGACGCGCAAGCCCTGGCGCACAATCTCGGGATCGAGTTTCTCAGCCTGCCCATTTCGCCGGTGTTCGAGTCCTACAAGCAGGTCCTGGCGCCCGCGTTCGCTGGCCGTCCCGCCGACGCAACCGAAGAAAACATTCAGGCGCGCATTCGCGGCAACTATCTGATGGCGCTTTCGAACAAATTCGGCTCCATGGTCCTCAGCACCGGAAACAAATCGGAAAACGCGGTAGGGTACTGCACTCTCTATGGCGACATGGCTGGAGGACTCGCCGTCATTTCCGACGTGCCGAAGCTGATGGTCTACGAGCTGGCCCAATATATCAATCGCGAAAGGGAACTCATTCCTCGGTCGACTCTCGAGAAACCTCCCTCCGCCGAGCTGCGTCCCAATCAGAAGGATACAGACTCCCTGCCGCCTTATGAGGTTCTGGATCGCATCCTGAAGGCCTACATTGAAGAAGTGAAATGCCCGGAGGAGATCGCCGTGGAGACCGGCTTCGACCTGAAGCTGGTGCGCAACATCGCGGCGCTCGTTGACCGCAACGAGTACAAGCGCAAACAGGCCGCCCCGGGGCTGAAGATTACGTCTCGTGCGTTCGGATTTGGGCGGCCGTTTCCTATCGCCCAGCGATTTAATCCATGAAAGAATCCACAAATCAGATGAGGATCCGAGTGAAAACTACATTGAAGCTGATGTCGATCGCCTTGTTGTCCTGTTCGGCCATTCTTGGCTCCGCCCGTGCACAGCAGCAACCCGCGGCAACTCCCGCAGGGAAGCAGCAGAAGACCATTGAGAGTTTTCTGCGCAACTACTATGCCCTCGGCCCGGACTATACGCTGGTGGTGGGAAACCCGAAGCCTCTCGGCACGTCGGGAATCTCCGAGGTCTCCATCGACGTGAAGGGCCCGGAAGGCGGCGACACGGTAAAAATGTATGTGACCGCCGATGGCCGTTACCTCATCCGGGGAGAGGTCAGTGACCTGACCGCAGATCCCCTGGCCGCTAACGTCGCAAAATTCGATCTGAAGGGCGCGCCGGTGTACGGCTATCCTAACGCCCCCATCACCATCGTCGAATACGGAGACTTCGAATGTCCTGTCTGCCGCAATTTCCACGATGCCGTGCGCGGTATCTTGCCCAAGTATCCCCAGGCTAAACTCATCTTCAAGGATTTTCCCCTGGATCAGGTGCATCCCTGGGCGCGTACCGCGGCCCTCGCAGGCCGCTGCGCCTACCAGCAGGACCCCAAGGCCTTCTGGAAGATGTACGACCTTATCTATGACAATCAGGAACTGATCTCCGCCACGGACGCCTATGACAAGATGAGCGACTTCGCCAGCCGCGCCGGTCTGAATGTAGATACCTTCAAGGGCTGCCTGAGCAGCCCCCAGGCCGCGGCCGAGGTCAATGCCAGTATCGAGAATGGGAAACTATTGAACGTCCGGAGCACGCCCAGCGTCTTCGTGAACGGACGACCCCTCTCTGGCGCCGATCCTCACGCCCTCCAGCAATACCTCGATTTCGAGGTCGCCAAACTTAAAGCCCCCAAGAGCTAAACGCGTTCGCGTTGCATGGAGCACGGCGCCCTTCCGCTGCATTCACGGTCTACGCACTATGTCGATTCTGCATGTGGCTCTTGGGTTTTGTGGCTAAGGCTTCAGCGCTTCTATCTTCAGCCTGTGCGCTTGCTTCATGCAACCAAACTCCTAGGAGGAAAGATGCCGATCGAGAGACCTTACTAAGGGTAAGGGGCCAAGGGCAGATTCAGCCTCATTTTATAATTAACATAATATCCGTTATAGGACGCGGTGTTAAGCCCTTTCTTTGCCTTTTCCTTTCATTTCTGTATCTACGAGGGCTTTCTAGGCCCCTTCTAAAGGACTCTTTCCGGCTGCAGCGGGGGCTGCGCCATCCGGACCTGCTTTGTGGTTTAGACGGAGGCGACTGGCGGGTATGCACGGAAAAACAAAGTCAATGCGCAAGATTGCCGCTCACGGATTACGGATTACTGATTACCGCCGACTGATCGCTAATCGCCGTTCCCCAATGACCGATCACGAATTCCTTCCCCACAAAAAAAGCCCCGGCAGCCCGCCGGGACTCGGATACGCTTTTCTACAGCACCAGGTATATCACATCGGTAAGTGCTGTAAATGAACACTTCGCTCTCTTTGAAAAATTCTGAGTTCCGCATCCGCGTTTTATTTTCTTCTATCGACTTTCGCCTTGACACCCACACACCTCACGTTCACACTGACCCGACACGCCCTTCTCCCAGAAAGCATCCCCATGTCCCGATTCTCGCACCAGATCAGTTTCACCAGTTCCGCAAGACACTCCCTGCTGCATGACCCTGTCGATCCGCTCGGCGCTGTCCGCGGTCCCATTGAGGCCCTCGGCGGCACCTTGGTCGATGCATTCTTCACCGAAGACTCCTACGACGTCCTGGCGATCACCGAGTTTCCCGATTCGGTCTCTCCCGACCAAATCTCCATCGCGTTTTATGCCGGGGGCTCCGTCGCCAGGCTTCACTCTTCCCTGCTGCGAAGCGCAGCGGAGGCTCACGTCCCTCCCCAAAGTGGCACAGCCTCTCGCAGCTTTGGTCGACAAGCGCGCCCGCTTTCGGCCACTTCCTAAGCGCAACCAACAAAACTGCAATCGGTGTCGAAGCGCTCGCGCTCGCCAGCCTCTCCCACCTGTTTGCCTGGAAATGGCTTCACAGGTTGTGGAATGTGTGCCAAGACGTCACTCCGAACGGAGTCCGCGAAGTGAGGAATCCTATTCTTGATGTTCCGACCGAGGAGCGATCCGGCTTCTGAATATCTGATCGCTGATTACCGAAATCCGATTACCGATTACTTCCTCTCGCCCACTCCCACCAAAACCCCCGCCTTCTGTTAAACTCTCGGTTGTGGCGAATTTCACCCCCAGGCTCACCAACATCCGACTTCACCCCATCAAGTCGCTCGATCCCATCGAGGTTCACGAAGCCCGCATTTCCCCCTCCGGCGGACTCGCTCTCGATCGTGGCTGGGCCCTCTATTCCGTCGACGGCAAATGGGTCAACGGGAAGCGCACGCCGCTCATCCACCACATCCGTGCTAACTATTCGCCCGATCTGGCTTCCGTCACTCTGGCAGTCCCCACCGACCGTCGGCGCATTCCTCCCATGACCTTCGCCTTTCCCGGCGAACACGACGAAGCCGCAGAATGGTTCAGCGTCTTCTTCGAGCAGCAGATCATCGTCCGCTATTCCGAGGGTGGTTTCCCGGACGACACCATTGCCAATGGCCCCACTATCGTCTCTACCGCCTCGCTCGAAGCCGTCGCCAGCTGGTTCCCTGGCCTCTCTACGGAAAGTGTCCGCTGGCGCTTCCGGGCCTCGCTGGAACTCGAGGGCGTCCCTGCATTCTGGGAAGACTGCCTGTTCGGTGAAGAAGAGCGCAGTGCGGTGCGTTTCACGATTGGCGAGGTGGCCTTCGAGGGCAGCAATCCTTGTGCGCGCTGCCCGGTTCCTCCACGCGATCCCTGCACCGGCGTCGTCATCGAAGGATTCCAGAAGCGCTTCACCCAACAGCGCGAAGCCACGCTCCCCGAATGGTCACCCCGCGCCCGTTTCGACCATTTCTACCGGCTCTCCACCAACACCCGCGTCGCCTCCACTCAAGCCGGCAAACTCCTCCGTGTCTCCGACCCCCTCCTTCTCTCCTAACGCTCCGCTTCTCCACCTCAAACCCGCCGTGCTCTTCCTTGTGCAGGTGACGCAACTGCGCCGAAATGCTCGACTCCGGGAACTTCGTCTTCCGTGCCAACTTCTCCAGCGCCATGCACGAGTCGTATTGCGCCACCAGCAGTATCACCTGCCGCACCACGTCCAACTGCGAGAGCATCCGCTCTCCTCCAACTCTTCTTTGCTGCCGCCTCCGTTCCTCACTCATGCTCCCCTTGCTCCTCCCCCCTCTTCTTCCCCTTCCCACGCCTTCCAATCCGGATCCTTGTAATCCCCCGCGCACCCGCTGCACACCCCCACGGACTTTTCCTGCTTTTCCACAGTTTTCCAGTCTATTTACCCACCGATTATTATATATCTATATTACTATAGGACTTATGATTTAAGCCTCCGTATCCTTGGAGGATGCTGTGTCTAAGTCCCGAGCCCAGGCTCCCTGGGAGTTCCCTCTTTCGGCCTCGCGCAATACCCTGCAGTCCTACGAGCTTTCCGGGCTCGCCCATGCTTCCAATTTGCGAAAGGAAATGACCGAACTCCTCGACGCCTGGATGGAGGAGAACACCGCGGCCCTGCTCGCGCGCTGGCTCATCGAGTGATCGCAACACGAACGCCACGGGTGTGCCCATGGGCCTCGTTTGCGGGGTGTGGGAGTGTTTGTTAGACTGAGTGCCTTATGGGATCACTGATCAAAGAGGTCGGGCAGACGGCGGTTTCGCTCGCCAAGGGTTTCGGCGTCACGTTTAAATCGATGTTTGAGAAGACGGTGACGGAGAATTACCCTGCCGCCCCGGTGAATTTCCAGCCGCGGTATCGTGGCATTCACGTACTGCATCGCGATGAGAGCGGGCTGGAGAAATGCGTGGGATGCTTTTTGTGCGCCGCGGCGTGCCCCTCGAATTGCATCTATATTGAGGCGGCGGAGAATACCGCGGACAAGCGCATCTCCGCGGGAGAGCGCTACGCCAAGGTTTACAACATCGATTATTCGCGTTGCATCTTCTGCGGTTATTGCGTGGAAGCGTGCCCCACGGACGCGATTACGCACGGCCACGGATTCGAACTCGCCACGTATGACATCAACTCACTGGTTTACCGCAAAGAGCAGATGCTAGAGAACACAAAAGGCCAGCCGCCAGTAGGTACCATGGCTGAGAGCCGGCCGGAAATCCGCACGCGGTAGAGGTTCTTGCCGTTGTTTGTGTAGTGGCCGGTCTTCAGACCGGCCACCTTTCTCTTGGGTTCTGCGGGTGCCCCACCTTCGCTTTTTGCTGCAGGTGGATCTTGGGTGGCCCACACGCCGCCTTTGCGTGTGGGCTCTTGGATTTTCCCCTCTTCGGACTTCCAACTCCCGACTTCCGACTGTCTTCCCTACTTCAACGCCTCCACAATCTGCTTCCCATGAAATCTTCCATTCTCAATGAAAATCTCATTCGTATTCTTTCCCGCGACCACCACCCCCGCCAGATAAACCCCCTTCACATTACTTTCCAGCGTTTCAGGATTCAGCTTCGGCCGCCGGCTCTCTGGATCCAAATGCACGCCCAAGCTTTCAATGAACTCGTAGTCCGGATGGTATCCCGTCAGTGCAAACACCTGCTTCCCGGGAATCAACCGCTCCGCGCCGCCGTTTTCCACCATCACGCCGTCGCGCACAATCTCTTTGATCTTCGCGTGGAACACCGCCTGGATCTGCCCCGCCTTTATCCGGTTCTCGATATCCGGCTTCACCCAATACTTGATGGACTCGCCCAATTGCTTACCGCGTACCACCAGCGTCACGCACGCGCCGTTTCGCCACAAATCCAGCGCCGCCTCCACGGCCGAGTTCTTCCCTCCAATCACCACCACGTCCTGATTCCAGAACTCGTGCGGCTCGGTATAGTAGTGGCTTATGTTCGGCTGATGCTCTCCCGGCACCCCCATCTCATTCGGCAAATCGTAGTAGCCCGTCGCCACTACAATATTCTTCGAGTGATACCGCTGCTCCGTTCCCCGATCCGTTTCCGTCACCACTGCGAACGCGCCCGCGTGGCCGTCCACTCGAGTTACTTTCTCAAACAGCTTGAGCTCCAGCGCGTAATGTTCGGTGCCCTTGCGGTAATACTTCAGCGCCTCCGTCCGCGTCGGCTTTTCGCCGCCACAAACCATCGGCAGGTCGCCAATCTCCAGCAGTTCCGGCGTCGTGAAAAACACCATGTTCACCGGGTAGTGATAGATGGAATTGCACAGACAGCCCTTGTCGATGACCAGCGCTCGCAATCCCGCTCGTTTCGCTTCCATGGCGCACGCCAGGCCTGTCGGCCCCGCGCCCACACAAATCAAGTCATAAGTAGTCATAACTGTTCGATTTCCCAACCTCCACGAAGGTTACCAACCACCCCAAACTTCCTCTCACCTTGCGTCGCGAAATCCCTTTGTTGCGCCTCGTGTAGTTACCGAACTTCAGATCAACCCCGGGTAGCAAAGACGACTTCGCTGCTTGCGGAAAAACGCTGCTCCTTAGAAGGTAGGGGCTTCAGCCCCCACGCAAGTCGTTTTCAAATGAGCCGGGCTTCAGCCCCTGAAGACCCCCTTCCGCCTTTTTCCCCGCGCTGTTCAGCCCGCGAACCCCTTCTCCGAAATTCTCAACTGTCAACTGTCCACCCTCAAACCGGATCTCCAGACTGGCTTTTCTCTCCGCCCTTCCACTCTTTCACTCCTAGACTTTTGCACTTCTTCTCTACTCTGTGCTCTCTGTGTCCTCTGTGGTGAACTCTTCTCTTCCTCTTCCCTCCAGAATCTCCATCATCTCCGTCCGGAAGCTCTCCAACTCTTGCAGTCTCGCCTCCGTCGCCGGCACTTCCGTCTTCTTCCACACAAACACGTCTCCAGACGGTTTCTTCAGCCGCACCCCCAAATTTCCGTCAACCATCACTGTTACGGGGGCCAGCAGCCGCAACCCGCCATTCTCTACCGGCCCCAGCAACGCCGCGCACTCCCCGCGATGAATGCATAACGCACTCTCATACGGCGGAATCGCAATGGGCCGAAACCCTATTGCAAACAACCTCTTCAACACATCCGCCTGGGCCTGAGTAAATTCCATCCTTCAATTATACGGGATGACAGCACCCCTGCTTTTCGAACCGAGCCTCCGTAGCACAGGCTTCCGCCCGTAGTTCTCAGGTATCTCTTCGGGTCTAAGGGGAGATTCTTGGGCTCTGAGCACACAAGGTAGGTTTCACTTAGAACTTACAACTGCAAACTGACTACTGGCGGGTGCCCCACATGCCGATTCTGCATGTGGGTCCTTGGATTTTTCTCTTCTTGCTTTTATGTAGCGCTGGCTTTTATGCCAGTCACCGCGCGCGGAAAAACGCTGCTGCTTAGGAGGTCGTGGCTTTCAGCCCCCACGCAAGCGTTTTCAATGAGTCGGGTTTCGAGCGCTCACACGGATGGTTTTACTTAGAACCTACAACTTAAGACTTGGACCTGACAACTTCCTTCACGCCGCCGTCGAATCCGCGGCCTCGCTACCTTCCAACTGCGCCAGAATCTCTCGCAGCGTCCGAATCAGCTCATCCCGCGAGACGCTGCTCTTCTTGAACTGCAGCCGGAACTTGAACGCCTCATTCTCCGGCTCATAATGAAAAATAAACGGCTGCGGACGTTGCGGCCCCGTCTTCTCCTCCGCTCGTTCCTTGCGAGCCTCATCCCGCGTCAACCCGCCCTGCAGGATGCGCGCAAACATCTCCAGCATTTTCTTTTCCGTCGGCTGCTTAGCGATCTGCAGCAGCAGCGACTTCGACATCAGCCCGCTCTCAATGCATTTCTTCCGGAGCGCATCCGGAATATTCCGCAGAATCAGCGTTTCGCTCACCGAACTCCGCGCCCGCCCGATCTTCTTCGCCACGTCGTCGTGCGTGTAATCAAACTGCTCGGCCAGCCGGTAAAGCCCGTCGGCCTCCTCGAAAGGCGTCAGATCCTTGCGCTGAATGTTTTCTATCAGCGCAATTTCCAGGGTCTCTGCGTCGTCCGCCATCTTTTCGATGGCCGGCACTTCTCGCAGTCCCGCCGCGCGCGCCGCGTGGTAGCGCCGCTCGCCGGAGATGATGTAGTAGCAGTCCTCGCGCGGAACAAACCGCACCAGCAGCGGCTCCAGCACGCCTTTCACGCGAATCGATTCGGTCAGCTCGCGCAGATCGCCGAGCGCCTTTCGCGGCTGATCGGGGTTCGGACGGATCTGGTCCACCGGGATCATGCGCCCCACTGCCGCGCCGCTATAACTGGTTAAGGATTCTAAGTAGTGCGCGTCATGCCGCATCTTCAGCGTGACGGGCAACCCCATTCTCTTCGACACGTTGGACTACCTCCGCTGCCAGTTTCTTGTATTCGATCGCACCCGGAGATTTGGGAGCGAAGGAGAATATCGTTTCCTTGTACGCCGGGCTCTCTTCCAGGCGCACGTTCTTGCTGATCTTGGTCTTGAACAGCACTTCGCCGAAGACGGCCCGAATCTGGCCGTGCGTGTCGCGGGAGATATTCGTGCGCTTGTCGTACAGCGTGATCACCACGCCCAGCATCCGCAATTGCGGGTTGGGCCGTGCGCGGATGCGCTCGTAGGTCTCGAGAAGATCGTCCGTGCCTTCAATCGCAAAATACGCCGCCTGAATGGGCACCAGCAAATGTGTGGCGGAAACCAGCGCGTTTACGGTCAGAATCCCGAGCGACGGCGGCGTATCCACAACCACGTAGTCGTAATCCTTCAGCACCGGCGCCAGCGCATCCTTCAGCCGGTACGGCGCGTCGAACTGTCCGCTCAACACCGTTTCCAACTTCGCCAGCGACAGCCGCCCCGGACCCACGCTCAGCATTGGGTCCTTGCTCGGCTTTATGATGTTTGCAATGGGCGTGCGCGCGTCCCCCAGAACCTCGAACATCGATTCCTTTACGTCGCCCATGTCGAAAAACGCGATGGTTGAATTCGCCTGGGGATCCAGGTCGATCAGAAGAGTCCGCCGTCCTTTTGTTGCCAGTCCCGCTGCCAGGTTGATGGCCGTCGTCGTCTTTCCCACGCCACCTTTTTGGTTCGCAACCGTGATGATTGCCGTCATCTACCTGACGCCTCCACTCTGCACGCCAGCAGCAGAGCCTGCTGCGGCAAGCCGCGCCGCTTGAGGCAAGGACACTACTTCCCTTCTTTTGGTGTGTATGCCGGCAGACAGGCCCAATGGCATAAGGCTACTCTATGGTCCCCAGCCACGCCCACGCAAGCATTTTTCAAATCTGCCAGTGGAAAACTTCCCCTCCATCCTCACTCCACTTGCTGCCCCAAGATGAAACACCCGCTCCCAGTTGCCCGTCCTGTAGCATAGGCTTCAACCTGTGTCCTTAGGTTGTCTAGTGGCCGGTCTTCAGCTTGCCCTGACGCAGGAAGGGACGGGCGTCTTTCTCTTTGGTTTGCGGCTGCCCCACCTTCGCTCGATAACCTGCCCTCTAAAAGCCGAACCCGTCATCCCGAACGGAGTCTGCGCAGCGAGGGATCGCCACACTCAACTCTATGGATGCTCTTGTTTTCTTTCTTCTCTGAAGCTGCGGACTGTCGACTGCCAACTGTGGACTGAGCCTCGAGCGCGGGTCTTCCCGTTCATTTCTTCTCTCTGTGCCCTCTGTGAGGAACTCTTCCCCTAAAACACTACTCCCCAAAACTCCTCGGGCGGATGCACCAGCTCTAACCCCAACTCCCACCCCGCCCGGCCCTCATGCCCTCTCCAGATCAGGATCGCTTCGGACTCCTTCTGGTTGCTCCCATTCCTCAGCCGCAGCTTTTGTCCCACCGCGAATCCCTGCGGCACAATCGCCAGGCACCCCTTCGGGCTGATATCGATCGTGTACCCTTCCACGCGATGCGTCGACCCGCTCTCTGACCACTCCACTTCTACCTTCACCCGCGAATTCACCCGTGCTCCGGCACGCATATATTGCAGCATCCTCAAGGCGTAATTCATCTCACTGGAAGCAATCACGTCTATTCCTCCCGCCAAAGCGTTGCGCGGTCCCCACTATCCCTCACGTTAGAGCCGCAACCCCCCTCCGTCAACGAGACTTACCCGCCCTGCCCCCCTATCAGTCACCGGGAAGGCCCCCAGCCCCGTGGTCCGCCATCCGGTTCAAGCAAGAGAAAACAAAAGGTCTGAAGCCCCACCACTTTGACGGGTCGGCTTTAACGCGGTCGTGAGTTGCGAGCCTTTTTTGAGATGTTAAACTGGAAGGGATATTTCGAAGTTGGATTGCGTGGGAAGAGAAGAGTATCCTCAGGGGCCAAAGCCCGGATTTTCCCGGCTAAAATGTCGGATCTGAAGCTCCGACACCCTAAGCTGTAGCAGTGAGACCGCTAATACTGAGACACGACGATGACACCTACTACGTTGTACGAAAAAATCTGGAACAGCCACGTGGTTCATGAGGAGCCGGGAAAGCCATCATTGATTTATATCGACCGGCACTTGATCCATGAGGGCACGTCGCCGCAAGCATTTGCGGGGCTGAAGGCCGAGGGCCGCAAAGTGCGCCGCCCGGATTTGACTTTTGCGGTGATGGACCACTCCGTGCCGACAAAGGACCGGCTGCTGCCGATCGTGGACCAAGACGCAAAGCTGCAGTTTGAGGCGCTCGAGAGAAATTGCCGCGAAACAGGCGTGCGGCTGTTTGACATGCACAGCAAGAATCAGGGGATCGTGCACATCATTGGCCCGGAATTGGGGATCACCCAGCCAGGACAGACGATTGTTTGCGGGGACAGCCACACTTCGACGCACGGAGCGTTTGGAACGCTGGCGTTTGGCATCGGCACCAGCGAAGTGGAGCACGTGCTGGCGACACAGTGCCTGATCCAGAGTAAATCGAAGACCATGCGCATTCGCGTGAATGGCAAGCGGCCGAAGGGGGTCACCGCGAAGGACATCATTCTGGCGATTATCGGGAAGATCGGGATCGGCGGCGGGACGAGCCATGTGGCCGAGTATTGCGGCGATGCGATTCGGGCGTTGTCGATGGACGGGCGCATGACCGTGTGCAACATGACGATTGAAGGCGGGGCGCGCGCAGGGATGGTGGCGCCGGACGAAACCACCTTTGCTTATCTGGAAGGCCGGCCGTTCGTGCCTCGGGGAAAAGAGTTCCAGGAGGCGGTGGAGCGCTGGAAGCTGCTGAAGACGGATAAAGATGCAACGTTCGACATCACCGTGGAATTGCAGGCGGAAGAGATTGGCCCGCAAGTAACGTGGGGGACGAATCCGGGAATGGTGACGAGTGTGACCGGGCGCGTGCCGGATCCGCATGACTTCAAGGACTTGAACGACCAGAAAGCGACCGAGAGCGCGCTGAAATACATGGGATTGAGACCGGGGACGCCGATTGTGGACATTCCGGTGGACCGGGTGTTCATCGGCTCTTGTTCCAATTCGCGGCTGGACGATTTGCGCGCCGCGGCCCACCTGGTGGAAGGCAAGCACGTGGCGAAGAGCATCAAGCAGGCGTTGATCGTGCCGGGATCGCGCGGAATCAAGGCGCAGGCGGAGAAAGAAGGATTGGACAAGATTTTCTCCGAAGCGGGTTTTGAATGGCGCGATGCGGGCTGCAGCATGTGCATCGGCATGAACGCGGATGTGCTGCCGCCGCAAGAGCGGAGCGCCAGCACCTCCAACCGCAACTTCGAAGGGCGGCAGGGGCGCGATAGCCGGACGCATCTGGTAAGTCCGGTGATGGCGGCAGCCGCGGCGATTGCGGGACACTTTGTGGATGTGCGGGAGTTTGATGTGGTGAATGTGGAGTAGTTGTCGGAAGAGTTTTAAGTAATTAAGTATAAGTCTTAAGTTCTGAACCCACTTGAGCCACGTTGAGAATGGCTTTGCTCAGAAGTCTGAAGCTCGAAGTCCGAAGGCAAAACCAGAAACTTAGAACTTGAAACTAGACTCACACTTGCTACTTAAAACTAAAAACTTAGAACTGAGGACTTAATACCTAGATCTGGAGACTGACCACTGGGGACTGAATATGAAACCTTTCATTACGCATACCGGGCTGGTGCAGCCGATCGATCGAGTAAATGTCGACACAGATCAAATGGTACCGAAGCAGTTTTTGAAGGCGCTGACGCGCGAAGGATTCGGACGCATCCTGTTTTATGACTGGCGATATCTGCAGCCGGGAGACCGTCCGAATCCAGAGTTTGTGCTCAATTTTCCGCGGTACAAGGGCGCGTCGGTGTTGTTGACGCGGGCGAATTTCGGGTGCGGCTCGAGCCGTGAGCACGCACCTTGGGCTATCGGGGATTACGGGTTCCGGGCGATCATTGCGCCCAGCTACGCCGACATTTTCTATAACAACTGCTTCAAGAACGGGATTCTGCCGGCGATTTTGAAGGAACAGGAAGTCGAGGAGCTGTTTCAGCGGACGGAGAAGGAAGAGGGGTACACGCTGTCGATTGACTTGCCGAATCAGACGATCAGCGACAAGCATGGGTTGACGTACAAGTTTGAGATTGCGCCGGCGCGCAAGGAAGTGCTGTTGCTGGGACTGGACGATATCGGGACGACATTGCTGTATGCGGACAAGATTGACGCGCACGAGAAGGCGAATCCGAAGACGGCGCGGATGCATGTGCCGGTGGATGTGAAGCATTATTCGGAGAGTCGGTAGTCGGAAGTTGGTAGTCGGTAGTGCATGGTCTTGGCAGACTACAGACTTCTTCCCCTTACATTGGCCGCCACCAGGGTTTGAAGTAGACGCGGCCTTCGAAGATGGGTTCGGGAGCTTCGGGGGCGGCAGGCTCAGCCAGCAGTTCCGCGATCAGAATTCCACCGACAACCAAACCGGCACCTCGCCAGGCGCGAGCGCTGAGGCGTTCGTGCAGGAAAAGGTATGAGGTCATGACTGCGAAGACAGGCTCGAGCGCGAAGAGAATGGCCGCGTGGCCGGGAGACGTGTACTGCTGCGCCCAAAGTTGAAGCGTGAAGGCGATAGCGGTGGCGAAGACGGCGCAGATCACGATGGCGAGAAGAAGCGGCCAGCCCCAGGTAAAGCGGACGGGTTGCCAATGGATGGCTCCGGCAAAGCCGGTCAGGGGCCAAGCCATAAAGGCGCAACCCGCAACTTGAATCAGGCTCAGGGCAGAGACGGAATGTTCCTGAGAATAATCGCCGACAAGGATGATGTGGACAGCGTAAAAGCCGGAGCCTATGAAGGTGAGAACGTCGCCGCGGTTGAGATAGCGAAGGCCTTCGGCGGGGACGGTGAGGAAATAGAGCCCGACGAGGGAGGCAAAGGCGCCGACATACAGCCAGCGGGTGAGTGTGCGTCCCCAGAAGATTCCGAGAAGAAGAGGAACGAGGACGACGCTGGCCCCGGTGACGAAGCCGGAGTTAGTGGCGGTGGTGTATTGCAGACCGACGGTCTGGAAGCAGTAGCCGGAAAACATGAAGAAGGCCAGGCGCATGCCGGGGAAGATTTCGTCTCGCTGGATGCGGGCAACGAGTTTTGGCTGGAATACAGCCATGAGCGAGGAAGCAATGGTGAAACGGACGGCCAGGAAGATGAAGGGCGAGGAGAGATCGAGCCCTTTCTTAACGACGACGAAGGTGACGCCCCAGAGTAGCGAGCAGAACATCAGCGAAAGATCGGCTTTGAGTTTACGATTCATGCTGGGCGGGTTCAGTGTATGAGAGTTTTTACGTTGAGGAAAGGAACGCCAAGAAGATTCACCATGGAGGGCACAGAGCACACAGAGAATGGAATGAGGAAAAGCAGAGGTGGAATTTCATGCAGGGCTATTGACTGTCGCTCTAATCCAGTACAGTGTCGAATTATGACCCTCCGCGGCCGGTTTCAGACTCTACTTCCCTTCTTGTTTTGCATTCTCCTTCTTGGCGCGCCGGCAGCCGGTTCAAAAGACACATGGATCGAGGTGCGCTCGCCCAACTTCACGGTGATTAGCAACGCCGGGGAGAAGGAAGCGCGGAAGATCGCGGACCAGTTCGAACAGTTCCGGGAGTTGTTTCAGAAGTCGTTCCCCACGTTGCGAGTGGATTTGGGAAAGCCACTTATCATCTTCGTGGTAAAGGACGAAAACTCCCTGAAGGCTCTGTTGCCCTCTTACTGGGAAACCAAAGGTCAGGCCCATCCCGCGGGAATTTACCTGCCGGGAGACGACCGGCACTACGTGGCGGTTCGAACGGACTTGGCCACCGAGAATCCGTATTACGTGGTCTATCACGAATACACACACGCAATCATGGGGCTGAATTACCGCGGATTGCCGGTATGGCTGAACGAGGGACTGGCGGAGTACTTTGGCAATTCGGTGATCGAAGAGAAGGACGTGGAGATCGGGAAGGTGCCGGCGTATCACCTGCAGACGCTGCAGCAACAGCAGTTGATTCCCATAGAAACGCTGTTGCAGGCGGACGAGCGTTCTCCTTACTACAACGAACAGAATCACGCCTCGATGTTTTATGCGGAGTCTTGGGCGATCGTGCATTACCTGATGCTCGATCCGGAGGCGCGGAAGAAGAAACTGCTGAACAACTTCGTTAGTTCCTGGAACGCCAGCGGGGATCAGGTGGGAGCCGCGCAGAAGACATTCGGGGACCTGAACAAATTCGAAGCGGCGATGGAGTTGTATGCCCGGCAGCGCGTTTTCTACATGGCCAAAGTACAGACGACGATTCGAGGCGAGGCAAAGAGTTATAGCAGCCGTGTTCTGCGGGATGCGGAAGTGGATGCACAGCGCGGACTGTTCTATGCGCACACGCGCCGCACCAAAGAAGGATTGGACGCAGTGAATGCCGCCATAAAAGCCGATCCGAAGCTCCCACTGGCCTACGAAGCGCAGGGCTATCTCGCCTTATCGCAGGGAGAATTCGCGGTGGCGAGTTATGCGTTTGAACGCGCCATCGAACTGCAGACCAACGATTATTTTCCCTATTACTTCGCGGCACAGGCGCGCTTGCGCGGCGGGATGCCATCCGAGGAAGAAGCTACGAAGGTGGCGGCTTATCTCGAAAAAGCGATTCAAATGAACCCGCAATTTGCCCCGGCCTACGCGGCGCTAGCTTCGGTCTATTCCATGAACCAGGCCACGAAGGAAAAGGCGTTCGCTCCGGGACGGAAGGCAGCGGAGTTGGAACCCGGCAATCTTCTCTATGCCACGAATTACGGCTACGTCCTGGTGAATGCGGGAAAAACGGCGGAGGCGAAGACGCTGGCGCTGCGTATTCAGCAGGCGGCCAAGACTCCCGTGGACCAGGCGAACGCGCAGCAGTTGCTGGACGTGGTCGCCCGGCGGGAAGAGTATGACAGCCGCGTGGCAGCGATGAATGCACAGCCAGCGCAGGCGCAAAACACAACTACGGTGGCGACGAATACCGGGACAACCATCACCATGCCCATAAGCAAAGGCGGTGAGAGCGCGACCGAGGCTCCAAAGGAGAGACCCAAGGGGAAATCGGTCATCGAAGATCACCCCAGAGAGACGGAGTATGCCGTGGAGGGATATGTCTCCGCGGCGGATTGCAGCGGCGGGCCGGGGAAAATATCGATTACCGTGGGCAAAGCGACGATGAACTTTCGCTTCAAGGATTTTGCGGGAGTCTATGTTGTGAGCACAGCGCAACAGGATTCGGGGGAAGCGCCTGCCTGCGCCAAATGGCAGGGACGACGCGCGCGCGTCTATTTTTACAAAGTGGTGGGAAAGCAGCTTACGGGGGACGTGAGCGCTGTTCAGTTCTTTTAATGCCTTGGCGGCCGGCTAGATGGGGTTTTTGCGGTAGACGGTCTGGCCGCCGACGACGGTTTGCAGGACTTCGGTTTTCAGTATGTCTTTCGGGGAAATCTTGGTCAGGTCCTGCGATAGGATGACGAAATCGGCGAACTCACCGGGTTTTAGTTCCCCCTTCTTTCCATCCATGAATTCGGCGTAAGCGGAGCCCTTGGTATACGCGGCGATGCAGTCGTCGACCGGAAGTTTTTCCTGGGGAATCCAGCCGCCCGGAGGGCCGCCAGCGATGGCTTCGCGCGTAACGCAGGCGTAGATGCCACGCAGAGGATTGATGGATTCGACGGGATAGTCGGTGCCGAAGGCGAGCGTCGCGCCTGCTTTCTGGAGGGCGTTCCAGGCGTAGGCACCCTTGGAACGTTCGGGGCCAAGGCGCTGCTCGGCCCAGCGCATATCATTGGTTTCATGCGAGGGCTGCATGGAAGCGATGACCTGCAAGTTGCCAAAGCGCGGAATGTCTTCCGGGGCGACAACCTGAGCGTGTTCGATGCGGTCGCGCCGGTCCCGGGGAGGATTTACGCGGACCAGGGATTCGAATGTGTCCAAGGCGACGCGATTGGCTTTGTCTCCAATGGCGTGGAGGGCGATCTGGAAGCCGAGGCGATCGCGCTCGATGGCCATGGCTTTCAATTTTTCCGGATCCATGGTGAGGATGCCGCTGGTGGAAGGATCATCGGAATAAGGAGCCAAGAGCGCAGCGGTGTGCGTGCCGAGCGCGCCATCGAGAAACCCCTTGAGCGCGCCGGTACGGAGCCAGGGATCGGTGGTTCCCCCTTGAGCGCGCAGGTTCTGCAAATCGTCAAGCGAAGTTGCGAAGGGCAGCCATTCGGTGATGCGAACGGTGAGCTTCTTGGCTTGCTTGATTTCACCGTAGGCAAGGAAGTCTTCCCAAGTGGAAAAGTCCTGAACCGAAGTGACGCCATTCTGAGCCAGCTCGTTGAGAACGAGCGTAATTCCCTTCTGGCGATCGGCGTCGGAGGGATCAGGAATGCGCTGCTCGACCATTTCGGTGGCGTTCTCCTCGAGCAAACCGTTGGGTTCGCCATCGGCAAAGCGGCCGATCCTGCCGCCCTTGGGATCGGGAGTTTCCGCGTTGATCTCCGCATGTTTGAGCGCCAAGGAATTGGCGACGGCGATGTGACCGGAAACGTGTGTGAGATAGACGGGATTGCCGGGGGCAACCTGGTCGAGCTCGAGGCGCGTGGGATATTTCGGATCGGCCCAGCGAGACTGGTCCCAGCCACTGCCGAGAATCCATTCGCCGGATTTGTGGCGTGCGGCAGCATCGCGGACGCGCTTGAGCACGTCATCTACAGAGGCGGCATCGTTGAGAGACAGATTCAACTTGTCGCGCGCGGCTCCGCCGAGGTGAACATGGGCATCGTTGAAGCCGGGTATGACGAAGCTGCCCTTTAGCTGGATTGTTTCCTGCGCTTCCGCACCGCCACAATCGAGCATGATCTGTGAGATGGATCCCACGCAATAGATTTTGTCGTCGCGCGTGACCATGGCTTCCGCCCAGGGATGCTTGGGATCGTTGGTGTAAATGCGGCCATGGAGATAGCAGGTGGAAGAGTGCGGCGGGGCCTGCGCCGATTGGGCGAGGATACAGCCGCCGGCGGCGACGGCCGCGAAGAGAAGGAGATGTAGGACCGCGCTTGGGGGATCGAAGCGAGGCGCTCTTTTATTCATTGCACCTTCTCCGATGCCAGACCGGAGGCACCGAGCAGTGTGAGCAGGACGCGCTTCAGACCGAGTTCCCTGCCCTGGGGTTCGTACCACTCTTGCAATGAGTGCGCGCCGCCGCCGTTGCCCCCGGCGCCTATGGAGATGGCATCAATGCCCATGGAAAGCGGAATGTTGGCGTCCGTGGAGGAGCGCTCGATGCGCGATTTGTTGCCGAGGCTGTCGTCGGAAGCGCGCAAAGCCGCTAGCAGGGCTGAATCCTGAGCGAGTTCGCCACCCGGACGGCTGCCGATGAGATTGATCTTCCATTCGAGCTTGCCGCGGCTGCGGTCGCGCGAATTGTCCATTTCATTTTTCACACCCGCGGCGATGCACTCGCGCAAGGCATTTTCCATGCGCGTGATTTCGTCTTCGCTCTCGGAGCGCAAGTCAACTTTCAGCGTGGCTTCATAGGGAATGGAGTTCACGGAAGTTCCACCTTCGATCTGGCCAATATTAAAGGTGGTGCGCGGAGAGTTGGGCACCTTGGTGTTGATGAAGCGCACCGAACCGCGAACCAGCGCGTTGATGGGATTCGGCATACCAAAATCCGACCAGCTATGGCCGCCGGGACCGGTGATGACGACTTCCTCGCGGCGCGAGGCAAGGGCTTTGGTGGTGACGTGGTCGATGCCGGAGCCATCCAGGACGATGACCGCACGCAGTTTTTGATGGTACGCGTCGATGAGGGCACGCATGCCCCGGAGGTTGCCTTCGCCTTCTTCGCCGACATTGGCGGCGAAGAGAATCGTGCGCTGGGGCTTGATTTTGGCGAATTGAATGGCACGCGCGACGGCGAGGAGACCCGCGAGGCCGGTGCCGTTGTCGGAGATTCCAGGAGCGACGAGGCGGTCGCCTTCGCGATGAACTTTTATATCCGTGCCGGCGGGGAAAACCGTATCCAGATGCGCGGCGAGCATGACCACCTCGTCATCCTGAACGCCGCGGATTTCTCCGATGACGTTGCCAATTTTGTCCGTGAAGACGGACAGGCCTTCGGCGGAAAGGATCTCCTTCACGGCCTGGGCGCGCTTTTCTTCCTGAAACGATGGGGCGGGGATTTCCGTAAGGCGGATTTGCTGCGCGGTGGTCCAGTCGAGATTGCGGTCCAGCCAGTTGAGGGCCTCGCGCACCTGCGGCTGCGTTGCGAGCGTGTTGGGGCGGGAAGCGCGCGCCGAATGGACCACTGAGGGACGAAGTGGCATGGCAAAAAGAATAGCGCAAACGGTGAGGCGTTTCACTGTCACAAAGTACAGGAAACGCGCCGGAACGCGGATTTTACAGGGGAGCATGGAGACGAGGGGATTTTACAACAGGGGGAGAATTTCGCGGTGGGAGGATTACGTGGACTTTGGGGGCTGGCACGAAAGCCAGCGCTACATGGAAGCGGGGAGAGAGCAATGCAAGAGCAGAGGAAGAGGGAGAGCGGAAGGCGGCCCTGGATAGACCAGGAAGAGTTAGGTGCATGCGGCGGCAGTGGGGAGATCCAAGAAGCGGTTCGGGGACTCGCCCGGACACGATGTATCGTGCCCCTACGGGAGGCGAGACGCAAGATGGTGGCGAGACGAAGGCGAAGAGGGCGAGGGACGGATCAGGTTTGGGCGGAGGCGGCGGGAGTGGTGCAGAGGGTGCGGACTTCGTCGTCGGTGAGGACGCGGGGGGATTGTTTGGCGGCTTCGAAGATGCGATTGACCAACTCATCCGTCTCCGCAATGCCGTGGCGGGCGAGCCAGTAGATCACATTGGATTTGCCGCTCATCGGGCCGATTTCGACGATCTGCTCCAGGCCGACGAGATGGGCAGGGACGCCACTGTAGACCCCGTCAGCGAGTTTGCGATCGTGGTTGCGAAGGGCCTTGATGATGGCCGCGGCGTGCACACCGGTTGCGGTGCGGAACGCATCTCTGCCGAAAACGGGATAGTTGGGCGGGATGGCAGTGTGTGTGGCTTTGGCGATTTTTTCGCAGTAGGCGCGGAGATACGTCAGATCATTGTTGCGCAAGCCCATGAGACGCAAATTGACGAGGAGGAGTTCCATGGGCGTGTTGCCGACGCGCTCGCCGAGCGACAAGGCGACACCGTGAACCTGCCGGGCACCCGCAGCGATCGCGGCGAGAGAATTGGCGATGGACAAGCCGCGGTCGCGATGGCCGTGCCAATCGACACGAATCTCCTCTCCCGAAGGCTTCACGACATTGTCGATCACAAATTTCACGAGGTTGTAAGCGCCCTCGGGCGTGGCGTGGCCAACCGTATCGCACAGAACGATGGCGCGGGCGCCGCTGCGGATGGCGGCGGTATACAAGCGCTTGATGGTTTCAGGGTCGGTGCGGACGGTGTCTTCGGTGACGTACATCGAGGGGAGACCGTGGGAGACAGCGAAAGAAACGGCCTTCTCGGTGGTGCGTTCCAGATGATCGACGGTCCAGTCCTCGACCAGACGGCGGATGGGGCTGGAGCCAATAAATGTGGCGGCCTCGATGGGGATGCCGACGCGCTGGGAGATTTCGACGATGGGGCGAATGTCTGCTTCGACGGTGCGGGCGGCGCAGTTTGGCTTGATGCGCATGTGCCGCTCCGCGATTTCACGCGCCAGGGCTTCCACGTCCTTGGCGGGGCGAGAGCCTGCGCCTGGCAGGCCGAGATTCACTGAGTCAATGCCGAGAACTTCCATCAGGTGCAGGATTTCAATTTTGTCTTGGATGGCGGGGTCGTGGATGGAAGGATTCTGGAGGCCGTCCCGTAGGGTCTCATCAT